>JABAHS010111667.1_pt1 | contig 33801 bp, 30 predicted proteins | sample 7062111 | NCBI WGS metagenome assembly JABAHS01 (sample SAMN14534600, study PRJNA622989) | marine sediment metagenome | biome: marine biome [ENVO:00000428]; feature: marine pelagic biome [ENVO:01000023]; material: deep marine sediment [ENVO:00002113]; isolation source: pool of 4 deep marine... | reverse complement strand
AAATAGCAAACAGTTTATTGAAAGATGAAACAATCGATGCCAAAGAATTAGAAGCAATACTAGGGCCACGCGAAAGATTAAAGGTAGTCGGCAGCTCAAAATCTCAATCAAATGAAATATAAGCAGATGTTAACCAGACTTAATAATTGTACTGCGCCAATTTGCAGTAATATCTGTTGTCGGACTTTTATTTTCTATTTGATAGTTTTCAAGATTACTATAGCAGTTTAATTAGAGGTTCTATTTCTAAGATTTAAACTCAAACTGAATTTCAAAAGAGTTAAATAAGTCAAGGTATTGTTCGAGCAGCCTGGTCATTAAGAAATTTTTTTTAACGCTTTCTCTGGCTTTCCTGCCCATTTGTTTTCGCAGTCTTTTATCTTTTAGTAACTGCACAACTTTGTCTGCAGTTTGCTCTACCGAAGAAACCAAAAAGCCGTTTTCACCATTTTTTATTTGATACCGGATACCACCCACGTCTCCTCCTATAACAGGGGTTCCTTTCCACATTGCTTCTGTTACCGTTAAACCAAAGCCTTCACGCAAAGATTTTTGAATAACGACCTGCGCCCTGCTCTGGAGAGCGTTTACAAGTGCCGTATCCTGACGGGAAAGTATAATTATTCGGTCTTCTTTTGAGCTTATGACAGATTCATAAATCTGCTGTCCTTCGGGATCGTCCGTTGCTACGTTGCCCAGCAGAACAAGAGTGCAGTCGACTTCCTTTCTTGCTATCTTGAAAGCCTCTATTACCCCTTCGGGGTCCTTCCACCTGTCAAAACGTGAAATCTGAACCACAAGCGGAAGATCGGTTGGTATACCGTAATGCTCGAGTCTCTCATCTATTTCTTTATTTCTCAATTTTTTATTTTTTATATTAAATGGGTCGATTGCAGGCATAAAGAAAACCTGTGGAGTTTTAAGCTTCTTTTCATATTCTTTTAAGGTTAGAATAACAGCATCATATTTTTCTATATACGGGACCATATAATTCCACAACCTTTTATTTGGATTTGTAAGATCCAGATGGCAGCGCCAGACCCAGGGACAATGTTTTTTGTAGTGATTTATCATCCCCAGGGGCTGGGGGTCATGAATGACAACAAGGTCGTGGTTAAGATGATTTCTGAGCGAGTTTTCATAGATAACCTTTTCATAAATATCGGTTTTACGCCTGCTTAGGTTTAGCTTTTCACCTTGCAGCGCGTTGTGTACTTTTTTAGTAACACTGAAAAAATCAGGCGACCCCTGAATCACCCTCCATTCCGTCTTGATCCCCACACTGTTCATAAGCAGTGTGAGAGACGACAGTATTTCAGCAACGCCCCCGCCGTAATAGGTTGAATTTATATGAGCCACATCGAAATCTTTTAACTTTTCCGCCTTTGCGCTTATACGATCAACGGCTTCGGCGCCGATAAGCTTTTCGTAATCTGCCAGTTTAACCACTTCATATCCTGCCATTTATTACAACCCCTTAAACATTATTTTAGAACAATATGAACAATATTTACACTCCTTCTTTCCTATAAAGTCTCCAATTAACTATTTTATAAACCTCAAAAATAATAAAAATAGGAACTGCGGAAATCATAATAACCCCCCAGTCAGCAAGGCTGAGCGGAACCGTATGAAGGGCGTCCTGCAAAAATGGAATATACACCGCACACACCTGAAGCCCTATCATCGCAAACATAGCAACGAGTATCCAGGGATTGGTTAAATAACCTATTTTGAAAAGCGGGGCTCTTAGGGCACGGAAGTTTAGTACATTAATCTTCTCTAAGATAATAAGTCCCGTGAAGGCTACGGTTTGCGCTTTCAAAACTGTTTGCGGGTCAGAGTCGTATAAGTAATCATAAAACAGCAGCAGTGTTACAGCTCCCATATATGAACCCAAAACCGCTATTTTAGTTATTCCGGGTCGGTTTAGAATAGGTTCATTGGTCTTCCTTGGCGGACGCTGCATAATGCCCTTCTCTGCGGGTTCCAATCCAAGCGCCACTGCCGTTACACCGTCTGTTATTAGATTCATCCATAATATTTGAACAGGCAGTAAAATAAGCGGCCCGCCAAGTATGATATTCATGAATATTGCTATTACCTCTCCAGTGTTTGATGAGAGTAAATACCTCACAAATTTCTGTATGCTGTCATATTGACGGCGGCCTTCCTCGACCGCCCCGATTATAGATGCGAAGTTATCATCTGTTAAAACAATATCTGAGGCGCCCTTTGCCACCTCCGTCCCCCTGAGACCCATGGCGATTCCTATATCCGCCCTCTTTAGAGCAGGAGCGTCATTTACCCCGTCTCCCGTCATTCCCACAACGTGACCCATATCCTGCAGCATTTTAACTATCATAAGCTTATCCTCAGGTGTAGTACGGGCGAATAGAACCTCTTCAGATAAAACATTCTTGAGAGCTTCGTTATCCATTGAGCAAAGCTCCTCACCGCTTATGGCTCTGTTTGCTTTCATGCCGATCATTCTTGCTATGGCAAGAGCTGTGGCGGAGGCATCTCCTGTTATCATTATCTCCTTTATTCCAGCGCTGTGCGCAAGCCTTATTGCATTTGGCACCTCTGCTCGCGGAGGGTCTATTATTCCGACTATTCCGATTAGCGTAAGCTCACACTCTACTTTTTCCTCTTCTAATTCAATCCCTTTTGGAAGCTGCCGTCTTGCTAAAGCAAGGGTGCGCAGACCCATTTCAGCAAACTTTTTATAGGCGTCATTTATTTTTTTCAGTTCGGTATCGGTTATTGGCTTTTCTTTATCTATATCAAGGATTTTCGAGCTTCTTTCAATTATCACCTCGGGTGCACCCTTAACATGAGCTACCAAAGATTCAGGTGATTGTTCAACAATCGTCATTCTTTTTCTTATAGAGTTAAATGAAAACTCGCTTATAAATCTCTTATCCTGCCGAGTATCTAAACCAGCCTTCATAGCGGCAACAACAAGGGCAGACTCCGTGGGCTCACCGATCGCATACCAGCGGTCTCCATCAAGGGCTATGCTGGAATGGTTGCAATTTAAACCAGTCTGCAGCAAAGTCATAAGATCATGATGCTGATCTGGGTTAATTCTGTTCCCATCTTTTTGAAATACACCTTCGGGTTTATAGCCAATACCCGTTACTTCAACTTCACCGCCTTGAAGCCATATTTTCTGTAGCGTCATTTGATTTTTTGTCAGAGTGCCTGTTTTATCCGTACAGATCACGGTTGCCGAACCAAGAGTTTCTCCCGCCTGCAGCCTGCGCAAAAGCGCGCGGCGCCTGACCATAGAACGAATACCAAGAGCAAGGGTTACGGTAACAACCGCAGGAAGTCCCTCAGGCACTATGGCAACGGCAAGCGCAACACCTGTAAAAAACATATTAAGCAGCTCTTTTCCCAAAATAAACCCTGAGGCTGCAACTAAAGAAGAAATAATAAGAGCCATTGCTCCAAGCTGTTTTCCGAGTATGCCAAGCTTATTCTGCAAAGGAGTCTTCTCCCGTTTAATCGTCTCTGTCAGCCGTGCGATACGGCCAAACTCGGTCTCCATCCCTGTTGCTACAACAACACACCTGGCCCTTCCGTTTGTAATCGTGGTTCCCATCCATGCAATAGAGCTTCGCTCGGAAAGCGGGCTGTTTTTTGAAACCGCATCGGCCGATTTATTAACGGATAAGGATTCGCCCGTAAGAACAGATTCATCCGCCTTGAGATTAAGCTGTTCGGCTATTCTTAAATCGGCAGGCACTCTGTCTCCTGTCTCTAAAAGCACTATGTCCCCGGGCACCAAGTTTTTTGCCTCAATTGTGCTTGATGCTCCGTTCCTTACGACATTACAGACAGGTTCCATCATCCTCTGGAGCGCTTCTATGGCTTTTTCCGCTTTCCATTCCTGAACAAATCCCAATATGCCGTTTAGAGTCACAATTATAGTAATAGTGATTGCGTCATTTATTTCACCAACAACTACTGCCACGGCAGCTGCAACAATAAGAATTAGAATAAGAACGTCTTTGAACTGCCTTACAAATACAGTGTGCCAGGGCTGCTTGTTCACAGAGCGTATTAAGTTCGGCCCGTATTCGGAAAGTCTTTTGCCAGCCTCCCGAGAATCCAAGCCACCGCGCAAATCAGTATTGAGCAAGGCGATCGATATGTGTGCATCCTGGGCATGCCAGGAGATACTGTTAGGGTTTTTGGCAGCAGTATTATTTTCCATCAGGCAATTTATGTGGTGGCCGGTTGGTCTTATCTATTCATCAATTTCTACAATATGTATAACATACTCAAAATTTAGGCGTACTTACTACCGTAAACTCTCTTCCAATTCTAAAATATCAAGCGTAGTTTTAATTACTGTATCAGGATTAAGTGAGATTGATTCTATTCCCTCTTTTACTAAAAACCTTGCAAACTCCGGATAATCACTGGGCGCCTGGCCGCATATGCCAATATGGCTCCTATTCCTCTTTGCCCCTTTTATAGCCATGGATATAAATTTCATAAGCCCCGGATCCCTTTCATCGAAATCGTGGGCTATTAATTCCGAATCACGGTCTACTCCGAGCGTAAGCTGCGTAAGGTCATTCGATCCAATCGAAAAACCATCAAAGAGCTTACTGAACTCATCTGCCAGGAGTATATTGTTGGGAATTTCGCACATTACATAAACTTGAAGCCCACTGTCTCCGCGCTTTAGCCCGTTTGACTCCATTTCATTAAGGACTTTTTCCGCTTCCTCAAGCCTCCTGCAAAACGGGATCATAATTATAAGATTATCAAGCCCCATAACCTCCCTCACTCTTTTCATAGCCATACATTCGAGCGCAAACCCTTCCCTGTATCTTTTGTCATAGTAGCGCGATGCTCCCCTGAATCCGATCATAGGGTTTTCTTCGGAAGGCTCGAAATACTTTCCTCCGATGAGGTTTGCATATTCGTTTGTCTTAAAGTCACTCATACGAACTATTACAGGTTTTGGATAAAAAGCGGCCGCTATAGTTCCTACGCCCTGAGCCAATTTCTCCACAAAGTAGTCTTCTCTTTTTTCATAACCATATGTAAGATTGTCAATCTGTTTTCTTACATATGAATCCGACACCTTATTGTAATGAACAAGAGCCATAGGATGAATTTTTATATAGCTGTTTATGATGAACTCCATGCGCGCAAGGCCGACACCGTCATTTGGTATCATTGAAGCAGAAAAGGCTATATCGGGGTTTGCAAGATTAATCATTATTTTGGTTTTTGGTCTTTTTATATCCTTTAATTCCACCCTGTCTATATGAAATGGCAAAATCCCTTCATATACAAATCCTTCGTCTCCTTCTGCGCAGCTGACTGTCACCTTTTTCCCTGCCTTTATTTTCTCGGTGCCATCCAATGTGCCGACTACCGCCGGGATGCCGAGCTCACGTCTTNNACTGTCACCTCTTTTCCGGCTTTTATTTTCTCGGTGCCGTCCAAAGTGCCGACTACCGCCGGGATGCCGAGCTCACGGCTTACTATTGCCGCATGGCAGGTTCGCCCGCCTCTGTTCGTGACGATTGCAGAAGCTGTTTTCATAACGGGCTCCCAGTCAGGGGTGGTCGTATTTGAAACAAGCACTTCACCCTTTTTAAAACCGTGCAGTTGTTCAGTGCTTTCTATTATCCGCGCTTTGCCTGAAGATATTTTATCCCCTACGCTTTTTCCCTTAACAAGCAAACTGCTCTTTCTGTCCAGACAATATGTCTGCAGTACTTCCTGTGATTTTTGAGACTGTACTGTTTCCGGTCGGGACTGCACAACGAAAAGTTCACCGGTTAAACCATCCTTTGCCCACTCTATATCTTTATGCTGGGGTTTTCCTGCCTTCTGTGAATAATACTCTTCTATTGCAATAGCATATCCCGCAAGTTTTAAAATATCATTATCCAAGACACAATATCGCCTGCGGTCTGAAAGCGGCACCTCCACATTTCTTGTAAGAGCTTTCAACTGGCCGGTGCCGTAAACCATTTTAATTTTCTTTTCACCAAGATTCTTACGGATGATGGAATCAAAACCCGCCTTAAATGTAGGCTTAAAAACATAATATTCGTCTGGGTTCACCGCACCCTGCACTATGTTTTCACCAAGCCCGTAGCAGGCGGTAATGAATACTACATCTCTAAAACCGGTGTCTGTATCGAGTGTGAACATTACCCCGCTTGTAGCTAGATCGGAACGCACCATTTTTTGTACGCCGATTGAAAGCGCAATCTTGAAATGATTAAATTTATGGTCAATACGGTAGGATATAGCCCTGTCTGTAAAGAGCGATGCGAAACACTTGATGCAGGCCTCTTTGAGTGAGCTGTATCCTCTGATGTTTAGATATGTTTCCTGCTGTCCCGCAAAAGATGCCGTCGGCAGGTCCTCTGCTGTTGCCGAGCTTCTCACGGCTACATCCGTATTCTCACCATACTCTTCACAGAGTCTGTCATATGCCTGCTTAATTTCAATCCAGAGATCACCTGGAATTGCTGAACCGAGTATTAGACCCCTTACTTTCTTAGCTTTATTGGATAAGCTTTTAATATTGCTTTTATCTATACCGCGGAAAGTTTCTTTGATTTCATCTAAAACGTTATTGGAATTTAATACATACCAGTAAGCATCAGCAGTTACGGCAAAACCGTTTGGTACTTTCACCCCTTTTTCTGAGAGCTGCCTGTACATATCACCGAGTGAAGCATTCTTGCCCCCGACTGACGGAATGTCATCTGCACTTATATCATCAAACCATCTAACATATTTAGTATCTTGTTTCATTTGATTTTCTCTTCTATTACTATTAGTCAAATACAATGCCAAGAGATAATTCAATAATATCAGCTAGTTATATAGGAATGACAATGCTTAGTTGTCTAAATATCTGACATAATTGAATTAAATAATCCCGATAATATTTAGTACCGAGGTAATTCGTACAATTTTTTCTAAATTGACCTTGCTGAATTTTCCTAGGTTTAAAACTGTAATATTATCGTACACTTCATATTACATGCTATCGCAGAAAGACTCATAAGTTGCTGAAATTGTTTTAAAATAAGCGTTTTAAGTGTTGGCACCTAATTTGCCAAACTGTTATATAAGTGATGTTTACTAACATAGACCAACGGGAAGAAGGGTAATGAAAAAAAATGAATTCAGGTTTGCAGACGAATTAGGGCCGCTAAAGATAATACATGTGTATGAGCCGTCCATTAACCTTAAGGCAATTCTTGTAGTAGACAACGTCGCCATGGGGCCATCCATTGGCGGCCTGCGTATGGCTCCCGATGTAAGCACAGAAGAGTGCTTCAGGCTTGCAAGAGCAATGACCCTCAAAAATGCCGCTGCCAACCTCAAACACGGTGGCGGTAAATCTGTTCTTTTTGGCGACCCCGGCATGGATAAATCCGGAAAGGAGAATCTCATACGCTGTCTGGCAAAGGCATTAAGAGGAGAAGAAGAATATATCTTTGGACCCGACATGGGTACTAATGAAGAATGCATGGCATGGGTAAGAGATGAGATCGGACGCTCTGTTGGGCTTCCAAGGGAAGTCGGCGGAATACCGCTCGATGAAATAGGTGCTACGGGATGGGGGGTAAGCCACGCTGTAGAAGTAGCTTCAGAGTTTTGTGGCTTTAAAATGGAGGGAGCGCGATTCGTAGTTCAGGGGTTTGGAGCGGTAGGGAAACATTCCGCACGATTTTTATCAGATATGGGAGCCGTTATGGTAGCAGCATCCGATTCTAAAGCGACTGTATATGATCCGGATGGACTTAATGTAAACAAATTAATAGAGCACAAAAACTCAGGTCAGAGTCTGTCAGAATATAATAAGGGCAAGGTTTTAAAACGTGATGAGGTTATAGGAATAGAATGCGAGATATGGATCCCAGCTGCCAGGCCCGATGTAATAACTGAAAAAAATGTAGATCAAATGAAGACTAAGTTAGTCGCAGCTGGGGCAAATATTCCTGCTACTCCGGGGGCTGAAAAGATTCTATTTGAAAAGGGGATAATTAATATTCCTGATTTTATAGCAAATGCAGGCGGAGTAATCTGCGCAGCAATGGAATATCAGGGTGCCACGGAGTCTTCTGTGTTTGAATCCATAAAAGATAAAATCAGACGAAATACAAAGCAGGTTTTAGAGGATTCTGCAAACAAAAATATTCTCCCAAGACAGGCAGCCGTAGAACTTGCGACCAAAAGAGTAAAGAAAGCAATGGAGTTCCGAAGGTTTTCTATTTTTTCATCGGCGCCAAAATTTGTTTAGGGATTAATCTATGTATCAGATTCGATTTCATGGAAGGGGCGGTCAGGGCATAAAGACGGCAAGCCGCATACTGGGTACCGCCTTTTTTCTCGAGGGCTACGAGGTACAGGACGCCCCAAGGTATGGAGCGGAAAGACGCGGTGCGCCAATTTTCGCCTATGTGAGGGCATCAAAAGAACCTATTAATGACAGGGGCGTCATACAAAAACCCGATCTTGTTATAGTTGCAGATGACTCACTGGTGCCTGTGCCCGCTGCAGGTGTATTGGACGGGATCACAAAGAAAACCGTTGTACTCATAAACAGTCATGACTCCAAGCAAAAATGGACAGGCCGCTTAAATACAGAATCTGAGATCCTAATCCTGCCCGTTATAGAAGAATCTGCAGACCGTGCCGAGCTGCCATTTATAGGGGCAACGTGCTCTGGGGCCGCTGCGTGTCTTTTAGGAGTCATTTCACTTAAGTCATTACAAAAGGCTATAAACACAGAGCTTGGGGATTTGGGAAGGCAGGTAGTGGAAAAAAACATAGAACACGCTAAAGCGGCATTCAGATCAATGCAGGCGTATAAGGGCTTGGTAACAGAGACTGAGCAAGCTTTAGCAGACACATATGTTTTGCCAGGTTGGGTAGATGTGCCATTTGAGGCGGCAGAGCAGTCGGCACCCGTGATACATGCAGGCCTTACAAGCGTAGAGGTGAGAACGGGCCTGTGGCGGACTCTGCGTCCAGAGATAGATTATGACCGCTGCAACCACTGCTGGTGGATATGCAGCACTTTTTGTCCCGACAGCGCAATCAATGTTTCCAAAGGGAATATACCCGAAGTGGATTACGATCACTGTAAGGGCTGTATGATATGCGTAGCCATCTGCCCTTCTCATGCTATCGAAGCAGTCCCGGAAAATCAGGCTCAGGATGCTCAGCAAACAGAAGGGGGTAAGAAATCATGACGCGCACATTGCTAACGGGAAACGGAGCAGCCGCCTGGGGAGCGCGTCTTGCAAGGGTAGATTATATACCCGCTTTCCCCATTACACCGCAAACAGAGATAATCGAAACACTATCCGGCTGGATTGATAACAAAGAGATGAAAGGCAGGCTAGTGACGCTTGAATCGGAGCATTCAATGCTTACAGCCGCCGGAAGCGCTGCAGCAACGGGCACCAGGGTATTCAGCGCCACATCCAGCCAGGGCCTGTTATATGCCATGGAAATGCTTTACACTACAGCGGGCTGGCGCACGCCTTTTGTTCTTATAAATGTGTCGAGAGGACTGGCATCACCAATTACACTGGAACCAGACCACAACGACATACTAGCTGCAAGAGACTGCGGATTTTTGCAGATTCATTGCGCCACCTGTCAGGAGATACTGGACAGCACATTGATCGCATATAGGCTTGCAGAAGACAGGCGCGTACGCCTTCCGGTAATCGTTAATCTGGACGGTTTTTATCTTTCTTTCACACGCGAGCCGGTTGAGCTGCCAACGGCTAAATCGGCACAAAGATTTCTTCCGCCATTCAGTACAGATGATATAGCATTTCGGGCCAGCACTCCCACAAGCCAGGCAGTAGCGGTTCTGGGCGGCTCACCCTACTCTTACTTCCGCTATGAGACACATCTTGCGGCAATGAACGCTCTGGAGGTATACGACGAAGTCTCAAAAGAATTTGCCGAGCAGTTTGGAAGGACTCATGATGCAGTCGAATCATACAAGGCCGAAGATGCAGAAATTGTATTTGTGATGATGGGCTGTTTTGCTACTAAGGCCAAGGCAGCTGTGGATAAACTGCGGGGCGCCGGCAAAGCGGTCGGTCTTGTGCGTCCAAGGCTTCTTCGTCCGTTTCCCGAAAAACAGTTACAAAACCTTCTGGAAGATAAAAAAGGAATTGCGGTAATAGATCAGAACATCTCTGTTGGCAAGGGAGGAGTACTGCATACAGAAATTACTTCTGCACTATATGGTCAAAATAATAGACAGCCGATACTTGCAAGTTTCATAGGTGGTTTGGGCGGGCGTGATATATCGGCCGAAGAGTTTTTTCAAATGGCCGAGGTTGCAAGCATAGCCGCCGAGTCCGGTATAACGCCCCCTCCGAGGCTTCTGTATAAAGAAGATGAGCTTAGACAGATGAGAAAGCTGCAGGCTGTAGCGCATGTAGAGCGAGAAGAACTGGGAGAAATACAATGAGCGAAACTTTAACCGAATATAAGCGGTGGAAGGACCTGCCTTCGACCCACCTCCTTGGAACGGGCACGCCTATGTGCGCAGGCTGCGGCGGACTTCAGGCGCTGCACGCTATCTATGACGTGCTCGGAGAGAAAACGGTATTTGTAAATGCTGCAGGATGCATGACACTGCTTTCTGTTTATCCTTTCACTCCGTTTCGGGGTTCGTGGCTTTATACGTCTATGGCCTCTGCCCCTGCCGGTGCGCAGGGAATAAGAGACGCGCTGGACATACTCCTGGAGCAAAAGCGAATTCCTAAAGAAGAAGACCTGGATGTAGTTGTTCTCACAGGAGACGGCACTGCCTACGGTATGGGACTCTCAGCAACCTCAGGAGCCATGGAAAGAGATCTTAACTTCATCTATATCTGTTATGACAACGAAGGCTATGGAAACACGGGCCAGCAGTACTCTGGCGCCACCCCTCACGCCGCAAAGACTGCCACAAGCAAAGGCCCAAGGGGTTTTGCAGGGTACAAAAAAGACCTGTTTTCCATCTGGGCGGCGCACAAACCCGCATATCTTGCAACTATAATCGGAGCGGAGCCTCTCGATCTTGCACAGAAGATCGAAAAGGTTAAGGGTATAAAAGGCCCCCGCATGTTAATCTCTCTTGCGCCCTGCCCGCCCGGTTGGGGATTTGACCCTAAAGAGAGCATAGAAATAGGAAGGCTTGCAGTGAAATCGGGCGTATGGCCTTTAAAAGAATATATTGATGGAAAAGTAGTGCACACAAAAAAGCCTCACCCAAGGATTCCTGTTGAAGAATATCTTAAAAAACAGGGAAGATTTTCACACCTGTTTAAACCAAGACGGAACAAAAAGCTTCTGGCAGAACTACAGGCCAAAGTAGACGAATACTGGGAAGCTGTTGAGTAATAACAGAACCAAAAAGGTTATGAAAAACAACAAAAACAGCTACTATCATCGCGGTGGCATCGAGCCTTTGCTCGGATCTACAATACCTGAGCATTTTGCAGATGTAGTATCAAGGTTTTCAGATAACGAAGCTGTTGTATCTATCACCCAGAACAGACGACTTAGTTACCTGCAATTTTCAAATTCTATAGATAAATTCGCACGTGGGTTGTTAGGTATTGGCTTTAGCAGGAATGATCGTATAGGAATCTGGTCTACCAACAATATAGAATGGCTCCTGCTTCAAATGGCAACGGCACGCATAGGTGCCGTAATTGTGAATATCAATCCCGCTTACCGTCCAAGAGAGCTTGAGTATGCTTTAAAGCAATCCGAGATACAGGGGTTATTTATAATCCCTCATTTTAGAAAAAGTGATTATGTATCCATGATAACAGAGCTTGTGCCGGAACTTAAAGACTCAGAGCCGGACAACTGGAAAAATAATAATTTCCCTCATCTGCGCAGTGTTGTTGTCTACAATCCCTCTGATCCTAATAACTCTGACCGCACCCATCCGGGATTTCTAACCTGGCAGGAAGTAATGGCTTCAGGGNNATTTGGAACAAATAACTGCATCACTTGACCGCGATGATCCTATCAATATCCAGTATACATCGGGCACTACAGGATTTCCAAAAGCCGTAGTCCTTACGCATCATAATATTTTAAACAATGCTTACTTCTCTGCAAAAGCTATGCATTTTTCTGAAAAAGACCGTCTGGCAGTACCCCTGCCTTTCTATCACTGCTTTGGAATGGTCTTGGCAAATCTGTTATGCATATCAGTAGGTGCATGCATTATTATTCCGGGTGAGCATTTTAATGCAGGAGAAGTGCTTAAGGCCATAGAAAAAGAAAAATGTACCGCCGTGCATGGCGTACCCACTATGTTTATAGCAGAGCTGGAACATCCAAACTTTAAAGATTTTGACCTTTCATCACTTAGAACTGGTATTATGGCAGGCGCCCCATGCCCTCCGGAGCTTATGAAGCAGGTTATAAATGATATGCATTGCAAAGACATACTCATTGGTTATGGAGAGACCGAGGCTTCACCGCTGACCCATCTTACAACAAGGGAAGATTCTTTTGAGAGGAGAACCAAAACCGTAGGAAGAAACCTGCCTCACCAGGAAGTTAAAATAGTAGATATCGACTCATGCAAAACCTTAGGCATAGGAACTGACGGAGAGATATGCTTCCGCGGCTACCATATCATGAGGAGCTACTACAGGAACAAAGAGGCAACCGCAAAGGCTATAGACGAGTATGGATGGCTGCATTCAGGAGACTTAGGGAAAATGGATGAAGAGGGTTATGTGCAGATTACAGGGAGGCTCAAAGAAATAATAATCCGCGGAGGAGAAAATATATACCCAAGAGAAATCGAAGACTACCTTTTTACTCACCCCAAGGTAGCCGAAGTAGCCGTATTCGGCGTTCCCAATGAGTATTATGGCGAAGAAGTGATGGCATGGATCGAGCTTCATAAAAACGAATCGGCAGACGAAAATGAAATAAAGGAATTTTGCAAGGGTAACATTGCCCATTATAAAATCCCCAAATATATTTGGTTTGTAAAAGAATTCCCGATGACTGTCACAGGGAAGCTGCAAAAATTTAGGATGAGAGAAATTGCAATAGAGAAACTTGAAAAACATAAAGAACTCTAGACTAACATATATAATACAGCAGTTTTTTAGACCTCATTCTGGTTTGCAATGTCTAAAATAAAGTAAGAACTACTAAAGTGGACAATATATCTTTAAATCTATTAATACTGGGAATATTGCTGCTGGCAGGTTATGCGGCACATGTTGCAGGCAGGCGGGTACATATTCCAAGAGTTACGCTCTTACTGCTGATAGGGCTTATTACCGGCCCCTATTTCCTGCACCTTGTACCGGCAGAAATAACAGAATGGTTTCCACAAATTGCACACATGGCGCTTGCCATGGTTGGCTTTCTTCTCGGAGAGCGTTTTTATGGAAAAGACTTTCAAACTACGGGGCGTGTTGTCCTTTGGGTTTCAATTACACAAACCTTAATAACCGTGATAATCGTTTTTGCTCTTATGTTATTTACCGGTGCAGGCGCCATGTTTGCATTACTGCTTGCGGGAATCTCCTCTGCCACTGATCCTGCGGCAACTTATGATGTAGTAAATGAAAAAAAGGCCAGAGGTCCGCTTACAAAAACGCTGCTTGGAGTAGTGGCCCTGGATGATGCATGGGGAATTATTATATTCAGTCTTATTCTGGTCTTTGTAGAATTGGTACTGGGAAATGGGAATGCGGGATTTATATTAGCAAATGGCCTCTGGGAGGTAGCAGGAGCCGTTCTGCTGGGAATTATTCTTGGAATTCCCATGGCGTGGCTTACAGGAAGGATAAAAAAAGGTGAACCCTCCATGCTCGAAGCAGTTGGTTTTGTATTTTTATGTGGAGGTCTTGCGCTTTACATGCATGTTTCATATTTGCTTGCCTGTATGGTTCTAGGAGCCGTTGTTGCAAACAGAGCCAAACATCATACCAAACCATTCAGGGATATTAGAGGCATAGCCGAACCCTTTCTTGCGCTTTTCTTCTTACTTGCCGGTTATAAGTTTGACCTGCCCGCAATAATGACGGTGGGCGCTATAACATTTTTTTATATTATAAGCAGATTTGCAGGAAAATATATAGGAGGTTTTCTAGGCGGCAGAATATCAGGCGCTTCAGATGTGATTCAAAAAAGAATAGGCCTTTGTTTAATACCGCAGGCAGGAGTAGCTGTGGGCATGGCGCTGCTCATAGTAGAAAGATTGCCTGATCCCGGTATCCAGATCCTGCAGATAGTAATTGCAAGTACCATAATATTTGAAATCTTGGGGCCGCTTATTACGATGTGGCAGTTAAAAAAAGCGGGGGAAATTTCACAACTATAGCCCAAGATATTAATGAAAGTTTATTAAAGTTATGTAAGATAATAACATGAACGATTTCTTTAAATCAACTGCATTTGAAAACTCTGTATTACAGTTTGAAAAGGTCTGTGAAATTCTGCAGATTGAAGACTGGATAGTGGAAAAATTCAGAACCCCGCAGCGTACGCTTATTGTAGATTGCCCTATAAAAATGGATGATGGAAACATAAAAGTATTCAGCGGATACAGAATCCAGCACAACCAGACTTTGGGTCCCTGCAAGGGAGGCATACGTTACCATCCCAATGTTGATATGGGAGAAGTAGCTTCGCTTGCCATGAATATGACCTGGAAGTGCGCACTGGCGGAGCTTCCTTTTGGCGGAGCCAAAGGGGGAATTGCGGTAGATCCGAAGTTGCTGTCCGCAGATGAACTTCAAAGACTATCCAGAAGATATACCGCAGAGATTCTTCCCATTATCGGCCCCAATAAAGATATACCCGCACCCGATCTTGGAACTAATGCACAAATAATGTCATGGATCATGGATACGTACAGTATGAGCGTTGGTTACACTGCGCCATCAGTCGTGACGGGAAAGCCACTTAACATAGGCGGCTCATTGGGAAGAGAAGAAGCCACAGGGTTTGGGGTTGCTTTTGCAACAGAATCTGTACTAAAACATCAGAAAAAAGAATTATCGAATACAGAGGTTTCTATTCAGGGTTTTGGTAATGTAGGCAAATATGCCGCATTAAAACTAAAAGAGATGGGATGCATTATTGTAGCGATAAGCGACAGTCAGGGAGGCATTTACAATCCATTCGGACTTCCGGTTGAAAATATAATTGAACTCCAAGAAGAAGGCATGAAAGTTAGTGAATACAAAGAAGCTGATAAAATAACCAACGAAGAGCTATTTGGCATAGAGTGCGATATACTTATTCCAGCAGCACTTGGAGGAGTAATAAATAAGGATAACTCTTCAGATTTAAAGTGCCATTTAGTTGTAGAAGCAGCTAATGGACCAACAACACCCGAGGCAGATGAGATACTTGAAGACAGGCAAATAAAGGTACTGCCGGATATATTATCAAATTCAGGTGGAGTAATTGTTTCGTATTTTGAATGGGTCCAGGGAATACAGGAATACTACTGGTTAAAAGAAATGGTATTTAATGAACTTAAGACAAGAATACAAAATAAATTTAACAAAGTCATTGAATACGCTGATGATAAGCACTCGACTCTTCGCTCCGCAGCCCTCATGATGGGTATACAGAGAGTGGCAGATGCAACGAGGTCTAGAGGAATTTATCCCTAAGAACAAGCGCATGGATATGTTTGTCAGTTAATTATAAGCTAACAGCCGCAAGTGTGTTTTTTGCGCATTTCCTCATACTCATCTTCATAAAAGAATTTGTCCTCTCCAAAAGCAGGATTTAGCTGATCTAACCATGTTGCCCCTGGATTGTAGCTAGCAAAGTAAGGACGCTCTACCCAATCGGGATTGCGCCCTTGAATAAAACGCAGCACAAAACATTTTTCACCATTCACCACTGAAACTCCCTGTATCTCTACTTTACCAGGGCCTGCGCTCATAGAAGGCCCTCTTGCAGTGCGTCCAAGCCCTGACACCTGCTGAATTGCCTTTTGATAAATCTCCCATGTACGCGCTAAAGGAATTTCAAAATAGCGCCTTGCCCCGGTGTCACGCTCAACAAACATATAGTATGGCACAACCCCCAGCTGCACCTGCCTTCGCCAAAGCTTTACCCATACAGCCGGATCGTCATTTAGGTGACGAAGAACCGGAGATTGGCTGCGTATAACTGCCCCTGTAGATTGTATTTCTCTTATGGCATCGACTGTTGCATCCGGCTCTAATTCTCGCCAGTGTGTAAAGTGCGCCATAATAGCCAGATGCTTGCCTGACTTTACAATTCTTTCAAAAAGTCTAAGCAGATCGGCAGAGTCCGAATCCCTGGTAAAACGATAAGGCCAGTAAGTGAGGGCTTTTGTGCCTATTCGTATGTTTTGTATATGGTCGAATTCGCTTCCAAGTATGGGTTCTATGTGCCTTGCAAGAATGGATGTCTTCATTACCAAGGGGTCTCCCCCCGTGACAAGAAGGTCTGTGACTTCTTTTTGATCGCGCAGATAACTTCGGAGACGCTTTCCCTCGGTAAGCGCTATGCGGAGTTCCGAGTCATTAACAAACTGAGGCCAGCGAAAACAAAATGTGCAAAACGAATGACAGACCTGTCCCTGGTAAGGAAAGAACAGCACGGTTTCACGATACTTGTGCTGAACGCCTTCAAGCTGTAAATTCTTGTGACGGGGAACATTGAGGGTGCGCTGCTCGGCAGGATGGGGGTTTAGCTGCAAGTGAATTTCGCGCACAGCTGATCTGATCTCTATATTGTCGGCACCAGACTTGATCAATCCGGCAATGCGTTCAAAATGCTCAGGCTCAAGCATTTGCTGCTGCGGAAACGTAAGCTGAAACATAGGATCATCTGATATATTATTCCAATCGATAAGGTTATCTAGAACGTACTGATTGACCCGGAAAGGCAGGACAGTGGCCACAACCTGCATAGCAAAAATATGTTCTTTATCAAAATTCCTCAATTGAGGAATTTTGTTGAGATTGCTGTGGGTATAAACTTTGAATGGGACAGGTTTCCCTGTGTGAATGTCGCCATCATTAATTTGCATTATCTAACAACTCCTATATACATAAACAAAATAATTGCATCAATTTACAAGATGCAACCCCTCAAGGAGTCTCCGCCTTTATACTTTAGCATCAGTATTTATGATTGTATATGATTATTTAACTCTTACCACAAATCTTGATTTCTCTTTATATATAGAGAAATCTCTTTTTAAAAAATGGCTAATTACCCATATGTTTGTTTTTGTGTGTTCTGTGATTTGAGATGCTGTAAACTCCGACTCTTCTTTGGGCAAAGCCAAGAAGGGAAGTATCTGGTCACAGGCATATTTATCAATGCAAGCCTCTGAACTATATTCTTTAATAAAATTTTTTGCCGTCTGCCTCCCGACTCTTTCAGCCTGCTTGCCCGGACACACAAGACCACCGACTCCGACAATGGAGTTTTCAAATTCGGCGATAATATTGATTTGACTCCCTGTAGACACAGTATCGTAATATTCAATTTGCATATCCGCTGTAATATCGAGTTTCGAGCTTAAGAGCTCTCTTGCCGCACTGGCCTGCCGCTCTGATACTTTAGCTTTTCTTAAATTATCAGAGGCCCCGGATATAATAGTAACTTTATTCAGTGAACCTCTATCTAAACAATTAAGTGATCTAGGAAAAGCAGGCTCAATATTTACTGAAAGTCTGCCGTTGCCCGATGGATAAAACCTGTGCTTTTTGATTTGCACTTTTTGTTGCCATCCACAATTTCTTCAGAGTTCCTAAGAAAACATAACGATAATAATCGATCGTAGGAGAAAAGTAAGTATCAGTACCGCCGCCAAAAAACTTGACTATTACGGGTGCGGCTGACAAAAAACAAGGGAGCAGCAGAGTTTGGAGTACAAGAGTAATGCTGCCCGCAGTATTTATCTCAACCTTGAGTGATTTTGATTTTATCTCACCCGGCCTAAACAGTATTTGCTGTGAGCCAAGGGCATCTCCTTCTACAGATCCACTACATAATTTATTTAAGCTTTGAATTCCAGTTATGTGCTGCGCCCTAAGTCCAGGGGTTGTTCTATTTTTCCTTACGTTAAACACCCTGATTGCCTTACCCGTAACCGCGGATAAAGCGCATGCCGTTCGGATGTTCTGACCCCCGCCTTCTCCATAAGAGCCATCTTTAGAAATTAAGCCGCTATCTCTTGTCACTATCTAGTTTTAACTTCCTTATTATTAAAAGATTTTTGTTTCTTAATTCCGGCAAGTAGTCTATCCAATATATCGGAGGCAGTGATAATTCTCTTTCTATCATTCCAATATAACACTACCCTTTCATCAAGTATGTTCTTTGAGAGTGACCCGGTATAAACCTGAATCTGATTTATAATATCGCCTAATCGGGTATCGGGATTTTTAACGACTATGGGCTTATGACAAAAAGCATATGGATTTATAGTTTCCGGGTCAGATAATACAGCCCGCAAAAAACTATTTGAGTTTAATACAAGCCTGGGCTCTAATCTCTTGTCCGTTATCATTATCCACTTCTTGCCCGATGACAGCACCTGTTTTAAAAAATTGTCATTTACCGATTTGCTTACATTAGGGAACATGGCCCTGCTATCTTCAAAATCCAGAGCAATAATACTCTTTGGGTCTACAAATTCACCCTCGTCTGTTATTGGGAGATCGTCTATAGCAAGGAAATTCAATGCCCCAATGCCCTCCAGCTCGTCGATCTCTGTCCCGGCAGACTCGATATGCATCTTTATTATCTCTTCAAGGTCGCGTTCCTGAAAGTACTGAATGGCCTCGGGTCCTAAAATTCTGTCGAGAATCAGTGCCGTAGGTTTTGCTACCGGATATAAAAGTATCTGGTATAAACGAAGCATAGGAGACAATGCAGAGGCGATTTTCAGAGCATGCCTAGAAAAATATGCCTGCGGTATGATTTCGCCAAAGAATGTAATCAGCAATGTAGAAAAAATAAAGGCTGTTACTCCTGCCAAAATGGATTTTGACAGTAAGGTTAAAAGAACGTTAACGGCCACATTCGCCCATAGTATTGTAGACAGAAGAAAGTTTGAGTCCTCTCTAAGCTTTAAAACTTTTATGGCTTTTTTATTACTTTTTGATGACTCAATTTCAAGTCTTAATTTGCTTATGCTAAAACAAGCAAGGTTAAGACCAGACAATATGCCTGCCTGCATAATACAGGCCAGTATTCCAATCCAAATAAAAAGCGTCATAGCACCTAATTTAATATAAAATTATTTAGGTTTCTGTAAATGAACATTACAAGCAATGAAAATCATATATGCAGCGATTTTTAACTATTTAAATCAATTATGATGAATATTTATTTTAATCTGATCGTTATTATTGTTTATAATGTTATATGTTTATATACAATTCTTATACCAAGTAAATTAGAATTAAATATTTAGAATATTGCGTGAGGTATTTCAGAATCAATCAATACGAACACAATGATCTGGAGGGAGAGATAAAATGCAGATATTATCAGTAATGATAGAAAAACCAGAAGAGATAAATTTTATTCTCGGTCAGTCGCATTTTATTAAAACGGTTGAAGACCTGCATGAAACTTTATTGAATTCGGTCCCCGGCATCAAGTTTGGACTTGCTTTCTGTGAGGCCTCGGGCCCGTGCCTTATAAGACACAGCGGAACAGAACCAGATATGATAGCACTTGCAAAAGCTAACGCATTAAAACTCTCAGCAGGGCACAGTTTTATTATATTTCTAAAAGACGCTTTTCCGTTAAATGTATTAAACTCTATAAAGAATGTTAATGAAGTCTGTACAATCTATTGTGCTACTGCAAACCCTACAGAAGTAATAGTAGCCGAATCCGATCTTGGAAGAGGGATATTAGGTGTTATTGACGGATTTAAATCAAAGGGCGTAGAAGATGAAAATGATATTGAACAAAGAAAATCATTTCTCAGAAAAATCGGATACAAGCTTTAAATAAGCTAAAATCTACAGATTTATATAACCAGCAATAGTGTCTTATCTTCTTACACTCTACAAGATGGCTCATATATTTGCTGTTTAATTCCAATAAAACCATTTGTTTCGGTGGCACAACAGTTGCAAAATTATATATTAGACTAATAAAAGTTCTCTACATTATTTTTTCTCAGACAGGAGGCACTATGATATTAGAAAACAATATTAACAAAGTTTTAGAATATAAAGATGATACATCGTATGTAACCTCACTTTATTTAAGGTTGGGTCCGGATGAAAGAAACGATTTTCAGTATAAAAGAACTTTAAAAAATCTAATTAAAGAGTCTAAGAAAAACTATTCATATCTGGAAAGTGACATAGAAAACTATAAATCTATAGAAAAAGATTTGGCCATGATAGAAAATCATATTAATGATTCGAAAAACATAGAAGGTATTAGGGGAATAGCAATATTTTCCTGTTCCTCTAATGATTTCTGGGAAGTGTTTAACCTGCCGCTTGTAAACAAAGACAGACTCTTTTTTAACAACTATCCCCATATCGGCGAATTAATGACATTAAATGATAAATACGGCAATACCGTATTCCTGGTTGTAGATAAACATAAGGCAAGATTTTTTAATTTAACCCTAGATGGTGTAAAGGAGCTTTCGGGGTTTCTATACCCCGGTGCATCCAGGACTCATAAATTCAAACCTCAGGATGGTAAATTTAAACAAAGGGTTTCATCCTCTTCTGGTGACAGAATGATGTCTCAGGGATATGGAGAATACAGTTTTAACCGGACTATAGAAAATGATGTTCAACAACATCTTAAATACGTCTCAGACAGGATCTTCGAATATTCCAAGGATAATAAAATTGACTGGTTGATTTTAGGTGGTTCCGATGATGTTGTACAGGATTTGTCAAATCACATCCACTCTTACCTAAAGCCAAAACTGCTGGGCAATATTAAACTGGATATTGATACCATTAAGACAGATAAACTCTTTGATTTGTCACTGAATTTTTTAGACGATTTAAGATATAGAAACAACTGCAAGCTATTAGAAGAATTCGAAGAAAAGTTGTCCTCAGGCTTGGCAGTAAATGGAATAGAAGATTGCTTAAACTCTCTTTATAACGGACAGGCAAGAACACTTCTCATAAACGAAGGTTTTGCACAACCCGGTTTTATCTGCCCGAAATCGAAACTGCTCGCACTCGATAACAATGAAAAGTCTTGCCCGGAAAACCAGGCCCCAAACCCAATTCAGGATATAGTCGATTATATAATCGAAGAAGCCTTTAGCCAAAAATGCGAAGTAGACATTATTTATGACTCTCAGCTAAAGAAGAAAATCGATGGCATGGGGGCAATACTAAGATTTAGGTTATAATAATTATGAGTATATACGGCACCAACAGTTATAAAGTTTGGCAAAGATAAATAAAGATAAATGCCACAAAGACCAATACGGATTGGAGATAAAGTCGTTTTCGGATTTGAACACCTACAGAGCCTTTTCGATTCATTAATAAAAAGGGAATATACCGTTGTAGGGCCAACTATTCATCAACAAGCCATTGTATACGGGGAGTTAAACTCTGTAAATGAGCTTCCAATTGGATATACAGACGAACAGGAGGGAGGGACTTACCGTTTAATAAAACGAAAAGACAAAGCCGCCTTTGGCTATAATGTAGGCCCTCACTCATGGAAAAAGTATTTGCATCCACCGGTCAAAAAACTATGGCAGGCCAAGCGAAACGGAACAAGATTTGAGATTGTTGAAGAGGAAGAAGTTGCCAATAAATATGCATTCATAGGTGTAAGGTCTTGTGAAATTTATGCTATGTCAATACAGGACAGGGTTTTTGATAATGGGCAGTTTGCAGACAATACCTACAAATCGAACAGAGAAAACTCATTCATTGTGGCAGTTAACTGCGGGCAGGCGGCAAGCACATGTTTTTGCGACTCCATGAACACGGGCCCCAAAGTAGAATCTGGTTTTGACCTAAGCCTAACCGAAATAATCAAACCGCGGGCACATTACTTTCTAATCGAAGTCGGCTCCCAGGTGGCGCTGGAGATAATAAATGAAATCCCAAATGAATATGCATCTGAAAAGGATATAGAAACAGCGGGTTCTATAGTAGATAATACACGGGGGCAGATGGGCAGAGAAATAGACACATCGGATATAAAAGAGCTTCTCTACCGCAACTATGAAAACCCCAGGTGGGACGAAGTTGCCGACAGATGTCTTTCATGTGCCAACTGCACTATGGTATGCCCTACCTGCTTCTGCACTACGGTAGAAGATACAACCGACTTAACAGGTGATAATGCCGAGAGAGTACAAAAGTGGGATTCATGTTTCACCATGGATTTTTCGCATATTCATGGCGGGAGTGTTCGCACGTCGGTAAAATCGCGTTACCGTCAGTGGATGACCCACAAACTCGCAACATGGATAGATCAGTTCGGCACATCGGGATGCGTTGGCTGCGGCAGGTGTATAACCTGGTGTCCGGTAGGCATAGATATTACAGAGGAAGTGGACGCAATAAGACAGACGGAAAAAAAGGACTGAGGATACAAAAAGTGGCAAAGAGCATTCAATCTATTGAAAACCTGTTGGAAGAACATTCCTTTTTCAAAGGACTTGATCCGGCCTATCTAAAACTAATTGCCGGATGTGGTTCAAATGTACGGTTTAATGGAAGCGATTATATATTCCGTGAAGGACAGGCAGCGGATCACTTTTACATTATAAGATATGGCAAGGTGGCCCTGGAATTCAGCTCACCCAGCCGCGGGCCTATTACTATAGAAACTGTTTCAGAGGGTGATGTGCTCGGCTGGTCATGGTTGTACCCGCCTTACAAATGGTTTTTAGATGCGCGCGCAATTAATGTTGTTCGTGCGGTAGCATTGGATGGAAAATGTCTTAGAGAAAAATGTGAAGATGATCCAAGTCTTGGATTTGAACTCATGAAACGTTTTTCTTATATCATTGCGCAGCGCCTTCAGGGAACAAGACTGAGGCTGTTAGACCTATACGGAGAGGGTAATTGACCTTGTTATGCCAGATAAAATTAAAAATCCATTTATGCCGACGCTTTTTATCATCGATCGGATTAAAAGAGAGACAAGTGACACCTTCACACTAAAACTTTTACCTCAAGATATAAAATCTAAAATAACATTTGCCCCCGGACAGTTTAATATGATGTATATCTATGGTATTGGAGAAGTGCCAATTTCTATAACCGGAGATCCTGCTGATCAAACCTCAATTTTACATACCATACGCAGAGTAGGAAATGTTACCAATTCTATCAGTAGATTAAAACGTGGAGATACGGTTGGACTAAGAGGCCCCTTTGGGAGCAGCTGGCCTACAGAGCAAGCAAAAGGAAGCGATCTTGTAATAGTTGCAGGTGGTATAGGGCTGGCTCCAGTTATGCCGGTAATATATAAAATACTTTCAGAGAGAGAGAATTATGGAAGGGCAGTTCTTCTTTATGGTACGCGAAGCGCTGAAGACATTATATATAAAAGAGAACTCAAGCAGTGGCGCGGCCGCTTTGATCTGGAATTGGAGATAACAGTTGATTACGATTCTCAAAATTGGCATGGCAATGTAGGTGTGGTAACGACTCTTATCCCAAGGGCAGCATTTGATCCAGCAACCACCGTAGCAATAATATGCGGCCCGGAAATAATGATGAGATATTCGGTTTCAGAATTACTAAAATGCGGCGTAAACACAGACATGATATACTTGTCTATGGAACGCAATATGAAATGCGCCCTGGGTTTTTGCGGACGCTGTCAGTACGGCCCAAACTTTGTCTGTAAGGACGGGCCGGTATTTAAATATAGCAAAATTGAAAATCTGCTTAACATAAGGGAGCTATAAATGGCAAGCAAACAAAAGCCAAAACTCGCTGTCTGGAAGTTTGCTTCCTGTGACGGCTGTCAGCTGAGTCTCTTGGATTGTGAGGACGAGCTGCTTGAACTCTCTGGTGAAATAGAAATAGCAAACTTTCCCGAGGCATCCCGCAGAGTCATAAAAGGCCCTTATGATATTTCACTTGTAGAAGGTTCTATAACAACTCCTAAGGATTTGGAAAGAATTCAAAAGGTCAGACGAAGTTCCAAGTATTTAGTAACCATAGGCGCATGCGCAACCGCAGGGGGAATTCAGGCGCTTAGAAATTTTAAAGATGTAGATGAATTTATTTCTATCGTTTATGCGACACCGGGGTATATAGCGACTCTGGATAAATCCACTGCAATTGCAGATCATGTAAAGGTAGACTTTGAGCTTAGGGGCTGTCCTATTAATAAAAAGCAGTTGATCGAGGTAATAAGCGCATTTTTGAATAGACGAAAGCCAAACACAGCGCCGCACAGCGTCTGCATCGAATGCAAAACGCAGGGAACAGTATGTGTGATGGTAGCAAGCCGCACCCCGTGCCTGGGGCCTGTAACTCAGTCAGGCTGCGGCGCTATATGCCCTTGCTATAACAGGGGATGCTATGGATGCTTCGGGCCCAAGGAAACCCCTAATACCAAAGCACTTAGCAAAGAGTGGAAGACACTGGGCGTAAGAGATGAAGATGCACTAAGAGCCTTTAGGGGAATCAATGCTTATTCTGAGGCATTTCTCAAGGAAAGTGAACTGCATGAAAAAGAAAGAAGTTAGGAATAAGTCCAAAACAAAAACAATCAAAGTCGATTACCTTGCAAGGGTGGAGGGTGAAGGCGCATTATATATAAAAGTCAAAGATGATAAGATAAAGGATGTAAAACTAAAAATATTTGAGCCGCCTCGTTTTTTTGAAGCGCTGCTGCGGGGACGCAGGTTTGATGAAGCACCGGATATAACTGCTAGGATTTGCGGCATCTGCCCCGTTGCCTATCAGATGAGCGCATGCCATGCGATGGAAGATGCGTTTGGAATAAATGTAGATGGCCAACTAAGAGCATTGAGACGTTTGATCTACTGTGGCGAGTGGATAGCGAGTCATACGCTTCATGTGTATATGCTGCATGCGCCTGATTTTCTGGGATATGAAAGCGCCATCGAGATGGCAAAAGACCATCCAAAGCAAGTGGAGCGCGGACTTAAGCTTAAAAAAGCCGGAAATGAGATAATGTCGCTTATTGGAGGAAGGGAAATTCATCCCATAAATGTTTGCGTGGGCGGTTTTTACAAACTGCCAACTAAAAAGGACCTCGACTCTCTTGTGGACGGGCTTAAGTGGGCAAGGGACGCGGCAATGCAAACAATAGACTGGGTATCTAAATTCCCATTCCCTGATTTCTATAGGGACTATGAATTTGTAGCCCTTAAGCTCCCGGATGAATATCCTTTCAATGAAGGCAGGCTGGTATCGAACAAGGGATTAGATATAGATGTATCTGAGTATGATAATAATTTTTCAGAAGAGCACATATCTCACACAAACGCCCTTCATTCGGTAATTAATGGCAGGGGAGAATACTTTGTAGGCCCGATGGCACGCTACAACCTCAACTTTGACAAACTCACGCCGCTAGCCAAAGAGGCTGCAAAGAATGCAGGGCTTGACACCGTATGCAATAATACATTTAAAAGCATAATAATAAGGAGCATAGAAATACTGTATGCGTGTGATGAGGCACTGCGAATCATAGATGAATACGAGATCCCGGAAAAAGCCAGGGTGAATGTCGAGCCAACGGGGTCCACGGGATATGGCTGTACTGAAGCGCCCAGGGGAATTCTTTATCACAGTTACAGTATTGATAATGATGGGGTCATTGCGGACGCAAAGATCGTACCCCCCACTTCACAAAACCAAAAAACTATAGAAAGTGATTTATATGATTTTGTAAATAACAACATTAGACTAAGCGACAAAGAGCTTACATGGCAGTGCGAGCAAACAATAAGAAACTACGACCCCTGCATTTCCTGTGCGACTCATTTTCTCAAAGTCGATATAGAAAGAGAATAAACGTTCATGACCAAAAACCCGGGCAATAGTTCTAACATTCTTTTTATAGGAATTGGAAATAGATACAGGAGTGATGACGGAGCTGGGCTTCTAATTGCCGACAAAATTGAAGAATTAATTAGCACTGAACAAGCCGTTATCTCAAAGCAAAACGGAGAGGCCACGAATCTTATAGAGTCATGGTACGGCTATGATAAGGTCATAATAGCCGATGCTACATACTCCGGCGGTATCGATGCGGGAACGATAAGACGGTTTGACATAAAAGAACAAACCTTGTCCGCAGATATATTAAATTGTTCAACTCACTCATTTAGCCTGGCCGACGCGGTTGAGCTTGCAAGGGCGTTAAATAAGCTTCCACAGACGCTTATAGTTTACGGGATAGAAGGAATGAATTTTTCTTATGGCAAAAAGCTTTCTCAGAATGTACAAAAAAATATAAATAAGGCTGCCGGAATAATAATTAAAGAAATTAATAATTTGGGAGAACAAAATGCATGAACACTCTCTTATAAAGAACATAATAAAGAAAATAGAATCAATTGCTAAAGAAAACGATGCTAAAACGGTAAAAAGTTTTAAAATTAAACTAGGCGCCCTATCCCACACCACTCCTGAACATTTCAAAGAACATTTCTATGAGCTTTCAAATGGCAGCATTGCTGAAAATGCAGAGATTGATTTTATTGTTTCTGAAGATATGAATGATCCACTTGCACAGGAAATAGTTTTAGAATCTGTTGAGGTTGAATAGGAAAATTGATAAGACAAAGCAGGAACAAATTTTCAGTAGATCAGAAAATTCTCCGGATGGAAATAATAATATCGGGCCGGGTACAAGGGGTTGGCTTTCGCCCTTTCATATACAGGGCCGCAAACAATCTGGGACTTAGAGGCTTTGTAAAAAACACCACAGGGGGTGTTGTTGTAGAGGCTCAAGGGAAAAAACAAAGCATAGAAAATTTGCTGACTGAATTAAAACAAAATAAGCCGCAAGGCTCTATAATCAGCAAAATAGATAAATCTATTTTAACCCCTGCTGGGTACCATAAATTTGAAATAAAACCAAGTGCTACAATTNNCCTGCCAGACTTGTATAGAAGAAATATTCGACCCAAAAGACCGTAGATATCTTTATCCTTTCACTTCATGCACTGCATGCGGACCTCGCTACAGCATAATCGAATCCGTGCCATATGACAGAGCAAATACCACTATGAAAGGGTTCAGTATGTGCAGTGAGTGTAAATCTGAATATGAAGACCCTCTTGACAGACGGTTTCACTCTCAAACCAACTGTTGTGCCAAATGTGGTCCCAATGTTGAGCTCTGGGACAGCGGTGGCAACTCTCTTGCTACAAAAGATGAGGCTATCGCAAAAGCTATAAAAGCGATAAAAAACGGGAAGATTCTTGCGCTAAAAGGCCTGGGGGGATTTCATCTTATTACAGACGCTCTCAATAGGAATGCGGTCATAAGACTAAGACAAAAAAAGAAGAGACGGTATAAGCCTTTTGCGCTTATGTTTCCAAATCTGGAAACTGCCAGGCTTCACTGCAGGGTTTCAAAAAGAGAAGCCGCTCTACTTACTTCAAATGAAAGTCCGATTGTGCTTCTCAAAAAAAAGTCTCATAAATTTCCTTCCGAGATAGCGCCAGACAATCCTTATCTGGGCATTATGCTGCCATACACTCCACTTCACCATATAATAATAAAAGAACTCGCTTCGCCCTTGGTTGCCACAAGCGGCAATATATCAGATGAGCCTATCTGTATAGATGAATATGAAGCGCAGGGAAGACTTAGCGGGATTGCCGATCTTTTTCTCATTCATAACAGGCCAATAATAAGCCGAGTCGACGATTCGGTTGCAAGGGTGATTATGAATAAAGCAACTGTAATAAGGTCTGCAAGAGGCTACTCTCCCCACTCCATATATAGCAAAATCAAAATGCCGCCCCTTTTAGCGGTCGGCGGTCATCTAAAGAACACTTTTTCTGTTGCAAATGGAAATTACATACATTTGAGTCAGCACATAGGCGATTTGGAAACTTTAGAAGCGTTCACGGCTTTTAAAAATGAGATCAAGTCATTTGAGAAACTTCTTGGTGCTTATCCCAAGACAATTGCCTGTGACAAACACCCGGCTTATCTGTCAACACAATATGCAGAAACAAAAAATCTGCCAGTAATCCCTGTTCAGCATCACTATGCTCATGTTTTATCCTGCATAGAGGAAAACAGGATACATACACCCGTTTTAGGTATATGTTGGGACGGAACAGGTTATGGCGATGATTCCACGATCTGGGGCGGCGAGTTCCTAAGGGTCGATAACGCTTCATACAAAAGAGTTGCCCACTTTAGAACCTTTCTACTTCCAGGAGGAGAAAAGGCGATTAAAGAACCGAGACGTGCTGCGCTTGGTGTCCTGTACGAAATCTTAGGAAAGTCGGTTTTTGAAATAGTTGATCTTCTACCTCTAAATACATTTTCCCCTGAACAGCTTAATATATTAAAATCTGTCTTTGATAAAAAAATAAATACTAATATGACCTCAAGTGTGGGCAGAATGTTTGATGCTGTAAGCTCTATTTTGGGTCTTTATCATATAAACGATTTTGAAGGGCAGGCAGCCATGAAACTGGAGTTCATTGCCGAAGATTACAAAACTCAGGATAAATACTACTGTACAATAAATATATGTCCCGATAGCGATTTATCGTCTATAATAATAGACTGGGAGCAAATGATTATCGGCATAATGGATGATTTAAAAACAAAAGCGCCTGCCGGCATAATATCGGCAAAGTTTCATAACACGCTTGTAGACATAATAGTATCGGTTGCAAACCATATAAAAGAAAAAAATATAGTGCTTACAGGTGGATGTTTTCAAAACAAGTACTTGCTAGAAAATGCTGTTAAGACCTTAAAAAAAGAGGGATTCAGCCCCTACTGGAACAAGTTGATTCCTCCAAATGACGGCGGCTTAGCAGTAGGGCAGTTAGCAGCAGCTTCATACAAACTGGATAAGGAGTAAGAAATGTGTCTTGCCATACCGGGAAAAATCGTAGGGATTACGGATAACGACCCCATAACCAGGAGGGGAAAAGTGAGCTTCGGGGGGCTTGTAAAAGAAGTAAATCTCTCTTTTGTGCCTGAGGCCGATGTTGACAACTACGTCATGGTACATGTGGGATTTGCTATAAGCCGGGTAGATGAAAAGGAGGCAGATCAGGTCTTTAAATATCTGAGAGAGATGGACGAGCTCAGTGAATTGGAAGACAGTGAACTATAAAACAGGGAATAGATGAAATTTATAGATGAATACCGCGATCCGGATTCTGCTTACAGGTACAGCAATCTGATTAAAGATATTACTACCAAGCGCTGGACTATCATGGAAGTCTGCGGGGGGCAGACCCATGCAATAGTAAAATTCGGCATAGACAAGCTTATCCCGGATAAAATAGAGCTTCTTCACGGACCGGGTTGTCCGGTCTGTGTAACATCTGTAGAGCTTATCGATAAGGCGCTCAGCATCGCATCACTTGAAAACGTAATATTTTGTTCTTTTGGCGACATGCTCAGGGTTCCCGGTACTGCAGGAGACCTGCTTTGTGTTAAAGCAAAAGGAGCAGATGTACGTGTAGTCTACTCGCCTCTGGACTGCCTTAAGATTGCAAAAGATAATCCATCTAAAAAAATTGTTTTTTTTGCAGTAGGATTCGAGACAACTGCTCCAACCACTGCAATGACACTGTATCAGGCATACGAAAACGATATCAACAATTTTTCATTATTGGTATCGCATGTTCTTGTACCTCCTGCCATCGAGGCCATTCTCTCTTCATACAACAATAAAGTGCAGGGGTTTTTAGCAGCAGGACACGTGTGTACGGTTATGGGATATAAAGAGTACTTTCCGATTGCAGAGAAATATAGGGTGCCCATTGTTGCTACCGGATTCGAACCACTGGACCTGCTGCAGGGAATTTATATGTGCATAAGGCAGCTTGAAGAAGGCAGGCACGAAGTAGAAAATCAATATAAACGCTCTGTGAGAGAAAACGGCAACCTAAAAGCAATTCAGATCATTGAAGAAGTATTTGAGTTGGTGCCCAGAAAATGGAGAGGGATCGGAGAGATAGAGCAGAGTGGGCTTGGAATAAAGAAAAAATATGAAAGTTTTGATGCAGAAAAGCTCTTTAATTTAGAAAGTTACTCGGCCGACGAATCAAAAGACTGTATAAGCGGGCTTGTCCTTCAAGGAGTGAAGAAACCTCCCGAGTGTCAGGCATTCGGGACACAGTGTAAACCGGAGCATCCGCTCGGAGCTACAATGGTATCATCAGAGGGTGCGTGCGCCGCATACTATAAATATAGAAATGCGGATATAAATTAATTTTTTCACAGGTTAAATTACTAGAATAATATTATGGGAAAAACAAAGGATTTTTCACTAACGTGCCCCATACCTTTAGACCAATATCCAAATATGCAAATCGCTCATGGCGGCGGTGGGAAGCTCATGAACAATATGATAGAAATGATGTTTCTGCCCGCCTTCGATAATGAAATTCTAAACACACGCCACGACGGAGCGGTTGTAAATTTTGCAGATTCCAAAATCGCATTTACTACAGACTCTTATGTAGTTTCTCCTCTCTTTTTCCCGGGAGGTGATATTGGAAAGCTGGCTGTTAATGGAACTGTAAATGATCTTGCAATGTGCGGAGCGAGGCCGCTTTATATAAGCATAGGGCTTATAATTGAAGAGGGGTTTCCAACCGAGACTCTATGGAGAGTAATTAACTCGCTAAAAGAATCGGCAGAGATTGCCGGTGTTAAGGTTGTCACCGGGGATACCAAGGTGGTTGAAAAAGGAAAAGGTGACGGGATTTATATTAACACTTCTGGAATTGGCATTATAGAAAAAGACATCCTTGTTTCTCCATCTGAGGTTAGACCCGGAGACGCCATACTACTAAACGGCGATATTGCCAGACACGGCATTGCTATAATGACCCTTAGAGAGGGGCTTGAGTTTGAAACAAAAATACAAAGTGATTCAGCACCACTCGCTGAGCCTGTTTTAAAGCTTATAAGCGAGGGCATAGAAATTCACTGTATGAGAGACCTTACGCGCGGCGGACTTGCAAGCGCCCTTGTCGAGATTTCACAGGTATCGAACACTCACATACAGATCGATGAGGCTGCAATCAGATTAAATAATGAGGTGAGAGGGGTATGTGAAATCCTGGGTCTCGATCCGCTTCATGTTGCAAACGAAGGCAGGTTCATAGCATTTGTAAATCCCAAGGACTCTGAAAAGGCTCTGCAAATAATGCGGGAGCATGACAAGGATGTATCGTTAATCGGATTTGTTAAGGACGATTCACAGACCATTGTAACTATGAAAAATCTTCTTGGGACAAACCGTATAGTAGATATGATAAGCGGAGAGCAGCTTCCCAGAATTTGTTAATTACAATCCGCTTGTCAGTAAATCAAATATGCTTTTTTGAGCTAATGGTTCAAGGTTATATATTTCTAAAATATTAACTCACATATCTACTTATAGAACATAACAAGTAGTTAATATTTGAATCGGGGTTAATGTAACCCACTGTAATTATTAATGGAGCCGAAGAGATTCAAACCACAGGCATAGGCGAGATACAACTATACAAACATTTCTGACACATCAGTCGTTATCTTCCGAGAGTACTCCGACGGGATTATCACCGTCCTCTACGCCGGCAAGGAGAAGGGGTGAGGCCGCCAGTTTTTCTCCCCTTTGTAAGGGGAGGATTAAGGAGGGGTTGAAATATTCCTTTACTACCCCTTTCTCGGTCTTCCCACCTGAAATAAGGGAAGAAGTTTTGTTTATCAAAGCACCCCCCTCAAAAAAAAAGAGCCAGGAAGCCTCGGGAAGCCGCCTGGCCCGGTATCATGCAAATCCTGGGAGGATTTAATACATGATTCATAAATTATATCACGTTTTCATATTTAATTCTCTATTTTTCTTCGTTTTCAACCCACTGACAAAATGTTAACAAATTCTAACTCTAATCATGGTCCTAAATTCGGGCGCTTGACAACAGTTCAGTTCTTCTCTTGTAAGCCTCAGATACTCTCGGGATAGTTTCAATTCCTCAGCAGAGTTTTTCAATTGCTCACTTTGCAGCTTAATAGTAAAGAGTAGTGCAATTATAGCGAAGAAACTTAAAATAGGGTTGAGTATTCCACCGAAGTAATCACCAAATTGCCCCCAGTCCACTTGTATAGGACTAAGGCCATCATGAAATCTGAATAGATATAACAAGAAAACGGCAACCATTACTATAATTGCAATAGTAATGATGTTTGCAAGATTATTGGAAAGCTTCTCACCACCTATCGGCGTGTGTTTTTTTTTCGTTTTCTTTTTCCTTCTCCTTACCTTCATTCATAGGGGTATTATAATGCTGTGACCCTTTTTATTCNNTCCTTACCTTCATTCATAGGGGTATTATAATGCTGTGACCCTTTTTATTCGAGGGTTTTTTCTGTCTATGTCATTCTAGAGGCAAAGCCGAAGAATCTAAAAGCTAGATGCTTCGTATACACTCAGCATGACGGAAGGTAGGCCACAGGGAATCAAGGGTTTTGTGGAATAAGGGTGTACCATTACATAACACACTGAGCCTGCCTGAGTGTGAGAACCGTCTACGCATTTCGATCCTGCTCAATGCGTTGGGAAAAAGATTAAAGCAGATTTCTCCCTACGGTCGAAATGACATAAGAAAAAAAAATACGCGATTGCCATACATGCACAGCCTCCCTTTTATCCATAATCCCTAATTGCCCCCGATAGCTTTTTTCACCCTGCCTGTGGATTTTTTATATCTTTCACAATACTGCTGGGCTTCTGACAGGCGGCCGAGGGTTTCCTTATCCCTGAATTTATTTTTCTGAACTTCGATTAAAAGATCAAGCGTGTCGCAGGCCACATACTGCTGTACCTCGTAGACGGAGATCTTTTTAGAGGGAATATTGCTTAAATTCAGATCACTCAAAACCTGCAGAATCACCCAGGTAGAAAGCTCGCGCTTGTCCTTGCTGTCGCTTGTGATTATGTTGCTTATCATATACGGTACAACATCAGCGCCAATTTTCCTAAGCGCAAGGGCCGCTGCATAGACTGTCTTTTGATCATCCGAAAAACCGGGTTGTTTTAACAGATTAACCTTGAACAATATATTATCGGAAAGTACTTTTATGGCTTCTGCCGCCCTGTATTCCCCCAGCAGCAAAATAGCAAAATACTTGGTAGTGTCTTCATCTGTAGACATGGCGGGGTTTTCTTCGATCATCTTTATAATGTGTTCTATATTTGAATTTTTTCTGAGTATAAGCTCGTTTTTTGAAAATATCCTGTGATGAATATTTCGCGATCTAAGGCCCTCCATGAAATCAAAGTCCTGGCATGATTCATGCGCAAAAACAGCTGTTAGCGGGGCGCTTATTAGTATTATCAAAAGGCAAATTTTTAAATATTTATTCATCCCTTTTCTCCTGATTTTCTGTTCCCGGTTTTCTCCATTTTTCATTAACTTTATATATTTTATACATATAAAGAAAATAACAAGACAGAGCAATAATGGCAAGGGGTGGAAGCCCTTTAATGATAAGGAGTTTTTTGGTTTTTGCAGGACCGGCATTATTCTAATTGCGTTATACCCACGAATGTCATTGCTGTAAATGTCGGGTA
>JABAHS010093715.1_pt1 | contig 33820 bp, 34 predicted proteins | sample 7062111 | NCBI WGS metagenome assembly JABAHS01 (sample SAMN14534600, study PRJNA622989) | marine sediment metagenome | biome: marine biome [ENVO:00000428]; feature: marine pelagic biome [ENVO:01000023]; material: deep marine sediment [ENVO:00002113]; isolation source: pool of 4 deep marine... | reverse complement strand
CTATGTACTCACCAAGCCCTAAAGCCAAGAGGATTGAGACAAGGTTCCCTGATCCATCGGCAAACGGATACCTTACGTTTTCCGCTATGCTAATGGCAGGCCTCGATGGAATTGAGAATAAAATCGACCCGGGCGATCCGCTGGATAAGGACATCTATTCATTAGGACCTGAGGAGCTTGAGGGTATTCCTTATGTTCCGGGTTCACTCGAAGAGGCGCTCGACGCACTCAAAAACGACCATGAATTCCTCACAAAGGGGGATACATTTACCGATGATGTAGTTGAGACATGGATTGACTATAAGATGGAAAATGAGGTTAATCCTATTAAGCTAAGACCGGTACCACATGAATTCATGCTTTATTTTGACGTGTAATAAATAGAAAATAAAGTTGTTAAGAAACTAAAAAGGCGGCCATACGGCCGCCTTTTTTTATACCTAAAATGGTACAGCTTCGTTCAATTAAATATCTATAATATTTCAAGCAATTAGTCAGACTAATTTTGCATATTACTATGCTCAATAGACTATTGAGATACTGCAAGAAGTTCAAGCACTTAAATAGCAAACCTATCGCTTTACTCAAGATAACAGTTATAGAAAATATGTCGTTCCAACTGTACAGCAAGAGCTTGCTTTTGTCCTTGTTATTACTTTTCCCGGCATTATAAGAATTACGTTAAAAAAGATTAATTGTTTAGCCATTAAGAAGTGATGTCGGGGGTGTGGGGAGATTACAGCACTTTAGGATAAATAATTAATCTTTAGTAATTTTTATTCAGCCAGTGTTTTTTGGGTTCTTTTGTACACACAAAAGAACGTATATATTCACTACTTGGGAATAGATTATTCATCAAATAGGGTCTTCTTAGAAGGTTAAAAAAATAATGTAGAGAATTAGGATAAGTCCGGCAGTCATCACGGCTGCATATAACCTTACCAGACCAAACTGAAACTTTCTTACAAAGTTAGACGTGCAGGAGAAAAATCCTGCGACTCGGTTAACAAGCCCGTCTACTATATTGGAATCAAACCAGAATGACATTTTAGCAGTCTCTTTGAATCCATCTACAAATGTGTGTTCATATACTTCATCCATATACCATTTGGAGTTGGACGCATTGTATAAAAATCCGAAGTCTTCATTTTCTATGATCTTGCTCAGATGTTTAGGCTTATAGATATAGAAATAATATGCAAGTCCAATACCCAAAACTGCCGCAATTATAGATAATACAAGCAGATCCATGTGGCCAAAGAAATGATTTCCTACTGCACTATGATGCTCTAAAGGTATTGCAGCCCAGATAAACTCTTTAAATTTATTTATATGGTGTATGCCGAACATCTCACCTATAAAGTCAGGCACGCCTACGTATCCGCCTATCACAGACAGAACAGCTAAGACTACCAAAGGAACAGTCATGGTAGATGGAGATTCATGCAGTTTTTTCATAATATTTTCCGGTACCCTGCATGTGCCCTCAAACGTGAGGAAATAGAGGCGCATCATGTAGAGAGCTGTAAGAAGTGCCGTGAATATAGCAACCCCCCAGTGAATAGCATATCCCCTCTCATATAACTCTCCTAAGATCTGATCCTTACTAAAAAACCCTGAAAGAAGCGGCAGGCCCGAAATTGCGAGGGTTCCGATGAGGAATGTCTTTGACGTAACAGGTAAATACCTCCTGAGACCCCCCATTTTTCTCACATCCTGCTCATCTGACATTGCGTGGATAACACTTCCTGCTCCAAGAAATAAGAGCGCCTTAAAAAATGCATGTGTAACAAGATGGAACATTCCTGCTGCATAGGCACCTATTCCCACACCCATGAACATAAACCCCAGCTGACTCACCGTGGAATACGCGAGCACCTTCTTTATATCGGTCTGACTAAGCGCAATTGTGGCAGCAAAAAATGCCGTAAACACAGCTATTGTAACTACTACAAACTGAGCAAGCGGGGAAGCGCTGAAAAACACGGCGCACCTCGTTACCATATACACGCCGGCCGTTACCATGGTTGCCGCATGGATGAGCGCACTCACAGGAGTCGGCCCTGCCATGGCATCGGGAAGCCATACATAGAGCGGAAACTGTGCGGACTTCCCCACGGCTCCTACAAACAGCAGAAGCGTTATGGCCGTGATTGTAATAGCAGGCACATTGTCTATAAACCCCTGGCTTGCTGGCCCTGAGAAAATATCTGCATAGCTGAGCGAGCCGAATGTTATGAAAATTAGAAATATTGCTATTAGAAAGCCAAAATCCCCTATCCTGTTTACAATAAATGCTTTTCTTCCGGCAAGAGCCTTCTGGTCGTCATCATACCAAAAACCGATCAGCAGATAAGAAGCAAGTCCAACTCCTTCCCATCCCACAAACATAAGCGGAAAGTTATTACCCAAAACCAGTACCAGCATGAAGAAAACGAACAGATTAAGGTAGGTAAAGTACCTGGCATACGACTTATCATGGCTCATATATCCTATGGAATAGATATGAATCAAAAACCCGACCCAGGTTATGACAAGGGTCATAATCGCTGAAATATTATCGAAAAGGAACCCAAATTTTATATCCAGCTCGCCTGATACTATCCATGAAAATGAGGTTTGTATTATTCCTGCTGAGTTATCTGAACCAATTAGCTGAAAAAACAGATATGTAGCAATAAGCGCAGAAAACAGTATGGATGAACATGCAACGATGCTTACAATGCTTTTTTCAGACTCATGGTCCTTTTTTACAAGCCCCGAAGAGAAGACCAGGCCGTTTATAGCGGCGCCAATAAGCGGTAATAATATTATTAAAAATAGCATTTATTCGTTTTTAACCCTTAAGCAGTTTTAATACGTCAATANNATGATAAATCGATACTACAAGAGCAAGCCCTACTGCGACCTCGCACGCCGCCACTACAAGGGACATGAGCATAAACACCTGCCCTGCATTGTCGCCATGAAACCTGGAAAAACTCACAAGCGCCAGATTTGCCGCATTTAACATAAGCTCAAGAGACATTAGAACAATAATGAGATTTTTTCTTGTTATTACACCAAAACTTCCTATTGCAAAGAGAAGGAAGCTCAGCATTATATAATGATTGATCGTAACTTCCATCTAATCGGCGCTCCTTTTTGAAAGTGCAATTACGCCAATAATAGCTATAAGAATTAGTACCGAAGTAAGCTCAAACGGCAGTATGTAGTCGATAAAAATACTCGTACCCACTCTTTCCACCGAGCCATAGTCCTCTGCAATCGGTACATTTGCAAGCACCCCCTGGTTGGAGGATTTCCCAATTACGACACTCTGCACAATCATTGCCGTAGCAAACAACACGGCCAGGGCTGAGCTTACTTTTAATGGAACATTTTGTGCATCAAAATTTAGGGACTCATCCCTAAGGATCAAAAACATCACAGTGAACATAAAAAGCACCATTATCGCCCCTGCATATACTAGAATCTGTACTACGGCTACAAACTGGGCAGAAAGCAAAATATAAAGTACAGAAGTGTTAAAAAGGGTTAGAACAAGCGCAATTATGCTTCCTACGGGGTTACGGTTAACCACTACGGCTACCGAGCTTGCAAGAGTCGCGCATGCAAAGAAGTAGAATAGATATATGTCCAATATTTTAAGTCCTGTTTAGTCGTCTCTGAAAAAAATTTACGTTAGATTATATATGCTATATGTGGTAGTCAACCCTTGAATTTAAATTATTTGGTTGTATATCTTGAAGTAAATTAATTTGGCCGAATATTATATTTATTTTTTCACCCCAACCTTCCCGCACATATCCGAAATTTTACATATATCACATTTAGGCCCAACCGGTTTGCAGATGTTCTGGCCGTAGGCCACAAGAAGTGAATTAATATCTATCCAGTATCTTTTTGGAAGCTTCTTTCTGAGAGCAAATTCACTCTCATCCGGGGTTTTGGTTTTTATATACCCCAGGCGGTTAAAAATTCTGTGCACATGGATGTCTACGCAAATCCCGGGTTTATTGTAGCCAAGGGTAATTACAAGATTTGCGGTTTTTCTACCCACCCCCTTTAATTTCAACAGCTCATCAAGATCACCCGGCACTTTGGAGTCATATTTTTTAACCAATTCCCTGCACACTTCCTTTATTGTCTTAGCCTTCACCCTGTAAAACCCTGCCGGATAAAGCGCTTTTTCGATCCGGGGAATTTTTATCTTCAGCATATCCTCTGGAGTAGAGGCAAGCTTAAAAAGCCTATTAGATGCTTCTTCAGTCGTGCTGTCTCTAGTTCTTAAAGAGATTATGGTTGATATTAGAACCCTAAATGGCTCCCTTGTCTTTTCTGCATCTATTGTCACAAAAGGAGTCTTAAATTTCCTGTACTCCTTTTTAATTATCCGGACTATCTCTTTAATATTTATATCTTCCATTACAGGGCTATATTTGTTATTGTGTATTTTTATATAGCTAAAGAGTAATTATTAACATAATCATGGAATATCCAAAGTTAAGATATGTAGATACTTTTCCAATTGAACATGAAGGTAACAAGTATGTCTGCCTCAGAGACCCTCAGGACACAAATGGGAATATGCTTCTTGTAGCCCCACAGGCTATCTATGTTATTTCTTATTTCACTGGCGGCAACTCCATTGTGGATATACAGCTTAAACTTCTAAAAGAGTATGGAGAATTAGTCGAAAAGGAACACATAGCACAGCTTGCCCAGCAGCTTGATGATGCTTTTCTCTTAGACAGTGATAAATACAGAAACCATCAGCAGCAACTGGAAGATGATTTTAAAAAATCAGAGATTAGACTGCCAAGCCATGCAGGGCTTTCATACCCAAATGAACCGGATGAATTAACCAAATGGATTGATGGCTATTTCAGTAATGGTACAAATCCATCAAGCAATGGCAAAAAAACAGTGGGCATAATCTCGCCCCATATTGACTTCAGCAGAGGAGGCAGCTCCTACGCCAAGGCTTATAATGAGTTAATAAACAATGAGCACTGTGATACATTTATAATATTCGGTACTTCCCATTACGCATCTGTAGAGAATCCCTTCATTCTTAGTAAAAAAAACTATAAGACCCCATATGGTGAGGCTGAAGTTGACCTGGATTTGATAGATAGGATTGAAAGCAGCTGCGAGTGGGATCTGTATGAAGGCGAGATATTTCATAAATCGGAGCATTCAATAGAATTTCAGGTCGTATTTCTGCAATATCTTTTTGGAGGCAAAAGAGAATTCAAGATTCTTCCCATACTTTGTAACTCATTTTACAGATTCATAGAAAGCGGAACCTCGCCAAGCGAAGACCACAGGACAGCATCTTTTTTAAACTGCATAAAAGAAATAGTAACAGGGCTTGGCAATAGGGCTGTGGTAATAGCCGGGGCCGACCTGGCTCATATGGGAAATAAATTTGGTGATGCTGAAGCTGTAAATGACTCAACTTTAGAGTGGATAAAGAACCGGGATTATTGGAGCATTAAGCACTCTGCGGAACTGGACAATGAGGCTTTTTACAGGTCTGTAGAAGAAGAAAAGGACAAAAGGAAAATCTGCGGTCTTTCACCGATTTATGCCCTGCTGTCCGTGATTAATGCAAAAAAAGGCGAGATGCTTGATTACGGTCAGGCGGTGGAACCAGATACGGGCTCAGTGGTAACCTACACCAGCATGGGCTTCTATTCCTAAAATGACAGAAAAATTCCCTATATTCGATGCACACGAAGATATTGCCTTTCACCTAAGCTACTTTAAGCGTGATTTTGTAGAGCCGGAAACTCCATGCATGATTACCCTTCCCGGACTTAAGACAGGAAATATTAAGTTTGTCTTAAACACAATATTTGTTCATCCTAAGCTAAGGCCTGAGAAAACAGTCGAAAATGCCAATCTGCAGCTCCGCGTTTATGAAGATATTTATAATGATTTCGGCTCAGACATTATTAAGGTAAAAAACAAACAGGACATAGATACCGCGATAACTCAGGACAAGATTGGATTTATTACGCTAATGGAAGGGGCCGACCCTCTGCAAAAGCCTGAAGACATTTATGAATATTATGATAAGGGCTTAAGAGTATTAGGTCCTGCCTGGAACAATGGCAACCTTTTTGCCTCAGGCCCTGCTACAGAAGATGGCTTATCAGAAGAAGGTTATGAGCTTATAAAGATAATGAGCGAATTGAATATAACTCTCGATTTGTCACATCTAAATGAACAGTGTTTTTGGGATGCCATCGAAAAATATGAAAATGTTCCAATTGCTTCACACTCTAATGCAAGGTCTCTTACGGATCATCCAAGAAACCTAAAGGACGAGCAGCTAAAAGAGATTTCAGCTAGAGGCGGGGTGATTGGAATTGTTCTTTATAACAGCTTTCTTAAAACAGGAGACGACCTGCCGACACTGGAAGACATATATAAACATATTGATCATATAATGAGTGTCTGTGGGGAGGATCATGTTGGCATAGGCAGCGACCTTGACGGCGCTGAAATTAAAGACTTTCCGGAAGAGATAAGGGCTATAGAGCATCTACAAGCAATTCCTCAATATCTATCCACCAAAGGTTACTCCGACAACCTTATTAATAAAATCTCGCACGATAATTTCCTTAGAGTTATAAGAGGCAATCTAAAATAGAAAAGCCCGAAGCATAATCTCCGGGCTTTATGGAGGAGGATGGAAAACTTAAAAACTATTTTATTAAATGTGCTATATATATTTAGATAAAAATCAACTATAAGAGATTCAAATTATGAAAATTAAAGTAGGAATCCTGGGGGCTACCGGGTATACCGGGGCAGAGTTAATCAGATTGTTAGCAGGTCATCCCAATGCTGAGCTTAAATGGCTAACCTCTGAATCATTTACTGACAAAAAAATCTCTGAAGTTTTCCCCACTTTCAGAAGCTTAATTGACCTTGAATGTAAATCTGTAAGAGATATAGATAAATTTAATAAAGTAGATGTTGTGTTTTCCTGTCTGCCTCATGGTACATCCAGCCATTTTGCACATTTATTTTTGGATAAAGGCACAAAATTTATAGATTTCAGTTCTGATTTAAGATTTAATAATTCCCAACTGAGTAAGAAAGCAATATATGGACTTCCTGAATTCTTGAGAAAGAAGATTAAAAATGCAGACCTTGTGGCAAATCCCGGATGTTATGCGACAGCGGTAATATTAGGACTTGCCCCCCTTGTAAAAAATAAGCTTATAGAATCAAATTCCATAAACATTGATGCCAAAGCCGGACTCTCGGGCGGCGGCAGAGCACCTGTGGGTGACAGGCAGTTTTCCGAAGTTAATGATACAATCTCCGTAAATTCAATTTCAGGCCATAACCAAAAAGCAGAAATCGAAGAGCAAATGAAGATTAGATACAAAACAGAGTCTAAGCTTGTTTTCACGGCATATAATGTAAATGTTGACAGAGGAATATTAACTACAATATCTGCAAGATTGAATGCTTCTGTAACTAAAGATCAATTACTATCAAAATATAAGAGCTTTTATAAAAATGAAAGGTTCATAAGAATCATTGAAGACGAAAAAATGATATCTACAAAAAATGTGAGGTTCTCTAACTACTGCGATATCGGAGCAACCATCCTGGACGCTCACATCATTTGCGTGACTGCTCTTGATAACCTTGGCAAAGGAGCAGCAGGACAGGCTGTGCAGAATATGAATTTGATGTTTAATATTGAGGAGTCTGCCGGTCTGCTAAGTATAGGTTTATTGCCCTGATAAAAAAATGAATAATTTCTTTGAAATCCTAGATAAGAATAAATCACTGAAAAAACCTGCTCTTGTTGAAAATTCCAAAACCGTAAGCTATAAGGATTTATTTACACTATGCCGCAGCCTGTCATCATTTTTAGCCAGTAAAGACATAAAAACAGGCGACAGGATCGGGATTTTCTTGCCAAACTCCATTGAGTTCGCAGTCAGTTTTTTTGCCTGCTTGGATCTCGGCGCCATAGCGGTTCCTATAAACCCCAAATTCAAGAAAAATGAGATTCAATATTATCTAACAGACTCCGGCCCCAAATTAATATTAACAAGCGACATCTTGAAAACCGTACTTATGGAAATGAATCAGGATCTGGAAAATAAGATCGTGGGTATAAAAGGTGATAATCCGGATATAGATATTTTTCATAACTCACCTTGTGAACAACGAATCCAAGGCCCTTCAGACAAAGATACCAAGGCCATATATCTTTACTCTACAGGCTCCACAGGAGTGCCGAAAAGAGTTTCAAGAACCCATAAAAACCTTATATCGCTTGCAAGCAATCATAGTGAAACAGTTGGCTTGGATAGCTCCGAAAAAATTCTTTTTACCATACCAATTTCGCATACATATGCTCTTGGCAATTTTGTATCTGCCATAAAATCCGCAATGACATGCAATATGCTGGAAGACTTCAATAGAAAAAAAGTCGCAGAAATCATAGTAAGAGAAAAGATTACAATTTATCCATGCGTACCGTTCATACTGGATGTGCTTGCTCAATCGGATATCGACCCCATATCCCTTAAAAGTTTAAAACTGGTAATATCGGCAGGAGCGCCGCTTTCAAAGGATGTGTTTAATAAGTTTTCTGAAAAGTTTAAAATCCAGCCCAGACAGCTTTATGGCTCATCTGAAACAGGGGTGATTTCCATTAATTTGAGTGAAGATATTGAGAATACATCAGATTCTGTAGGCAGACCCGTAAAAGGAGTTACCGTCAGAATCATTAAAGAAGATGGCAGAGAAGCTAAAACCGGTGAGCTTGGAGAAATAACCGTGAAAAGTGCAACAATGACAACCGGATATAACAATATGCCGGAGGAAACCAAAAAGGTTTTTAAAAACGGTTTTTATTATACCGGAGATCTGGGCTATATAGACGAAGATGGAATGATATATATAAAGGGCCGCAAAAAACTTATGATAAATATAAGCGGCAATAAGGTAGACCCCGTAGAAATAGAGAATTTACTGTCTACTCATCCGAAAATTGAAGAAGCCGCAGTGGTTGGACTTACAGGGAGAAATGGAAATGAATTTATAAAGGCCTTTATTGTTTGTGGAGGAAAGATAGAGAAAAGTGAAATAATCGTATATCTAAAAAATAAAATTACAGATTATAAAATCCCCAAGCTTATAGAATTCGTGGATATAATACCAAAGAGTCCCACAGGTAAAATCCTCAGGAACAAACTCACTTAATCATGAATGAAGAATTAAAACTAAAGATTAAAGAGCTTATAATAAATAAATATAAGCTTAATATTAAAGCAGATGATTTTGATGAAGAAAAGCCCTTTTTCGAATATGGAGTAGGGCTTGATTCGGTAGCAACCCTGGAGCTAATACTGGAAATAGAAAAGAAGCTTAAAATCAATATAGATGAGGCAGAAATTGATAATGAAGTATTATTTAATTTTCATAACCTCTACGGTTTTCTAAAAGAACAATTCTGACTATGATTATTAGCTTACCCTGCTCTTTTTTGTCTCAAGATAACTGGTGAGTGAATCCAGAAACTGCATCCTTATCATTTCGGTAGCCTTACCTATCGGCTTTATAACAACGCTGTCATAAACCTCCGATGCGGTTTCTTCTAACTTGGAGTCCCCCGCGGTCCTTGCAAGCCTCAGTACTCCAACGGAGTTATAAAAAGTCGATTTTGAAATTGCCTTTCTTGCATCGTTAATCCTGAATTCTTCAAGCGCTTTTTGGGCTTCAAGAAGCGAGCAAAACCCGACCCCGAAAAACAGGCACAGTATTCTCTTGACTTCGTCTGCAGACATTACCTCCATTACATTTACAAGCGGCGCCTCTACAATTGCTTCAAGCTGCTTGCTGTCGCTTCCGATTATGTTCGCAAGGTGTTTAAGCTTATCTTGATCTGCGTCTTTAAGCAGTCCGTTTATAGCGTCTTTAACAAATTCATGGGCAAAGTTTTCTCTTATTTCCTGCAGCGCTAACCCTTCGGATTTAAGCGCCTTTATGTACGCAAGCTTGTCCACCGTGTAATCCGGGAAAAAAAGCGTGGTTGCCCTGCCCTTGTTATCCTTTATCTTTCTTCTCTTTGGTTTAGGAATGAGCCCAAGCTTCACGCATGACTTTATAGTCTTCTCCGGATCAGCTCCGAGATTGACGTTTTTAACTTTGGAAATTTCTATAAGGTCTGCCATTGAAAGATCGGCCATAATTCGATATTAAGTTATTTTGTATGTTTTTGTCAATACAGTAATTTCTTTTTATATTAAATTAGTAAAATAGTTTTAATGCTGTATTTTGTTTAAACAAAAATTCTCAATAATATCGGCAGCTTAAAATATATAAGGTTTTTGAAGCATAGAAATGGATAACTTACGGGATCATCGAATAGTAGCCGTAATAAGGGCAGAAAATAGCAAAGAAGCCCTTTTTAAGGCAAATTTATGCATTTCGGGCGGAATAAATGTGATAGAAATCACATTTTCTTTTGCCGACTGCTGCAAGGCTATTGAGCTTATAAAGCAAAATGAGCAAATTCTTGTAGGCGCAGGGACAGTCCTCTCTAAAGAAAATGCGCAAAAAGCAATTGAACACGGCGCCGATTTCATCGTATCGCCTCATACTGATATTGAGATAATAGATTTTAGTAAAAATAACAATAAGACAGTGATATCTGGAGCATCTACATCAAACGAAATTGTCGCCGCCCATAATCTGGGTGCGGATATGGTAAAAATATTCCCAGCAGATATTATAGGCGGCCCAAAATATGTAAAAGCCATAAAAGAACCCCTGCCTTTTGCAGAAATTTTTGTTACAGGAGGTATTAATCTGGAAAATTGTAATGATTATATAGCCTCCGGCGCATCACTAATTGGAGTTGCAGGCGCATTATTTCCCAGGGATGCAGAGACAAAAGAAGAAATCATAACCGAAAACGCGCGAAAATTTGTTGAAAAATTAAATTATATTTGATACAAGATAGATAGCAGCATTTAAGCCAACATACACAAGCCAATGAATATCCTTTTTATTACATCAGAGTTTGATCCGCTAACCAATATTGGTGGTCTTGGAGAGGTTACGTCTTCACTCTCCAAAGAATTGCAAACGCTTGGCTGTAATGTAAAAGTAGTATTACCTTACTATAAAAACGTAAAATCTAACCTGCAAAATTTAAAGATAAAGCCCAAGTCAATTAATAAGACTATCACGACCTGTATCGATTGGCTTCCAGTATCTGCAAAGATAAAAGAAGTCACAATAAATGAAATTGACTGTTATTTAGTAGAAAACAAAGAGCTGTTTGATAGAAACTATATATATAGCGCTTATGGCTATGAGGAAGGAGATGATGACTACCGTTTTGGATTTTTCTCATTATGCACCCTTGAACTTGCAAAAACTATAAATTTCCAGCCCGATATTATTCACTGCCACGACTGGCAGACAGCATTTGTGCCTTTGTTCCTGCAAAGTCGCAAGCACCTCAAAGATGACCCGTTTTTTAAATCATCAAAAGTAATATTTACTATCCACAACCTGTTTTATCAGGGCGAATTTGATAAAAAGATATTAGAGCAGTTCGGACTGCCTGAGTATTTATTTACAAGCCAGAACATAGAACTCAAAGGCAAGATAAATATGCTCAAGGCCGGAATACTTTATTCAAATCTCATAACCACTGTGAGCGAGAATTATGCAAAAGAAATAATCAATCCCGAATTTGGTTTTGGTCTTGATAGGGTTTTAAGAAGAGTAACCCAGGACTCAAATAAAATGCACGGAATACTAAATGGAATAGATTATAAACTGCACAGTCCAACTGACGATAAACAGATTTATAAGAAGTACGGCATAGATTCATTAGAAAATAAAAAATACAATAAAATTAAGCTTAAAAAAGAGTTCGGGATTGATACAAGCGAAGATAAACCAATTATTGCGGTTATATCAAAACTTACAGACCAAAGGGGCATTCAGCTTATTATAGACTCCTTTTCGCAAATAATTGACCTTGGGTTTCAGCTTTTTATTCTCGGTGTAGGAGATTCCAAATATCATAAAACACTTTCGCAAAGAAAGAAAAAGTTTGAGGGGAATTTTTGTCTCATCTTGAAACAGGATGAAAGCATTGCAAGGAAAGCATATGCCGGGGCCGATATGATTCTTATGCCGTCAAAGTTTGAGCCCTGCGGGCTTGTACAAATGATAGCTCTAAGATACGGAACTATCCCCGTAGTCAGGTCAACAGGGGGACTCGTTGATACCGTTAGGGACTACAGCGAAGGCAGAAAACCCACCGGTTTTGTGTTTAAGCAGTTTACTAAGGTAAATCTTCTGGATACGCTAATTAGGGCAATCACCGTGTATGAACACAAAAATGAGTGGACAAAGCTTATTAAAAACGCCATGAAAGAAGATTATTCATGGAAGGTTTCAGCCAAGAAATACTACGACTTATATGAAAAAGTGATAAATAGCTAATTAAGCGCAAACCCATCAAATCTCGTAATCAACCACTACTCTTTCATCCCTTATTTCATTAACAAAATCTACCACTTTTACATGATCGGGGTGTTTTTGATAAGTTTGCAGATCTTCTTTTGAATCAAACACCGAATAAAGAGCAACATCATAGGCTGCCTGAGATTTATTAAAATCTATCCCTACTTCGATTTCCTTTATTACATCAATTTTTCCTTTGAGAGCCTCCAATACAGACTTAAGCTCTTTTGCATTTTCCTCTTTGCTTACTCCCCTTGCAGTATCTTTTAGCTTCCACATTACAATATGTTTTATCATTTATTCCTCCAAATAATTCAGGATAACAAAAGTTAACTGAAAATTAACAATTATCTAATTACCAGTTTACTTTGAACCAGAATATTAATAGCTAGAGATAATAACAATAAACCTGATATGGAAATTGAAAACGTATACCAGATTGCAAAAAGAGAATGGGACAATATAAGAATCTCTCTTAGAAGCTGCGGCAATATTCCAAACCTCGACTTTAACAGTTTTATTACATCAAAGCCCAACCTTATTTCAAGCCTAAATGAAATGGATTTCAAAATCATCAAATACGACTACACGACAAAAGAAGCCGGATATGTATTTTATGAGCTTGTAACCCACGCTGCAGGCAGGCTCGGTCTAAACGGAAAAACTGCAAAAATATTTGGAAGCAGTTACAGCTGGGTTAGAACAGGATGGTATAGCCCCGTATTGCTTAACTACAAAAGCAAAAAATCAATAAACCAGTGCATAAGAAAACAGGTTGTGTTTTATAAAATATTCTTTCCAGTAAACGAAGATTACAACTGGGATTTTGACTGCCCGACTGTAAACTCCAAATTCAAAACAATATTTGAAAAATTTATTAACTGGCAATATGAGCCTGGGCTGTACTCGAAAGAGATGTTTATATACCGCACGCAGGTCGATAACGTACTGGAAGGAATAAACCTGGCGCTTGATGAACATATAGGTAGTTGTTAGGAAATTCTCAATTTCAACTATAGTGATATCAGCATTATAAAATCAGCCTGAGCAATAAGCCACACTAATTGAATTATAGACCTTATCGGTTATTTCCTTTCTTGAGTTTATGTTTATAGTCTGTACCTGCTCAAGCACCGTGATTTCTGCCTCTACGGATTGCAGCTTCATCACGCCAATGAGATGAGAGAAAAATTCCGCATCACCGTAGTAGTAGACCTTATCCCTGTTGCCTGAATCAAGGGGCTGCTCGCCCACTCTCTTGTACTTGATGCAAAGCGGCAGCACGTTTACTTTTGATTTCAGCGCCGGGTCTAAAAGGGATGATTTAAAATCCAAAACCCCGTCGCCATTTGAAGTTGTTGCCTCTGGGAACAGTACAATATTAAACCCTTTATTTATTATTTCTGTCATGTGTCTTATTTCATTTACGATGTTGTTTCTGCTCAGCCTGTCTACAAAAATGCCCCCTCCTATTCTTGCAATAGGCCCAAGCAGAGCGGAATTTTTTACCCCGTCAACGCTTGCCACAAAAACAGAAGGCATATCCGAAGAAATCATAAAAACATCAAGATAAGACAAGTGGTTGGATACGATTAGATAGTTCTGATCCTTACTATATTTGTGGGAATTGTTTACTGTGAACCTGACGCATATGGCCTTTAATAATAATTTGCAAAAAAACGATGATATATGGTTTGCATTTTTGAGCTTGCTAGAATAATCCGAAATCAAAAAGAAGTTCAGGGAAGAAACAATGCCGAATACTATTATTATTACCAGGAATAAACTGAATTTTACTGCTACCCTAACCGTTTGCAATTTTATACCTCTTTTCAAACTTTCCTGCCATTAGATCAGAATCCAGAACTGTAAAAAAATCAACGCACTTAAACTTTCTATCCAGTGCAGGTTCTCCACATATTTTTGAACCGGCTTTTAGATATGTTTTAAGCAGCGGCGGTATAAAATCTTCTATCGCGTCTGCTTTTGTATTAAACTTCTCAAAAACATCAATGTATGTGTTTAGACTTTCAGGCTTAAACTTGTTTTTTGGATATACTCTTAACTCATGGCCTGATAAGTGAAGGTCTTTTATATATTTATAAATAAGACTGATTTCTAAAATGTTTGTCGTATTTACGCTTGAACATCCAAATAGATATTTAATATTATTTGATTCCATGTACATCGAAATGCCTTTCCACAGAAGAGCCAGCGTCATTCCGTTCCTGTAGTCTTTGTGCACGCATGCCCTGCCAAGCTCCATTTTATTGAAGGGTGATTTTTTTAGGTTTTCGATATCAAACTCAGTTTCTGAATAGAAAGTGTTTGAAAAATTTGAACAAATCACCCTGTAAGTGCCTATAATCTGATCATCAGCTTTATCTATTATAACAATATGATCCGAAATGAGATCAAATCTATCAAAATCTATAGTAACAATACTTCTTTTTTTGATTAGCTCTTTATAGAATACCTCATATCTCAAACTAAGCGCTTTTTCAAGTTCAAGGGGGCTCTCGATCGTTTTTACTATGTATTTCCTGTTTTCGTAGTATATCTCATTTTTTGGCCTAAAGCCTGAGAGCTTCCAGATATAGGCTTTATTCAACACATTGGTGTTTTTTATACTGTCTTTAATTGACCTTACTCTCCTGGGTATCATTTATTCATTCCCCCCCTCGGTTTTTGATAAATGATATACCGCTTATTTATATCAATTTTTAATAGATTGTTAATTTTCCTTTAAGTTACGAGCTTACAACAGGCACAAAGAATATTTAATATTAAATAATATTGATTTTTAGGGGTTAAATGATCTTTAATATAAAGTTAATATTTTCATAACAATATAGAACTAACTTAATAAGCAACTTTAAATAAAACCAGGGAATAAAAATGCAAACTGCTGAGACAATAATTATTTCGGATATACATCTGGGAACACCAAAAAGCAGGGCAGAGAAACTTACAAATGTTCTCAAAGGCTGGGAGTTCAACAGACTGATTATACTCGGTGATTTGTTTGACCATGAAAATCTTCAAAAACTTAGCACCAAACACTGGGAATTCTTAGACTATATAAAAAGTATTTCCACTCATACAGACGTTATATGGATTGAAGGCAATCACGATGAACAGTTTCAAAAAATAATTCCACATGTAATGGATATTAAGGTCTATTCTGAATATGCCTGGGAATACGGGGGCAGAAATTATCTTGCACTCCATGGCCATCAGTTTGATAATTTTCTGACTAAAAACAAACTTTTACTCCGCTGGGCTGCTATTGTATATGGAAAGCTGCAGGAGCTGGACAGGCAGTCATTCAAAATAAGCAGGATCATACAGCAAGCTGCCACAATGTTTTTCAGCTCATCTAGCAAACTTGCCTACAATGCGGTAGCTTATGGTTTTAAAAAAGGCTATAATCACGTAATTTGCGGCCACACCCACAAACCTGTTTATACGCGCATTAAAGACGTGCACTACTATAACACCGGATGCTGGACTGAATTTCCATCAAGCCTTATAAGCATATGTTCGAAGGGAACAAACCTGCATACTTTCCACTAAGCAGTAAAAGTTAACTATTATAAGACCTTATAATAGTCATTACATACTAATTTATAAGGTGGGATACAAACTCATCGGAAATAGACTTCCAGCTTTTAGAGTTTGCAAACTTCTGTGCGTTGTTTGAAAGGTTAGTATAATCTGCAAAAACTCTTTCTATATTTTTAGACAAATCATCACCAAGCCAGCCTGTAACTCCGTTTTGCACTACATCACAAGGGCTTGGCACATCATAGGCTGCCACAGGAAGCCCGCAGGCCATGGCCTCAAGCATCACCAGACCATAGGTATCAAATTTACTTGGAAACACGAACACATCTGCCTTATTATACCACTCAGGCAGTTTTTTATGATCTATGAATCCAGCAAACTCAACATCTGGGTATCTTTGTTTTAAAGTGTTCAGGTATGGGCCGTCTCCGACCAATATTTTCTCATACCATCTTATTGAGCAAAAATCATCCAGGTTTTTATCCTTACTAACTCTGCCTACAAATATTATTGTGTTCCCTCTCCTATTCTCCGTACGCTTTTCAGCATTAAATATTGAAGTATCAACTCCCCTTCCCCAAACCACAGAATTTTTAAAGTTGAGCTGCCTTTCAATACTCTTTGTAGTAACAAGCACCCTGCCGCTTGCACTATGAAACCAACGTATAAATGCGCTTGTAATGAATTTGGGCACTTTATATAAGACCCAGCCATAGTCTGCAAGCTGAGTGTGATAAGAAGTATTAAACTTTATTCCGTTTTTCCTACAGTAATATCTGGCTGCAACTCCAAGGCTGCCCTCTGTAGCAATATGCACTCTATCGGGCTTCTGCTGCTCAAAGTATCTCCTTACTATCTCAAAAGGGTTTTTGAGTATAGGTATATTGTAATATAGATTAAAAAGCGTTTCAGAGCCTTCTATCTTGGGATGGAGAACAAACACCTCATGGTCTTGAATGTTAGTAACAACATTATGCAGCGTATAAACAACTCCGTTTACCTGGGGCTTCCAGGCATCTGTAACAAGCATTATTTTCATTTATGTGTCCTCAAGATTTTAGCAGAGCAGCATTTAAGCCCAATATCCCCAGTCCTTCCCGCGCCACTTATCAGGCATTATGTCCAGGTATAATAGCGAGCACCTTGCAAGGGAATGTATGGTTTTTTTAATCTTACCCTTATACAACCTTCTGTGATCTGTTGCATATACAGCAAGGTCAGGGGCAAATGCTACCTTTATGTCCGGTTCTTTGAGCCTCCATACTATTTCCGAATCCTCATTACATACAAGCTCGGTATCGAATCCTCCTCCTCGCTCATATAATGATTTCCTGATTAAAAGATTCGAGCCGCTTGCCGCAGGCACTCCCAAAGTATCAAGCAATAACTGCCCGTAGGAAATAAATTTATAGTAGTATTTGAACTCTTCTATCGAGAGCTTGGGTCCGTAAACAATATCAAATGCCCAATATTTAGAAATATTATTAAAGTAGTTATGGTTAAAAACAATATCGGCATCCGAGAAAAGCAGCCAGTCAGTATCTGCCATTTCCGATCCAAACTGCCTGGCCTCGGAAATATTTCCCGGGTGAAGATAAATCTCGGTATTTTTAGGCTTTATCTCTTTAATTATATCTACAGTCTTATCAGTACTTGCGTCAACCATTATCAGTTTAATATCGCAGGGAACAGAATATAGAAAATTAGCTATATTCTTCGATTCATTTTTGGTTGGCAGTATGATTGTTATGTCTTTTATACAATGCATCACTTATCAGTAATGCTAAAAAATAAATGCCATATATTAATTAAATGTTAAATAAAAATTAAACATCGATTAAATATAATACCAAGAATTAACAAATATTAAGGCTAAATGTATGCAGGTTTGCTAAATTAATGTATGAACGGAATGAGTCTTTTGGTTCCTCTTTTATAAATAAGGTAATCGCTGTTTCTATCGGTTATTAGATTTTCTTCATAAATAAGCTTTATGTACATATTAATAAATAATATAAGCCAGACTGCAATCCTAATAAATGAAAAATCATCAATTACCAGCATTAAGGTTATAAGCAGAACGCATGAATACATCGGGTGTCTAATTATCTTGTACGGTCCTTTTGCCAATATTCTTGCATCTTTTGGAAAGTTAGGAGTCAGCCTGAAATTTTTATAATTTATGGTCCATACGGCCCATAATCCAAGGGAGATAGCAAGAACGTAAACAACCAGGAAAACAAAACTACGCGGCACTATATTACCAGTTAAGAGTATAAATACGATACACGCAAACTGAATTAGCACCAATATTATCGATTTAAAATCTATACGCATATATTAAACATTTAACTTAAAGACTATATCAGCAAGATTACTGCTGTTCCTTACTTATTCGAGCTCAATTTATGAGTTAATCTGTCTCATCATGAGAGCTGACAATTAACCAAATCCGCTTTTTAGTCCATCTGCCCCAGCTCGGCACAATGAGTAAAAGCGTTTTATTTATATTCGATCCTCGAAGGTTTAAACTCATCTTATACCTTGTCCTTTGAAACAGAGTTATTTTACCGGCATCGACTTTTAAGTTACCGGTAAGATTTTTAGCCGAGCCGTTACCATGAGCTTTATAAAAATCAGTCTCTATTGCAATCTGCCTGTTAATATTATCAAAGAAGTCACATCTAGGTAAATACAAACAATCAATGTTGATTTCTTGAGAGTTCAAAATTAAATATAATTTATTTTCATAATTCACTAACGAGAAGTCACCGGTTTCGCTCATATATAATCCAAAGCCCTTTTAAAGCCAAATGTTCGTCAATTTGTTCTATAGTCTCACTTTCTTTAGCAATAAGCCCCGCAAGACCTCCCGTTGCAAGCACTCTTGTTCCGGCGCCGAGCTCTGTTTTTATTCTGCTAACTATACCATCTACAAGACCTGCATAACCATACACAAGCCCGGACTGAATACTCTGGATAGTAGTTTTACCAATAACATTTTCCGGTTTTTTTATTTCCACCTTTGGCAATTTGGATGCTGAACCAAAAAGCGCCTCTGAGGAAATCGTAATGCCTGGGGTAATAACCCCGCCTAAATATTCCCCTTTTTGGGAAACACAGTCAAAAGTCGTAGCAGTGCCAAAATCCACGATCACAAGACTGGTCTTATATGCCTCATAAGCTCCGATTGCGTTCACTATCCTGTCTGCCCCAACCTCTTGCGGGTTTTTATATAAAATCTGCATTCCGGTTTTTACTCCAGGTCCTACAACCAAAGGTTCTATACTGAAGTAATCCTTAACGCATTTTACAAGTGTGTCCTGAAGCGCGGGGACAACACATGAAATTACCGAACCGCAGAGCTTGGGAATATTAACTGTTTTATATTCAAAAAGATTCCTTAATAAAACCCCGTATTCATCCTCAGTTTTGGTCTTATCAGTCCCAATCCTCCAGGAATGATGAATACCCTTTGCGTCTATTAATCCAAATACTATATTCGTATTACCTATGTCTACGGCTAATAACATGTATATCCACCTGTCCTATAATGAGAAACTTATTAAGCCCTCTATCAATATAAATATTTATTAAGAACAATCTTAATCATAGCTGTAAACTTTGTAAATCAAAAGCGCTTAATAAATAAACCTGGCAATATATTAATTAACCTTGACTTAAAACTAAGCAATCGTTAAGGTTAGTCTTAAATATGGCTCAAAAATATCTTTATATAGAGACTTATGGCTGTCAGATGAATGACTATGATTCCCAGAGGATCAAAAATGCTATCGGTATACCGCAGACCAATGATCCCGGCAAAGCGGATATTGTTATTATTAATACATGCGCTATAAGAGAAAAAGCAGACCAGAAGGCTCTTAGCAGTCTTGGAAAATTTAAACATCTAAAAAAATCAAACCCAAATTTAATAGTTGGTATGACAGGATGCGTAGCACAGCTTTACGGTGATAAACTTCTCAGTAAAGCTTCTCATTTAGACTTTGTCCTTGGCCCAAGAGCAATACCTAAGCTAGCCGAAATTATAAACGATGTAGAAATCGAGAGAACAAGAATTGTGGAAACTTCTTATGATATTGAAGAGCCTTTCGAAATTCTGCCATACCATGAAAATGAAAAAGTCACTTCGTTTTTATCTATACAGCAGGGGTGCAACAAAAACTGTACCTACTGCATAGTGCCCACAGTAAGAGGAAAAGAAATTAACAGACCTCTTAATGATATAATGTCTGAAGCCAGATATCTCGTGCAAAAGGGAGTTAAAGAGATAACCCTTATTGGACAAACGGTTAACTCATGGAAAAATGACGGGCTTAAATTTGCTGACCTGCTAAATATTGTAGGCGAGCTGGAATCTTTAGAGAGAATCAGATTTACAACATCCTATCCCAGGGATTTCACTAAAAAGCTTATTAATACGATGAAGACAAACCCAAAAGTATGCAGCCATATCCACCTGCCCGTTCAGTCCGGATCCAATGAAGTACTTTCAAAAATGAAAAGAACCTATACGGTGGAGTGGTATATGGAAGTAGTAACCAGACTAAAAGAAGAAATTGCCGATATGGCCATTTCTTCAGATATTATTGTGGGATTTCCTGGAGAAACCCGGCAGGATTTTGAGCAGACCCTAAAGCTTGTCGAAGAGGTAGAGTTTGATACATGTTTTTCATTTAAATATTCTCCGCGGCCCGGCACTCCTGCTGCAAGCATGACAGATTTTATCGATAGTGAGACTGCGGGAAGACGACTTAGTATTTTGCACGAACTACAAAGAAAAATCACTTGCAAGAAAAACGAAGACAGAATTGATAGAATAGAGCAGGTGCTTGTAGAAGGCAAGAGCAAGAACGACCCTTCTCATTTAATGGGAAGAACATCCCAAAACAGAATAGTAAATTTCAGCTCAAGCGATAACCTTTGCGGAAAGTTAGTTAATGTAAAAATAAATAACGGCTTTCAAAATTCCTTATTAGGCTCTATACTATAATAGTATCTGCAATAGAGTTGCGGGGAGAAAAATATGTTACACGAAATGAAAGTTAGCGGTATTGCAATCGATCCATTTACAAATACTCCTATTATTATACTAAAAGATTTGAGCGGTGATAAAATGCTGCCCATATGGATTGGGTTTATGGAGGCAAGCTCCATTGCCATGGAGTTAGAAAAAACCCCGAGACTAAGGCCGCTTACCCACGACTTACTTAAAAACATATTGGACGATCTGCAGTATTCAGTGAGCAAGGTAGAGCTTACAGACCTAAAAGATAATACATACTACGCTACTATCCATCTTAAAAAGTCAGACGACGTTCATATATTGGATTCGAGACCGAGTGACGCCATTGCTATCGCAATCAGAACCAGCTCACGAATCTTTGTGCACGAAAACGTTATAGAAAGTTCCAGACAGATTCAGGCAATTGATGAAGACAAGGAAAAACTTGCAGAAATGCTGGATAAGATGACGCCTGAAGATTTTGGGAAATACAAGATGTAAGCAAGGAGCAGGAAATCAGTTATTTATAGTTCCATCAGCTGCTGTGAAACCATTTTCCTCTTTTCCCTCTCCATCAATACCGTGCTTTGCAAGCCTGTATCTCATGGACCTGAGAGTAATTCCAAGTTTTTTTGCAGCTTCAGTTTTATTCCCGCCGGTAGACCCTAGTGTCTTTAGCAGCATTTTTCTCTCTATATTATCAAGAAGTGAATCAATATTGGTATCTGATGATAGGTCGTCCCCAATTTCTACATAATCCTTACCACTTACAAGTGGTGGAAGGGTTTCGTGCCTTATTATATTTGTAGATTCTAAAGCAATCGACCGGGCTATTATATTCTCCAACTCTCTAACATTTCCGGGATAATCATAATTTTCTAAAACCTCCAGGGCCTTTGGAGAAATACCTCTTATTTCCTTTCCCATCTCATCTGAATATTTGTTTACAAAACTTATTGCAAGAGGAGAGATATCTTCTCTTCTCTCTCTTAGAGGAGGAAGATTAATTTTAATAACATTTAACCTGTAAAACAGGTCTTCTCTGAACCTGCCTTCAGTAATTTCGTCTTCTAAGCTTTTGTTAGTGGCAGCAATTACCCTAAGATCAATAGGCGTGGCATCAACAGTACCAAGCGGCCTTATCATTTTCTCTTCTATTACCCTTAGAATCTTGACCTGTAAATGTATGGGAAGATCAGCAATTTCGTCTAAAAATATTGTGCCTTTATGAGCTTCTTCGAAAAGTCCCTTTTTATCCCTAACCGCACCTGTAAACGAACCTTTCTTATAACCAAAAAGCTCACTTTCAATTAATGTTTCGGGAATAGCTCCACAGTTAACAGGCACAAACGACCCCTCGCTCCTGTTCCCCGCATAATGAATAGCCCTTGCAACAAGCTCCTTACCGGAACCGCTTTCTCCGGTTATAAGCACATTTACATTTAACTCGGCAACCCTCTTAATAAGTTCGAACACCTGAAGAATAGCGGGGCTTCTTCCAATTATATTTCCAAAACCAAACTTGGTTTCCAGCTCACGCTTGAGTCTTGTGTTTTCGCTCACAAGTCTTTTCTTTTCAAGCGCTTTTTTTATTACCAGTTTTATTTCATCAATCTTAAAGGGTTTTGTAATATAATCATAAGCCCCGTGCTTCATAGCCTCTATTGCCGATTCGTGTGAGGCAAACGCAGTTATAATTATTACAGTTGTATCGGGGGCTTTTTCACTAAGTTTTTTAAGCAGGTCAATGCCGTCCATAGTAGGCATTTGCAAATCTATAATAGCAAGGTCAAAGATTTGTGAATTAATCTTTTCTTCTGCCTGTCTGCCGTCGCCTGCAGTTACAACGCTGTAGCCATCTTTTTGCAACATGATCTCCAGGAATTCTCTCATTCCCGGTTCATCATCAACCACAATAATTCTTCCGTTATTAGCTCCCGCCATATATCATCTCCTGAAAATATTGGCTAAGCAGCATCTATCGTTTCTTTTCCCATGGTTATTATAAATGTTGTTCCTTCGTTCTCCGCACTCACTACATCAATCTTACCATTATAACCCTCAATAACTTTTTGCACGATTACAAGCCCAAGCCCCGTTCCCGAATTTTTAGTAGTAAAAAATGGATCAAAGATGCTTGAGATATCCTTCTGACTAATACCGCAACCGTTATCTGATATTTTGATAATTATGTTCTCATTATCAGATCCGGCTTCTACTTTAATTAGCCCCTGCCCTGATATTGACTGCATAGAGTTCAACAGCAGGTTCCAAACAGACTGCTTTAGTCTGTAGCTGTCACCGACTACATATATCTCATTTTCAATCTGTCTTTCCAATTCAATATCCGATCTTTTTATAGTTTTAGAAAATGTATCTAATGTTTCATTTAAAATTATAGACAGATCAACAGGCAGACCAGTTTTTTGTATGGGGTTTGTTAAAATAGAAAAATCCTCTACAATAAGATTCATTCTCTCGATTTCCTGAGATGCCACATTAATGAGTCTTAGGTTATCTGAGCTGTTCTCTACTTCGCTGCTTAGTATTTCTAGAGCGCCGCTTATTGCGGATAACGGGTTTCTGATTTCATGCGCAAGGCCCGAGGCCAGCTGCCCTAGTATTGCAAGTTTTTCAGTATTTCTAAGTTTATCCTCCAGTATCTTAACCTCGGTAAGATCCTGAAAAATCAAAATGTATCCCTCGGTTTGGTCATCATCCCCCTGGAGTAAGGAGGAAGAAAATCCAAGAGTAATTTTATCACCAGAGTTTTTAGTATATAAAATTTGCTCCCTTTTGGTGGAGATAAGACTTTGCAGGTTAAGCGCCGGAAAGAATTCATAAATATCAACATTTAATAACTGCGCATCAGGTTCTAAACCTAAAATCTGCTTGCTCATTCTATTAGCGGAAATAATAGTTCCATTTAAATCGAGAGTTATTACCCCGCTATCAAGGCTTTTTAGAATATTGTCATTTAGATTCTTCAGTACATGTAAGCTCTTCTCGCTCTGACCTAGCTTTTTTCTTATAANNTTATCTATTTCGGCGCTTGCCTGAAATCTTAACTCATAAGACTCATCAGATTGGAAAATTCTTGGTTTTGATACAACAATAAGAAGAAAAATAATAGCCAGTAGGAAAGATAAACCATAACTCACCATCCTGTTAGAAAAAATGATGTTTGTATATATAATAATAAGGGCAAAGAGAAATATAAACGGACTGCCAAGCCCACCCGTTACTGTTATTATTATTGATGATAGTACTACATCTATAAGTATCTGCAGTGATTCAACTAATGTCCCGTGTTTTAGAATAAAATCCTTGAATAACAGATAAAGCAGGCTGCTTATATAAACTACTGCTATTACAAACAGCAAGTATATAGCTACCCTTATCCTGCCGTTTAAGTAATATATAAGAGCAGAAGAACCGAAAAGTAAAGTAGAAACTAATATTCGGATAAGTACTATTCTATTGTTAGCCGTATCTAACCAGTTAAGAAACATTCATAAAATAATCTAGCAAGTAAGGTAATTAGAATAGTATTATAAGTCTAACCTGCCATAGTTGCAACTAGTTTAAACATAGGCAGATACATGGAGATTACTATTACACCTACAGTACAACCTAAAAAGAATATCATAGCAGGTTCAAGAGCAGACATAAGCGCAGCAACTGCAACGTCTACTTCATCTTCATAGAAATCTGCAATTTTATTAAGCATATCGTCAAGATTACCTGTTTGTTCACCAACAGAGATCATCTGAACAACCATTGGTGGGAAAATTTGAGGTCTTGTAGCAAGTGGTTCGGCAAGCAGCTGTCCTTCACTCACACTCTTTCTTGCATCCATGATAGCTTCTTCTACCACTACATTACCGGATGACTTTGCAGTTATATCCAGTCCGTCTAGTATAGGCAAACCGCCTGCTGTAAGAGTAGCAAGCGTACGGCAAAACCTTGCAATGACTGTCTTTAATAACAACGTACCAATCAGCCAGAGCTTTAGTAGAAAGCCATCAAATAATCGCCTCGCGCGCAAGGATTTCTTATATAAAGCCGATATCCCCATTACCATTAAAACCATAGCGATTAATATATAAATAATATTGTTCTTAAGCCAGGTACTTATGTTTACAATAGTCTGTGTAAGTGAAGGCAGAGTAGTTCCAAGATCTTTAAACAGCTCTGCAAAAGTTGGTACAACGAATATCATAATCACGGCTAGTACGATAATAGCAACGGATATAACCACCGCCGGGTAAATCATCGCACCTTTAACCCTTCTTTTTATTCCTTCTATTTTTTCAAGATATGTAGCAAGTCTCTGTAAAACAACATCTAACACACCACCTGATTCTCCTGCCCTGGCTAGATTTGCATATAAAGAATCGAAAGCCTTTGGATGTTTTTCCAGGGCATCAGCAAAAGTAGAACCACCCTCGACATCCTCTTTAACTTTACCTATAATCTCCTTAAATGCTGCATTTGGCTGCTGCTCCCTTATTACTTCAAGAGACCTAACAAGCGGAAGACCCGCATCGATCATGGTTGACAACTGTCTGGTAAATACAACCAAATCTCGGGTTGGAATACCGCCAAAAGCAATATTCATCTGTAAAATACTGCTTTTTTCCTTAATCTTATCAGGCATAGGCTGTATCTGCATGCCTCTTAAGCGCGCAAGAACAGCAGACCTGCTTGGAGCTTCCATTTCCCCTTTTTCTATTCTACCTTTTAGTCTTCCCTGCCAAGTATAAACAGCCATAATATTTACTCCTTAACGGTTTATCTTCTTACTGCCTTCTGATTGCCCTGTTGAGCCGTTGTCTGCTCAGCCAATATTCTCTTAATCTCATCGGGCTCCTGGCTTTTAGATAATGTATCTTCATATGTTATCTGTTTTCTCAAATACAAATCTACTAAGGACTGGTTCAGCGTCTGCATATTCCATTTTTCCTGTCCAATCTGCTGCTGTGAATAAATCTGATGAACTTTATCTTCTCTTATCAGGTTTCTTATTGCTGGGTTTGGAACCAGGATTTCAACCCCCAAGACCCTGCCGCCGCCGACGCGCGGTATTAGTGTTTGACATAAAATACCTTCCAATACAAAAGACAGCTGTGCCCGCACCTGAGGTTGTTCATGCGGCGGGAATACATCAATAACACGGTTTATGGTCTGAACGGCAGTGTTTGTGTGTAATGTAGCAAAAGTTAAATGCCCTGTTTCAGAAAGCGTAAGAGCAATCTTGATAGTTTCAAGGTCTCTCATCTCGCCAATTAGAATTACATCCGGGTCTTCTCTCAGCACACTTCTCAGTGCGTTGTGAAAGCTCTTTGTATCACTTCCTACCTCTCTTTGGTTTACTAGACAATTTTTATGACTGAACATATATTCAATAGGATCTTCGATCGTAACTATATGCTCTCTTCTTTCCTGATTAATCTGATCTATCATTGCGGCAAGTGAGGTAGTTTTTCCAGACCCCGTAGGCCCTGTCACAAGAATTAAACCCCTTGGTTTTTTAATAAGATCACCCACAACAGGCGGATGACCAAGCTCGCTTAAATCTCGTATTTTATATGGTATAAGCCTAAAAGCCCCGGCTACAACACCCCTTTGCATGTAAATATTGCCTCTAAACCTGCCAAGCTGCTGCATACCAAATGAAAAGTCAAGCTCCCAGTTTTCTTCAAATTTATGCTTTTGCATATCTGTCAAAACACTGTAGCAAAGGTCTTTGGTTTCCGGGGGGGTAAGAGGAGGGTGTTTAATTGGAACAAGCTTACCATCAACCCTTATCACAGGCGGAGAATTTGTGGTGATATGTAAATCAGAAGCACCATTGTCAACCATTACTTTTAAAAGCTGGCTAAGTTGAATACCCATTGATAGCCCTCCCTAATTAATCATCCTGCGATGTGTTCCTAACTACTTCTTCAATCGTTGTTATACCCTGTTTGAGTTTTAAAAGCGCGCTTTGTCTGAGGGTCTTCATGCCCTGTCTCACGGCCTCTCTTTTAAGCTCAAGGGCCGATGCGCCGCTTAATATAAATTCTTTTATTTCTTCAGTAATTCTCAATACTTCATAAATAGCAATTCTTCCCTTATATCCTGTACCCATGCAGGTTTTGCAGTTTTCACCACTTCCCCTGTAAACCTGNNACCTGCGGGGATACATCGACAACTTCTTTACAGTCCTGGCATACTTTCCTTACAAGTCTTTGAGCAAGTATTGCATTTAGTGAAGCTGTAAGCAGAAATGGCTCAACACCCATGTTGAGGAGTCTCGTAATAGTTGAAGGAGCATCGTTTGTATGAAGGGTAGATAAAACGAGGTGACCGGTAAGCGCAGCTTTAATAGATATTTCAGCAGTCTCATAATCTCTTATCTCACCCACTAGTATAATATCAGGATCCTGTCTTAAAAAAGACCTCAAGGCAGATGAAAAGTTAAGACCTATAGACTCGTGCATCTGCACCTGATTTATTCCAGATAAGCTATATTCTACAGGATCTTCAGCAGTTGAAATATTTACGTCTTCTCTATTAAGCTCCATAAGTCCTGAGTAAAGCGTGGTTGTTTTACCACTACCAGTCGGACCAGTTATTAAGACCATTCCAAAGGGTTCATAAATTGACTCCCTAAAAAGTCTAAGCTCATCTTCATTAAATCCCAATTGAGTAAGATCGAGCTTCAGAGAATCCTGATCAAGAAGCCTCATAACCACTTTTTCACCGGTTATGGTTGGAAGGCAGGAAACACGATATTCCATGGTTCTTCCCTCGCTGGCCTTGATCTTTATACGCCCGTCCTGTGGAAGCCTTCTCTCTGCGATATCCAGATTAGCCATTACCTTGATTCTGGAAGAAACAGGATTTTTAAGCTGAAGTGGTGGTTTTAAAATATCATATAATACGCCATCGATCCTGAGTCTTACCCTGTAGTCATGCTCATAAGGCTCAATATGAATATCACTGGCCCCTCTTCTAATGGATTCGAGTAATATGTGATTAACAAGTCTTATAACGGGAGCTTCTTCGGATGCTTTTTCCAGGTCATCTAAATCGAGTTTCTCTTCTCCTTCGATATCTAAAACAAAGTCCTCCAGTTCTCCAAAAAGCTTGCCGACTTCTTCCTGACTCTTTTCGGCTTCGACTTTCTTTTGCCATTCTTCCTGGGAACCGTAGTGCTTTTCAATTGCGGTTTTTATAGATCTCTCTGAAGCAACTACGACTTCGATGTTTTGTCCTGTTGCAAATTTCAGATCATCAATGGCGAAAATGTTTGAAGGATCCGCCATTGCAACTACCAGAGTTGATCCGGATCTGTCTATGGGAACAAGTTTATGTTTTAAGGCTGATTCTCTTGCCACAAGGTTAAGGGCATCTTCTGAAACTTCGAACTGCTCTAAGTTAATGGCGGGAACGGCGTATTGTTTACTTAAGTAGGCTACAAGCTGATTTTCATCAATATATCCAAGGTTTAGCAGAGTTTCGCCAAGCTTTCTGCCGGAATGTTTTTGTTCCTGTATGGCGCTTTTAAGCTGATCAAGGTTTATTACGTCTTCTTTGATCAGTATATCGCCCATTTTGGCGCCTGCTTTTTGCTGCCTCATGTATAAGTATACCCCGAAATGAAATATTATATAACTATTTAACTATAGTGCAATTCATGTGCCATATCTATCGGATTATATAATAATTTATTATAAATCGAAGTATTTATCCCTCCCTTAAGATAATTTCTTCCATATATTTAAAATATTTAAACCCTTTTCCCCTCTATCCTGTATACTACATTTTTTGTATAAAGTCAATTACGAAGTAATATCTCATTAGTACTCATATTATAGTGATTTTAAACTCAAAACTTAAAAAATTTTATAAACATTTAATTGCTATAGATGCTAACACAGCGTATCTAGACTATATTTTCATTTTCCGTATATACAGTTAATAATATTTCTATTACTCAAGAAATATAGTCTTAAAATGAAAATACAGATTAATATTTAATGATAAACAAAGAAAAAATAGTTGTAATCGGAGCCGGACTTGCGGGCTGCGAAGCCGCATACCAGATTGCAAAAAACAAAATAGAAGTTGACCTTTATGAAATGCGTCCAGTAAGGCAGACCCCGGCTCACAATACAGAGATGTTTGCTGAGCTTGTCTGCAGCAACTCATTAAAGTCCAATTACCTTGAAAATGCCAGCGGTATTCTAAAAGAAGAAATGAGAAGATTAGGTTCACTAATAATAGAAGCTGCCGATAAAAATAGTGTGCCGGCGGGAAAGGCTCTTGCCGTAGACAGAACAAAATTTGCCGAGTTCATAACTAATGCTCTAAAAACAAATCCTTACATTAACATTAAATGTGAAGAGTTCTGCAAGCTGCCAGATACGACAGACTGTCCAATAATTATCGCATCGGGACCCCTAACATCTGAGAGCCTATCAAAAGAAATTAGCAGGTTAACATGCAGCGACTATCTATATTTCTTCGATGCTATTTCACCTATCATTGATGCCGAAAGCATAAACTTTGAAAAAGCATTTTTTGCATCGAGGTATGAAAAGGGAGAGAACGAGCAGGGGGATTATTTAAACTGTCCCCTGGAAAAAGAGCAGTATTATAAATTAATCGATGATATAACCTCTGCAGACAGCATTGATGTAAAAGAATTTGACAGCGTGAAGTATTTTGAAAGCTGTCTTCCTGTAGAAGTTATAGCTTCCAGGGGCAAAGACTCACTCAAGTTTGGTCCAATGAAATCAAAAGGTATAACAAATCCTAATACATCAAGAAGACCATATGCCGTGGTACAGCTTAGGAAAGAAAATTCGGGCGGCTCAATGTACAACATGGTAGGATTCCAGACAAGGCTCAAATATTCAGAGCAAAAAAGGGTGTTTTCAACAATCAGCGGGCTTGAAAATGCAGAGTTTTTAAGATACGGCAGCATGCACAGAAACACTTACATCAATTCACCAAAACTACTAAACGGGAGCCTTCAATTAAAAAATAATCCAAACATTTTCTTTGCAGGACAAATCGTAGGGGTAGAAGGATATGTAGAATCGGCAGCCATGGGGATAATAGCAGGAAGGAATGCTTCAAATTTATTTCTTGGCAAAAGAATAAACCAGCCAAGCGAGCAAACTTCTCTTGGATCACTGCTAAAATATATTACAGATGAAAACATAAGGGAATTTCAGCCCATGAACATAAATTTTGGGCTTTACCCTGATATAGAGGATATAGAAAAAAAATGTTCTAAATCTGAAAAAAGAAGGTATATTGCTCTTCGTGCTTTAGAAAAAATAACTGAATATATAAACTGATTTTTTACAAAATGACATTTCAGAAGCTCTTATTAGAACTGCAAAACTATTGGTCTAAAAAAAACTGCATTATTTACCAGCCCTATGATCTGGAAAAAGGTGCGGGCACTTTTCATCCGGCAACTTTTTTACGGTGCCTGGGGCCTGAGCCCTGGCAGGTCGCATATGTAGAGCCTTCGAGAAGACCTACCGACGGCAGATACGGGGATAACCCAAACCGCCTGCAGCATTACTACCAGTTCCAGGTGATAATCAAACCATCGCCGGACAATATTCAGGATCTGTATTTAGACAGCCTCAAACATCTGGGCATTAATCCGCTTGAGCATGACATCAGGTTTGTAGAAGATGACTGGGAATCACCAACTCTTGGCGCATGGGGGCTTGGATGGGAGGTGTGGCTTGACGGCATGGAGATAACGCAGTTTACATACTTTCAGCAGGCCGGTGGAATAGACCTGGATCCGATCTCTGTGGAAATCACATATGGTACAGAAAGAATAGCTATGTATATTCAGGAAGTAGAGAATGTTTATGATGTCGAGTGGACAAAGGGTATATCGTATGGAGAGATTCACCACAGAGACGAGGTTGAGTTTTCAACATATAATTTTGAAAGCTCCGATTACAAAATGCTTACAGAGCAGTTCGGGCAGTTTGAAAAAGAATGTGAGAATGCGGCAAGAAATGAGCTTTCACTCCCAGCATACGACTACTGTCTTAAATGCTCACATACATTCAACCTTCTTGATGCAAGAGGAGTAATTGGAGTATCCGAGAGGGCAAACTACATTGGAAGAGTGAGAAACCTGGCCAAGATATGTGCGGAAACCTATCTTGCGCAAAGAGAAAAAATGGGGTTCCCGCTACTTAAGAATAATCCCTGGACAAAGCCTTAATTATGGACAAAGACTTAATACTCGAAATCGGAACCGAAGAAATACCCGCAGGCTTTCTGGAAGACTCCTCTAAAAAACTAAAAGAGATAACCACAAAGGTCTTATCGGACTCAAACCTCAGCCACAGCGACGTAGAGGTTTATTATACTCCGAGGCGTCTTACACTGAGAGTATCAGGTTTGCCCGAAAAGCAAGAAGATATAATCCAGCAGCACACAGGCCCTCCAGAGAGTATTGCTTATGACGATAATAAAAACCCTTCTAAGGCAGCAATAGGTTTTGCCAAAAAATTCGGCAAAGAAGCTAAAGGCCTGAGAATATTAAAAACAGATCGGGGTCGGTTCCTGGGTTTCACTCAAAAAATTAAAGGCCGGCATACGGGCAAAATACTAAAAGAAATACTCCCCGATATAGTATTGAAAATTCCATTTCCAAAATCCATGAGATGGCGTACAAGCAAAATAACCTTTGCTAGACCAATAAGATGGGTTTTATGCATTTTTAACAATAAGCCGTTAAAATTTACTATCTACAACATAACAAGCTCTAACAAGTCTTATGGTCACAGGTTTTTAAGCCCGAAGAGCTTTAAAGTGGAGAATTGGAAAAGCTATCTATCCGGGCTTGAAGATTCATTTGTTGTGCTTGATCAAGACAAAAGAAGTGGTCTTATTGAAAAAGAAGTCGCAGTCAGAGCAGCTGAGCTAAATGGGTCAGTAGAAGAAGATACCGAACTTCTTAAAACAGTTTCAAATATTGTGGAGTACCCCATAGCACTCATAGGAACATTTGAAGAGGAATACCTGGAAGTGCCTCCTGAGGTTTTAGTGAGTGTGATGAAATACCATCAGAAATATTTTCCTGTATACAGAAAAAACTCTTCTGATTCAGATGATACCGTCATCAAATCCATTGAGGACATAAAGAAAGTTAACACCCTGTTGCCCAATTTTATTTTTATATCGGGAATTAAGGTAGACAAACCAGAAGTAGTCATAAAAGGAAATGAAAGGGTAATAAGGGCAAGGTTTAATGACGCCAGGTTTTTCCTGCGCGAAGACACAAAGCAGCATCTGGAAAACTATGTAGATAAGCTAAAAACAGTGACCTACCTGTCTGATGTCGGCAGCTACTACGATAAAAAATCAAGATTAGAAGCAGTATCAAGATATATTTCCAACCTGTTTAACATTAATGAGCGAAGTTTCATAAGGGCTGCAGAGCTTTGCAAGGCAGACCTTGTAACGCAAATGGTGTTTGAATTCCCTGAGCTTCAGGGAACAATGGGCAAGTACTATGCGCTGATTTCCGGAGAAACATCAGAAGTAGCCACAGCTATTGAAGAGCATTATATGCCTGTAACAAGAGACGGGCAGCTCCCCGCTACAGAGCTTGGAAGTTATTTAAGCATAGCCGAAAAAATCGACAACATATGCAGCTGCTTTTTTGCAGGACTCATTCCTACCGGAAGCGCAGACCCCTATGCTCTAAGAAGACAGGTCATAGGAATTATAAGGATAATAACAGATAAAAATATCGACCTTAATATAAAAGATTTAATAAACAGCTGGATAGAAAACTGCGGGCTGGATATGTCAGCAGAAAAACAGGCCGGGCTGCCGGATAAAATACTGGGATTTTTTACAGAAAGATTCAGAAACTACCTCCTTGAAGAACATAAGTTTGATTTTGATGTGATTGATGCGGCTCTATCCACAAATTTTGAAAACATAACTGACTCATTAAAAGTAGTAGAAACCATTACAAGTTTTAAAGATAAGCCTGATTTTGAATCAGTAACAACCGCATTTAAAAGAGTTGTCAATATAACTAAAGACAGTGAGCCAGGAGCTGTAGATGAATCCTTATTTGCCGATGACGCTGAACTAACCTTGTATGAAAAATACTTGTCCATAAAAAATGAAGTCAGCAAAGATCTGGAATCCGCAGATTATGAAAAGGTACTTTCAAAGATAGTTGAGCTGAGAATTCCTGTCGATAATTTTTTTGACAGCGTTATGGTGATGGACAAAAAACTGCAAATTAAAAATAATAGGCTATCATTATTACACAAAATTAAAACTCTGTTTTTTAACATTGCTGATTTTTCTAAGCTAAATTAATAATTAATGTAAGTTTTATTAATTTTAAATTTAATTTCAGGTTAATTAATATTTTTGTTGCTAAGAAATGTCTATTTATGTAGAATCTAAGACTAATTTAGTCAAATACAGCGAGGAGGCACTCCTACACGATGAGTACTACTAATCCCTATGTGGCTTTAAAAGAAGAGATGGACAACCTCGTAGTCGGGCATGAAGACGTAAAAATGTCCTTGCTGCTGGGAATCATTTCGAGAGAACACATATATATAGAAGGCCCTCCGGGAACAGCCAAAACCATGCTTTCAGAAATTATATCAGGCGCAGCCCAGCTTC
>JABAHS010147376.1_pt2 | contig 33885 bp, 42 predicted proteins | sample 7062111 | NCBI WGS metagenome assembly JABAHS01 (sample SAMN14534600, study PRJNA622989) | marine sediment metagenome | biome: marine biome [ENVO:00000428]; feature: marine pelagic biome [ENVO:01000023]; material: deep marine sediment [ENVO:00002113]; isolation source: pool of 4 deep marine... | reverse complement strand
ATTATATCTCTCTCGAATCTCGTAATAGAACTTTTGTCGACCCTCGTCATCCAGAGAACGGTACTGTTTTGAGAAACCTTCCAATAACTTAATCAAACGCTTTGGATGTTTCTGAATCACTCGATAGGCTATAATGAGTTCTTCGTTGATGTCCTGCAAATAAGCCCGCCGGACTGCGTACCTTTGCATGACATCAAAAAAGACTGCCCCACCACCGATAAAAGGCTCGACATATCGCTCAATTTTGCCCTGTTTCAATTCTTCAGGATAATAACGGTCGAACTGACGTAAGAGCTGTGACTTGCCACCGGCCCACTTTAGAAAGGGCTTGGCGGCACGAGCGTCCGTTTTAGGATTTACGCTAAGCTTTTTCAAGTCGGGTCTGACTTTCTGCGTTGACCTTTGAATAACGCACGGATGTGTAAAAATACCGAACTGTACATTTTGGTTTTAAAATCGGGAAAGCTGTAAGGATAGGGCTCAAACTCGCCCTTTTCGTACCACAACGTCGGATCGGCGTAAATGCCGCGCCCCAGGTAGATTTTCTGGGAATTGTATTTGGCCGAAGCAAGAATCACCTTGTTGTAATCCATGTAGCCCGGGTCCAGATTGACTTTGCGCTTGCCATCAACGAGAAGTCGCTCCTCGATTTTATTGGTTTCTGTTTTGATTCTGGCTCAAATCTCCCGGGTTAATCAACTCGATGAACGAAACGAATCTCCGGAAAATCGGCCAGCCCATTTCGTCTCGATAGTAATCGGACACCTTGAATTCAAACTCCGGACTTTTGTAGTCGATCTCGCCAAATTGTTCACGGAGCAGATCAATGGCTTTCTCCATCAACTGTACATCGCTGTACAGGATTCCGATAAAGAGTTTGACAGGTTCCGGGTCGGTAGGGTGCATTGAAAATTCGCAACTTTAGCACTTAAAAATATTACGGGAAGTATCTGTAAATGTCTTTTCGATGCAAACATCGCACAAAGATTGCCTTGTTTCTCCCAAGCTTAATGCCTATTCGATATTCTCCGATCCTCATTCCTTACTGACCGACTGCGTTTTTTCGCCTTCTTTAATTGCATTTATTAAGGCCACGTCTTCCATCGCTTCTAAAACTAAATCATGAAAGAAATCTTTCTTCTCAGTAAGAACTTCGTCAATGGCTTCCCGCAGTAATTCTTTCAGTTGAGCTTTATCTGCCAGAGGTTCCATCATTTTTTCCTCATGTCAATTTGTGGATTTCCCAGACGAGGCACGTTTTGATTGTCCGGCCTCCTCTTCTAAAAAAGTCTCGCTGCTCAAAATTCTTTCGTAGCTGATTTTCCTGATCCTGTGAAGCTCCTTATCAAATGATTTCTTTTTGATGTATTTAGCAAAATCTTTCATTTCCATAATACAACTCCTATGTTGAAATAAATTTTGCGATTCGAGACAATTTTGTAGATTACAGCAATTGCTCTCTCTCACGCTTGAGATTCTCCTCCAGGGCAGCCCGTCCCTGTTCGATGATTTGCTTGCCGATGCCAAAGATGTCATGAATGCGGGCATGATAATCCTTCCTGATATTGAAATTCTTTTTGCCTGTAAACGTGGTCTCGCGCATGAAATTCTTGTGCACAAAAATGAGCCCGCCTTTCATGACCTTGGTCAAACAGATGCCGTGCATGGAATTCCAGCCAAAGGAAGCCAGCCAGTGCTGCGAAAACTCATCGAGCGGTACCGCACGATCCCGAAAACGATAGCGCCACTTTGTTTCGTTCTTGTTGAATGTGAACAGATTGTAGTGAAGATTACTCTGATCGAATTGCAGCTCCACACCGGCAAATTCAGTCCGATAGAGTTTCGGTTTTTGAGGATTGATTTCCATGGGCTGCGTGAGCACGTATCCTGGATCCACCAGGTATTTCACCGAATCCAAAATCACAATCAGGCAGCAGTGGATGTTCGGCCCGGCGCGCATGTCCGCCATGACCGGGTAGCACAGGTAGCCGCTCTGCGTCAAGATGCATTGCAGGAAGAACGTCAGCGAGAAACAGGTGCCGCCGAGTCTGTGCGTGATGTGATCGTCAATGACTTCTTCGGGCAAGCGGATGTCGTTAAAGTCCGGATGCCAGCTTTGATTGTATTTGATGATCTTGCTGATGTTTTCATAGGGAATGCGCGCAAACTGCTCCAGAATTTCAGCTAAAAAATTCAGCGTGGCCGGCTTTCGTGGAAGTTTGAAAGCCTCGAAAAACGTTTGTACGGCGTCGGCGTGATGCGTTGGATCTAGGTGGATTTTTTGTAAGTGTTCAGTCCTCATTTGTACTTAATCTAAGGTCATCATCAGTATAAATATCTTCTTCGGGAGCATCCAGTCAAATGCGCGACCCTGCTGAACGGGTTTATTTCTAAATCTGCGTTGCTTGAACAGCTTTTGTATTTGCTCGATCCGAAAAGTCAAATAATCCGCTCTTTCAAAGTCTTCAAGAAGATCAGATTCTTCATCGGGACGGTCGGTTATATACTGGTCTAGTTCTTTAAACGAGTTCACGCCAAACTTTCGGAAGATTTGCTGACGCTCCACCTCCATCAGATGAAGCTTATCTTGCAAGAAAGCCTTAATCCCTTCCTCGAGTAATTTATCCTCTGAGATAGAGAATTGGGATGCAACTTCTTTAAGAATAGCTGGTGACATCTTCAACTCCAAAATTCTTATTTCATTGTAAATCTATAAATAATGATCCAAAAACACAAATAGAATAATTTCCATTTGTGTTCAAGTGTCTGTTGTTGTATCTTTGTTTATGATGGACAAACAGAAGCCAGAAACAGGAACAACGGCTCCCTCCCAATTGGTCGTCCGTCAAGGCAACCAGATTGTCATACCGGGCTTTGCTTCGGCGCACTCGCACGCGTTCCAACGTGCCTTGCGCGGACGGACTCAGCGCAGGGCCACCACCGGCAGCTTTTGGTCGTGGCGCGGCCTGATGTACCAACTCGCCGAGAAACTCGATCCGGAGCAGATCTTCAATATTTCGCGTTTTGCTTTTATGGAGTTGGCCATGTCTGGCGTAACGGCCGTCGGGGAATTCCATTACGTGCATCATCAGCCGGATGGCACGCCCTACGACGACCGTTTGGCATTAGCCGAGGCTGTCATTGAAGCGGCCAGGGAGGTGGGCATCCGCATCACACTGATTCGCACGGCCTATTTCCGTGGCGGGTATCAGCAGGAGCTCGAACCGGTGCAGAAACGCTTCAGCGATCCGTCCGTGGATAAGGTGCTGCAGGATGTTGAAACGCTGGCGAAGCGCTACGAAACCGATCCGCTGGTCAACGTCGCTGTGGCAGCCCATAGCATCCGCGCGGTCCCCATCGAGCAAGTCAAAGAATTGGCGGATTACAGCAGGGAACATGCCATGCCATTTCACATGCACGTAGCCGAGCAACGTCGCGAGATCGAAGAGTGCCAGGCTGAGTACGGCAAGCGTCCGGTTGAAGTCTTGGCCGAACACGGCATTCTGGATGAGAACTTCGTCGCCATTCACGCTACTCATCTCACTGACCACGAAATCAATCTCCTCGGAGATGCCAACGCCTTTGTGTGCCTCTGTCGCACCACCGAACGCGATTTGGGCGACGGCCTGCCACGCACGTCAGATCTGATAAACGCCGGAGTGAACATCTGTGTCGGCGTGGACAGCCACGCCATGAGCGACGCGTTTGAAGAAGTTCGCGCCGTGGAGCTGGATGAGCGCTCGCGCACGGAAAAACGCACCGTGGCTGCGGAAGCGCCGGAATTGCTTTTGATGGGAACGAAGCATGGATTTGAAGCCATTGGTATGCCGGAGGTTTGGCAGCAGGATAAAGTGTGTCTGAATGCACAGGACGCCTGTTTGGTTGGCGCAAGCGATGACACGCTTGCGGATGCGGTAATTTATGGGGCGACACTGCGGGCCTTAGATCAAGTGATTATTGGTGAGGAACGGATCGTCAACCATGGGATGCATGTCGGATATGAAGACGCTTTGAAGAGATTTGAAACCGCGTTGAGAGAATTGTATCGGAGTTGAAAATAGTCTTGCTTGAGTGGTCTAAACTAAGATCATACCAAAACGACAAACGCAAGAGCTTTGAAGAACTCTGCTATCAAATCGCCAAGAAACTTTACGGTCATCTTGGTGAATTCACCTCGATAGACGACAGCGGCGGAGGTGATGGTGTGGAATTCATTAGCCATTCCTAATAGAGAGATATTGCACGCCATAAAAGTAAAAACAGGACGACAAAGTCATCAACACAATAGATAAGAATTCTGTCAAGTTCGACTTTCTGACGAATTTGCTCAACAAATCTAGACTAGTTTAGACTGGAGCAACTCATCCCCAAAAACCAATTTTGATGAAGAAATTCTGAAATTGTCCAACGAGATCAAACGACGTAGGGGAAGAAAAGCAAAGCAAACTTATTAGAGACTCCTGAGTGACCTTGGTCGGAATTGATACAAATATCATTTTCTCAATTCTGCTTGACAGACATTCCCACCTCAGGTTAATTCCATGCTATTTCAATTGCTTTAAGCGCCCACACCTACCGCAAAGGGCTGATCAAACTATTTGTTTTTTGCTCAATTTTTGATTACATTAAAAATGTGCGGTAAGAAATAAACCTCTCTAATACGTGTTCCGGTCTTCGCCTAATTGACCGATTTCAACAAAGGTCGATTTATTGCAAATTAAAGGACTTATTTGGCTTGACAAGGTCATCTATAAGCTGCTAAGCAAACATAAAGTCGGAAAAGATGAAGTTAAGGAAGTTCTCAATAGCAAGCCACGCTTCAGATTTGTTGAAAAAGGGCACCGTAAGGGAGAAAATGTCTATGCGGCAATGGGACAAATTCAAGCCGGACGCTATTTGATTGTATTTTTGAGTATAAGAAGAATAGACATGCGTTAGTTTTATCAGCGCGTGACATGAGCTCAAAAGAAAGGAGACAGCATGCCAAAAAATAAAAGTTCCATTTCGGAAGCGAAGAGTTATGAGGAGATCGCCGAGTTTTGGGACGAGCACGACCTGACCGATTATTGGGACAAAACCAAAGAAGTTACTTTTGATGTGGAGATTGAAACTGAGAGAATATACTACGGAATTGATAACAAGCTTGCGGAAGAAATCGAAGCCCTCGCAAAACATCGCGGTATATCCGGTGACACGCTTGTAAATATGTGGATTCAGGAAAAACTGCTCCAAGGCAATCCTGACTAAGAACCATTTTCAACCATGTTTTCAGCATTACCAGAACAAACCTGACAGATAAGCTGATGGAATTAAACCTCAAAAACAAAGTCGTCATCGTCACCGGTGCCAGCCGTGGGATTGGTAAGGCCATCGCGCTGGCGTTTGCTGAAGAGAGCGCTCGCTTAAGCATCTGTGGCAGAACTCGGGAGACGCTTGAAGAAGCAGCAGACGAAATAAAAGCACACAATGTGGAGGTCTTTGCCAAGGCTACTGACATCACAAAAAGGGCGGAGGCAGAGGCGTTGGTGCAAGAAACGTTAGACAAATTCGGTCGCATCGATGTGCTCGTCAACAATGTTGGCGGCAGCCAAAAGACGCCAACGCTTGAAATTTCGGATCAAGAGTGGCACGACATGCTCGACCTCAACGCCATCTCCGCGGCGCGCATGAGCCAACTTGTGATCCCGACGATGAAACAGCAAGGGAGCGGCGCCATCATTATGATAACATCCATCTATGGCAGGGAGAGCGGCGGACACATTACGTACAACGCCGCCAAAGCGGCCGAAATCAGCCTGGCAAAATCGCTGGCACGCGAGCTTGCGCCTCACAACATTCGCGTCAATTCGGTGGCGCCCGGCTCCATCCTGTTTCCGGGCGGAAGCTGGGACCGCAAACAAAAAGCCGCCCCCGAGAAAATCGCCAGGTTTATTGAAACGGATTTGCCGCTTGGACGGTTTGGCAAACCAGAGGAGATCGCCAATGTAGTTGTTTTCCTGGCTTCCGAACGGGCTAGCCTGGTAAGCGGAGCCTGCATCAACGTCGACGGCTGTCAGTCCATGTCGAATATCTGAAGACCGCGATTACTTGGCCAAGACTTTAATCCTGTCTCCGGGCTGAACCAATCGTCTAACTAACTCCATTCCATTCAAAATTGCCATCTTTGCGATAATATTCAATCTGGGGTAGGACCGTTTATTTAACAATCACGAAATCTCACGTGAGGACTTCGTTACTTCAAATGACTCGGGAGAAAAGAAAAAACACTCGAGACGGGAAGGATTTCAAACAAATTGCTTATGCTGATTTGGGCTTCTCGACATCTTTCTTGGGCATTTCATCCCAGTATTCCACGGAGACTTCCGGGCATTCGTGTTGTACCTGGCATTTCTTGCAAACCAGGCGTATCATATCAAGTCCCCCAATTTCGATCTCGTTTTCTCTAATGTAGCCGTGCAGTTCTTTCAAGTGTTCGCATAGCATGGGTGTGCGACTCCTCAATTGTCTAAAATGCTTCGTAATTTTGATGCGAGAATATAGAGATTGGAAATCACAATGTCAAGCGCATTCTGAGGAGATCGGTGCTTGAAGTTGGCTTCTCAACAAACGGCTCACAGATTCAAACTTTGCCTGAGTTTAAGAAAGAGTCCGGGAGGGTTTTTATCTGAATTGAAGAAAAGGAACCGACACACGGCCAATCCGGTGTGTCGGCCCGATTCCACAATGCTCTTATAGGTTAAGTTAAGCAGAAACGTTAAAACCCTCAACCAGTTTCTTAGTTCCCTGATTTTCAAATTCCACAATGATCATCTGGTTTTTGCCGGAGGTCTCCTCTTTTTTGACAATTTCACCCACCTCGTCAAAATCGGGGTGATGAATTTTCTGTCCAATCCAATAGGTTTTGTCCGGGGTGTATTCTGCAACTTCGGACATAGCCTCATTTCTTTTTTTCAATTCAGATTTTGTCAAAACCCGACCCGTTTTCCGCAATCTTTCCACGGCGTAAGAATGAGTTTCCAAACACTTATTGCATCTAAGCCAAACCACGCCCACATCTTCATCTTCCCCAATCAAGGTGAGTTTTCTCGGTCTATTGCATTTTGGGCATCGTCCGTTAAAATACTTCCTTCTGAATTTTTGCATGGGAGATCTCCTTTCTTTGTTCCAATAGAATGATTTACGGAGAGTTCAAACGAAATTCACAGATGAAGTGAATAGTGAATTTCTGAGCATCTCCTCATTCGGGTTGAGAAAGTCTCAGATATTGCAAAGAGGCCATCAAAGCTGACCTGAGCTTTCCCATCCCGAATGCAAAACTAGGCCACTTCTAAATCTTCCCGGTGAACATAATTCTTTTCTTCTTTAAGCCGCTCGATCTCTACGTCGCAGTTTTTCACGGCGTCGATAATGCCGTTCGTTGTTGGTGGTAAAAATCGTTTTGTGCGATACTCCCTCGCAGAATGATAAACCCTCTCACCTAATTCGGTGATAAGTTGCTCTTTAATTTCTTCCCATTGTCGAAGTTCTCGATCCACTTTCCCGAGTTTGGCTTTCCGTTTCGTCCTATGTTTAATAGGCGGAATCCCGGTTGCCGTCTTTTCAGTGATTGCTTTTCTCCCCCTTTGGGTGTTTGCTTTACCCAGTCTTTGTTTTAGAAAATCTGTTATTTTCATGATTGCTGAAATTGCCCCTGATAGATTTCATTTAGATATTGTTCTCGACTCACTTTGCTGTCCGTCTGGCGGTACTTTTGATAAATTCCGCATTCCTGAAACTCCCCCCTGCAAAACCTCTGCTCCTCATAGATGCTTGGGTGAAAAAGTCCCTGAAACGCACCGCAAAGGTTTCTTTTTCCTTCTTCGAAGTATGGACAACTCATGTGTATGCCACCCCTTTCTCCCGAATGGTTGCCATGCCAAAAAAAAATAATTCGTTTAAGTTTTACCCATAACATGCCCATCAATAAAGTCATGGTGAATTGTCTCCATGACTTTATCCTAAAACAGCAGGACGTTACTTACAGCTTTTCTAATTTCTGAACAACGATATAAGCAGAGCCATCGGCGGTGAAATGGGGAACACCCTCGATCTGTATCAGATCATTTGAGCTAAGCGTGGGCAAAAGTTCTTCGTACGTCGGAACCAAAACATGCGGAAGGCTGGTTTTGCCATCCTGGCTTACCAAGGAAACCAAAAAATGCGTGGTTTGGTACTGTTCCATTCCAACAAAATCGAAGCCTGAGACGATTTTCGAAAACTTGGCTGTGAACTGGACTTTTTGATTTTCATACTGTCCGACCAGCTTTGGCTGACTAAGATGATCCACGGACACATTCTTTATTTCTTCACCATTGCCCGAGGAACCTTGGTTTTTTGTTGTGCCGCAGGCTAATAGCAACAGCCAAGTGACACCGATTGTGGCAACGATTATTTTTTGCATTTTGCAGGATTCAATTATGTGGATGATATTATATATCCTTCAACCAGCTTTTTAGTTCCATTTTTTTCAAAATCGACAACAATTATCCGATGATTGCCATCGGTTTCGACTTTGTTTACCACCTTGCCGACATCATTTAGAACGGGATGTCGAATCCTCTGTCCTTTCCAATAGGTGTTTTTGGGACTGTATTCCAAGACTTGCGAAAGCGCTTCTTTGCGATTCTTGCGCTCGTTTTCCGTCAAAACCCGCCCATTTCGCAACACGCGCTCGACGGGGACGTCATTCATCGTGTAACAATCCAAACAACGTAGCCGGAGAATTTCCCGTGAATCATCTTCTTGCCACAAGACCAGCCTTTTTAATTCACCGCATTTACGACACAGGCCTTTGTAGTACTTTCTCTTGTAACTCATTCAGGCATGTTTCCCTTCTAAAAACGTTTCCGGTTCGATACGGAGAAACCGGCAATTGACTGTTGACTGTGTCTTGCTCCTAAACGATTTCCAAGAGTGTGATATCGAAAACCAGGTCCTTACCGGCTAATGGATGATTCAAATCCAACTTGACTTTGGCATCTGAAACATCCACCACCTTCACTTGTCCCATTTTGCCATCCGTCTGTGGCAGCTCTACAGTGTTGCCGGCCTCATAAGATACATCCTCAGGCAAATGTTCTTTTGGGACATCTTTAATGAGATCATCTCGATATTCCCCAAATCCTTTCTTAGGTGGAACCTTTACCGTTTTTGACTCCAGGGGCTCCATGCCAATGACGGCTTCTTGTATGCCATTGATGATATTGGACTTTCCAAGGGCGATTTCAACGGGCCCATTATCTTTTGAGCTTGACAATACTGTGCCGTTTTCCAACTTACCCGTGACGTGAATTTTTACTTTGTCACCTGATTTTGCCTTCGCCATTAAATTAATCTCCATGTTGCGTTCTTAAGTTATCCGTTAATTTTCCATCATTTCTTGCTTTGAATTTGTTGAGAGCCATGCGTTGGTCTCTTCAAAAAACTCATTGACATTGAGCGTTCCGGAATATTGTCCGACTAGTTCTCCATCACTAAATACCAACAAGCTCGGCGTACCGAATACGCGGTATTTCTCTGCTAACTTATGGTCCTTTTCCCAATCGACTTCAACTATTTTGCACCCCTGTTCGAGTTCACTATCCAATTTCTTCATCAGCATTTTCATCTGCTTGCATTCTTCGCTCCAATTCACCCAAAAATTTACAAATACCAATTGGGAGGACTCCAACACTTCTTCTCGAAAATTATGACGATTGACTGACAATAACATAATCAACCCTCATCAAAGTTTTTAAACTAAACCACAATTTGATCGGCGAGGCCACACAAACACATCATCTTGAATTTCGCTGGGCCTTCTTTTGTCGCCTCTTTGCTACTTTTTTTGCCAGCTTTCTTTTGTCGCTGGGCTTTAGATAATAGCTCGATTTTTTGTATTCTTTGATTACCCCAGCTCTTTGACATTTGTGTTTGAATCTCTTAAGAGCTCGATCTATAGATTCGCCTCGTCTTATGTTAACAACGATCATATCAATCAATATACCCCAAAACTTTTAGTCTTTCCGATAAAGCCGAATCGTAAACAGCTTGACATTTTTCGACTTTAAAATCTTCATGTTCATTTACCCATTCATTAAGTTTTTGTTGAAGTCGAGCTGCGACCTTAGGCTTAGATCGAATAATATTCTTTGTTTCGTTGGGATCTTGCCTCAGATCGTACAGCTCGTGCATGCCGTTTGAGTTCCAGATGAACTTATATTTATCTGTTCGGATTGTGCGAGAGCGCATGCTATTCAAACTCTTCGGTGCCGTATTCTCGGAAATTGTGAACTCCCGCTTCCGGCCATTGCAAAAATCACACAGACCGCGAAACCCATTGGACGGCGCTTCCTCGGATTTTACTTCGGTCAAATCCAGGAATGTTGGGTACAGGTCGCTCAGTTGAACCTGCTCCTTCACATGTGTTCCTGGTGTGAAGACTCTTGGATAGCGAATTAACAATGGCACGTGTATCAACTGTTCGTACAATACTCTGCGATGTCCCAACTCATCATGTTCTCCGAGACTGTCGCCGTGATCGGACGTAATCACCGTGACCGTATTTTCAAGGATACCCTGACTATTCAAGTAATCAATCAACTCGCCTATGCGCATGTCCAAGTAGTTGAGTTCACCGTCATAAAGTGCCTTCATGATTTCCAAATCTTCAGCCTTTTTCTTCTCGCTCGACTCTAAAATTTTCTCTTTGTCGGGATTGACTTGCAGGACACGCCAGCGAGAGAATCGAGATGGCATAAACTTTCTGTCGTAAGGATATGGAGGGTTGTATTTTTCGTGGCACTCCATGTAATTCACAAACATAAAAAATGGTCGCTCCTCATCCCACGACTCTGTCAGCCATTTCTTGATGCTCTCGTTCGTGACATAGGCTCCGCTATCCTCGCTATTCTTCGTTTCTCTCAAAATCTTACGCCCGTGTCTGAGCAAACGCATCAAAGCAATGAGAGGCTCACTGAGCTTTCCAAACTTTTTAAGCTTGATCTTTATTCTGGACATCAGAGTCCGTTTCGTGCCTCTCGGATGGGTTAAGCGCCAAATATCTTTCACTTCCTCAAAACCTTGCGTTAATCCCGTGCCCTTACTAATATAGGCATTGTTCGATATGCAACATGTTTGATACCCATGTTCATTTAATAGACGGGCCAAGGTTGGGAAATTGTCTGGCAAATCGTCCTGAGAAACGGTCACTCCGTGATTCATGGGATACAATCCCGTAAACAGTGACGTATGCACGGGCAGCGTCCAACAACTCTCGGAAATAGCCTGTTCAAAAATGGCGCCCTCCGATGCAAATTCGTCAAGATTAGGAGTTGTATTGCGGTGGTATCCGTAGCATGAGAGATTTCGAGCTCGAACCGAATCCATCACGATGAACAAGATATTAGGCTTTTTATTCATTAGGCACCCCGTCGTCTGTAGTATTTCACAGCAGTTCGTTCTACGATGTCACCTCAGTTCTCATCACATAAATATTCTGCAAATACAATACCACGTTCCAGATTGGCGGTGCGGGTTAGCCCAGCAAACGCTGCCAACAATTGTTCCCAGACGCAGAAAAATCAGCTTATCACCATAACAAACCCAGACTTAGCCTATAATTCTGCTGTAACAATTACTGCCGGACTGGTGAGAGAGAAGCGATAAAGAGGATCAAAAAAGTTCAGAGGATGAGATGAAACCAACAAACAAGCGTTGCATGCGACACTTATGTTGCATCGATCTTGTTGCGCTACAATTAAGTTTTGCTTCCGTTTTGAGCGCTCCCCTTCTCAAAAAAATGATCAATCGTTTCGATGCCAGCGGAAAGCGCTTCTGATAATGTCCCCGAAAACAGAACCTGGCCATTGTCTAAAAACACGATGCGATCTGCCAGACGCAAGATGCTGGCAACTTCGTGAGTGACCAGGGTGATCGACACGCCCAGTTGATCCCTGAGCTTCAAAATCAGATCGTCGAGTGCGGCCAACAGAACGGGATCGAGGCCTGCACCGGGTTCGTCGAAAAAGAGCAGCGGAGGATCCATGGCGATGGCCCTGGCTAAGGCAGCCCGCTTTCGCATGCCCCCACTAAGCTGGGAGGGGAACAAATCGTACGCCTGCTCCAGGTTTACCAGGCTTAGTTTCAATCGTACAAGTTCATCGATAAGATTATCGGACAGCCTGGTATGTTGCTGCAAAGGGAGCGCGACATTCTCCGCAACCGTTAGTGAGTTGAGGAGCGCGCCATTTTGATAAAACACGCCGATCTTTAGAAAAAACTCAGACTTTTCCCTTTCACTCATCTCTTCCAGTTTTCGGTGCAAAACTTCTACCGAGCCTTGCTCGATGGGATACAGACCAATCAGATGTTTTAAAACTGTGGTCTTGCCGCTTCCACTGCCACCCAGGATCACGGTGATTTCATTCTCAAACGTTTCAAAGTTGATATCTGACAGGATGGTGTGCTCTCCAAATTTGGCCCACAGGTCTCGAACTTGTATGATTTGCTGTCTCGCCATGATTATCTCGTCAATTATCATCCCACATTAGTAAAACATCAGCCCCAAAATGCTATCCGCGACAATCACGAGGGAGATGGCCAGCACAACCGCTGCTGTTGTAACCTTGCCAACCTCTTCCGCACCTCTTGCAGCACGAAACCCGAAGTAGCTCCCGGTAACGACAATAATGGTTGAAAACACGAGGCTCTTAATAAGGCCGGTCACAATATCTCGGAAATACAAGACGTCTTCCATGCGATTCAAAAAGGCCCGCGGCGTGATGTCCATGTAGAAAAACGCAATCACCATCCCACCCGCAATCCCTAAAATATCCGCCAGAATGGTTAAAAACGGCATGGTGAAAATGCTGGCATACATTTTCGGAATCACCACAAATCGCACCGGATCCAGCGACATGGTCGTCAGCCCATCTAACTCCTCGGTAATTTTCATGGTGGCCACTTCCGAGGCGATGGCTGAGCCGCTTCTACCGGCCACGATTATGGCCGTTATCAGCGGCCCCATTTCCCGCATCATGGCAATCACAACGAGGTCCACGAGAAAGCGATTGGCGCCAAATTGACGTAACTGCGCGGTTGATTGCAATGCCAAAACCAGACCGATCAGGAATGCCATGGCCCCGACAATCGGCACAGCGTTGACACCGATCAAAACCGACTGATTAATAAATTCACCTCTGCGATAGGTCTTGCGCCGAAAGAAATCGACAACCGACCAGTAAAAAATATCCGACATCAAGAAGAAAAAATTCTTAAGAGAATGAGCAAAAAGACTGTAGGCCCCTTCTCCGATCCATTCCAGGAGGTAAGGCCTTTGCTGTTCTTTATGCGGCCGACTCTTTTCAATTGTAAACGTGTCCAGAATTTGCTGAACCGAATCGGAGCCGCCTTCAATTTCCACCGACACACCCTTCTGCTGCATTTCTTTTCTTATTGAATTCAAGATCACCACACCCGCGCTATCCAAGCGCTGAATTTCATCGAGGTTGATCCTTAAAAATGGATGCGGATATTTTCGCAGCTCCTTGAAAAGCTCTCGTAAAATCTCGTCGACTGTGGCAATAACAAATGAGTCGCTCAGGTAAAGAGTTTCTCCGGAAAGATGGTAGGTCGCGGATTGGCCATTACGGTGGTTTTGCATGAAAATTGGTTCCATGAGGGAAACCCGGAATCAGCTAATTTGCTGAATCAGACACGTCGACGTCTTGCAAATAGGATGTGATTTTTTCCGAAAGAACCTGCAATTCCTTATAAAACAGATCGCTAATCGTTGAGGCGAATGTGTTCAAGTCGTTTTCAGCTAACGGAACCTTCCGGTCGGCCGAATGAAACGCCACTGCCAGCTTTGACGCGTTTCGGATTAACGTGAATTCGACGTTCAGATGTGCCGACAACTTCTCATCCTGCTGCACAACTTCCAATTGGTTGACCCGTGTTTGAAGTTGGTATTCCGGCGCAAATTTCCAGACCCGACTGGACGCAGTCGCGAAAATGCGACGACGCTGCAAATACTCTTCAGTAAGCTGAGTTAAGGTTTCTTCTGGTGTAACCGCCCACTTATGATGCGCATAATAATTCAGTTCATGGGTGTTCATTCGCACAGCAATGCGATTATCGGCAAACGCAGGATGAACGCTGACAATTCGGATTTCACATGAAGCATCCGTTAACGGGATTTCTCTCGACAACGTTGCCTCGGCTGCGGCGGGAGACTCAATCAGGTAATATCTTAATTGCACTGCCTTGCGACTGAAACAACCCCACACAGACGAAGCGAGCAAAATAGCAATCAGAATTAGACGTGGCATATTTATTTATCTCTCCAGGTACTGGTCGGGGGCGCCTTTGACTTTCGTACCTCGAACCAGCACCGAGGGATCTTCCTGAATTAACCTGGAAACCGAATTGAGATTTTCCAAGGTAGTGCGCAACTCCCTCATGCTCGACAGAAAATCGACACTGCCTCGTTCCATGCCTTCATTCACCTGAATCAATAGCTGGTTTGTTCGATCTGCTACCTGACTGAGTTGCTGAATGAGCTGTTCAAGATTTGCTTCTTTCAACTTAATGGAAACATCTCTGGTGCTCGCCAAAATCTGGGCAACCGTATCACTGTACACAATGCGGTGCACACGATCAGCAGAACTTTGCAGTAATTGACTCGTGGTATCCAACTGCGCGGTAATGTCCTGTGCTGCCCGGATACTTTTCTGAATCCCGTGGCGGTTTTCCCGGAGCATCGATTCCACCTGATCAAGCGCAGCAGAGGTTCGTTCGATCATCTGCATGATTTTCTCCAGGTTCGCTGGCCGGGTGAACCTTTGGAGATTGTTAAAAACACGCTCCATTTTTTCAGCCACCACTTCTGCCTTACCGGTGATTTCTTCCGAGCTACCAGCCTTGATGAATTCACCCTCGCTGAGCAGATCAGCCTCTTTGCTGGCTCCATGAATTTCAATCATCTTCAGCCCGGTAATTCCCATGGAGACAATGTCTGCGCGAGCGTCTTTCTTAATCGGTGTCCCTTCTTTTAACTCCACTTTGACAATGATACGGCTGACATCCTCAGGATCGATACGAATATCCGTGATGGTTCCCACCTTCACACCCAGGTACTTCACCGGACTGCCGACCTCCAATCCACTCACGGACACATCCTCATAGCCGATAAAGTACGTGTCTCGTTTTCGGAGATATTTTTCGCTGGTGAAGAATGCAATGAGTGATATCACGGCCAAAGATCCGATAACCACAAACACTCCGAGTCGTATTTTTTGCGCGCGGCTTGGCATAGAGTTGTTAACCTGTTTAGTTCAAAGTTCTAACTGGGAGAATTTAAGAAAATTTCGTCAAAATAACCACTAAAATCTGTGTAAATTCTTAATTTCCATCACTGCTGTCCCGACGTTGTTAAAAATGAGGGATCATAAGTTGCTAAAATAAAGGAGTTAACTTATGAAAATAAGTGTCCTCGATTTCCTGCCATTCCTCAATATATAACAAAGGAGTGGCGAATGAATGATGGACAACGTGTTTTTTCCCAGATCATGGCGTTTCTACCAATTAAATCCTTTCGACGAATCGCGATTGGCGTATTTGTGCCGATTTCGCGCAGCTACTGATTCAAAATGCCCGCGCGCTTTATCGCGATGAACAATTCGGTATAGAGCTATCTGATACCGTCTACGCGCTTGATTCATCAACGATTGACCTATGTCTGTCACTTTTTCCATGGGCGACATTTCGAAAAACAAAAGGGGCAGTTAAGTTACATACTTTACTTGATTTACGCGGAAGCATTCCTACCTTCATAGAGATAACCGACGGCAAGTACCAGGATGTGAATATACTTGATGAATCGATTCCTGAACCCGGTTGTTACTATGTAATGGAGCGTGGTTATCTGGATTTTAAACGTCTTCACAGCTTCGAGAAATCTGACGCATATTTCGTTATCCGTGCAAAGTCCAATTTCCAATTTCGAAGATTATATTCGAACGGTGTCGACAAGTCTACGGGACTCAAATGTGACCAAACAATCTATTAACGGCTTCTACCCATCAAAAAAATACCCAGACAAGTTGCGCCGGATTCGATATTATAACTCCGAAACCGACAAGGATTTCACTTTCTTAACCAACAACTTCTCTCTTCCTGCGATGACAATTACTCAACTCTATAAGTGTCGATGCCAGATCGAACCCTTCTTTAAGTGGATCAAGCACCATCTAAAAATCAAATCCTTTTATGGAACTTCTGAAAATGCTCTCAAAACTCAAATCTGGATTGCCATCTCTGTCTATCTTCTGGTGGCAATCGTTAAAAAGCCACTGAAAATAAAGGCGCCTCTCTACACTTCTTTGCAAATATTGAGTGTCACGCCTTTCGAAAAAATCCCTATTTTACAACTACTTAGAGATAACGATTACAAAAACATTAACGTCCAGATCACTAAACAACTGTTTTTATTTGACTAATAGCGGGACAGTAGTGATGTTTGAACGAAAAGTCGATATTGCTCAACCAACATCCTTCGACTTGCTCAGGATGAAGCTAAATTTTCTTCATGGTGGAGTCGAACCATGATTTCTTTAGATTTGAGGACTTTTCCTTCAGACACTAAACTAATTATCCTTCAATTTCGCTGAGGACGAAGAGAAATGAACTTTTTGGACAGCCTATCGCTATAAAATTAAAAATGACCCGCTGATTATCGTCAAGAGTGACTATTTCAAGGTGAAATATGCTTCGGTGACCTGTGCTGGAAATTGTTTCCACCACAGATGTCATCCAAGTAACTGATCAACCAGTAAATTCGCACGCTTCCCTTTAGTCCCCCGAATTTTGCCAGAATTTTATTGACAAATCTTAAATATTTTCTATTTTAGGTGAATGCATTAATCTTTCAAAAACAGCGATATGAGACTACTTCATAAAAAGCGGATGGAGAAACTAGAAGGCACAAAGGTCCGAAAAACTTCTTCCAACCATAAGAGTATCATCACAATCAAAGACATTCGCGTTGGAGAGGGTTATTTCACCGTCATTGCCGGCCCTTGCGCTTTGGAAAATCCAGAGCAGGGGCTGACGACTGCCAGGGCCGTAGAGAAAGCCGGTGCCAAAATCTTTCGTGGCTCTCTTTTCAAGCCAAGAACTTCACCTTATTCTTTCCAGGGAACCGGCCCAGAGGGAATCGAGATACTCAAGTCGATTCGAAAAGAAACCAACCTCTTGATCGAAAGCGAAGTTCTGGCTCCTTCGCACCTGGAGTTGCTGGATGAGTATGCCGATATCTNNCCTGATCGAAAGTGAAGTCCTGGCCCCGTCGCATCTGGAGTTGCTGAACGAGCATGCCGACATCTTCAGAATTGGCTCGAGGAATATGGACAACTTTGACTTGCTCAAAGAAGCGGGCAAAACCCAAAAGCCGATCATACTCAAACGCAATCTGAGCGCGACTTACGAAGAGCTCCTCCTGGCCGCAGAATACCTCCTTCTCGAAAGCAACGAGCAGGTCATCCTCTGCGAGCGAGGCATTCGCACCTTCGAACGGTACACCAGAAATACCCTGGACATCCTGGCTGTTCCCGCCATCAAAGAACTTTCGCACCTGCCCATTATCGTCGATCCCTCTCACAGTACGGGCCGCCGAAATTTTGTTGCCTCCGCCAGCAAAGCCGCCATGGCTGCGGGTGCCGACGGCCTCATCATCGAAGTGCATCACGATCCCGAGAAAGCGCTCTCCGACGGTCCCCAATCCCTGGGATTAGCCGAGTTTGAGCATTTGATGCATGACTTGCGAGAGCTGGCGGGCGTCGTAAAGAAATCGATGTGATCCCAAATGCGTGACGACTTCGCGAATCTCAACTCAGAAACGGTTGATCCCGAACGGCGACAGAGATACGTCGCCGAGCTATTCGACAATCTGGCGCACAAATATGATCGCTTTAATCGCTGGGTGACCTTCTTCCGGGATGACACCTGGCGGCGCAACACGGTGGAGTTGTTAGACGATCAAGCTACCGGAGTTATCCTGGATTTGGCTGCCGGTACCGGCAATCTGGCTGGACAAGCCCTCAAAGCAGGTTCCCGGCAAGTGCATGTATTTGACATTTCCCGTGCCATGCTTGCCCAGGCCAAATCAAAACTGTCCGATAAAAACAACTACACGGGAAAAGTCGCACTTGAGCAAGGGTCAGCGAACTTCCTGCCATACATGAATTGTTCTTTCAATGGCGTCGTCAGTGGCTTTGCCATGCGCAACGTGTTTCACTTTTTGGACGACGTGTTAAACGAGACATTTCGGGTGCTCAAACCGGGCGGTAGATTCGCGATTCTCGAGTTAAGTCGGCCCGAGACATCCCTTCTTCGGCTGGGCTTTCGGCTGCACATGAGGACGATCATGCCGCTCATCGGCAGGCTTGCGACCGGACAGGGAGCCCCATTCAAATATTTGTATCAAACCACCATGACCTTTCTCTCTCCAACTCAATTCAAACAAAGTCTGCAAAACGCCGGATTTGTGGAAATAGATTTCAAATCCTACTTGTTGGGGGGAATTGCTATTCATTATGGTAAAAAGTCACAATAGGTGCATTTTGGTGGGACATTGTCATGCTGCGAAAAATTATCTTGAAAAAACTCGCCAGCGTTGAAAAACAGCTCGGAGAATCGGTTGATTATTTGCGTCATGTCGTCCGGGTGTCGCTGCCCGCATTCTTTAAATTCACCAAGATCCTGCCGATCTCCAATTACCGCAAATCCTTGCCTGCGGAAGCATATCACGTTGCTCGTATTGTTGCCACACGGGATGAAGATTGTGGCGCCTGCGTGCAAATCGAAGTCAACTCCGCCAGGCAAAGTGGAATAAACAAAGATATTTTGCAGGCTGTTTTGACCGAAACGCCGGAGGATCTCCCCGAAGAACTCGCAAATGTCTATCGGTTTGCGGAAGCCGTGGTTAAGGCCACCAGTGAAGACGAACCTTTGCGCCGGCGCATTCGTGATGCGTATGGAGAGGAGGGTTTGGTGGAGCTGTCCCTCGCCATCGCCTCGTGCCGATTTTTTCCGATCATGAAACGTACTTTGGGGTACAGTAAGAGTTGCAAATTGGTGGAGATTGAGTACGAGTGATGGGAGTTGAAACGGCTTAGCGAACAGGGTTAGATACAAAATGCTGTGTTAAAAGGTGGAATAAAAAATGCTTTTCAACCATAGAATCTTTGTGATCTGTATGTGGATGATCTTCTTGCTTCCAGGGAATCTCAGCCGATGACCGGTTGGGGTAGTGAAGCCTTTTCCCATGGGCAGACCTTTTTTGTCGAGTAGATATGCCACATGGCCCCGCTTCAAGAAGTCGCACCGACAGGCATTTCCCAGAAATAGAATTCAGGTCTGGGTTGGGGCCTTTGTGAAGTTGTCATCTATTGTGAGTGAAGGGCCTTGTTGGCAGCGCTTGAATAAGGGAGACCCAAAATGAAACCCACAATTCAAAAATTTATCTCGTCCGTTTTGTACACTGTTTTTGTCTCATGGATGACCTGTAGTGTCGATCCGTTATCCCCTGAGGCATTGCGAGGGAGTTGGACAATGCTCAGCTTAACCGATAAGCGAACAAATACCACGTTTGTAGCCGATAGGCCGGTGGACATTGGAAACGGAGCAACTCGGACTGTGTCCGGGGTCCTTCTCATTGGCGACTTTGGAGCTGCTCTGCAAGAATCGGAAATCAACATCATCATCTCAACGAGAACGACAATTCCGGGACAGGGGCAACAGGACGATTTTGAAAGATTTTTCGGTACCTATGACATCGAGGGCTTCACTTTGACAATCGATGGCACCAAAGTTTTTAAGATTAGCCGTAGTGAATTTCGCTTGACGCTTGAAGATGATGAGAGTATCATCAGGTGGGGAAAAACAGATTAAGTGGAATCTGTTTGCAGGTGGAGGTTTTGCATGGTATCGAATTGCGGCAAGATTGTCTTCAAAAAATGGAGTGAACACTATGACAAGAATGTTAATCTTACTTGCCCTTTCAAAATTTGTATTTTTTGTCACGTCGATTTTAGCGCAACCGATTTGGCTGGCGCACGACCGGGGAACATCCATGGCCGTTGAATTTCTGAAGCCGTATTTTGTGGACTCGAACAGTTCAACTACAACCGCCATGCTATTTATTAGTGGCCGCCTTCCGCTTTCGCAGACCATCACAATCGTGGGTGACATCCCGTTTGCCCACCACGGGTACAAGGATGATTTCGGCCTCGACCGTTTGGAAGCCAGTACGGTCATTGGAAATCCGTATCTCGGCGTGGAAATCCAAAAACAGGATTTGCCGTTTTTTGTAGAATTAGGCTTGCGCCTGCCGCTGGGAGCGGATCTGGAATCTCGAGCCGCCAATGTGGCACAAATTACGGATTCCGAGCGTTTTGAAGCCTTCATAGATTATGATCTTTCAGCGAAGGCCCGGTTAAACTACCACAGCAATTTTGCTTCAAGCGTCATCCTTCACCTTCGAGGCGGATGGTCCGGCGGGCACAGCGTTGCACAAGAGGGGGGACCGGGTAATTATTCAACACTCGATTACGGCATTCGGCTTGGGTATCAGATGGAACAAGTCAGCGTCATCGGCGGTCTCACCGGTCACTACCTTCTGGATGGGGGTACCCCGCATCTATCCAGGTTTAATTCAAAAGCGGGTCGTACAGTTTATCAAATTGCAGTTGCTGCAAGCGTGGGTTTTGCCACGGTTCGACCTGGCCTGCATTTCAAGTTACCTGTAGATGATTTTTGGAATGATGAAATCCGGTTTGTACTCGGCCTTAATCTTGGATACCGGTTCAAATAACCTCATACTTTGGGGCCGACGAGCTTGTCTAAGGTTGCCTTCCGATCAATTTTCCCACTTCTCGTTCGGACGAATGATTCCACACACGCCACCGCCTTGGGAACCTCATACTTGTTGAGGTTCCGAGTCAAATTCTTGAACAGTGGGTCTATAATCTCCTGCGGGAATTGAAGTCCCTCAAAAACAATGGTCACCTTCTCCCCCAAAATTTCATCAGGGATAGAGCCAACAAAAAAGCCACATTTTTCCAGGAGGTTCACACCGATATCGGGAATCGCAGCCAAAGTTTCCTCGATGATCCGCTCAACACTCTCCGGCTGCACTTTCACCCCACCGGTGTTGATGACGTTATCGATTCTGCCCAGCCAGACAAAGCTGCCGTCTGATTTCAATTCCACCAGGTCATTCGTCATAACGAATTGCCGTTTTGTCGAAGGGGCTTGAATCGTCAAACAGCCGCGACGATCTAGTCCCAATGTGACACCCGGTAAGGCCTGATAATGATCCGAAGCTCCGGGACCGTTTACACGTCTCAAAGCGATATGACTAAGCGTCTCCGTCATTCCAAACGTTTCATAAATGGAAGCTTGAATCGCTTGCAATTTCTTTCGTAACGAAACGGGGACGGGTGCTCCTCCTACCAGAATAGCTTTCATTTTGTTTAAGAAAGCGATGGCGTCCTTATTTCCGGAAATCATGTTCTGCAACTGCAACGGCACAAATGCAGCAAAATCGAAGGACTCCACGCTCGATTCATCCGAAACGCAAAGACTTTCAAATGGATTGCCGCTGGGTTCAACCGCGGTCAATTCTAAATCCAGGACCATGGCACGCACCAACATCATGAGACCGCCGATATAAGCAGGCGACAAACAGGCCAGGGCATGATCGCCTTTCTTCAAATTGAGAGCGTCCCCGGTCAGGCGCGCACTCGCTGTCATCTGTTCTCGATAAAGCCGAATGGTTTTGGGAGCACCGGTAGAACCGGAAGTCTGAATCGTGAATTCCCGGGCGCCGGTCAACCAGTGACCACAGAAGACCAGCGTTCGAAGTTCATTATCCGAAAGTGTTTTGGGATCGAGATTTCTGAAGTGGTTGCAAATCCATTCTTTGCTGATGTATTTCCGATTTAGAGTTAAGCCTGTAAACGAACTCATGGAAGTTAAGGGGGTGTGAAATACTTAATTACGATTCTTTGAGAGCCTCCGAAGGCAAGGTTTGAAGCGCAAAAGTCAGCGAAGCGTACTTTTGCCGTATATACAAACCGCATTGCAAAAATACGTTCGCTTCGCTCACTGATTTTTGCGCTCCACTCTTCATATAGCTAAAGAATTACTTTCCAAGTTATTTCTTCACACCCCCTAGACCAGTTTCAGGTCCGTCAGTGGATTGACCGTGTGTGACGCAGAGTATGTCAGACTGCCCTCACGTATTCTTAGCGGCGAGGGAAAATTCTCCACAAACAGTTGCCCGGTACCAAGCCCCTGATGCATTCCGATGGGGAGCGTGCTGGTCCACTGGCTGATAATATTGAGCCCGATATTGGATTCCAGCGCCGAGGTGACCCAGTAATCGATATTCAATTGGGAGGCGAGGGCGATCCAATCTTCGGCGGCCTTGAGTCCCCCGACAAGCGTCGGTTTTAGAATAATGTAATGGGGCTTGATAGTGTTTAACAACTCCCGCTTTTTCGTTCTCGAATGAACACCGATGAGTTCTTCGTCGAGGGCGATGGCTATGGGCGACTCAGCGCAGATTTTGGCCATGGTCTCCCACTGCCCGGTTTTGATTGGCTGCTCGAGGGAGTGAATTTCGAACTCACTCAAGCGTACAAGCTTATCCAATGCTGTTTCCGGACCAAATGCACCATTGGCATCTAAGCGCAGTTGTATTTGGGCCGGTGAAACTCTTTTTCGAATTTCTTTCAAGAGTTCGCACTCAGCGTCAAAGTCCAGGGCTCCCACTTTTATCTTGATACAGTCAAATCCTTGTTTGATCTTCTCAAATACCTGATTCAGCATCGAGTCGAAATCCGCCATGACAATCAACCCGTTTATGGGAATGGCTTGTTCGCCTCTCGTAAATTCCGTATCAAATAGCAAGCGTTTTCCGCCTCTTTCCAAATCAAGTCGTGCGGCCTCGACGGCGAATCGGATGGCAGGCCACTGAACAAGATCTAAGTCAGAGACCTCCACCCCACTATTCAGCAGAGCACAGACTTCCTGCAACTTTTGAGGCAATTTTGATAGATTGTCAACACTCAAACCCGGCAATGGTGCACATTCTCCAAACCCCGTCAACGTTTCAGGAGACACGCTCGAAAAAAGAACCATGTACATGTCTCGTTCGGTGAGGACTCCCCTTGACGTTTCCATAGGGTTTTTGAATTTCAAAGTGAATCTTTTGAAACTTGCTCGAAATGGATTCAAATCAACGTACCCAGGCCAAATGTGAGGCTAAATAACATGGTGGTCAATGCCAATTGTTTAAGGTAAGGATCCAGAGCCGCAGACTCGGTTTTCAAAACGGCGCGTCCATTGACCAAAACGAGAGGCAGCGTCATGAAGTAGAGGAATTGATAGATGGTTTGCCAATTCAGTAGAGTGAACACAAACGCAGTACCGAAACCGAGAGCCAATAAGATCGCATGATAAATTCGGGCATTTTTTTCACCCAAACGAACGGGAAGCGTGTGTTTGCCGGACAGTTTGTCGGAAGTTAAATCGCGGATGTTGTTGACGTTTAAAACCGCAACACAGAAAAATCCACAAGAAGCGGCCGGCAATATAATTTGAAGGTCTAAGTGCTGTGTTTGCAAATAGCATGAACCGAAAACCCCGACAATCCCAAAGAATAGAAACACAAAGAGATCGCCCAATCCGGCATAGCCATAAGGCCTCGGTCCTGCGGTGTATGCAAGTGCGGCGGCGATGGCGGCCAATCCCGCCAGATAAAAAATGGGACTTTGACCGCGCACTAAAATGAAGCCCACCCCCAGACAAAGTAACACCAAAATGACCAGCGCCAAACGCATCGTTTTTGTGGAAATCAAACCGGATTGAGTGGCGCGTTTTGGTCCGATACGGTTTTCGCTGTCGGCCCCGTGCACAGCATCGCCATAATCGTTGGCAAGGTTTGCCAGCACCTGCAGTAAAACGGCAGTGACAAAACAAAGCATGGCAATATGCCATTCAAAGGCTCCCTCGGAGGCAGCCAGAAAACTGCCAAGGGCGATGCTGGCCGTGGCCAGAGGCAATGTGCGCAACCGAAATGCAGACAGCCAAATTTGGATGGTTTTAGTCATGGCTCATTCAAACGTTTTTGAATTAAAGACGCGTACTTCGTACGTCTCGTTCGAAATTGGCAAACCAGACGGTTGCCGTACGGTCAACAAACGGGGACGGTTGTTGTACCCTAAGGATACCGCTTATACTTTCTGAAGTCCGGCTTGCGTTTTTCAACGTACGCCTTACGTCCTTCGTTGGCTTCTTCGGTGTGATAGTACAACAGAGTCGCATTTCCAGCCAGTTCCTGTAAGCCCGCTTGACCATCCAATTCTGCATTGAAGGCCGATTTTAACAATCGAATGGCCATGGGACTTTTGGACAAAATTTTAAAACACCAGTCCACCGTGGTGCGTTCCAACTCCTCAAGCGGCACCACTTTGTTGACCAATCCCATTTGCAAGGCTGCCTGCGCATNNCCTGCGCATCGTACTGATCGCAAAGATACCAGATCTCCCGTGCTTTCTTCTGACCCACACACCTGGCTAAGAAGGACGTACCAAATCCACCGTCGAAGCTGCCGACCTTCGGACCGGTTTGACCAAAGCGGGCGTTGTCGGCGGCAATGGTTAAATCGCAAACCACATGCAAAACATGTCCACCCCCGATGGCCCAACCTGCAACCATGGCGATCACCGGTTTTGGCAGGGAACGGATTTGTTTCTGAACGTCCAGGATGTTCAAACGCGGCACGCCGTCGTCACCGACGTATCCACCGACATCCCGCACTTTTTGATCGCCGCCGCTGCAAAACGCTCTGCCGCCCTCTCCCGTCAAAATGATGACGCCGACGTCGCTGTTTTGTCGAACCAGTTCAAAGGCCTCGGAAAGTTCAAATACGGTTTTGGGCCGGAAGGCGTTATGCACCTCGGGCCGGTTAATGCTTATTTTTGCGATTCCCTCATAATATTGAAACAGAATATCCTCAAACTCTTTGAGGGTTTCCCATTTTATATTACTTTTGTTCATTTGAGCTCCTTCATAATAGATTTAAATTGAAGAAATGTTTCTGCATTTACGTTTTTGTCTGTGTGAACTTCCAGGATGCCTGCTTTGTCGCTGGGCTTGAAAAACTCAGACAAACACGCTTCCAAATTTTCTGCAGAGTCACAAAACATATAACTCAAGTTGTGATCCTCTGCGGTATTCTTTGCGGTCAGATTGTGTTCCACTTCAAAATGTTGATCCAGTTCCGGTAGCGATCGGGCACCATCCAGAATTCGGAAAATGCCACCGCCTTGATTGTTGATGATGACAATTCGCAGATTAGGAGGAACGTACTTGTGCCACAGAGCATTGCGGTCGTAGAAAAATGCCAAATCGCCGGCGATAAAGGTGGTGATTTTAGAAGTGGCCAAAGCGGCCCCGACGGCAGTGCCGAGTGTACCATCAATGCCACTGGTGCCCCGATTTGAGTTCACTTTGACATTTCGCTCGTCCGGCGCCCCCAGGAAATTCGCCATGCGGACAATAAAACTGTTTCCCAATTGTACATGACTCTGCGGCGGAAGACGATTCAGGATGGTATTCATGGCTGAAAATTCGCAGTGAGGTATCTCTGCTAGAAACTTCTTTATAGAACTCAGCGCTTTTTCTTCGAATGCTTGCCACCGTCCTGCGTAAGAGTGTTCAAATTCACCCGGGCTGCGGCCTTCATTCGCTGCAAGACGTTTTCTCAAATTTTCAAAGAAATAGTCAGCAGATACCGGGATGATCCTGGTGAGTGCTTGAAACGTATCGATGCTTTGGGGCGAAGATTGCAGTTGCCAGTGCATTCTCGGCTTGCGCTCACGGAGAAACAGTTTTAAGTTTTTCGACACCACCGGACCGCCAAATGACAACAACAAATCGGGANNCAGACCTGCAGATCGCCTGACCCCAAAAACATATCCGAATGCTGAATCTTGCTTGCGTCAGACAAATTTGAGGTCACGTCACAAATCACGCTGACAGACGGGTTCTGCTGTAATTCCCGCAAACTCTTTGATAGTTTCGGATCCGGATTGTGCATCCCGGCAACGATGAGCTTCTTCGACGCTTCATCCCACACCGATGCCAACTCTTGCCAAACAGACTCGCTTAAGCTTCTTTCCGAGGGAGTCAGAGAAACAACCTTGGCGTCTTTTTTATAACTGAATTCAGACTCTGGATAGAGGGGTTCACGTAGCGGCACATTGATATGAACCGGTCCCGGCACAGGGAACAGACTGGTGCTTACGGCATCCGAGATGATTCTTTCCAGGTGCCAGGCGGCATCCGGGGGGGAATCGTCAACCGGCAGCTCGAAGAATCCTCGGCAATGCCCGCCGTACATCTGCTGCTGCCGGATGGTCTGGTTGTCATTTTGATCGATCCATTCGGGAGGTCTGTCGGCGGTAAACAGGAGTAACGGGATTTCCTGATAGTAGGCTTCAGCAACCGCAGGACTATAATTTAGTCCTGCCGTCCCGGATGTGCAGACCAATCCGACCGGTCGACGCGTTTGTTGCGCCAAACCCAATGCAATAAATGCAGCAGAGCGTTCATCCACGATGGTGCGACAGGTGAGTTCGGGATGCCGCAGAAACGCCAGCGTCAACGGTGCGGAACGCGATCCCGGGGAAATAATGACGTCGGCTATCTCCTTCTGCGCACAAATTTCCGCAATGTTTACGATGCCCTGCCTAAATCCCTTGTTCACAAAGAACCTTTCTCTCTCTATTCTTGATCCCTGGCTCTGAACGTGGTTCAGATGCAGGACCATTGTCAAGAAATGCGCGCAACGAATTTAGCTTGAGTTCGGTTTCTAACCACTCTTGTTCGGGGATGGAATCCCTTGTGATCCCTGCCCCGGCGTATAGAATTGCGGAATTGCCCTGCAATTGCAGACAGCGGAGGTTGACGAACAGATTCGTTCGGCCATGAAAGTTGATGGGTCCCAAATGTCCCGCATAGAATTCGCGATCCTGAATTTCCCTTTCGCGGATAAATTCTAAAGCCTTGGCTTTCGGGACACCGCAGACAGCGGGAGTCGGATGGAGCGCCTGCAACAGACGATTTGCAGATTGAATGCCATTCTCGGCAGCCAGTTTGAGATCAAATTGGGTCTGAAGGTGCAGCAAGTCGCCGATTCGCAAAGTTTCAGGACCGGTCTCATCAAACGTATCGATGTTTTGCTGTAAGAAACATTCGCGGATGTAGTCACTGACAATCTCCTGTTCCTCCAGCTCTTTCTCATCCCAAACAACCTTCTTTTCATCTGACACTTTTTGCGTACTTGCCAGAGCAACGGTGGTTAACTCATGGTCGTGAAGACGGATAAACAGCTCCGGCGTTGCACCGATCCACGTCCCGATTCCCGGTAGGGCAACGACAGAAACAAACGCATTTGGATAGTGACGGCACAAATCCTGAAACAGAATCAACGGGTCGAAGCTTTCCGTCAACGGAAGTTTAACATTACGTGCAAGCACCACCTTTCTAAGTCGCTTGCTTTTTATTTGCCGAACGGCTTCGTTGACCCACGACCAGTATTGGTCTTCTGTAGCTTCAAAGGTCTCTGCATCTTGTGTGCGGCCTCGAAACCACCTTGGGAAATCCGGTCTTTTCCCCGAATCATTTCGGTGGTTGTGATTCCACTCCTTAATTGAATGAAGCATTCGTCGCTTGTTTTCGATGATTCGTTCGTTCCCTGCGAGGTCACCTAAAAAAGCACAGGTCGTGCCATCCCAAAAAAGTTGAGCTTTGATTAAGTACGAAGAATTTTCGGCCTGATTAGCAAATGGTGTGACGAGAAAACCCGCAGGCAGTACGGCTAAGTTGATGCCGACCGTATCGTGGCTGCCAGACAGGTCAACGATGGCGTTGGGTTTCTGCTCATTGGGGAATCGCCAAACGGCGATGCGCAGACGATGAGCGATTGCAGAATGATAAAAGCCTGCCAGAAAATCTGAAGTTTGCAGTTCCTGTAAAATTGGCTGCCAATGATTGGATTTCTGTATCAACATTAAGTCCGTTAACCCCTCCTCAGGTCAAAATAGTTCGAAATCAAGTCTGTTCTGATTTGGTTACGAAATTAGTCTCATTAGTGACTTAAAACGACCTGCTGAAATTGTTTTGTTTTGCATCAATTTTTGCAGACTATCCACGGCAAAAGTTGTCATCTCGTTTAACTTTTCCAACTTTTCAACCATTTCCGGATCTCGTTCGGCCATCGCGTTCAACAACGCAATCACATTTTCCTGAATACGATTGGTCAATTTAAGTTCTCGATTCCGTAGCACGTTGTAGATAACTTGAACCAGATCCGTATTCGACTGATATGCCGGTGATTTGGCATTTCCCGTACTGACTTTTTCGATCACCTGATAAGCCATTAGTTCCGAAAGGGTAACACTGATGAGACCTTTCGTCACTCCGAGCCGCTTCGTCAGTTCTTTGGCTGTGATCGGATGCTTTGCAAGGTAAATATGCACCCAAACTCGGCCATGAATTTCTTTGAACCCCCAGTATTTAATAAACTCGCCAACCGAGTCTGCCAAACGCTGCTTTTTTTCCTCGATGCTGTTCCCGTCCATTGTTCAATCGACATCTAAGTTAAATTAGTTTAAAACAATGTAAACATTTCAAGGTTCTTTGTCAAGAATTTGGTTGGCAATTTTCAATAAAGAAATAGGCTCTATATTGATTTGAGACGTAAACTTCAGGCCGGGATTGACATTTCGAGTGGAACGAAGTGGAGAGAGAAACCTTGTTAGTGCTGAATTCAGCCTCTTGCCCCACACTCAGGGTGACAATGAGGAAGGTTCCTTACGTTGACGCCTATGCGGAGCCTCGGATGCACGATATTCTCAGGCTCGGCAAAGTCATGAGTCATTCCCCTGTTTCGTCCTTCAATATATCTTCAACCGTAGATTTTATCTTTAACGATTTAAGAACCCTTTCCATCATCTTGGTGGGCAGACACCAAGCTCCGAAAAGCATGAAAAACCCTATTATCAAGATGACTAAGAAATGATTTAATTTTCGAATGACACGTTTTATGCCCAATTTGTTTATTTTATCCTTCAATTCGATAATCCTTCCGGAAAGCTCATAAAAAATAAAATATGAATGGGTGGAATCACCCTGAACAAAACGCAGTGAGATGTAAGAAGAGAGTTTTGCAATTATTGGCGAACCGAAAGGATTTGAGGCGGAGCTCTTCCGGTGCGATTTAGCAGAATTGGTTTTTCATTCGATCCAAAAGACCGGTACTTTAAAACGATGCCTGTGGGAATGAGATCAAAGTAGTATTCCTGATTTTGGGAGAGAGGACACTCGATGCAGATCGAACAGGATTCTTGGTGCTGTTTGTCAAGACCTTTGAAGACTGAAACGGTTGTAATTTTCGATTGCAGTCCGGGTGATGGATCAATGCTACGATAACACGGGGTCGTGGAAATCGCAAATATCAGTAAGAATTGTACGAGACTTTTTAGAGGCAACTTATTTTCACTTTCGGAAGTAAAAACATGCATAGTCTTCGTGTTCCACTTGTTACAAAAATAATAGTTCCTTTGAATTAAATCAATGAAACTTGCCTTGATATTTCTGAATCGACGAGATATATTTGAATGAGGTAATAGAATCACCTTTATACTTTATATAAAAGGGTCATGCACTTCTACAAAGGAAAACATGTCGACTTGCGTCGTGAATATCGCAAGGTGTTTGAATTATCAGTTATCATATCTCTTTTGTTAACCATCACGCTGTTTCTCATCAGACCGGAGGTCAACATCACCCCTCCAAAACTCAATCCGAGAAAAGCTCAATTCAGGATACAAGAAGTGCCACAGACAATGCAAAAACGACCACCGCCTAGACCAAGTGTACCGGTGGAAACAGAGAATGCTGTCGACCCGGACCTGCCAGTCGAACCGGAACAGGATATTGACGATGGCTACGTTTTCGTACCGTACGATTCTCCTCCGGCGCCGGTTGGCGGTTATTCTTCCATAAGAAGAAATCTTATCTATCCGCAGAAGGCCCTTGACGCGGGCATTGAAGGTACGGTGGTTATTGCCGTCCTGATAGATAAAAACGGAAATGCCATCAAGACTGAAATCTTGAAAGATTCGGGCAAAGACGTCGGATTTGAACAAGCCGCTCAGAAGGCCGTCACGGCTGTAAAGTGGCACCCGGCCATGCAGCGAGAACACAGAGTCAAAATCTGGTTGACCATCCCCATCCGATTCATTCTCAAGCAGCAAATCTAAACACCTCGTTTCGTCTTTCAGATTAGATTCTACGAAACATACAAATCGCAAGATCGTACAAAATTGCCAGTACTAGCCTCCAGCCTATTGAATGCAGTTATTCTAAAATCAAGCTGTCAAAATCACCATGTTAACGTTACAGCAGTTCGTCAAGACTTGCGGTTTTAACGGAACCTGAATTAAATAAGTAAGTTGAATGTTTGCTTAGGTGGAGGCTCACGAGGTTCCGAGTTTTATAATATCTTGAAGCAGGAGATTACAATGACAAGTAAATTGCTCGGTGTCTTTATGGGTGTCGTTCTGGCGATATCTTTGTTGCAATTGAACTGTGCTGGCGGAGACGCCCACAGTGAGAACAACAATGACGTCGTAAAGGGGGCCAATGATGATACGACATCCATCAAGAAGGACAAAAAGAAAGACAAAGAAGCCGAAGAGCGGATTCCGGTGGAAACCACTACTGTTGGCACCGGCGACATCTCTTCTTACATTCTTTTGAGTTCGAATCTGGAAACTGAAAAGATGACCGATGTCTATTCACGGGTACAGGGTTTGGTGGAAGAAATTTATGTCGAAGAGGGTGAGTATGTCAAAAAAGATGAGGTTTTGATGAAATTAGAGGCGGATGAATACGCGTTGGAAGAAGCGCAAGCTCGGGTCAACTATGAGCAAGAAAAGAGCCGCTTCGAGCGAGCAAAGGCAATGTACGAGAAGAATTTATTGAGTAAGGAAGAATTTGAGCAAGCGAAGTTTGCCGCCGAAGCCAAAAGAATTCAGTGGGAGCAAGCAAAACTGAATTTGGATTACACCAAGATTACTTCTCCAATCTCAGGCGTCATCGGTGAACGCTTACGGCGTCCCGGGGATCGGATTCAGCCATCAGATAAGCTGTTTACCGTCATCAATACCGAGGAAATGATTGCGGTGGTGCATGTGCCGGAGAAAGAGATCGGCAGGGTAGCTAAAGGACAAAGAGCTTACGTCACATCGCAGCATCTGGAAGATGAGCGATTCTCCGGCTGGATCAAGCGCGTCAGCCCGGTGGTGGATCCGCAAAGCGGCACGTTCAAAGTCACAATTGGCATCCGCAACGTAGAGAACCGATTGCGACCGGGGATGTTTGTGAATGTTCACATCATCACCGATACACACGAGAACACGGTATTGATCCCGAAAACTGCGGTGATCTATGAAAGTGAAAACCTGCATGTCTTCGTCGTTCGCGACAGTGTCGCCAAAAAAGTCACGTTGGATGTTGGATATCAAGATTATGAGAAAGTTGAGTCGCTGTCAAAGATCGAACCAGGCGAGAAGGTGATCGTGGTTGGGCAAGCCGGTTTGAAGGATGAGACCAAAGTCAAGATTGTCTCGGAGCAGGCGTACTCATTCTAAAGGGTTTTCATAACGAGACTATTGTGAAAACCGATAGGCTGTCTAAAGTCTAAAGTCTAATCTTTTCATCCTGAGCGAATTCGAAGGATGATTAAGACTATCAAGATAAGACATTGTTTAGACTCCGGTTCAACATGACCTGAAAGGCTGAGTATCGACTTTTTGGACAGCCTGGAATCCATGATTTGCGCAATGAATCATTTTTACAGGAATTTTGTCATAAAAAGATAAAATCGAGCCAAAAATGCAAGAACCCCAAAAATCTAGAATAAGAGATTTTAAAGAGCAGAGCGCTCAATTCTTTAAGTTTACCACCACGCGACCCGTGGCTATCTTGATGGTGGTGATCGGCGTCGTGGTGTTTGGTTGGATATCCTACCAGCAATTGCCGGTGAATCTTATGCCGGATATCACGTATCCGTCTCTGACCGTTCGCACAGAATACACCGGGACGGCGCCGGAAGAGATCGAGACCACCATTTCACGACCGGTCGAACAGGCATTGGGCGTAGTTAATAATCTGGTCAGCATCAGCTCCATTTCTAAGGCCGGACAGTCGGATGTGAAGCTCGAGTTCACCTGGGACACCGACATGAACCGGGCCACTGCGGATGTGCGTGAGAAGTTGGATCAGATATTTTTGCCGGAGGAAGCTGACCGGCCGTTGATCCTGCGGTTCGACCCCAGCCTGGATCCGATTATGCGCCTGGGTTTGTATGGCGAAGCTTCACTCATTTATCTGCGTTATCTGGCAGATGAGGAAATCAAGAGAATTCTCGAAACGGTAGAAGGTGTGGCCGCCGTCAAAGTCAAAGGTGGCTTGGAAGAAGAAATACGGGTCGAATTAAACGAGCAGCAGTTGACTCTCATCGGAATCAACATTCAACAGGTGCGCAATCGACTGTCACAAGAAAATGTCAATCTCGCCGGCGGAAATCTGAAGGAAGGACAAACCGAGTACTTAGTTCGGACTCTGAACGAATTCAAATCGGTTGACGAAATCGGCAATGTGGTCATCGGAACGTGGAATGGCAAGGAAATCAAAATTCGCGACGTGGCCAAAGTCAAACGTACGTTCAAAGACAGAGAAATTATTACCCGCTTGAATGGCAAAGAAAGTGTCGAAATCGAGATTTTCAAAGAAGCGGATGCCAACATCGTAACAGTGGCACAACATGTGAAAGATCGGGTGTTCGGCACAGCCGAGCAGCAGGCGTTTGTCAAACGCCTCGAAGAAACCAAAAAGCGCAAAGCCGAAAAAAAAGACAGATTTGAATCCACAAATGGCGAGAAGAAGGAGGCAAAGAAAGGAAGCGGAGGCCGTCGTGAAAGAAGCCGGGAAGCCATGCGAGAAAGGCTCATGACCAATTTTGTCGCCTATCAACTGCCCGAAGACATTAACCTCGACGTGCTTTCCAATCAAGCCATTTTCATTCAAAATTCTGTGGATGAAGTCAAGAAGACAGCCATTTACGGTGGCATTCTGGCTGTCATTGTGCTCTTCATTTTTCTGCGCAACCTGACCGCTACGCTCATTGTCGGTGTCGCCATCCCGATTTCCATCGTGGCTACATTTGCCCCCATGAAACTCTTCGATGTTTCTTTGAATATGATGTCTTTGGGTGGACTTGCCCTTGGGATTGGCATGCTGGTGGACAACTCAATCGTGGTTCTGGAAAGCATCGCGCGCTGCCGTGAAGAAGGAGATAACCTGATTCAGGCGACCGTTCGCGGCGTGAGTGAGGTGGGCGGGGCCGTTTTTGCATCCACCCTGACGACCGTGGCGGTGTTTTTTCCGATTGTTTTCGTAGAAGGCGTGGCTGGCCAAATTTTCGGCAATCTGGCTTTGACGGTTGTGTTTTCGCTGTTTGCTTCGCTGGCGGTTGCGCTGTTCTTAATCCCCATGCTTTCATCCCGAGAAAGTTCGAAGTTTATACAAGGCATCCAAACGGATCGCTTTTTTGAGCATCATATTTTCCAATTTTCCACGCAAGAAAACATCGATGCGTTTTTGTCAGAACAGAATCAGAGTGGAATGCTCGCGAATCTTCGAGCCGGAGCGCTTGCATTTATCCAAACG
>JABAHS010041328.1_pt1 | contig 33935 bp, 33 predicted proteins | sample 7062111 | NCBI WGS metagenome assembly JABAHS01 (sample SAMN14534600, study PRJNA622989) | marine sediment metagenome | biome: marine biome [ENVO:00000428]; feature: marine pelagic biome [ENVO:01000023]; material: deep marine sediment [ENVO:00002113]; isolation source: pool of 4 deep marine... | reverse complement strand
TGGCCCCCGATACGGGCACGAACGAGGCAGGAGCAATTATGCTCCTGTGAACCGGGTGGTACCGCGAGTGAACACTTCGCCCCGGGCGCACGCAGTGCGTCCGGGGCGATTTTTTTGTGCAGGGACGTACTTATGCCGCGGCGGACAGGATATCCGTGGGCGGCGCATGAGCAAGGTTGAGAGTCATGAGTTTTAGCGAAGTCAAAGGCAGGTACGACGGGCCGGCGATCGAGGCCGAAGTACTCGAATTCTGGCGCGAGCACGACATCTTCGAGCAGACGCTGAACATGAGCGAGGGCCGGCCGCTGTTCACGTTCAATGAAGGGCCACCGACCGCAAACGGCAAGCCCGGTATCCATCACGTGCTGGCCAGGAGCTTCAAGGACATCTACCCGCGCTACAAGACCATGCGCGGCTACCACGTGCCGCGCAAGGCCGGCTGGGACACGCACGGCCTGCCGGTCGAGCACGAGGTCGAGAAACATCTGAAGCGCGAAGGCCTGATCGAGAGCTACGACAAGACCGAGATCGAGGAGAAGGTCGGCATCGCCGAGTTCACGCGCCTGTGCCGCGAGTCGGTCATGACCTACATCGGCGACTGGGAGAAGATGACCGAGCGCATGGGCTTCTGGGTCAACATGGATGAAGCCTATTACACGCTGCACAACAGTTTCATCGAAAGCGAGTGGTACCTGCTCAGGACGATCTGGGACAAGGGGCTGATCTACCGCGGCTACAAGGTCGTGCCGTACGATCCGCGGATCGGCGCTACGCTGTCCTCGCACGAGCTGGCGCTCGGCTACAAGGACGTCGAGGACCCCTCGATATTCGTACGCTTCCCGGTCAAAGGGGAGGAGAACACATCGTTCCTCGTCTGGACGACGACGCCCTGGACGCTGCCGGCCAACCTGCTGCTCGCGGTGCACGACGACATCGATTACGTCTACATCGACGCGGAGGGCGAAACGCTCATCCTCGCAGAGGCGCTGCTCGACGCGGTCATGCGCGACCAGGCATACGACGTGGTCAGGCGCGTCAAGGGCAGTGACCTTGCCGGCATGCGCTATGACAGGCTATTCGACTTCTTCCCGGTGGACGGCGACGCTTTTCGCGTCGTCAGCGCCGACTTCGTCAGCACCGAGTCGGGCACCGGCATCGTGCACACGGCGCCGGCATATGGCGTCGACGATCTTGCGCTGGGCGAGGCGCACGGCTTGCCGGTTATCCACGCCGTTGGCAGGGATGGCAACTTCAAGCCGGAGATCGAACCCGTTGCCGGCATGTTCTTCAAGGATGCCGACAAACCGCTGATCCGCATCCTGAAGGACCGCGGCCTGATGTTCCGCTCGGAGCGTTACAAGCACAACTATCCGTTCGGCTGGCGCACCGGCGACCCGATCATCTACTACGCCAAGAACGCCTGGTACATCCGCACATCCGATTACCGCGAGCGGATGGTCGAGCTCAACAACACGATCAAATGGGTGCCGGAGACGATTCGCGATGGCCGCTTCGGCAACTGGCTCGAAAACAACGTCGACTGGGCGCTCTCCCGCGAACGCTTCTGGGGAACGCCGCTGCCGGTCTGGACCGACGGTGACGACAACTACCATTGCGTCGGTTCCGTCGCCGAACTCGAGGAACTGTCGGGCCGGGATCTGTCCGACCTGGACCTGCATCGACCGGCCGTCGACGACGTCACGTTCGAGAAGGACGGCAAGACCTGGCGGCGCGTGCCGGAGGTCATCGATTGCTGGTTCGATTCGGGCGCGATGTCGTATGCGCAATGGCACTACCCGTTCGAGAACCAGGAGACTTTCGAGCAGCACTTCCCCGCCGACTACATCTGCGAGGCCATCGACCAGACCCGCGGCTGGTTCTACACCCTGCACGCGATCGCGACCCTGGTTTCCGACAGCGTCGCCTTCCGGAACTGCATTTGCCTGAATCTGATCGTCGACGAGAACGGCAAGAAGATGTCGAAATCGGTCGGCAATATCGTGGATCCCTATGACGTCTTCGATTCCGTCGGCGCCGACGCCTTGCGCTGGTATTTTCTCGCCCGGCTGAACCCGGAGGCGCTGAAGCGCATCTCTGTGGACATCGTGCGCGATGTCGCGAGCGCCTTCATCAATACGTTTTGGAACACCTACGGCTTCTTCGTGCTGTATGCGCGGCTCGACGACGTCGACCTGGCGCAGGACATTCCCGTGGCCGACCGGCCCGAGATCGACCGCTGGGCGCTGGCGCTCCTGAACAGGACGATCAGGACGGTGACCGACGCCCTCGACGAACTNNACGATCAGGACGGTGACCGACGCGCTCGACGAACTCGATGCGAAGCGCGCGGGCGAGGCGATCGAGTCTTTCGTCGACCAGCTCAGCAACTGGTACGTGCGCCGCAACCGGCGCCGCTTCTGGAAGTCGACGGATGCCGAAGACAAGCGGGCCGCCTACCTGACCCTCTACGAGTGCCTCGATGGCGTCCACCGGCTGATGGCGCCGTTCGTGCCGTTCGTCTCGGAGCACGTCTACCAGAACCTGGTCCGCAACGTCGATGCCGAAGCGCCGGAGAGCATCCACATGAGCCGCTGGCCGGAAGCGGACCCGGCGCGCGACGATGACGCGCTGCTGCACGCTATCGGCGTCGTGCAGAAAGTCGTCGATCTCGCGCGCGCGGCGCGCGGGCAATCCGGCGTGCGAACCCGCCAGCCGCTGTCGAAGCTGTTGATCCACGCGCCCGATGATCGCGCCGAGCGGGCGATAGAGGAGCACAAGGACCAGGTCCTCGAGGAGCTCAATGTCAAAAGCCTCGAGTTCATCGCCAGGGATGCCGGCTTTGTCGACTACCGGATCAAGCCGAACCTGCCCAAGCTCGGCCGGCAGTACGGCAAGCTGCTACCGCAGATCAAGGCCGCGCTGGCGGCCGCCGACGGCGCCGATATCGCGGCGAAAGCGGAGCGGGGAGACGACATAATCATCGAGATTGCCGGAGAGACCCTGACATTGACCGGGGAGGACGTCCTCATCGAGACCAGCTCTGCGCAGGGATACGCCTGCGGCCAGGATGGCGGCTACCTGACGGCCCTGGATACGACCCTCAGCGCCGACCTGGTGCGCGAGGGCTTGGCCCGTGAGCTGGTCCGGACCGTCCAGGAGGCTCGAAAGCAAGCAGGGCTGGAGGTTTCGGACCGGATCGTGCTCGGCGTGTCGGGTTCCGCTGGCGTTCAGGCGGCGCTCGACGAGTTCCGGGACTACCTTATGTCAGAAACCCTGGCGGTCGAGTGGCAGACCGGGCAGGCCGATCCGCTCTGGCAGGAGCAGCGCAGCCTCGACGCCGAGCGCTGGTCGATCGAGATCAGCCGCAGCGACGGGCAAGGATAAGTTGCGAGACATTCCGTATATCTGATATAAAAAAGCGACGCAGGTATCTGATACCTCAGGAGTAGATAGGAAATCAGCGGGGCCACCCGCCGGCGCTTGAGGCAGCCGACCCCTGGATGCGCAAAGCCGCTATGAGAGGAAAAAAGCGGCGCATAGAAAAACAAGAATACTGGAGTGGATATGTCCAACCACGTCGACCGGTTTTATGCCGCCCTATCGGTGGCCGCCAGCCATGGCAACATCAAGCAGCGCTTGATTGCGGCCTTCGAGGACCACCTTGCTGCCATTGAAGACGAAGAATTGCCGGTCGTCGCCAGAGAGAAATTCGCCGAATTGCGGTCGTTGATGACCGGCGTCGAGCCCCTCAACGGAGAAGGGCATATTCGCGCCACGGTCCGCAAGATGTCCGTTGTCGAGGCCAACGAATGCTCGCGACGGATGCTCGACCTTTACACCGAGCTGCTGCGCCTCGATGACGGCGTCGAGGAATCACCCACGATCAATATCGGCGAACAGCCGCGGATTCCGCCCTTCCTCCTCAAGTCTTTGAATTCCTGATCGACGCCTGGCAGCGCGGCCGGGCCGGCGGCGCTCATTGCCGGATCGGGTAATAGACATAGGTGAGCAGGCCTGACTCGTCTGTCCGGTCTGGGTCGCTGACATACGACTCCCAGGCATCCCCGTTTCTTTGCAGTCCCGTCGCCGCGAGGTAGGCGGCGATCTTGGCGTGTGTCTGACCGAGGGTCGCGTAGGCGCCGACGTGGCGCACGCGGATGACCGCGCCTTCGTAGGTCGTGCCGATCTTGACGACGTTTTCGGTGCGCGGCGTCGCCGCCGCCAGACCGCGGATCGGAATGGCCGCGTCGAACACGAGGTCCGCGCCGTCGAAGTTGCGCGTAATCGAGAGCGGCGCGCCGGCTTCCTCGAGACCGTGGCGCTGGATGAAACCAAGGATGTCGAAGAAAGCGTCGCTCATTGCGGTCGTCATCGCGGCGGCCTGCGGCTCGCTCGTCGTCGTGACGTAGGCGATGTCCGCCGACTCGACAAACAGCTGCTCGATCTCGAGGTCGGAGAAATCGGCAGCGGGCAGCCGTTCCGCCATGCCCGCAAGCCGGGCCAGGTCCGCCTCGAGCCCGGGTCCGCGAATCCCGTCGAGCAGCAGCCCGAAGTAGCGGCCCGCAAGGTTGAACCCGAAGTGGCGCTCCCATCGCCAGCGCACCCGGGTTCGGCCGTCCTCGTCTGCCAGCAGGATCGTATGCGTCGCCGTCGGCTTGCCCGGCGCGCCTTCGTCACTGACGATGCGTTCGAAGGGCACGCTTTCCGTGATCGTCTGCCTTCCCTGCCCAATGATGCGGCCACTCCAGCTCAGCGACGCGCCGACCCCGGATGGCGGCCCTGATATGTCGATCCGCGCATTGGGATCGTCGACCTTGAAGGACGACCACTCGCTGACCTGGCGAAAGTTATTGAGCAGAGAAAATACGGTCGGCGGCCGCGCGTCGATCAGGGTTTCGCGTTCGACGCGCGGACTGGACGGCAACACCAGGCCGATAGCCAGGAGCCCTGCCGCGCCGACACCGAAGTTACGCCACCGCTTTTCCTTGAGGAGGTGGACAGGTAATCGGCCCGCGGCGTCGCTCGCCCGCTTGTACCAGGAAAAGCTGAGAAACTTCCGGCGCCAGTTCATCGTTGCGGTCTACTTCCAGTCCCGCTCCCAGGATTGCCGCAATGTCTCGACAAGGTCCGGACGCTCGCCGGCCAAGTCGACGGACTCGCCCGGATCGCTGTCGAGGTCGTACAAGCGCCAGGTCAGGTCGGCATCGCTTACCGGGACTGCCGGATGCGGCTGGTTGGTCAGCTTGAATCGTCCCTGGATAATTGCACCGATGTCGCCGCGAACCCAGCCCGCCGAGTCGTTATCATCGTGCACTCTCGGCGAGCGTCCGGCCAGGTAGGGCCAGAAAGATTCGCCGACCGGCGGCTGCAGGCGCACGCCGTCCACCGCGGCTGCGGCGAGCGTTTCGATCCCCGCGACCTCGGCGAAGGTCGGCAACATGTCCATTACGGTGATGAACTCGCCGTCGATACTGGGCTCGGACAGCGCGGCCGGGTAGTGGATGAACGCCGCAGCGCGGATGCCGCCCTCCGTCACTCTGCCCTTGTAATAACGGAACGGCGCCGTCGCGGCTTCGCCAAAGCCAACGCCGCGATCGACGAACGAGCCGATGCGGCCGATGTTTGCGTATGAATTATCGCGTTTTGCGACGACTGCGTCGAAATGCGCCATCATGCTCGTCGGCCCGTCGAGGATCCCGATTTCCTCGGCCGACGCGCCGTGGTCCGACATGAAAAAGATGATCGTCTCGTCCAGCTGATCCGTTTCCTCGAGATGTTCGACGATGCGCCCGATCTGCTGATCCAGGTACTCGACCATTGAGGCATAGATCTCGTTGGCGCGCGCATAGCGTGACTGGATTGCCGATTCCAGGCTGGCCCAGGGTTTCGCGGTCGGCTCGAAGCCGTCTAGGGTCAACCCGCGCGGCAGCACGCCGAGTTCTGTCGCCCGGCGAAACCGGTGCTCGCGCAGCACATCATAGCCCTCGTCATATCGGCCGGCGTGCCGGTCGAGCCAGTCATCGGGCGCCTGTAATGGCCAGTGTGGCGAGGTGTAGGTGAGCATGGCGAACCAGGGCGCATCGCCTTCATGATCGCCGAGGTACTCCAGCATCCTGTCGGTATACGCCCGGGTCGCGTAGAAATCGGCAGGCAGTTCCTCGAGTTCGAGGTGCCGGTCATCCTCGAAATACCAGCTTTGCTCGCTCCAGAAATATTCCCGGAAATGACTCGATGACGCCTCCAGCAATACGAACGAGCGATCGAACCCGCGATTGACCGGCATCGCCTCCGGCGTCAGCCCCAGGTCCCATTTACCCGCTATGTAGGTGCTATAGCCCGTCGACCGCAGCAGTTCGGGCAGCGTCACGACTCCGGTATCCAGCTGGTTCGCGCGCTCCGCATCGGCGCGCGGCGGCCGGCGTTCGAGTACGCTCTCGACGCCGCGACCGGTCATCAGCATCGCGCGGGTCTGCTGGCAGGCGCGGCCTGTGTGGAAGTTGGTGAAGCGGATGCCGGCGAAAGCAAGAGCGTCCAGCGTCGGCGTCGGAATCTCGCTGCCATAGGCGCCCATGTCCGTATAGCCGAGGTCGTCGGCGATGATCAGCAGGATATTGGGCCGGCTTTCCTGCGCGGTCACGGGCATGCAGGCTACGGCCAGGACGATCAGCAACACGAGGTTTTCAGGCCGCACAAATCTTTCCTGGTTCGTTTGTTTTGCAGCTTGGCTGCCCGGATCGTGCCTAATCTTCGCGCAGTGGCTGGACGGTGAGTTCCCAGTCCGCGTGGTCGTCGGGCCCTGACGGACCGATCTTGCCCTCTGCCGACGCCAGCAGCGCCGCCGGGTCGTACACCGCGCCGTTCTTGATCACAAGCCGCACATCGCGCGCCGCTTTGATGTCGTCCAGCGGATTGCCGCGGGCGACATACAGATCGGCCAGTTTGCCGACCTCGATCGAACCCACGCGGTCGCCGATACCGAGCGAGTTGGCCCCATTGATCGTGGCTGCCCGCAGGACGACCGCATTCGGCAGTCCTGCATGGACCAGGGCGAGGAGCTCGCGATGAAAGGCGAAGCCTGGCAACAGCGTGGTATAGACGGGCTCGTCCGTGCCGACAACGAGGAGGTCCTCGCCGCCAGCTTCGTAAAGCGCCATCAGTTCGCGGATGCGCTGGGCGAACTCGACCGGTTCCGACTCCGGCGGTGGCGGCCCGCGGCGGGCCAACAGTTCCTGCGCATACGGCGTGAAGTATTTCGACTCGTCGACCCAGGTCATGTCAGCGCCGAGGTCTCTGCGCAGATTGACGCTGCCGTACATCTGCAGGTTGGCGTCGTAGAACACCTCGTATTCGAGCATCATGGCGACGATCTGGTCGAGTTCGGCGCTGCGCGGGCCGCCGACGCCCAGCGTCAGGCGATGTTCGATACGGTCAATGCCCATGAGGATGGCATCGCGGATGCTGACATCATATTCGCCATCGTAATTGGCGAGATGGCCCGTCGTCGTCATGCCGTTTGCGTGCGCCTGCTCGATCAGGATTTTCGCCTCGCCGGGCGTTGCCTGCTTGATCTTGATGCTGATGACGCCGCGCTCCGCCCAGTAGTCGACCTCGCCGCGGATCTCGGTCTCGGTAATGTCATTCGGCCAGGCGATACAGTCGTCGGCCGCGGTCTGAATGCTGTATTCGCAGCGGAAGCCGCCCATGTACGGGCCGGACGCAAACAGTCGTGGCCCTGACGCCTCGCCGGCGTCGATCAGGTCGCGCTGTTCGATGACCCGCTCGGGGAAGTACTCGCCCGCGGACCAGGTGGAGGTTACGCCATTGGCGAGGAAGATGATGCCGTTGTAGACGACTTCCTCGGCGCGGCCGACGTCGACGAGATCGAAGTTATAGTGCGCATGCAGGTCGATCATGCCCGGCAGAATGGTGTCGGTGTCCGCGAGGTCGATGACGTTGGCCGAGCTCAGGACGGCATCGTCGAGATCTGCATCGACGTCGGCGAACACGCCGTCACGTATCACGATGCCCGTATTGCGGCGACGGTCGTCTCCGGTGCCGTCGAACAGCCAGCCGCCGCGGACGACCACGTCGCCCTCCGTCGGCGCGGCCCACTGTGCGCCGACGATAGCCGGGAACGACAACAGGACAGCGGCGCTGGTAGTCAATGCACGAATAATTTTTACGGCTGGCATGGCACGGTATCCCCTATTTCAGGCGGCGACAGGCTAAGACTAGAATAGCTGCCAGCGTTTACAAGGAGCAACCGATGATCCAGACAACCACGCCCACGCTGGAGGGCCAGAAAATCGATCGTTATCACGGCGTCGTTACCGGGGAAGCCATCCTCGGCGCAAATATCTTCAAGGATTTCTTTGCGAGCGTCAGGGATATCGTCGGCGGCAGATCTGCAGCGTACGAAAACGAACTGCAGCGGGCCCGCGAGATCGCATTCGGCGAGATGGAGCAGCAGGCGGCGGAGCGGGGCGCCAACGCCATCGTGGGCATCGATATCGATTACGAGACCGTCGGCACCAACGGCGGCATGCTGATGGTCAGCGTCAGCGGCACGGCCGTTTCGGCCCGCTAGCGCGGCAAAAGGTCGCGCTTGTCGAGCCGGCCCGCATGCTTGCCGGCCAGGCTCGTCAGCCACAGCGCGTCGCGCGTCTCGTAGACGCCGGTCAATGCCGGCAGTTTCGCTGACGGGTCCTGCAGGTTCATCAGCACTTCGCCATCGCCGGAGATCGCAATAACATGTGACGAAGCGGCGGCTTTGGGTCTCATGACAGCCGGCAGACGTTGCACGAGTTTGCGCAACCAGGGCTTGTCGGACATACCATCGAGTAGGTCATTGCGCGGCGCGACCAGGCCGACCCAGAACTTGCCGTTGCGGCCGTTATTAACGTTGTCGGGGAAGCCGGGAAGATTATCGATCGCGACCTCGGTTTGTCCTGCCCTGTCGCCTGCCAGCCAGTGGCGCAACACCCGGTAGGTGCCGGTCTCGCAGATCATCAGGAATTGCTGGTCGTCGCTGATGGCGACCCCGTTGGCGAAATCGAGCTGGTCGACAACGAGCGAGGTTTCACCGCTCGCCGGCGCGTATTTGAAGATACTGCCGTGGCCGCCGTGTTCCATCACGTCAAGCAAGCTCGCCTCATACGATCCGCCGACCTTTCTCGCACCGAACTTCGAGCTCGCGTCGGAGAAGTAAACCGTGCCGTCTTTTGCGACCGCGAGGTCGTCGGCGTAATTGATCGGCTCTCCGTTGAACGAGTCAGTCAGCAGTGCGACCTCCCCTTGCGGCGACACTTTCTGCAATCCGATGTAGGCATTGGCCACATAGAGGTTGCCGTCGCCGCCGAACTCGAGGCCCAGCGGCCGTCCGCCGGTTTCCGCGAACACTTCGACGTCATAGCCATCGGTCGCAAAACGGATGATCTTGCCGTCGTTCGTACCTGAGTAGACTTTGCCGTCAGGGCCCAGCGCAATATCTTCGGGCCCTTCGTGATCTCCGAGTTCGACGAGCTGTACGTGCCGCAGTCGATCGTCGGGACCGAACGGATCCACGAGGCCCTTATCGACGGGCGCGTTCCAGGCAACCGGGTCGATCGGTACCGGCCACAGGAGCAGGTACAGCAGGATAATCAACAGGATCGCGGCTGCAGCAGCGCCGATTCTTGCGGACCCGGCCATCAGCCGTGAGACTTATTCCCGATCATCGTCAGGAACTCGGTCCTCGTCCTGGCGTCTTTGCGGAATGCGCCGAGCATCTGGCTGGTCACCATGGATACGCCGGACTTGTGAATGCCGCGAGTCGTCATGCACTGGTGCGACGCATCGATGACGACGCCGACACCGCGAGGTTTCAAAACGTCTTCGATACAGTTCGCTATCTGCGCGGTCAGTTTCTCCTGCACCTGGAAACGCCTGGCGAATGCCTCGACGACACGCGCGAGTTTACTGATGCCCACGACTTTGTTGCTCGGCAGGTACCCCACGTGCGCAACGCCGATGATCGGCGCCATGTGATGTTCGCAATGCGACTCGAAGGTGATGTCGCGCAATACGATCATCTCGTCATAACCCTCGACTTCCTCGAAGGTGCGCTGCAGAAACTGCACGGGATCCTCGGTGTAGCCGCTGAACCAGTCTTCGTAGGCGGCCGCGACACGTTTCGGCGTGTCAACAAGCCCTTCGCGCGTCGGGTCTTCGCCCGCCCAGCGCAGCAGCGTCTCGACAGCCTGTTCAGCTTTCCGTCGACTTGGACGGCGGATTTTTTTCTTTTTGGCCTTTTTCTTTGCCACGGGGTCGCTCTTTGCCTGCGGGGGCTCACGATTCTACAGGGTTCCCGGTCGGTCGTCTTTCGGCTGCCCCGGCGGCGAAAGCGGCTCGGTGTCGGGACATGCAGGCGCAGCCAGCGGCCTCGGCGTTGCTCAGGATGCCCGGGCAACCCCGACAGGGCAGGAGACACCAGTGCCGCCGACGCCGCAATAGCCGCCTGGATTCTTTGCGAGGTACTGCTGATGGTAGTCCTCGGCATACCAGAAATTGTCGAACGGGACGATGTCGGTCGTGATCGGCCCGTATCCGGCCGCCGTCAGCTGTTCCTGGTAGCTCACTCGGGACGCCTCTGCCGCCGCAGCCTGTTCGTCGGACATGGTCATGATCACGGATCGATACTGTGTGCCGATATCGTTACCCTGGCGATTGCCCTGGGTCGGATCGTGGTTTTCCCAGAATTTGACCAGCAAGTCCGCGTAGCCGATCTGTTGCGGATCGAACACCACCAGCACGACTTCGGCATGACCGGTCTCGCCACTGCAAACCTGTTGATAACTGGCGTCCGCCACGCTGCCGCCCGCGTAGCCAACCGCCGTTGTATAGACGCCCGGTGTTTCCCAGAACTTGCGTTCGACGCCCCAGAAACAGCCCATGCCGAATACAGCCTGTTCGAGACCATCGGGAAACGGCTCGACAATCGCGTTGCCGTTGACGAAATGGGATTCCTGCGTCGACATGGTTTCAGTCTCCGGCGCTATGCTGAGTGATCGCGCGGTAATGGTGACCGCGCCGCGGCCGGTAGACAATACCGTCCGCACTGATGAAGCTGATGGGGACCGACTGCGAGCGTGCGCCCCTGGTCGCCCGGTAAACCGCGAAATGCAGGTGGGGCAACGCCGTGTGCCCGGTATTGCCGGACAGGCCGATCTTCTGCCCCGCGACGACCTTCTCCCCGATATCTACCAGCGCACCGTTCTGCTGCAGGTGGTAATACTCGCCGGTCGTGCCGTCGTCGTGCATGATCACGATGAAATTTGCCCACTGGCCGCAGCCGTCCTCCCAGCAACCCTTGTCGTGGCGTTCTACCACCCGGGCGACGATGCCGCCCCGCGCCGCGTGCACGGGCGTGCCCTCGGACATCTTGAAGTCGATCGCGTATTGCTCGATGCCGCGATGGCTGAAGCTGGAACCGAAGCCCTGGAGGACGCGATAGCTTGTGCCATCGGCGTAGGGCAGTCTGTAAAGGTGGTCGTCGTCATGGCTGGCGTCTTCGTCGCCGATGGTCCACGAACAGGAAATCCTGTGCTCGCCGTTGCTCGGCGTCTCGTCCCCGGCGATGACGGTCAGCGGCTCTGACGCCTTTCCCTCGAGGGTGCCACGAAATGTCTGCCGTCTGCGCGAATCCGATTCCGGACGGACGCGAACGGAATAGGTGATCGGAAAATCCTTGTGATTAGTCGCGCGCAGCTCGATGCCTTCGTCGACCGCAATCTCGTCGACGGCAAGCCATTCATCCGCGCACTTCGCAAACGCGATGCCTTGACATAACAGCAGTGCGCCCGCGACCAGTGCGCGCGCAGCGCCCGTTGCTGCACTGTTTCGCCGAGCTTTTCTCACGTTATTTCACGACGTTTTTCTTATTGTTCGAACTACATTAGGAGAAGTCATGCGCGAACGTCAATATGGCTATTCGCCGGACGTATTGTCGTCGATCTCGGGTCCGGCTTCGGCGGGCGCCTCCTCAGGCGCTGGCACTCCTTCCAGGTCAGAAGGCCGGTAGTAAAACTCGTGCGTGTAAACGACGTCAGCCGTGGCAACCGTTTCCCCGTCCTGAAGTCGCGGGCGGTACATCAATCGCCGCAGGCTTCGGCCGACAATCTTGTCGAAATCGACAATCTCCCGGGGCTGCGTTTCGAGGTGCTCGAGGTTGACGACGCGGCCGGATGGCGAGACCACGTAGGTGAAGCTGATCGTGCCAGTCGCAAAATTATCCGGCGGCGGCCGCCCGTCGTCGCGACGCGCGCTGTTGAAATACTTCGGCGGGAAAACCCGTTGCAGGACTTTGACCTTCTCAAGATGATCGCGACGCGCCTTGAGTTTTTCGGCATCGTCACCTTCCGAGAGGAACTCCCAGGTATCCTCATAGATATCTGTTCCCCGATTCGGCCGGCCGGCAAGGATGTAGTAGTCACCCAGTGACAGCATCTGGTTCTCGATCTGCTCCCAGGTCGCGTCCGGGTGTTCCCTGGCAATTCGGTTGGCGCGACGCAGGTAGCTCTCGCCGGAACTCGTGGACACGTCCGGCTGGTACTCGTACTCCACGGGGCTGACGAACAGATAGGACTTGCCCAGGTTGGTCAGCGGCGACAACAGCTCGAGGCTCTCTTTGCCGTGATTGCGCTCGATGATGCTGATGATCTGTCGCCAGGTGAGGCGTTCGCGATGATACTGCTGCAGGCGGTGCAGCCAGGTTGCGCGTTTTTCCAGTGCCGGGAGCATCTCCATGCTCTCGGGGTCGATGTTCCTGGTCTGGAGGGTGTATACGCGCTCCTGGAGATCGATCGCCTGTTCGAAGTCGCCTTGCGATATGTGCAGTTCCGCCATCGACCCCAGGATGTTGACCTGGTCTTTGTTATGCGGACCTTCATTGACGTGGGTGACGTGCACCGCTCGCTGGTACGCGAGCCGGGCGAGATCCGGACGGCCCACGGCCGCATGCGTCGCGGCCAATCCCTGCAGTGGGTTGACGAGCGCCGGGCTCAGGTTGTCGTCGATGCGCTCGATAATGTCGATCGAGGCCATGAAATTTCGCAGGGCGGATTCATAGTCGCCGTTATTGTGCTGCGCGATGCCCAGGTTGGTGATGGCCTTGGCCGAATCGTGGCTGTCCAGGCCGTTCAGCCGAATCGACAGCTCGACGACACGTTTGGCCAGCGTGTCTGCCTCGAGGTAATCCTTGTTGCTGAGCGCTTCGCGATAAAGATCGAACAGGCGCTGAAGTTCGACGAGCTGGGTTTCCCGCTCGGACGGCGGTTCGATGTAGTCGTCGCCTTCGTCATCGACGACCAGCCGATAGCTGCGCGTGGCTTCATCGTATTCGATGCCTTCCAGCCCGTCGTCTGCGGGCGCGACCCGACCGCGTTCCGTCTCGAGATCGATCATCTCGAGCTCTTCCTCGGGCACCTCGGTCGCACCGGTCTCCTGGGCGGCCGAGGGCAGCCAGGCCAATGACATCGCCAGGGCCGCGACCGGGAAATACGATTTCTTGCCTTCTCGCTTCATCACATGGGCCGGATTCGGATTATTTCTGAGACTCGAACCCTGTCAGTTAGTTCTTGGTGACAGGACGGAATCAGGCGCCACCTAACTATACCGTATCAGTCAAACCCCAGCGCCATCTGGCGCTGCCCCGGGCGGCTGAACTGCTTGCAGTCGAGCGCCTGGCGGCCCACGATGCTACCGATACCGTAGCGGTTGCAGGCTGCGCGAAAGCGTTTGTCGATCATCTCGGCGTACGGGCCGCGGCCTCTCTGACGAATGCCGAAACGATTGTCATAATCGCGGCCGCCCGAGGCCTGGCGAACCAGGCTCATAACGTGGCCCGCACGCTCGGGCAGGTGCATCGCCAGCCATTCAGGGAATATTTGCTTCAGCTCGTTCGGCAGCCTGAGAAATATCCAGCTTGCGTGGCTCACGCCGCTGGCGGCGCCGCGCTCAATAATAGATTCGATCTCCCGGTCGTTGACGGCCGGAATGACGGGGGCTACGAGCAGGCTGACCGGGATGCCCGCCGCGGCGAGGTCTGCAATCAGCTTGAAGCGCACGTCGGCCGCCGGTACGCGTGGCTCCAGAACCCGCTTGAGCGCGTCGTTGGCCGTCGGGATGCTGATCGCGACGGACACCAGGTTGCGCTTCGCCAGCGCGCTGAGAATGTCGAGGTCGCGCCTTATCAGCCTGCCCTTGGTAATCAGGCTGACCGGATGCCGGTGGCTAAGGAAGGTCTGCAGGAGTTTGCGGGTGATGCCCAGTTTTTTCTCGGCGGGCTGGTAGGGATCCGTATTGGCGCCGATTGCGATCGGCTGGCATTTGTAGCCCGGCTTTTTCCATTCAGCCAGCAGCGCCTCGACGGCATTGGGTTTGTAGAAAATTCGCGTCTCGAAATCGAGACCGGGCGACAGGTCGAGATAGCTATGACTGGGCCTTGCGTAGCAGTAAACGCAGCCGTGTTCGCAGCCCTGGTAGGGGTTGATCGACTGGTCGAAAGGGATGTCGGGCGAATTGTTGCGGCTGATGATCGAGCGCGCCGGCATGGCGCGCAGCTCGGTGACCGGCGCATCCTCTGGCGGCGGCTCCTCGGACGCCACCCGGGTGGCGGCAAACCGACCAGGCGGCGCGGATGCCGCGCCGCGTCCTTTGTGGACCCTGACTGTCATACTGTATGAGTATACAGTATCGGCATCAGTTTAGGACCCGGTAGCCGCGGCCGCGCATGCAGCGCTTGAAGACCTGCTCCTGTTCTCTGGCGCCGTCGATGCCGGAACGCGTGGCGCCCCAGATCGCGCCGTATCCGGCGCCGGCGTCCGCGTCGCCGCTGATTGCGCCGGTTGCAGCGCCGACGACCGCGCCGCCCGCGGCGCCGCGGGCCATCCCTTTCGCGACCACGACCTCTTCGGTGTATGACTCGCACTCGTCCCAGTCGACCTGCATGGCGACCGGATCGACGCCTTTTGTGTCGATAATCGGCGCCGGATGCGAGGAACATCCGCCCAGTACTGCGATTGCCGCCAGTGCGGCAATCGAGATTTCTGTCTTATTCATGGCAATATCCGCGTTTCACCAATTGTTAAACGCGTTGGCAATCGGCTGGTTGACACGCGTCCGGAAGTTTTATGGCCCACGGCTCACACAGCGGCACTGCGCGCGCCATTCTCTATGCCTTCCTCGCCAATGGCGGCATCGCGATTGCGAAGACCATCGTTGCCTGGATCACCGGGTCCGGCAGCATGCTGGCGGAAGCGATTCATTCCTATGCCGATACCGGGAACCAGGTCCTGTTGTTCCTCGGTCTCAAGCAGTCCGGCAGGGAACCCGACGCTGAGCACCCGCTCGGCTACGGCAAGCTGAGCTATTTCTGGAGTTTCATCGTAGCCCTGATGCTGTTCAGCGTTGGCGGCCTGTTCTCGATTTACGAAGGCATCCACAAACTCCAGCACCCCGAGCCCTTGTCACAAATCTGGCTCGCGATCCTGGTGCTCGGCATCGCCATCGTCCTCGAGACTTTTTCCTTACTCGGGTGCCTCCGCGAGATCAACATCATCAGGGCCGAGCGCCCGTTTCGCGATTGGCTGGAACACACGCGAAATTCGGAGCTCGTGGTTGTCCTCGGCGAAGATATCGCGGCGCTGCTCGGCCTGGTGCTGGCGCTGGTGTTCGTCTCGCTGGCCGGCATCACCGACAACGTGATGTACGACGCCATCGGTTCGATGTGTATCGGGGTGGTCCTGATACTTATCTCCGTATTCCTGGCCTTGCGTGTCCGTTCGCTGCTGGTCGGCCGTTCGGCTGACCCGATGATCCAGGAATCGATCAACGAGATTATCAGTCAGCAGGAAGACGTCCTCGAGGTCTTCAATGCGATCACGATGCAGTTCGGACCAGACACCGTGCTCGCGGCAAAGATTCGCCTCAAGCCGGGTATCAGTATCGATTCAGCGATCGCCGACATCAATGAGCTCGAGCGCCAGCTCAAGCTCAAAGTGCCGGGGCTCAAGTGGTGCTTCATCGAGCCAGACGTGACCGACTGAGCGTCGCAGCTAAGTCTTGTTGTAAAGATGCACGTCCTGCTGCGGGAACGGGAAGGAGATGCCTTCCTCGTCGAAGCGCTTCTTGATGGCCTCCGTCAGGTCGAACATGACCGTCCAGTAATCGCTGGTTTTCACCCAGGGGCGCACGTTGAAATTGACGCTCGAGTCCGCGAGCGCAGCAACGGTTATCGTGCACGCAGGATCCTTTAATATGCGGCTGTCGGCGTCCACCAGCGCCTGGATCGTGGCCCGAACCTTGTCGATGTCGTCGTCGTAGCTGACGCCGATGACCATGTCGACCCGGCGGGTGTCGTTCGCCGAGTAATTGGTAATGATGCTGCTCATGATCTGGCTGTTCGGGACGATGATCTGCTTGTTATCGCCTGTCTTCAGGATCGTGGTAAGGATCTGCACCTGTTCGACGGAGCCGGAGATGCCCGCCGCCTCGACCCAGTCGCCAACCCGGTAGGGACGGAAGATGACGATCAGGACGCCGGCGGCAAAGTTCGACAGTGACCCCTGCAGCGCAAGCCCGACAGCGAGGCCCGCGGCGCCCATCACGGCGATCAGCGAAGTCGTCTGGACGCCGATCTGGTTGATCGCCGCGATGATGACGAAGATCATGATCGCCCAGTACACGAGATTAGCGACGAACGTCTCGAGAATCTTGTCCATCTCCCTGGTCTGCATCAGGCGACGGATGCCCTTCTGCAGCATGCGCGCGACGATTCGGCCGACATAGAAAATGACAAGCGCGAGCACGACATTGATGCCGAAGTCTACGCCGGTGGTCTTCAGCATCGTGATCAGTCCGGCCCAGTCAAATTCGCTTACAGCGGTTAAATCATTCATTGATCAGTTTCTCTTTATCCTTGTTAGAGCAAGCCAGTTGCCGGCGGCGATGAACAGGAGGCCGGCGACTGCCGGAGTGGACCACTGGTAGTTCTCGATCAGTGTCGAGACCAGCAGCGCGACCACGGGGAATAATACAGAAGTGTATGCGGCCCTGGCAGAGCCGATGGTCCTGATCAGCGCCAGGTAGCAACCGAACGCCACCGCGGAACCGAAAATAGCGAGATACAGTAACGAAATGATGTAATCCGCCTGGAAAACAAAATTGACGGGGCGGCCGAGAAACAGTGCAACGATGAACGAGGTCAGGGCTCCCCAGGCCATGCCGTGCGCATTGACCGTGATAACCGAGAGATTGCGACTGGTGGCAGCGATCGCCGCCATATTGCCGAGCGACGCAAAGGTTACCGCGATGATGGTCAGCAATACGCCGTAGACCGATTGATCGGCCAGCTCGAAGCTGCTCACTTCCGGCCAGAACAGGCAGCCGACGCCGATGACGCCGAGCGCCGCTGCGACCAGCAGGCGCGACTCGAGCGGCCGCGAAAAAAACAGCCGTTCGAATAGCGCATTAGCTACGACAATGAGACTGAAGACGACAGCGACAAGGCCCGAAGTGACAAAGTTAATCGCGTAATAGGTGAACAGGTAATTTGCCGAGAACATGAGCGTTCCCATGACAAACGGCATCGCATAGTGGCGGAGCGGTATGCAGAGCGATCGACCGGTCACGCCCGCGTACGCGAACATGGCGAGTGATGCCAGCGCAAAGCGGTAGGCGACTGACAGTTCTTCGGCCACAGCGCCGAGCTGGTAAGGGATCGCGGCCCAGGTGGTCCCCCAGATCAGGACGACGGTCGCATACAGGAGGACTACCTGCATAACGACATCGGCGCCTGGCGGATTTGACGCGTCGCGCTAATGACCGGGAACGCCCGCTGCGCCGGGTCGAAACCGGTATATGAAGTAAGGTCCGCGCGACTCGATGAACGCTTTCGATCGGAGCACCTGGTCGGGAATAGCGCTGTCGGCAAGGTACAGCCAGCCATCAGGTCCGAACGACAGGGCGTCCGCCCAGCGGATGCGAGCGGAGCGGATGACCGTTTCGAGGCTGCCGTCCGCGCTCGCCCGCGCCACGGCGCCATGCTCCACATCCGTTATGTAGATGTTGCCGGCGAGATCCGCGCTCATGCCATCGCTCAGCGGTTTTTGGCCGACGCGCTCTATGTCATTTTCGAGCTGCCTGGCTGGCAGAGTTCGATTCAGCAGGTCGCGGACGCGGACGCGGTACAGGTCGCTGTTGTTCATCGCGCCGTAATAGAGCCATTCATTCGTCGGGTCGAGCGCGATGCCGTCGACGCCCGTCTTTAGTTCGATGAGCCCCCCCAGGAACGACATGTCGCGGGTGGGTGTTCGGATCAAGTAATTCTGTGCCGACACGGAGGCATGTCGGTCGAGGACGCGGCGAGCATCGCGGGTCGCGACGTCATAGACGATAATGGCCGGCGACTTGCGCCAGATGCTGGCGTCGGCGATGAACACGAACTCGCTGTTCGCGCTGACCTGCAGGTCCTGCAGGAATGAACCGGCTGGCGCGATCTCGGGCCGGAACTCATGATCGTGCACGAGATCGCCGCTGGCCAGGTCGAAGGCCAGCAGTCGCGCCGTGCCGAAACCATGGTTACCGTTGTCGATCGTCCATAACCAGTTGCGGCGGTCGACAACGAGGCCGAGTATCGTGTTGAACAGATGTGGCTGCACGGTGCCGTTCGGATAGGGCACCGCCGCGCCATCGACCCATTCGAGCAATTTGTTGCCTTCCGGTCGCGACTCGGGGTGGACGGTAAAGAAGATTCGACCGTCCGCCGACACGGCGACATTGCCGATGGGCTCCGGGTAGCGAAGCACCTCTTCGAGCAAGTCCTCGGACAGGACCGGCGTCGTCGACAGGTCAGCGTAGGGCTCGCCGCCGCCATAGCGAGCATACAGTACGACCGCCGCAACCAGTGCGCTCGCCACGATGATCAGCAGCAGGTTTCTCAATGGTCTGCGCGCCTCCCCCCGGTGTTCTGACAGCGGATTTTAACGCCTGTTTGCCGGTTCGGCCCAGACCCCGGTCAGAGGGCGGCGATCCAGGCGAGGGTGACGATCATCAACGCGGCATAGCCCGCGTACTGCTGCACCCGCGCATCGGGAATGAATCGATAGAAACGGGTAAGCAGGGTACCGGACAGGAAGCCACAGACGAAGCCCGCGAGATGCGCGCCAATGTCGGTATTCGAGCCGGGCGAACCGGTGCCCGTAAATGCCAGCAATGCGATGCCACCGACAATCGGCCCGAGCCGATATGCCCATCTGTCCTGGGCGAACAGTTTAGCCCGCCAGGAGAATCCGGCGACCAGTCCCAGGGCGGCGAAAACCGCGGTCGACGCGCCAATCGCCCGGTGCGCAGGATCGAGCAGCATCGTATTGAGGAAGTTGCCCGCAGCGCCGGACAGCAACACGACCAGCCAGGTGACGCCCGAACCCAGCACGCGGCCCGCCATGAACCCGAACAGGGCGCCGAAGACGACGTTACCGGCGAAATGCGGCAAACCCGAATGCAGGGTCAGCGCCGTGATATTTCGCCACCATTCGCCATGCCGAATCAGCATGCCGTCGACGCGACCGGCCGCTCGCCAGTCCTGGTTGAAGACGGCATCTCCGGCGAGCACGGCGACCACGGAGATCACAGCGATATATCCGGCAACGCCCCACAGGGCTTCCTGGTGGACGGGGGTGATCTTTTCCCGTTCGGGCGGCGCCGCCCGGTTTTCCGTTTCGTATTGCCAGAGTTCGTACTTCGCCCGCTCGGCGACGGCCTCAGGCACGACCAGCAGGTAACGGCCACCGTCTTCGACGACCTCGAAGGCAATATCGAGCGATTGCAACACCAGGCTGCGATCCGCGCATTCCCGCCGCGAAGGTCCGGCGAACACGATCTGCCATTCCTGTCCCGTAGTGATGATAGAAAAATCCTTATTTATCAGTTAACTATATGAGTTCAGGCAGCTTCAGCTCCGGTTCAGCGTGCCTGCGGCAGACTCGTCACCTCACCAGACATGCGGATCGGAGTTCAAATTGAAAGTCGTCAAGCGATGTTACTTCAGCACGGCCGCCGCCTCGGCGCTTTTCCTGCTGGAGACTTTCTTGCCCTGGCAGCTATTCTGACACCATAACGCGACCGGACTTTTGCGTTAAGCTCGGTGTGCGCCCCGTCACAAGAGGTATGCCCGGTGTCCCCTTGTATTCGCCGACTGATTGCTATCGTCACCGTCGCGTTCTGCCTGTCCGGCAAGGTATCTGCCGAAGTGCTCGATGCCGCAGCCAACGGTTTCACGGTCCGCTACCAGGTTGCGATAGCGGCCGATCGCGCGGCGGTCTATGCCGCCGCTGTCGGCAGTATCGGGGATTGGTGGAGCAGCGACCACACCGTGTCCGGTGACGCGGCCAATCTCTACCTGACGACGTCGCTACCCGGATGCTTTTGCGAGACGCTGGGCGACGAGTCCGGCCTCGTGCATATGACCGTCAGTTTCGTTAACCCGGGAGTCATGGTTCGGCTGACCGGCGGACTCGGGCCGCTCGGTCTCATGGGCGTGGCGGGCAACATGACCTGGGAATTCGATGAAGCGGAAAGCGGCACCGTCGTAACGCTTCAGTATACCGTCGGCGGCTACATGGACGGCGGCCTGGATACCCTGGCCCCGGCGGTTGACGGCGTGCTGGTCGAGGCCATGCATCGACTTAAATCGTTTATCGAGACAGGCGCCCCGGAGCAGGCTTGATCTGTCCAGCAAGTTCGAATAGCTTAACGCCCCGCTGAACAAGGCCCTGACGGCCCGAGGATCCGATCGATGACATTCGTCGTTACCGAAAGCTGCATCAAGTGCAAACTGACCGATTGTGTCGAGGTTTGCCCGGTCGACTGCTTTCACGAGGGTCCGAATTTCCTGGTCATCGATCCGGACGAGTGTATCGACTGCACGCTGTGCGAGCCCGAGTGCCCGGTCGAGGCGATCTACTCGGAAGACGAGATTCCGGCCGGCCAGGAGCACTTCCTCGAACTGAACGCAGAATTGTCGCAGGAATGGCCGGTCATCACTGAAATGAAGGATCCGCCTGCCGACGCGGACGACTGGCGCGAGGTCAAGGACAAGCTCCAGTACCTGGAGAGATAACTCCGTTCAAGCGGGATTCGCCGCGATAAAGTCCACAATGACGGACGCCAGTTCCGGCCCCTTGTCCTCCTGCAGGAAATGTCCCGCATCGTGGATGGTCGCATGCGCCTGTCCTGCGGCGCCCGGAACTTGCCGCTGAAAGATCTTCTCGGCGCCGGCAGTAATCGGATCGCGGTCGCTGAAGGCCGTCAGGAACGGTTTGTTCCAGTTGCCCAGCACCTGCCAGGCCGCGCGTACTGCCGCCGTCGCCGGATCGTCTGTCGAAATCGGCACGAGCAGTGGAAACTGCCTGGCGCCGGCTTTGAAGTTTTCGCTGGGGAAGGGCGCGTCGTAAGCGCTGACGACCCCGTCTTCCAGCAATTTGATCGTGCTCCGTTGAATGATCTGCCCGATCTCGAATGTCGGACTGGTTGCGGCGAAATGGCGCCACTTCATGAATGCGTCCGGCATCTGCTGGCTGCCGTCCGGCAGCCCCCCGTTGGCCAGCACGATGCGCTGAAAGCGATGTTCGTTTTCGGCGGCGAGTCGCAACCCGATCAGCGAGCCCCAATCCTGACCGAATAGCGTGATACGGCCCAACGCGAGCGTCTCGAGGAATTGCTTCATCCACCCGACGTGGCTTTCGTAGGTGTAGGCCTCGCGAGCAACCGGTTTGTCTGATTTGCCGAAGCCGATCAGGTCCGGCGCAACGACCCGCATACCGGCAGCGACGACTGGCGGAATCATGTGCCGGTAAAGGAAGCTCCAGCTCGGCTCGCCGTGCAGCATCAGCACGGTCTCGGCGTCGGCCGGTCCCTCATCGACATAGTGCATGCGCATGCCGTCGATATCGACATAGTTCGGCGCGAAGTCGTAGTCAGGCAGATCGTCGAAGCAGTCGTCCGGTGTCCGCAGTACTTCCCGCGTCATGCCAGCGTTCTCGATACGAACCAGAAAACGCCGATGCCGCACAGCCCCGCAGCGACCAGCTGCGGCAATAATCGGGGGATATGCCGCCCGAACACGCTGCCCACCGTCAATGCGATCGCGACGATGATCAGCTGGCCAACCTCGACCCCCAGGTTGAATCCCAACAGCGGTATGAACAGGGAGGCGCCAAGCAGCCCCGTGTCCATCAGGAAGCCGGCGAAGCCGAAACCGTGGACGAGCCCGAAGCAGCAGGTCGCGACAAACAGCAGCATGGTGGCTCTGCCGCCGTCCTTCAGCTCTGCCTGACAAGCGGCCAGCAGGTAACAGGCTGCGAAAAGGCCGAATCCGGCATAGGCGAACATGGCCCGCGCCGAAAGGAAATCCAGTGCGATGGCGGCGAGGCCGGTCAACCAGGCGATGGCGAGGCTCAAAATGGCAAAGCGGGTTACGTCGCTGCGGCGCAGCAAGAAATACTCCAGCGCGACCAGCGCTACGGTAAAGCCGATGAATGCCTCAACGAGCTGGCCATCGGCACGCACGTAACCCAGCACCGCCGCGGCGAGGCTGATCGAGTGGCCCAGCGTGAAACCGGTGACCGCCACGATGCTTCGCCCGACCGTGCCGGCAATCAGCAGCAGTCCGAACAGAAAGGCGATATGGTCAATGCCGCCTGCGATGTGCTCGACACCGATGCCGAGAAATGCGGTGAAAGAATAATTCGCGCTCGCGTCGAGCGTGCCGAACTCCCAGGTGACATCCGCATTGGTGAACAGCGACTCGCCGAGCTGCATGCCGTCGCGATGGACTTTTGCGTAGTTCACGTGCGCCGGCGCCGCGTCGAACATCGCGAGAAATTGCAGCGTGTCGGGTGGCGCATCGCCGCAGTCGAACGCAACCTCGACGCGCACGAAGCCGGACGCGGCCTGCAACAGGTTGCTGCCGGTCTGAACGCAGTCCGCGCCCTCGGCCGACAGTTTTATACTGGCAACCAGGTGATCGCGAAAAAGCTCTCTCGGCGGCGTGTCAGCGCGATCGATCACCTGGTAGAGCAACATCACCTCGCGGAGTGGGATCGTGACCGTACCCAGCGCAGAGTTTCCCGACAGGTGCCAGTGCGAATAGCTCTCCGAGCGCGTATGCGCGCCCGCGACGTTCGCGACAACCATTGCCGCGATGAGGCCAAAGATGATGCCGGTCGCCCGTCTCACGGCTGAATAACCGTCACGTCGGCCCGCTGCCGCAGTCCGTCGATGTAGTCGCTCAGCATGCGCTCGGCGAGGTTGCGACGGTAATCCAGCAAGACACGGTTGCGTACCGGGTCGAGGTCGGTGATGACGCCTCGTTCCTTGGCGTTGACGCGGACGACGAGCCAGCGGCCGCGCCGCGCAAAGACGGCGCTGCTGCCTTCCGGCATGTCGGCAGCCGCGGCGGTGATCGCCGGTCCCAGGAATTCACGCAGCGACTCGGTCGGCACGAGTCCGTCGGGGATGTCCGCCAGCGACTCGATAGCCGGCGCGCCGGGACCGGCATCGCCGGCACGCAGCGCGCTGACAAATTCCTGGGCGACCGGTTCCTCCTCCGTCTGCCAGGCGTCGACCGAAAGTCGCGACGTGTAACTGAAACGATCGGCGTTGTCTGCCAGGTACTGCAGCAGTACTTCGTCATCGGGACTCGATGCGTCCGCCTCCGCCGTCACCGAGGCCACCAGAGAATTGACGATGGCGGCGCGCACCTCCGCATCGGATTCAGTCATGCCGAGTTCCACGCCGCGCTGCACGAGAAGCTCGTCTTCGACAAGCCGGGTCAGAATCGCGCCGCGGATTTCCGCCGAGTCCGGCGACGCGACGCGGCCGAGCGCTCGTTCATAGAGGTCCCGGCCGATGAGTCTGTCGTTGACGCTGGCGACTGCGTCATTCGGCAGCTCGGTTGGCGCCGACGACTGCCTGAGAATGCCCCAGGCGGCTATGGTCAGTCCGATCGCTGCGCCGAGGACCAGCCAGCGGATGTCTGCTTCCTTGTCCATATTTTTCTTGTTCGGGCTTATGCTTCTGGGCTGCTATGCTACCGCGAAGCCATCAAGCGTTCCTATCCAGATGACCGAACTGACTGACAGAGTGGTACTGATCACCGGCGCCGGCGGCGGCTTCGGCGAGGAAATGACCAGGCAATTCACGGCGGCCGGCAGCAGGCTGGTGCTCACGGACATCAACGACGGTGCGCTGCGCCACGTGGCTGACATCGCCGGCACGCAGCTCGTCGCGGCGGTGGCTGCCGACCTCGCGACCGAGGAGGGTTGTGGCCTCATTGAAGAGGCCTGCAATGCGCGAGACGTCGTCCCTGACGTACTTGTCAACAATGCCGGCATCGGCATTGGCGGGCGCCTCGATCACGTTCCGCGAGACCGCTGGGAAACGCTGATGCAGCTCAATCTGCTCGCACCCATCCGCCTGACGAATATTTTCCTGACGGGCATGGTCGAGCGGGGTAGTGGCCATATCGTCAATATCTCGTCGCTGGCCGGCTGGATCGGATCGCCGGGGCTGTCGACCTACTGCGCGTCGAAGTTCGGGTTGCGCGGCTTCGGCGAATCGATCGCCGCTGATCTCGAGGATACCGGGGTGTTCGTGACCAACGTCTACCCGTGTTTCAGCCGGACACCGATCCTCGACTCGCCCCAGTACGGCTACGAAGAAAAGCGCGAAGTGCCCGAGAACCTGATCTCCGAGCCTGCTGATGTCGTCGCCAACATCATCAATGGCGTCCGCAACAAAACGCTGCACGTTTTTCCTGACAAGCATGCGCGCCGAATTCACTATCTCAAGCGTTTTGTCCCCTGGCTGATCCCGCTGCTCAACCGACGGATGCAAGCCGACTCCATCAGGGCTGCGAAGGAGGCCGGCTGAGATGGCAAGCATCCGCTCGCACATCATGCGTTACCTGTCGAGCCGGGTCATGCAGCGCAGCAAGATCGCGACCGACCCGCTGGCTGCGCGGCGCGACTTCGATTTCAGGATGACCAAGTTACCGATGGCCCGCGGAGTGGACTCGAGCCAGGAGAGCATAGACGGCATCGATTGCACATGGCTGGTGCCGGACGGTTGCGAAGAGGCGCCACTGATCTATTTCCTGCATGGCGGGGCCTATGTCGTCGGCAGCCCGGCCACGCATCGACGACTGGTCAGTTTCATCGCAAAGTCAGCCGGCATGCGTGCCGTGCTGCCCGACTATCGACTGGCGCCGGAGCACCGCTTCCCGGCGCAGCTCGAGGATTCACTGACCGTGTGGCGGGCGCTGGTGCGCGGCGGCATCGATGCGGCGCAAATGGCGATCGGCGGTGACTCCGCGGGTGGCAACCTGTCGATGGCGACGATGCTGGCGCTACGCCACGCCGGCGAGGCGCTGCCGTCCGCCTGCGTCCTGATTTCGCCGTGGCTCGACCTCGCCGGCGACGGAGAGTCGCACCGGACCCGCGCAAATTACGATCCCTGGTTCAAGCCCGAGAAGATGCCTGCACTGGTCGCCGGTTTCTGTGCTGAATCCCAGCTGCGCGATCCCCTGGTATCGCCCGTACTTGCTGACGCCACCGGCTTGCCGCCGACGCTGATCCAGGTCGGGGATCATGAGATCCTGCTCAGCGACTCGACCGTGCTGGCTGACAACATCCGGGCGGCGGGCGGGCGTGTCGACCTGCACATCTGGCCGGACATGTGGCACGTCTTCCAGTATTTCGTCGGTCAGATGCCCGAAAGCAAGAAAGCCATCGACGACATCGGGCGATTCCTGAGGTCAGAGTTCTCGACGGACCGGAAAGACCTGCGGAAGAGCCGGGCCGCCTGACACACAGGAGGGGGAAATGAGCATCAGGAAATGGCTGGCGACAGCCTTGTTAACGAGTATTGGCCATTGGGCTTCGGCCCAGTCGACAGCGGAAGGCATCTTCCAGGCGGACGTTGCGGACGTCACCAACCAGGAGATCCTGGTCCTGGAGGTAACGTATCCGCCGGGCGCTGAATCGAATACGCACCGCCACAATGCCCACACGATCGTCTACGTGCTCGAAGGCACGGTGAAGATGGCCGTGGAGGGCGGTGAGACGCAAACGCTGGGTCCGGGCGAGGTATTTTACGAGACGCCTGCCGACGTGCACACCGTATCGATGAATGCGAGCGATACAGAAGCCGCGAAGATCCTCGTGTTCTTCCTGAAAGGGAAAGATGCTGCGACGACGGTGCCGGCGCGGTAGCCTGAGAATCGCCCGGGCTGGCGCGTCAGATCGAGCGAGGAATCAGCGCGCATACTCGCGTTAATCGGCTTGCGTATTAAAAGAGTATCGTCGCAACCGGGTCGTCGGCATACTGACCGGGATTCGGCGCCTGGTTTGCGTAAATCCGGCCATAGACCGGGTAGTTGAAAATCGAAGGGCGACCGTGCGAAATCCGCTGTCCTGTCACGCTGGAAGTGGGCGGCGTGCCGTCTCCCCAGATCTGGGTCCGGGCGGCATCGATATACAGGTTATAGAGAAGCGTCTCGCCGGTCGCCGAAACGAGCGTCCTGGCCGCCTGGTCACCGCTCAGTCCGGGCCCGATGATCACTGCGAACGTCCCCGGCTGCGCCTGGCAACGGACCTCGAACTGGCCCATGACGTCGACGTGCCGCGTCGTCAGGGGCATATAGGAGCCAAAATTGATTGCGCCGACGCGAATCTGGCACTGGATCGCGGCTGCATCCAGCGGCAACAGCGCCAGCAACGCACAGGCCGCCACCGAGAAGCGGCATGTCGAGACGCCGTTCATTGCGCCGGTCTTGGTATGCAGACGATATCGCCCATCCTTGCAATTATCGCGTTGCCTGTCGGATACGGTACATCGAGATCACAGATCCTGCCGTGCCAGCGTATCTCGACCTCGGACGAGCGATCAATCCCCTGCAGGTAGAGTTTGCCGTTTTTGCCGACCGGGTAGTCGTCCCCGGTATGGTAGACGTGTGCGATCGCGCCTTCCGGTAAGGGTGTCCCGTCCGGCCGAACGACGCGAAACAGGACATTCGTCGATACGCTGACGTCGAAGTTAACGATGACACCGCTCTTGTTATACGGCGTCGTCTCCAGGTTGACGTCACCGATGCGCGCGTTCAGCGGCAGATCATCGAGCTCGATGCGGAGCTGGTTAGTCACGAAAGGACGAAGTCCCGGGACGAAAATCTGGCCGTTCTCGTCAGTTCTGCCGATTTCGAGATTTTCAGCATAAACGCGAACGCCTTCGAAATTGCCGACATTCACAACGGCGAAGGCCTCGTTCACCTGGCGACTGAAGCTGGTCATGCCGCCCAGGACCGCAATGGAGCCGCGCGTGCCGGCCTGCCACGAGGTGCCATTGGCGTCGCTGTACCGGAGGTCCGCCGAATAGGCGCCATAGTCCGTCTGCACGGCAGCGCCCGTGTCGATGAAGCCGATGTCTCCGGCACCCGCGGCAAAGTGATATCCGTAGCCGACGTTCATTGGCATGTTGCGCTGAATGGCCGCGTCGACGCTGCTACCGGCGCGGCTGGTCGAGATTCCGCCCCGCGCGCTGTGATCGGTGCCGAAGTTGACGTTGAATCGGACCGAGGCCATCAGGTCATTCTGGATAGCGTCGAGGTAGGACAGCTGTGCCGACATCGATACGCGATGGAACATTCTTCGCGAGTAGTCGATGCTCCAGATCGTGCGCCTCGGCCGGTCATGGTACTCCTGGTGGACGACCGAGAAACCGAGCGAGCCGTATTCATGGAAACTTTTGCCAATCGCGGAAACGAACTGCAGTTTCGGGAACAGCTGCGTACTGCCGATGACATCGAACCGATCGCTGGCTCCGGAGACATCGAAGTTCAGGTTGAGGAAGTTGGAGCGGCGCTGATAGCCGAGCTGCCAGCGCGTGCCGGTACCCAGGTCACCGTTACTGACGCCCGCACCGGCGCTGATGGTGCCTTGCTGATTGATGCCCCACGTCATTGAGCCACCGACCATCGCCACGTCCTCGGAAAATTCGCCGTGGCCGGTGACCGTCAGTTCATCGCTGACGCCATAGCGCCAGGTACCGGAACCCGCGAGATCGCCATAACGAAAGTTTTCGAGGCCGAACTGCTCGCGGACCGCGCCTACCGTGATCGAGTAGTCGCTGAGGCCCTCCATCAGCAGATCGGTGGAAAGATAGAAGTCCTGGGTAAACACCTGCTGGCGACCGAGCGCGTCCGTGGCGATGACCTGCATCTGGCCCAGTCCATTAATGACAGGAATATCCTGCAGCACGTAGGAACCGGGCTGTACTTCCTGGCGACGAGACAGGCGGCCATTGACATAGATGTCCAGCGCCGACGGGACTTCCGATTGCCCATAGAATTCCGGCAATGGGTAAGTAATGAACGTCGGCTGCGTGGCGAAGTTGGTCGCGACCTGCAGCCCGCCGATCCGCACCGGGCTACCCTGGCCGCCAGGGTTCGTTATGACGTCACCGGCACGGATGCTGCGCATGCTCTCCGGGTCGTCCCAGGACCAGGTCAGGTCGATGACATTCCAGCCGGCGGGCCTCGTCGGCGATGCGTCCTGGTAGATGACGTTCGAACTCAGGTTGCCGAATTTGCCGAATACCGTTGGCCGCAACAAGCCATACATCGAGGTGTCGAGGTTCGCGCCCGGATCGAGCAGGCTCACTTCATAGTCCAGGAATGCGCCGTAGTCTTCCGATCGCTTGGCCCAGTTGCGTTCGCGGAGATCGACCGTTCGGGTCGGCATCAAGGCCGCCGGAAAAACGACAGCGAGCGTCAGGTCGCGCTCATTGTAATCAGCCGTCGTCCCTGCGAATTCGTTCAGTCGGTAGTAGCGACCGCCGCGGAGCCTGACTGCGACCGGCCACGGGCGCGCAATCTCCCACGCGTTGAGCGTTGCATCGTCAACGTAGAAATCGTCGCCATCGCCCTGCAATACAAAAGTGTCCCCCATCGACCGGTGATTGACCGTAAGGTCGACGATCAGGAGGCGGGGTTCGGACTGCGCCAGCGCGACCGTGGTGAACAGCCATGTCAACAGCGCTGCGCAAGCTTTAGCTGGACGGGGACAGTTCATACTCCAGGTCCCCCAGCGTATCCGTCACCAGCGTGACCTTGCCCTCCACGGCGTCGCCGGGAAGTTCGACCGACACGTAGCCAGTCTGCCGGGCAAGGATGTAGATGACGGCGGGAGCGGTCACAGGCTCGTCTTTCCCCGGGGCCAGGTATTGAACTTCCGAGATCTTGACGTGCGTATTGCCGTGGTTCCTCAGGTGCATGAAGAACTGGTCATCGATGCGCATCGAGTCGAAGTAGTCCAGGGACGCCGACGGCAGGGCAGCCGGGGCGACGAAGACGGGCAAGCCGAATTGCAGCCGCATCTTGATGCCGGAAGCGCTTTGCTCCTCCGGTTGCGGTGACGCGAGTTCGGTCACGAACATGCGGTACGAACGCTCGATCGACGGATCGGCTTCGGTCAGCATGCCGACCCGGACGACCTGTTCCTCGCCGGGCTGCAGCGTGAACAGCGGCGGCACGGCGATGATGTCCTCGGTCGGCGAGTAAACTTCCCGCCGCTTGTCGGTCTGTGACCAGGCGACAATCTCGACCTCGTAGGATCGGGGCTCGCTCTCCTGGTTCGTGATCCTGACTTCGTCCTTGTTGTGGTGATCGCTCAAATCGATCCGTACCGGGCTGACAGCGACCTGCGCGGCTGCGTCCGTTGCCAATCCTCCGCAAATCAAAAGGAAGGCAGCGATGACCGCTGCCTTCCCCGAATATCGCTCAATATTCATCGCTCNNTCATCGCTCTTTGTCGTTCCGATCAGAACACCAGTGAAACTACCACGGTCTCGCTGTAGATACCGGCGATATTGCTGACCGCTGAACTTGCGTCCAGCACGCCAAAGATCTGCGTGGTCTGCGGAGCGGCCATGCCGGCGCCCGTGTCCGAAGCGTCAGGCGCGGTGGTGCCGTCGCCCCACGGCTGCGTGCAGGCAGCGTCATGGCAAAGCAGGTAGTCGATCGTCTGCGTCGAGTCCGTCGAGTGCTCGAGCAGGCGAGCCGTCGCCGGGTCCGAGCCCGTCGTGTCGCCTGCGTCCAGGCGGATATCGACCGCCGTGCCCGTCGAACAACGCCAGGTCAGGGTCGCGCTGTCCGTCGAATCGACGAGACCCGTCGTGTCGACCGTGCCGAAGTTGATGCTGAGCGGCGTGCCCGAACCGTTGATGACGCATACGTCGGCGACGTCAGCCTGCACGTTGATGTTCTGCGCGGTTCCCTGGGCGCTTGCTTCCATGCCAGCGAACATTGCGAACAGTGCAACTGCGCCGAGCAGTTTCGTCCTCATATCCATTGTCGTTTCCTTGTCCAAGTGGTTTAGCAGTTCAGCCATCTCGCACTCTTTTGGATTGCGAGATCTGTTCACTTTGCGTCCCCGCCTCGCGACGGGTTTGCCTTTGTTCGCCACCGGAAATGGCCCGGCGCAACAAATAAAGGCTTAGAGCGATCAATCACTTGCACTGTGACAATCACGCCCGCTGCCTAAAAGTGTTGCCTGAATACTACGCACTTTATGTTCAACACTATGTGACCTGGATCATGTTTGTGGGGAAAGCGGACCACATGATCCGGGTGGAAAAAAACAAAGTCGCCGGAAATTCTTACAGCGGCACGGACCGGGCGCGCGTAGACTGCCGATCTATAAGAATAAGAAGCAGGGACCGGATGAAGAACCTTGCCTTGTCACTGGTGCTGATCATGATGTCCGCGCAGGCCGCGGCCGAGGTGACGATCGAGCTGCGCGTGTCTGCGACGGTCGCGCCGCGTTCCTGCGATGTATCCGAGCCCTGCGAGTCCGATATGCAGAAGGCGGCCAGCGCGGATACCCGGGTGGTCGTCGAAGAAGACCGGATTCGCTACGTCGGCCCGCGGCCAGAGGTGACAGAGGACGACGGGCTGACGACGCTCCTGTTCTGATATTTCAGTAACCCGATCCCTTGCGGGCGTCGTCGTACATCTTCGTCAGGAAGCGGCGGATGGCCGGCAACGCGTCGTCCCTGGTCATCAGCTGCTGCTGCTCCATCAGCGCTGCCATGTCCTCGATCGTGCGCTTGCCGTCGATCATGGACATGACGAAACCATAGATCTGCGTTGACATCGCCTGGCTGCGAAATGCCTGTAAAGCGGGCACGGCTTCCTTGCCCGTGACGATCCAGTCCGGCAGCGCCTTGTGCCGCTCCGGCGCTTTTACATCGGCAATCTTTTCGCCGGCGAACGTGAACACGGTTTCCTGTCGCCCATGCCGGCTCGCCGGCGAACACATGTAGGGAATCGTTGCCTCGCTCGTCTTCAGCTTGCCGAAGCCGGCAACTTCGACGATTGCCAGGGCTTCCTCGGCGCTGTAGCAGCGCGCCGCATCGGGCTCATTGAAGGTCAGCGAGCCGAAATTGATCCAGCGTCCGCCCTTCTTCAACAGGTGATTGATACGCGGCGCCTGCCTGGCGAGGTCGTCGCCGATGACGTCGATCAGCCACGGCGTGATGATGGTGTCGAAACCGCCGGCTGCAAACGGCGGCCGCAACGCGTCGCTCATGACGAGGTGAAAACCGTCGCGTACCGGCGCAGGGGCCGCGAGATGCCGTTTGACCGCATAGTCGTCGATGGATCTCGGCGCGATCGGGAATTCGTAGAGCTCGAGCTCGTCGCCACCGGTTACCGCTTTCGCGACCAGCATCAGCAGCGGATTGAAATCCGTCGCTACGGTGCGTGCCGCGCCGAGCTGCATGTGAACGTCATACGCAAGCCGGCATGCGCCCGCGCCGAGAACCAGCGTGTCGCCGAGCGACTTTTCGCCGCTAACCGCCCGGATCTCCGCCAGCGACGCCTCGTTCTCCTTTTCACCCCACGCCCAGTCGCGGTGAATGTTGTGGTAGTAGGTCGCGATCCCCTGGTCGGTCGGCAGCCGGGTTCGCAGCGCCAGGTAGGTTTCCAACACTGCCTGCGAAGACTGCACGTCGAACGGCGCGAGCAGCTCCCTGAGTTGCTTCCTGTGTTCGTCGACGGCAGCGACCTGGATGTCGAGCCTTTTCGCGGTCAGCGAATCTTCGTTGACGGTTTTGCGCTCGGCCTGCATGTGCTGCGAGTCGGCCGCCAGTCTTTGCAGGGCATAGTGCAGGCGGTTACGCCATTCCCCCAGCGTCGCCTCGGGCTCGGCGAAGAGCCAGGGCATCCCGGCAACATGCGGATAATCGACCTTGCAGGCGTCACAGCGATAACCGTCGTCGCGCCCGCTCAGCGGCGACTTGTCGCAACGAGGACAGGCGGTGAGCCCGCTAATTCCGTCATCAGCCGTCATTGGCAGCATCCAAACCCATTTCAGGAGTCGCGGGCATTCTAGCCTGAATCACGATGCAGTGATGGTCGTGCGGCCCGGTTGCCGCCTGGCCCATAAAAAACGGCTCGACGGGGAACCCGCCGAGCCGCCACTTTTCAACCGACCTGTCCGCAAGCGGTCTCAACAATAGCCGTGAGCCGCTTCCATGGATCAGGTCGGGTTCAGGGGACCGATAGTGCCGGCCACGATCGGCTGGAACGCGGTCAGGCTGTCACGCATCGCCGGGCCGCCAAGACCGTGGTTCGGAATCACCTGTTCGAACAGGCCCTCCTCGCCATGCAGCGCCATGTAGTTCAATACCACGGCGTTGACGAGCTGGTTGACGTTGTTCGCCATCGGCGTCGCCGCACGTTGCACGGAACCGCCGGCATCCATGTAGCCGAGCTGCTGGTGCTGCGCCGCGGTCTTGCCCGGACTCGTCCGGAGTGTCGCGCGGCCCGCAGGATCGAAGACCATGAAGAACGAACCGGCCGTGGATGAGTTGTCACTGACCCACTCGCCCTTGCCGCGTCCGTCGATCGAGTTGTCGATGGCGCCGTTACTGGACAGGGAGCCGTCACTGAAGACATACAGCATCAGCGGCACACCGATGCGCGCTGCGTACTCGATGCAGGCACCCATGCAGCGTCCGGCGCGGAAGTCCTTGACCTCGCCTTCGGCGCGCGCGCCGCCGTGATAGTCGTAGCCGCCCATCTCGATCGTCGCCGCGCCGGCGAAGCCGTTGATGACGAGTTTCATGATCGCTGCCGTCTTGCGGAACTCGCTACCGTCACGACTGTTCGCGGTGAACTCTGCCGCTGTAAAGATGCCGTTCGGGCCGACGATCATCGGGTCCTGGCCAGGATCGAGCGGCGTGCCGCCGAAGCGATCGGCGATGTCAGCCGCTTTCATGTAGCCACAGGACACGAGGTCACGCACGACCTCGGCTGACGTGACTTGCTGCCCGAAGTCCATCGCGCCGGGTTGGCCGGTACGACCGACTTTCATCTCGGTAATGCGATAAATCGACTCCATGACGGCAGTCGCGTCGTCCGGGCCGAGGATACCGACGAGCTGGCCCGTGTCGACCAGTGCCGTCACGTCGCTCGGGCGGTCAACCTTGGTCGGCTGCAGTTCGGGATTCATCAGCATGACGGGCTCGGTCGAGTTACCGCCCGACGCGGAGTTCTCGGAACCGGCCAGGGTCAGGATCGAGCCGTCTGCGCCGGCGCGCGCAATACCCTTCATCGGGTTATGCGGGTTGTTGCCGGTGTCGTTGTCCGAGCGCGCAGGGATGATGGCGCCATTGAGCTGCGCGCCACGACCCGGCGTCATGCTGGCCTCCATGCCGCGCTTGAAGGCGCTGTCGGAATGGAATGCCAGGCCGAAGTCCGTGTTCGCGTACGGCAGGCCGGTGATCGGGTCGTTGAGTCCCGGCACCATGTCGCCCGGCAGCCCCATCTTTTCGTAGCCCGA
>JABAHS010015938.1_pt1 | contig 34198 bp, 28 predicted proteins | sample 7062111 | NCBI WGS metagenome assembly JABAHS01 (sample SAMN14534600, study PRJNA622989) | marine sediment metagenome | biome: marine biome [ENVO:00000428]; feature: marine pelagic biome [ENVO:01000023]; material: deep marine sediment [ENVO:00002113]; isolation source: pool of 4 deep marine... | reverse complement strand
TCCAATGAATCTCCAATTAGTGCCGGATTTCAGTACAATTCCGCTCCTTTTTCGCGCGCAGGCTCTGGGAGCCTTCCATGGTCGAGGACAAAACCAGCTACGTGATCCGCTTTGCGGGGGATTCAGGCGACGGCATTCAGCTGCAGGGGCAGCAGTTCACCACTGCCTCCGCGCTTGCCGGCCACGACCTGGCCACCATGCCCGACTTTCCCGCGGAGATTCGCGCGCCGGCCGGTACTCGATACGGCGTGTCCGCGTTCCAGATCCAGTTCGGCGGCGAGCGCGTCACAACGCCGGGAGACGCTCCCGACGTCCTAGTTGCCTTCAACCCGGCCGCGCTGGTGGTCAACCTGTCCCATCTGACGCCCGGCGCGCTCGTCGTCGTCGACCGGCAGGCCTTCACCGACCAGCGTCTGAAGCGCGCCGACCTGACGAGCAACCCGCTCGAAGACGGCACTCTGGAAGGGTTCGAGGTGCTGGACATCGACATCTCGGATCTTACGCACAAGGCAGTGGACGCCTACGGCCTCGGCGCGAAGGACTCACTGCGCTGCAAGAACTTCTGGGTCCTGGGGCTCGTGCTGTGGATGTTCGATCAGAAGCGCGATGCCACCATTGCGTGGATAGAGGCAAAGTTCGGCAAGAACGAGCAGGTGCGCAACGCCAACCTTGCCGCGCTCAACGCCGGACACGCTTTCGGAGAAACCGCGGAGCTGGGCCCGAACCTGCGGCAACGCCCAACCCCAGAAGCGCCGCTGGCATCGGCAGAGTACCGGACGCTGACCGGTGCCGAGGCGCTTGCCCTCGGCCTGGTGGCCGCCGGCGAGCTGGCCGACACGGAGCTGATGTTCTGCTCCTACCCCATAACCCCTGCGTCCTCGCTCTTGCATCAGCTCACCGGGCTAGAGGACGCCGGCGTGGCGACCTTCCAGGCCGAGGACGAGATCGCGGCGGTCTGCGCCGCCATCGGCGCATCCTATGCCGGCAAGCTCGGCGTCACCTCCAGCTCCGGGCCGGGCATCGCGCTCAAGACCGAGGCCATGGGCCTGGCCGTGGCCGCCGAGCTGCCCCTGGTCATCGTGAACTCTCAGCGGGCGGGGCCGTCCACCGGAATGCCCACCAAGACCGAGCAGTCCGACCTCTACCAGGCCGTGTACGGCCGCAACGCGGACACGCCCCTGCCGGTGGTGGCCTCCCGATCCCCCGCGGATTGCTTCGACACAGCCATCGAAGCGGTGCGCATCGCCCTGCGGCACATGACGCCGGTGATCCTGCTGACCGACGGCTACATCGCCAACGCTTCGGAGCTTTGGCCCCTGCCCGATTTCGATCACTACGAGCCGATCGAAACCCACAAGCCCGACCCCAGCACCGATCCGCGCCATTCCGTCTTCAGCCGCGATCCGAAGACCGAAGCCCGTTTGTGGGCTACCCCCGGGGACAAGCGCTTCATCTACCGGGTCGGCGGCATCGAGAAGGACATCCACACCGGCAACATCTCCTACGATGCCCAGAACCATCAGGAAATGACCAACATGCGCGAGGCCAAGGTGGCCAGCGTCGCCAGCTTCATCCCCGATCAGAAGCTAGATTCCGGCACGGACGCGGGGCTGGCCGTGGTGGCCTGGGGATCCACCTACGGCACGATCTATCAGGCGGTCAGAGAGTCGGTCGCGGAAGGACTGGCCGTGGGCCACATCCACCTGCGCCACCTCAACCCGCTGCCCGCAAACCTGGCGACCCTGCTGGCGCAGTACGACGAGATCCTGGTTCCGGAGCTCAACAACGGACAGCTGGCTACCCTGCTGCGTGACAAGCTCCTGCTTCACGTGGAGCATCTCAACCAGGTCTCCGGGCAGCCCTTCACCGTCGCCGACGTCAAGCGGGCCATCGCGCGCTATGCGCCCAAGCGCATTCAGGAGGCAGGTTGAATCATGGCGGAGCTGACGTTCAAGGATTACGCAACGGACCAGGAAGTCCGCTGGTGCCCCGGATGTGGGGACTACTCGATCCTCAAGGCCGTGCAGCGGGCGCTCGCCGATGCCGGCGCCGCCAAGGAGCAGACGGTGTTCGTATCCGGCATCGGCTGCTCGTCACGACTGCCCTACTACGTGGACACCTACGGCTTTCACACCATTCACGGCCGGGCGCCCGCGGTCGCCACCGGCGTGAAGCTGGCGAACCCGGACCTCGACGTCTGGGTCGTCACCGGCGACGGTGACGCCCTCTCCATCGGCGGCAATCACCTCATGCACGCGCTGCGGCGCAACGTGGACCTCAACATCCTGCTGTTCAACAACGAGATCTACGGCCTCACCAAAGGCCAGTACTCGCCGACGTCGCGAATCGGCACGACCAGCCCCTCGAGCCCCAAAGGGTCGGTGGACAGCCCAGTGCAACCCGGTCTGTTCGCCGTGGGCGCGGGCGCCACTTTCATCGCCAGAGCGGTCGACATCGATCAGAAGGTGCTGCCGGGAATTCTCAACGCAGCCCGGGAACACAAGGGCGCTGCGCTGGTGGAGATCCTCCAGAACTGCATCGTCTACAACAAGGACGTCTTCGATGACGTGGTCGCCAAGAAAACGGCGGCCGAGACTCAGGTCGTCGTCGAGCACGGCCAGCCGCTAGTCTTCGGCAAGGAGCGCGACAAGGGCCTGCGCCTGAACCCCCGGACCCTCAGCCTGGAGGTCGTTTCACTGGGCGTGAGCGGCGTGAGCGAAGCCGACCTGATCGTGCACGACGAGACCAATGCGGCGCTCGCGCACATGCTGCTTTCCTTAGCCCCACCCAACCCGGTAGCCATGGGCATCATCCACCGCCGGGCAGCAGCGGCCTTCAACGACGCCTACTGGTCCGGCAAGCCGAGCGGTCGCAGCGCCCGGGTGGCCGAGTTGCTCCGCCACGGCAACGTCCTCGATCACCGAAGGGCTCCCCGGGGCGGGTAGCCCCCCAAATCTCCGGCTCTGCCCTGCCCTACCTGCCTCGCTTCCGCGAACGCGCGCACACTTCGTTACGAAAGGTAACGAAAAGCTGGACTTTCCCTCACGCATGGCTAAAATGCACCGACCATTATGGTCTGACCAATCTGGTCACACCAATTCGAGAGGTCGAGCACTGCCATGGCAAAACACGAGGAAATCGCTGAGAGCCTCACCCAGGACATTCTCGGCGGCCAGTACCGCACCGGCGAGCGGCTACCGTCCGAGAGGGACCTGGCCGTGCGTTTCGACGCCAACCGAGGCGCCGTCCGCGAGGCGATGAAGAAGCTCGAGCAGCTGGGCATCGCGAACATCCAGCCGGGCGGCGCGCGGGTTGCGCCGCTGCAGGAAGCCAGCCTGGACGTCATCGGCCACATGCTCGCCATGGGCGACGTCCCTGACAGCAAGCTCGTCCTCAACATCATTGAGGTGATCTCGGCGCTGGTCAGGCTGGCCGTGGAGTCGGCGCTGAGCACGGCCACCGATGTGGACATCGAGCGCCTTCGCGACTACAACCGGCCCCTCTTCCAGGAAGGCCTGGACGACCTCGACCACATGGAGGCTCGGCTGGAGCTGATGGGCGCCATCATGAGCGCCAGCGACAATCTCGCCTGCCAGCTGATCGCGCGCAGCCTGCTGCTGCAACTCCGCCCGCGCACCGAGCCTCTGAAGGCCTTCGCCCAGTTTCACACGGAGGCCCACGCAGACAATGCCAGGCGCCTGGACCTTGCCCTGGCCAATCGGGATGCGGACGCTCTGCGCCTGGTGTTCGCCGACGGCGCGGCGCTCACGCGGGAATCCGTGCTGCGTTCTTTCGAAGCCTACGAGGCGGCACAGCGGGCACCGCTGACGGGGGTAGCCGCATCATGATGAAGAAGCTGTTCGTTCCTGGACTCGTCATCCTGGCCTCCATCTTCGGGGCCGTAACCCTCATGGCGACAGCGCCCGAGCTGAAGCCCAATGCCATCGAGCCGCTCGCCACGACGGTTCGGGTGGTGGAGGTGGTCCCCCAAGCCATTCGACTCACCGTGCACTCCCAGGGCACCGTCGTGCCAAACACGGAGAGCGAGCTCATTCCGGAAGTGTCCGGGCGCGTCGAGTGGATCTCGCCGTCCCTGGTCAACGGCGGCTACTTCGAGCGGGGGGAGGTGCTGCTGCGTCTGGAAGCCACCGATTACAGATCCGCCCTGACGCGGGCGGATGCACATTTGGACCGGGCCGAGGCGGAGTTCGAACACGCCCAGTACGAGTACCAGCGCCTGAAGAGCTTGGAGGCACGCCAGCTCGCGAGCAAGTCCCAGATGGAAAACTCGCTACGCGCTTCCCGCGTTGCCAAAGCATCGCTCCAAGAAGCACGGGCGGCCATCGAGCAGGCCAAGCGCGATCTCGAACGGACCGCCCTCACCGCTCCGTTCGACGGCCTGGTGCGCCGGGAAGCAGTGGACGTCGGGCAATTTGTCAGCCGAGGCGCGCCGGTCGCAACCGTTTACGCCAGCGACCAGGCGGAAGTCCGCCTGCCCATCGCCGACCGCCAGCTGGCCTTCCTGAACCTGCCTGTGGATCACCGCGGCGAGCTGCCCGCCGAGCAGCAACCCCTCGTCACCCTGCGAGCCGAGTATGCCGGCCGCAGCCTCCTGTGGGAGGGGACCATCGTACGCACCGAGGCGCAGATCGACACGGCGAGCCGCATGGTTCACGTCGTCGCCCGAGTGTCCAACGTCGAGCAGCCGGTTCCGTTGAACGTGGGGCTGTTTGTCAACGCGGAGATCGAGGGGCTGCTGGCCGACGACATCGTCGTCTTGCCGCGAACGGCCTTACGCAACGGCAATCGGGTGCTCGTCGTCGATTCCGAGAACAGCCTGCGCTTCCGGGACATCGAACCCCTGCGTCTGTACAAGGACGAGGTCCTCGTTCAGGCAGGCCTCGCGGCCGGTGAGCGCGTTTGCGTTTCTCCGCTACAGACGGCCATAGAGGGCATGCCGGTACAACCGGTCACCGATACCGCCCCGATCGCCGGCTGAGCCCATGCACACCGCCATTTCCTGGTTCACGAGGAACCCTGTCGCCGCGAACCTGCTGATGTTCATCCTGCTCATCGGCGGTTCTCTTGCGCTGCTGAACGTGCATCAGGAAGAGTTCCCCTCCATGGACGTTCGCGTGGTGAACGTCACCGTGCCTTACCTTGGCGCGGCGCCCGAGGAGGTGGAGGAAGGCGTGTGCATCCGCGTTGAGGAGGCCCTGGAAGGCACCGAGGGTATCGAGAAGATCCTGTCCGCCGCCCGCGAGGGCACCTGCAGCGTGCAGGCCATGCTCTACGAGGACGCCAACCAGACCGAAGCCCTGAACGAGATCAAAAGCCAGGTCGACGGTATCAACACGTTTCCGCTCGAAACTGAGAAACCCATCGTCTCGAAGATGACGATCACCAGCGACGTCCTGCAGATCGCCATCTACGGCGATACGGACGAGCGCACGCTCAAGGAGCTCGGCAAGGAGCTGCGCGACGAGCTGTCCATGATCGACGGCATCTCCACCATCGCTCTCAACTACGTCCGCCCCTACGAGATCTCCATCGAAATTTCCGAGGACACCCTGCGGCGCTACGGGATCACTCTGGCACAGGTAGCCCAGGTCATCCGCAATACGTCCATGGACATGCCGGGCGGTACCATCAAGACCGAGGGCGGGGAGATCCTGCTGCGGACCAAGGGCCAGGCCTACTGGGGCGAGGAGTTCGAGGACATCGTCGTGGTCACCCGCAACGACGGCACCAAGGTCATGTTGAGCGAGATCGCCGAGATCCGGGACGGCTTCGAAGAGGGCGACATGCGCGCGCGCTTCAACGGGTACCCGGCCGCCGTCGTCAAGGTCTGGCAGGTCGGCAAGGAAGACGCGCTCGAAATGGCGGCGGATATCAAAGCGTACCTGGCGCGCTACGAAAAGACCCTACCGGCCGGCTTGTACGTCAAGGTGTGGAACGACGAGTCGGAACAGCTCAAGGCCCGTCTGGACACTCTGAACGGCATGGCCCTCTCCGGGCTCGGCCTCGTCGTCGTCATCCTCGCGCTGTTTCTCAAATTCAGGCTGGCCATGTGGGTGGCCGCAGGCATTCCTATCGCGCTGCTCGGCGCGGTGGCCATGTTCCCATACGCCGACATCTCCATGAGCGCTATGACCGTCATGGCCTTCATCCTCGTTCTGGGCATTCTGGTAGACGACGCCATCGTCGTAGGCGAGCGCGTATACGGTCACGAGCAGATGGGCAAACCGCCCGTTCAGGCGGCGATAGACGGGACCTGGGAAGTCTCTGTTCCCGTCATTTTCGGCGTGCTGACCACCATGGCCGCCTTCCTGCCGCTATTGCTCAGTACGGGTCGGATGGCCGGGTTCTTCAGCGTCGTGGGCTGGGTGGTCATCATCGCCCTGGTGTTCAGCATCGTCGAGTCTCAGCTCATCCTCCCGTCTCATCTCGCTCACCGCAATCACGACGAAGCGTCGAACGGGCTTTCCCAGCGCTGGAACCAGATCCAGGGCCGGCTGGCGCGCGGCCTGGAGAACGTGGCCAACTTCAAGTACGAGCCCTTCCTGCGTAAGGCGATCGAGTACAGATACGTCACGGCCGCAGCCGGTCTCGGCCTGCTGATCATGGCCGTGGCGTTGATTGCCAGCGGCCGGGTGGTGTTCGCCTTCTTCCCCGGCATCGAGGGAGACCGCATCTACGCCACGCTGGAGATGCCGGAAGGCATTTCAGTGGAAGCGACCAGCCGGGCCGTCGACATCATCGAGGCCGCCGGCGACCGGCTCGGCGAGGCTCTCGACACCGAGCTGAACACGCCGGCAACCATACGCAACGTCTTCACTTCCATCGGCATGCCGGCAGACCGGCAGAACGGCCCGTCGCGCCCCGGTGGCGGCGGCCGGTCGCACTTTGCCGAGGTGGTTCTCGAGCTGGCACCGGCGGAGGAGCGCAACCACATCAGGGCCAAGGAAGTGGCCCATCGATGGCGCGACCTGGTCGGAAACATTCCCGACGCGGTGAAACTCTCCTTCACCGCCGACGCCTTCTCCGTGGGTGAAGCCATCAACTACGAGCTCTCCGCCCGAGACCCCGACGTGATCCGCGCCGCGGCCGCGGACCTTCGCTCCGAGCTCAGCCGCTACGTGGGCGTCTACGACATTGGTGATTCGTTCCGCGCGGGCAAGCAGGAGATCAAGCTCTCCCTGCTGCCCGAGGCCCGCAACCTGGGACTGACCCTTGCCGACCTGGCCCGCCAGGTGCGCAGCGCGTTCTACGGCTACGAGGCCCAGCGCATCCAGCGCGGCCAGGACGACGTTCGCGTGATGGTGCGCTTCCCCGAGGTCGAGCGAACCTCCATCGGCAATCTGGAGGACATGTACATCCGTACCCCCCAGGGCACAGAGGTACCCTTCTACAGCGTGGCCAAGTTCGAGGTCGGCCGCGGCTACTCGACGATCCGTCGCGTGAACGGGCGGCGGGTCATCAACGTTACCGCCGAGGTGGACCGAAGCCTGGTTTCACCCGAGGAAATCGGCTCGAGCGTCTCCTCCCAGGTGCTGCCGAAGCTCCGCGCCAAATACCCCTCGCTCTCGGTCGGGGTGTCGGGCGAGCAGGAAGAGCGAACCAAGGCCTTCACGGGGCTGGCCCAGGCAGCCGTGCTCGCGCTCATCGTCATCTACACGTTGCTGGCGATTCCCCTGAGGTCATATCTGCAGCCGCTGGTGATCATGAGCGTCATTCCCTTCGGGGCCGTCGGCGCCATCGTCGGCCACTGGGTCATGGGCTATCAGCTGATGTTCTTCTCCGCGCTGGGCATGGTGGCCCTGTCCGGCGTGGTCGTGAACGCCAGCCTGGTCCTGGTGGACTACACGAATCGCCGGCGTCGGGAAGGCATGCCCATCGCGGAAGCCCTTTACAGCGCCGGGGTGGTCCGCTTCAGGCCCATCCTCCTGACATCGGTGACGACGTTCGTGGGCCTCATCCCGCTCATGTTCAGCAATACTCCGGCGACCGCGTTCTTCATCCCCATGGCCATATCTCTGGCATTCGGGGTGCTGTTCGCCACGGGCATCACCCTGGTGCTCGTCCCCGCCCTGTACCATGTCGCCGAGGACGTGTCCGGCTGGGATCCGGTAGCCCAGGGCGTACAGGAGCATCGCTCGAAGATCGGCTCCGGGACCAACCTGCAGCCGGGCGGCTGATCACAACCGAGGATTTCGGATTCGTCAACGCGGGCGGGGGAGCACGGCGGCCCCCACGCGCTCCGGCTACGAGCAGGACCCGGCCATCCTGTACTAAGATGGCTGCTCCCAAGTGGCCGATCGGAGATCTTGTCGTGGATACCGCCAAACCCGGCAGCCAGGCCTGGCTGGATCTAGTCGAGGAACCGGTCATAGACCCGGATCGCGTGATCGTCGATCCCCACCACCACCTCTGGGACCAGCCGAGCGCGTTCGGACGCTACACGCTGGACGACTTGTGGCGCGATACCGGCTCGGGACATCGGATCGACAAGACCGTATTCCTGGAGTGCGGGGCCAGCTACCGGGAATCCGGGCCCGAGCACCTGCGCTGCGTGGGCGAGACGGAATACGTCACCGAAGCCGCCCGCACGTCGGCTGAAGCAGGTGGCGAACGAGCGGTCATTGCCGGAATCGTCTCGCGCGCGGACCTGCGGCTGGGGGACACCCTGGATGAGGTGCTGGATGCTCACGTCGAGATCGCCGGGGACCTGTTCAAGGGCATCCGCCACTCCGGCGCCCACGCTCGGGAGCCCGAGGCCTTGAGGATAGCCGGGCGGGCGCCGGCAGGGCTTTATGCGGATGGCGCCTTTCGTCGCGGGGTGCAGCGCCTTGGCGAACGCGGTCATACCTACGACACGTGGCACTACCACTATCAGAACCGCGAGTTTCTGGCGCTGGCGCAAGCAGCGCCGGACACCATCATGGTGCTCGACCACTTCGGCACCCCGCTGGGCGTCGGCCCGTACGCCGACCAGCGCGCGGAGATTTTTCGCCAATGGCAGGAAGACATGAAGAAGATTGCCGCCTGCCCCAACGTCGTCGCCAAGCTGGGCGGACTGGCCATGCCGGACAACGGGTTCGGCTGGCACGTCGCTGACCGGCCGCCCACGTCCGCAGAGTTTGCCGAAGCGCAGCGTCCCTACTATCTGCACATGATCGACGTGTTCGGCCCCGAGCGGTGCATGTTCGAGAGCAACTTTCCCGTGGATCGCATGTCGCTGTCCTACGCGGTGCTCTGGAACGGCATCAAGCGGATCGCGGCGGAGTTCAGCGAAAGCGACCAGGACGCCATGTTCAGCGGCACCGCAACCCGCGTATACCGTCTGTAAGCCACGCCGAGCTCGACCCCTCCGAGGATTCCACATTGCGCAAGCCGATCGACACAGCGCCGGCGGGCACGAGGATCGAGGCCCCATACCTCGTCTTTCTCGGCAGCGCGCACGACCAGCTGGCTGCGAAAACCGGCCAGGGCATCGTCGACTGGCGCCCCGATCGGTGCCTCGGCCAGCTGCGGCTGCCCGAGTGCCGAGCCGATCTCGGGTTGCCTGACATGACAGTCGAGGAAGCCGCCGGATCCGGCGCCCGCACGCTGGTCATCGGAACTGTCAGCCCCGGAGGCGCCCTGCCGGCAGAGTGGCTGCCCACGCTGCGCGCAGCGCTGAGCAACGGCCTCGACCTGGCGAGCGGAATGCACGAACGGCTCGACAGCTTTCCGGAGATCCGCGACGCAGCCGCGCGCCACCAGCGTCGTCTGATCGACGTCAGGCACAGTGCGGACCACTTCCCTACGGGCCACGGCGGCAAACGCAGTGGCCGCCGGTTGCTCACCGTGGGCACCGACTGCTCCGTGGGCAAAAAGTACGCAGCGCTCGCCCTGGAGCATGAGATGCGCCATCGGGGTATGAACGCCGACTTCAGAGCCACAGGCCAGACGGGCATCCTCATCGCCGGCAGCGGAATCGCGATCGATGCGGTCACGGCGGATTTCATCTCCGGCGCAGCGGAGTGTCTGACCCCGGATGCGCAAAGCGACCATTGGGACGTCGTCGAAGGCCAGGGCTCAATCTTTCACCCTTCATTTGCTGGGGTTTCCCTAGGCCTGCTGCACGGCACCCAGCCGGACGCCATCGTCGTCTGCCACGAGCCGACCAGGAAAAACATGCGCAACGTCAGCGCGCCAATGCCGCAGATTCGCGACGTCATGGAGCAGACGCTCGTCCACGGCCGGACCACCAATCCGGACGTCGCGTGCGTGGGTATTGCGATCAACACCGCGGCGATCGAGGAGACCGAAGCTCGAGCGCTGCTCGCGGCCACCGCCGGGGAACTCCGGCTGCCCGCGACGGATCCCATCCGCTTCGGAGCCGGTCCCATCGTGGATCAGCTAGCTGCAAGCTTTCCCGACTGACCGCGTCCCCAGCTCGATGGACGTTTTCGCACACACCGAAAGCTGGCCGATCGCCGGGACCTTCACCATTGCCCGAGGCAGCAAGACGGCGGCCGAGGTGATCGTGGTCACCGTGCGCGATGGCGGCCTGACCGGCATGGGCGAGTGTCTGCCTTATCCCCGCTATGGCCAAACCCCGCAAGGCACCCTGGAAGATATCCGGGCGGCGGCAACAGAGCGTGGCAAGCTGGATCGTGAGCGTTTGCAAGCGCTGCTGCCTGCGGGGCCTGCGAGGAACGCCATCGACTGCGCCCTGTGGGATCTGGAGGCACGACAGCGCAGGCAACCGGTCTGGGAGCTCGCGGGGCTACCCGAGCCCGTGCCCGTGGTCACGGCCCTGACCATCGTGCTCGCCGAGCCGGCGCAGATGCGCGAAGCCGCCGAGCGGCACTCGACGCGATCGCTGCTGAAGATCAAGCTCGGCGCCGGGGCAGAACGGGACGTCGAGCGCCTGCGCGCGGTCCGCAGCGGGGCCCCGGACGCCCGCCTGATCGTCGACGCCAACGAGGGCTGGTCTCTCGGCGAGCTCGAGCGCGTCGCCCCCGTGGCGGCCGACCTGGGCGTCGAGATGATCGAGCAACCGCTCCCGGCGACGGAGGATGAGGCTCTGGACGGATATCGAAGCCCGGTCCCGCTCGGGGCCGACGAAAGTCTGCACGCACGGACGGATCTCGAAGCTCTCTCGCGCCGCTATCGCGTGGCCAACATCAAGCTAGACAAGACGGGGGGATTAACGGCAGCCATATCGCTCCAGAAGCGGGCGGAAGCCCTTGGCATGGACATCATGGTGGGTTGCATGGTGGCGACGTCGCTTGCCATGGCGCCAGCCCTGCTTTTAGCGCAGACTGCGCGCTTCGTGGACCTGGACGGGCCGCTGCTGCTGGTTCGTGACCGACTGCCCGGCCTGGTCTATCGCGACAGTCGGGTGGGTTTTCCTAGACAGGCCCTTTGGGGCGCGGGCAAAGATACCTAGAGACGCCAAAGGAAACGACGACACCATGAATTCCCTTCGATCCGACCGGGTGATCTGGCGCAACGGCGAGTTCGTGCCCTGGGCGGATGCGACGGTTCACGTGCTCGCCCAGAGCCTGCAGCGCGGCACCCTCGCGTTCGACTTCATGAGCGTCCACGAGACCGCGGACGGGCCGGCGATCTTCCGTCTGGACGCCCACATCGACCGTCTGCTGCGGAGTTGCCACCTGGAGGGCTTGCCCATCGGTTACCCCGCCGACACGCTGATGGAGGCGTGCGCGGAGACGGTGCGTCGCAACCCGGGCTGCAAATCCGTGAAGATCAGCGCGCTGATCGCCTCTATCGAGGTAGAGCTGATTCCCCAGGATCCCACCGTGGCGGTGTTCATCGCGGCGTACGACAGCGCGCGAGACATCATGGCGACGCACCAGACGCCGTACCCGATACGGGATACGCTTGCCCTCAGAGTCGAACGAGAGATCAGCAATCGGCGTCACGACATCCTGCCCCCTCAGGCCAAGGTGGCGGCGAACTACACCTCTCCGACCATCGCGAAGCGCAAGGCCCGAGCCGACGGTTTCGACGACGTGCTGCTGCTGACCGAACGCGGGACCGTCGCGGAAGCGCCGACGTCCAACATCTTCGTAGTGGAGCATGGCGGGCTGTCGACGCCGCCGGACAACGACGTGCTCCTGGGCATCACGCGCGCTTCGATCATCGAGATTGCCGAATTCCTGAACATTCCCTGCGCGGAGCGGGAGCTGGATCTGGCGCGGCTTTACTCAGCGCAGGAGGCCTTCCTGACCAATACCTCCACAGGCGTTTGGCCCATCGAGCGCGTGGACGACGTGGTGTACGGCAGCGGGGATCCAGGGCCGGTGACGCGGAAGCTGCGGGATGCCCTGAGGAAAATCTGGTCAGGCGACGAGCCCGCGTTCCGGCGCTGGCTGCACTACGTCTGACCGCACCGTTCCCTCCATGTCTTCGGCGAGCCTGTTCAGGCGGTCGCTGGACGGTAACGGAGCATGACTCGCGACCCGTCGGCGAGACCGTTCCGGAACCGTGGACCCCAGACCAGCCAGGACATCCGATACTTGTCCCCCATGATGTCGAGCACCGCCTCCTGCACGTCGACCTCGGCCACCGTGGAAGCGACCGCTTCAATCTGGGGCAGCGACCGATAGCTGCCACCGCTGTCCGACCAGACGCCGACGTCGCCAACCCACACCCGGGTGCGCGTCAACCCTAGCCCGACGGCTTGCGCCCGCCACGCGTCACTGGACGTGACCACGTAGAGATCGGCTTCATGGCGCGCGAACCAGATCTCGGCCTGACAGCTGCTCTCCGAGCCATCGCCTTTGAGCGGCGTCAGGTAGATCAGGTCGGACGCCGCCAGCGCGTCCTCCAGCGATTGCGCGCGCGCCCGCGGGGCAATTGCGCCCAGGTATCCTCCGGCAATCAGTGCCAGCCCCGTCGTTACTGTTCGTCTTCTTGTTACCATTGCGTAGCCTCCCGCTGACCATGACATGGGGTGATCACAACCGGGTAGCACCGATACGCTCGGCGATCTTCTGAGACCACACCTTGGGACCTTCACGATGCACCGAAGCGCCCGTCGCGTCCACGGCGACGGTTACCGGCATATCTTTGACCTCAAACTCGTAGATGGCTTCCATCCCCATGTCCTCGAACGCCAGCAACGTGCTTCGGGTAATGGCCTTGGCGACGAGATAGGCGGCCCCGCCGACGGCGATCATGTAGACGGCGCCGTGCTCACGGATGGCATCGATTCCAGCGGGTCCCCTCTCAGCCTTGCCAATCATCCCGATCAGCCCGGTTTTCTCTAGCATCATGCCGGTGAACTTGTCCATGCGGGTCGCCGTCGTGGGGCCGGCAGGGCCTACGATCTCGTCCCGAACCGGATCCACGGGGCCCACGTAGTAGATGATGCGGTTGGTGAAGTCCACGGGGAGCGGCTCGCCACGCTCGATCAGTTCGGCCAGCCGCTTGTGCGCGGCGTCGCGCCCCGTCAGCATCTTGCCGCTGAGCAGGAGCGTATCGCCGGCCTTCCAGGTGCACACCTCCTCGGGCGTCAGCGTGTCCATGTCGACCCGCCGCACGTCGTCGCCCAGCTCGAAGGCGACGTCCGGCCACTCGTCGAGATCGGGAGCCTCGAAAGTTGCAGGCCCGGAGCCATCCAGGGTGAAGTGCACGTGCCGCGTGGCCGTGCAGTTGGGGATGACCGCGACGGGCTTGTTGGCCGCATGGGTCGGATAGTCTTTGACCTTCACGTCCAGAACGGTGGTCAGCCCGCCAAGCCCCTGGGCCCCGATGCCGAGCGCGTTCACCTTTTCGTGCAGCTCCAGACGAAGCTCCTCTAAATGATTGGCGGGACCGCGGGCCTTGAGATCGTGAATGTCGATCGGCTCCATCAGGGCTTCCTTGGCCAGCAGCATGGCCTTCTCCGGCGTCCCGCCGATGCCGACCCCCAGCAGGCCGGGCGGGCACCAGCCGGCGCCCATGGTCGGCACCACCTCCAGCACCCAGTCGACGATGGAGTCCGACGGGTTGAGCATGGCGAACTTGGCCTTGGCCTCGCTGCCGCCTCCCTTCGCAGCCACCTCGACGGAAAGCTTGTCGCCGGGAACGATCCGGGTGTGGATCACCGCCGGCGTGTTGTCTTTCGAATTGCTGCGCGCACCATCCGGGTCGGTCAGCACGGACGCGCGCAGCACGTTTTCGGGATGCATGTAGGCGCGACGGACCCCCTCGTTGATCATCGCCTCGACGCTCAGCTTGCCCGACCAAGATACGTCCATGCCGACCTCCAGAAACACGTTGACGATGCCCGTGTCCTGACAGATCGGCCGCTTTCCCACGGCGCACATGCGCGAGTTCACCAGCACCTGGGTGAGCGCCGCTTTCGCCGCCGGGGATTCTTCCTGCTCGTAGGCGCTGCGCATGGCACGGATGAAATCCGGGGGGTGGTAGTAGGAGATGAACTGCAGCGCGTCAGCGATGCTGGCAATCAGGTCATCCTCGCGAATGGTGGTCATCTTGGTTCCTGCCCGCAAAGAGCCATCATTTTAACGCAGCTTGTCCGGCCCGGTTCGCGCGTGTGAATATAAACGTTCCGCGGAGTCTTCTTTCATGCGACGCTCAACGATCCTGCTCGTCCTCTGCTCAACTGCCACCGCCTGCGGGGAGCGCCCCATGGCCCCGGACCTGGAGCGTGCCCGGGCCCTATCCCGCAGCGAGCTCATCGTCGATACCCACATCGACCTACCCTACCGACTCTACCGGCGAGAGGAGGACGTCGCCGGCCCCACGAGCGGCGAGTTCGACTACCCCCGGGCGCTGGCCGGGGGGCTGGATGCGGCTTTCATGTCCATCTACGTGCCCGCGGCCGTCGACGCCGAGGGCGGCGCAACCGAGATGGCCGACCGGCTCATCGACCTGGTCGAGGGCATCGCCAGCGCAGCCCCGGACAAGTTCGCCGTGGCGACCTGCACGCGTGACGTGGAGACCATACGCGGGTCGGGACGCATCGCCCTGCCCATGGGGATGGAAAACGGCGGCCCCATCGCCGGAGACATGAGAAAGCTGGATCACTTCTTGGAGCGGGGAGTCCGTTACATCACCCTGGCGCACTCGAAGTCGAATCACATCTCGGATTCCTCCTATGACGAGAACGAGCCCTGGCAGGGCCTGTCGCCCTTCGGGAAGCAACTGGTGGCGGCGATGAACCAGCGCGGCATGATGATCGACGTGTCTCATGTGAGCGACCGTGCTTTCTGGCAGGTGCTCGAGCTTTCCAGCGCACCGGTGGTGGCGACACATTCATCTCTGCGCCACTTCGTGCCGGGCTTTCACCGCAATATGAGCGACGACATGGTAGCTGCGCTGGGCCGCAACGGCGGCGTCATTCAGATCAATTTCGGCAGCAGCTTCGTGACCGCCGAAGCCAGGGCATACGAGAACGCCATGACCGCGACCGCCAAAGCGTTGGCCGCCACTGGCGAGCTTCGCTCAGACGATGCGTCGCTGCGTGAGTTCAGAGCGCGCTATCGCGCGGAGCGACCCTATCCGTATGCGGATCTGGAAGACGTGCTTGACCACGTGGACCGCGCCGTCGCCCTGGCCGGCATCGAGCACGTCGGTCTCGGCTCCGACTACGATGGTGTCGGCGATACCCTCCCGGACGGCCTCAAGGATGTCAGCGCATACCCGAACCTGATCGCCGGGCTGGCCGCCCGCGGATACGAGGACGACGCCATCACGCTGATCCTCGGGGGGAATCTGATGCGGGTCTGGAAGGAGGTGGAGGCTATGGCCGCCGCGCAGGGGTATTCGGCAGCCTGCCGCGGGACTGACGCCTAGCCGCCGAGCGCGCTAAGCATCGTTGCCCTGGCCCTGACCTCGACCCTGGCCCTGACCTCTACCCTGACCCGGACCCTGACCGGGATTGTCGCCGTCCGCACCACCCGTCTGCTCGGTGACCAACTCAGCGGGTGAGCCCAAGGGCTCGGCACCGCGTCCGCTCCAGGGGATGACCACGGTATCGATGGAGTAAGCGGCAAACCCGCCGTACTGAGGACGAGTCACCACCACCTGATAGGTCGGGGGATTGACTAGGACGCTGCCTTCGACGGCTACACCCACGCGGCCGAGCGAATGGTCGACCGCGGTCCCATAGGGAGCGCCACCTCCAGGAGCCTGCCCCCCTTCCTCGTTCAGCTGGTTGGCCCAGAACGCGGACGTGTAATTCGCGTCGACGGACTCGAGCGTCTCTTCCCCCATCACGAGTGATGCCTTCAGCTTGCGCATATCGTTCTGAAGGTAACGGCTACCTTCCTCGTAATGCGAAAGCACCTTAACCGTGTTTGCGCTCTCGACGTAATCCAGATACGCAGGCACGGCGAACGCGGCGAGGACGGCGAGAATGCCCACCACCACCATGATCTCTATCAGCGAAAAGCCCTTTGCGGGCCGCTGCGATGCCATATCGAGTCGCCATCCTTCTCTTCGGGCTGCCGCACAAGCGGAGCGCCGGGGATTCGAATGCATGTCCGTCTGAACCGTGACGTCGCATCCGCGCAACGTCGGCTATCTTCAGATATGCGCCATCAGATGCTACACAAATCAGTTCACAATTCGATTGACAGGCGTCTCACGAAGACCGATCCGCAGGGTGAGATTGCTAATCAAGAAAGCTGCTCAATCAACCGCCGGATGAAGCCGGTACCGGCCTCCAGCTGCTTGAGAGTAATGAACTCGTTCGGTTGATGGGCCTGATCGATGCTGCCCGGGCCGCACATGACCACGGAGTGCCCGGCTTCCTGAAACTGCCCGGCCTCGGCTCCATAGGGCACGCTCTCCATTCCGTTCTGCCCCGTCAGCTGCCTTGCCAGCGTCACCGCCTGATCGTCGCCGAGGGCCTGAAAGGCCGGCACCTGGGCCCGAATCTCGAACTCGATCCCGGCATCCGGGTGCACCGCCCGCATTTCCGGCTCCAGGGTCTGCCTCGCGAACTCCTCCAACTCGCGAAAGTACGACTCGGCGGGCTCGCCGGGAAGCGAGCGGATGTCCGTGGCGAAGCGGCACTCAGCGGCGGTGATGTTGTGCGCGGTGCCGCCTCGCACCGTTCCGCAATGCAGCGTCGTGTATCCCGGGACGAAATCGGATTCCGGGTCCGCGTCCAGGGCATTTCGGCGCTGCCGTTCCGCCAGCCACCCGATCAGCCGGCCGGCCACCATGACCGCGGGTACCCCTCGATGCTGCTGGCTGGAATGCACCTCATGGCCACGCACGACGGTGTCGAAGATGAACATGCTCTTGTGGGCTCCCACCACCTGCATGCTGGTGGGCTCTCCCACGATCACGGCCTTGGGGCGCGGCACGTTGGCAGTCAGCTCCCGGATCAGATCCGGGGCGCCGAGGCAGCCCACTTCCTCATCGTAGGAAAAGGCAAGATGAATGGGATGGCGAAGCGCCACCATGTCGGGAACCAGGGCCAGGGCGATGGCCAGAAAACCCTTCATGTCGCAGGTGCCACGACCCATCAGCCGGCCATCGGCCTCGTGAAGCCGGAAGGGGTCCGAATCCCAGTTCTGTCCGTCCACGGGCACCACGTCCGTATGACCTGAGAGGACGACGCCACCTTCGACCTCGGGCCCCACGGTGGCATAAAGATTGGCTTTGCGGCCATCGCGGCTGGCGACCAGGCTGGACCGGACGCCATACGCCTCGAGATAGTTGGCGACGAACTCGATCAGCTCGAGGTTGGAATCCCGGGAGACCGTGGGAAAGGCGATCAACCTCTCCAGCATTTCATGCGGTGTGAATCGCGCCGCCATCACCCGCCCTGCAGCACCCGGCCAGCGGCTGGCCGTTCCCGCTGGCGCAGCATCCACTGGCCGTGTTCTTCGAGCGCCGCCTCGCCGAGCGCCCTCAAGATGTCACGGCGCGCGTCGAAGTTACGTGCGGATTCCAGCAATCGGTCGGCGTTAAAAAATATCCGGTACATATAGCCAAACTGAACGAAGTCTTCCCGCTCCGCGGTGCTGTTGGCGTAGCTCTGCCGCACTGCGGCGAGAAAGGGCAACAGCCCCATCAGCGCCACGAGGATGTTGGACCACGGCGTCGCGATCTCCGACTGAAACACGGCGAAGACAATCGCCACTACCAGACCCGTCCCGAATGTGGCGAGCACCAGCGCCGAGGTCAACCGGCTGCCCTTGTTGCGTTCTTGGGATTTGCTCTGATAGTAGGACTTCTGGTCCGCAACCCAGACCCGGGCTACCAATTCCGTGTCGACGCCGTCGGCCATGCCGATGTTGGCGTCAGCCCGGCGGCCGGCGAAGCGCATGACGTTGCGGATCCAGCCGAGCTCCAGGTCCTGCTGGCGCAGAAAGCTGTCGTGGCTGAAGCGGCTCGGGTTTTCCATGACCACGCCCGCCATGCTCCACCAGAACTGAACGCGAAGCCCCTCGGCAAGAACCCGGTACTCGAGCGACCGGCGCTGCCAGCCTTTGCGTCGTTCCAGATAAACCAGCCCGACCACCAGCGAGATGAACCCAAGATACGGATAGATCATGATCTCCTGGTTGGGCAGATCCGCCCAGACGATGAAACTCATCATCGCGCACACCACCAACGCGTAGGTAGTGATCTGCAGCCGTCGCCGATACCTCTTGAAGTGCTGGGCAAGAAAGTCGGCCACCATGTACAGCCGCTCGATGTCCTCAGTGCCGGGCGCCCGCTGTTCCGCGTCTTCTCCCGTGACGAGAGGGCTCAGCACGCCGGGTGGAGTCGGTCGATCCAGGTCCGCGTTGAACTCGATGATGCGCTCGAAAACGACCCGATACCGCTCAGGCATCGCCGCCGTCCGCGGTTGCACGTCGTCGCGCGTGAGCCAGTCTGCCTGGCCGGGTTGAAGCGGCTCTCGCGGCGCCCCGTCCGCCTCGCGAGAGCAGGCGACGTGAAACACGAGGTCGCTCTCGTCCTCGGCAAAATCGATCGGGGAGCGGTGCTGTCCTTCCGCCAGCAGCTCGATGATGTCGTGCTGATGGAACTGCACGACGTGTGCGGTTCCGCCCACCGACTCGTGCGGCTTGCCGTCCCATATCGCAAGCAGAATGTGGCTGTGCGCCGCGAGGTAGGCGCCGAGCTGGGCGTACTGCAGGTCCCGGGGACGCCCCCCCGACGCGATCATCTCCGGCGTGTTCCCGGACACGAGAGGCAACTCCACGATCTCTCCGAGCGCCAGCATCTCGTCGAACTCGACGAGCGACTCGCCCGAGAAATCCGACTGGTAGAGCGCTCGCGGCATCGGCATGAGGATCTCCACGGGCAGGCCCATGTCGCTGGCCACTTCGGCCACCAAACGATCCGCCCCCTCGGCCAGCGGGGTCATGACCAGGATCGGCAGCTCGGGAAACTGCCGCTGCAGCTCGGCAAACATTCCCTGAACCCGCTCGCGGATCGCTGGCAACTCGTCGGCGACCAGATCACGATGCCCCGTCACGCCGATCACGAGTGGCACCCTGGCTACACCGACGCTGTTGGTCTGGCCGGACATCAAGGCAACTTAACGCGTATTTGTTCGCAGGCAAAGCGTGGGTAAACTCGCTCCATGTCCCCGACCGAACCGACCAACCGCTCAGAGGTGATCGATCAGCTGGTCGCGTCGTATCTGAAGATCCCGCTGAAGATCTACTGGCGAGAGACCCGCGGGCTACCGTTCCCGGACACCTTCATCGACGCGCGATTGGAATTTGCCGGCATGACGACTTCCTGGCTGGACCTGGATAGCGTGGTCTGGCGCGCCGTGGAGGTCCGTTTCGTCCCCGGTCTCCCGGCACGGCTCTACGTGCGTTCGCCCAGCGTCGAGTTCGCGGTGGGCCAGGCAGAGCTCGACCGCTGGCAGGCGCGGTTCTCGCTGCCTTACCGGCTCGAGCTGACCGAGTCCGGCATCACCGTGCACACGGAACTGGCCGGATTTCCACTGGCCGAGTTCGAAACGGGTCTGGCGGTGGTGGACGGATGGTTCGTGCTGGAACCCAAGAGAGCGACGGTGCTGGGAGTGCCCGGCTACGTATCGTCGCTGTTTCGCGGCTATCTGCCCGTTCCGCCCCTGTCCGGCGAGATCCGGCTGGCCGGCATCGAGCACGCTGCCGGCATTCTGCGGGTGCGGTTCGACATCGACGACTTCGACGAGGAGGTCACGCCTGGCATGCTGTCCCGGCTGCAGAAACGGCTGTTCTCCTTCAACTCGCCGCTGGGGCAGGCGCGCCGCGCGGACACCTAGACTCCCATGGCCGCCGGCCGATCAGGGACTTCCCTGCGCCGGGGATGGGACATCGGCCTCCGGGACGACCAGCGCTGCAGCCTTAAGCTCATCGAAGGCCGCCTGCATGCATTCCGAGAAGAACTCCGGATCGGGCATCATTTCCCGACAGGAAGTGACAGACACGAACAGCTTCCCGTCGTAGCTGAACACGGGAAATATGAGCCCCATCCCGTCAAAAATCGGACCGAGCCCATATTGAGCCAGCAGCTTCGCGCCGGCGCTGTAGAGGGGAAACTGCGGCCCCGGCACGTTGGTCACCACGCAGTTGAACGGCACGTTCACCCGCTCGCTCAATCCCAGCTGCACGTAGAGGCGCGCCGCCATCGCGGCCGTGGTCGACGGGATGAACTGCGAGTAGTCGGTGAGCAGCTTGGCACCCACCGCATTGCTCATGCCCTTGGAAGCCACGGACGCCTCGTGGATGGCACCAAGACGTTCGATGGGATCCTCGATGTGCGTGCCCAGGGGCACGGTCATCGCGGAGATACGATTGCCCATGGCCCCTTTCTCGTCCGAGCTGCGCACGGAGATCGGCGCCATGGCAACCATTGGCACCCCCGGCAGCTCGTGTTTCGCCAGCAGGTAAAGGCGCAGGGCGCCACCGCAGATGGCCAGAACCACGTCGTTTACGGTCGCTCCATCCAGGGTGTCCTTGATGGCCCGCACCTCTGAGAGATCGAAGCGCCGCCCCTCGACAACGCGGTGCGCCGATACCACGTGATTGAACCTCGTCCGCGGCGGTGCGAGAGACGCGCGGTCCACGTCCTTGCGGGTCGACCGTTGGCCCAGCCTGCCCAGTGCCGGAACGGTGCGGGCCAGGACCTCCGCAAAGCGGTAGGGCTGGGTCATGTTGCGCACCTGGGCACGGATCATCAGCTCGATGGCGCTGGGCTCCTGCTCGCCCTTCCAAGGTCTTCCCGGCCGGGGAGGAGCGTCCGCATCGGGCTCGATGTCGTGGATGGCCTCTACCATGTCCACACCGGAGACGCCATCGATGCAGGCGTGGTGGATCTTGGTCACCACGGCAAAGCTTCCCTTTGGCAGCCCCTCGATGTCGTCGAGCCCCTCGATGACGGTGAACTCCCAGAGCGGTTTGGTGAGGTCGAGCGGCCTGGAATGCAGCCGCGCAACCTGGATGCAGAGCTGTCGCCAGTCACCGGGCTCCGGCAGCCGGATGTGACGCACGTGATACTCCAGGTCGAAGTCGCGATCCTCGATCCAGTAAGGGTGATCCAGATTGAGCGGCACGTGGACCAGCTTCTCGCGAAACGTTCGCGCCAGGTGCAGGCGGCTCTCGAAGTGGGCGAGGATGTCCTTGAAGCGCAGCTTGCCCCCCTCGACCGTGCGCTGGTCGTAAATCATGACGCCACCGATGTGCATGGGCGTCTTGGGGGTTTCGAGGTAGAGAAACGAGGCGTCTAGTCCGGAGAGTTGCTGCATCTGTCTGCCGCCGCTGGCCACTAGGCAGACGTCATTATCTGCCTTTCGCGGCCCGCAGACCAACTCGACGCGGGCCGCTCCCTATGGCTTGTCCGGATCGGCCTGATCGCCCGAGTCCTCGGGCTGCCAGGGGAAGTCTTCAGGAACGTTCAGGGTATCGCGAACAAACGCGTTCCAATCCAGCGTCGCCGCGTTGGCGGCATCCCGGTGCGCGTCCGACGCTGCGTAGTTGCCCCGAACGAAGTCGCTGATGCAGGCGCGATAGCGTTCCACGTCGTCCAGAAAGCGCTTCCAGACAATCTCGCCGACGTCGTCCGGCGGCCTTTCCGGGGAGACGCACCCGTGTACGGGCAAAGGCGTGTGCGCGACCGCCGCCGGGGTTAGGACGAAGAAGAGGAAGGCAATGAGCAGGCGCATGGCTAACTCCGTTGGGCAATGACCTGGCACGATCGATGATGCCAGCTGACCGCCCCACCGATTGTGCCGCCGTGCGCAAAAGCACGGCCACTTGCCAGATTTCCGGAAAAGCGTACCGTTCGCCTGAGCCAATTGACAGCAGAATGAGGGGGACCCGATGGCTGAACGCTACCAGGGATACCAACGACTGGAGTTCGACTACCCGCACCCGCGGGTCCTACGGATCAGCTTCAACCGCCCTGAGCGGTACAACGCCCTGGACGTCATCGGTCACAACGAGATCACCTACGTCTGGCGCGAGGTCGACGCGGACCCCGATGTCGACTGCGTGATCCTGACCGGCAAGGGCAAGGCGTTCTCGGCAGGCGGCGACTTCGAGATGATCGACGAGATCATCGCCGATTTCGACACGCGCGCGCAGACGTGGAAGGAGGCGCGGGACCTGGTCTACAACATCATCAACTGCGGAAAGCCGATCATCTCGGCGATAAACGGGCCCGCAGTGGGAGCGGGTCTCGTCGCGGGCCTACTCGCCGATATCTCCATCGTTGCCGAGTCCGTCAGCCTCACCGATGGCCACACGCGCCTCGGCGTCGCCGCGGGAGACCACGCCGCCATCATCTGGCCCCTCCTGTGCGGGATGGCGAAGGCGAAGTACTACCTGCTGACCTGCGACCGCCTGTCCGGCGCCGAGGCAGAACGCATCGGCCTCGTCTCCATGTGCGTCGAGGACGAAGATCTGGAAAGCCGGGCGCTCGAGGTCGCCGTCCAGCTCGCCAACGGCGCTCCCAACGCCATCCGCTGGACGAAGTACGCGCTGAACAACTGGCTCCGCCTGGCCGGGCCGACCTTCGATGCGTCCACGGCCCTGGAGATGCTCGGGTTCACGAGCGGGGAGGCCCGCGAGGGGGTGAGCTCCCTGAAGGAGAAGCGGAATCCAGAGTTCAAGAAGGGTTCCCGGATCTGAGCCGGGCAGGATCAGTGATCGCCGGTGAGGGGAACGAACATCACGGGCAGGACGTCTCTCGTGGTGATGTCACCCTCGTCGTCCTTGGTCACGAGGACCAGGTTCTGGCCACCATTCACCTCACCCACGGGCAGGATCATCCTGCCGCCGGGACTCAGCTGCTCCAGGAGCGGCGGCGGGATCTCTGGCGCAACGGCGGTCACCACGATGCTGTCGAACGGGCCTTTGTCGGGCCAACCGTAGAAGCCATCACCGACGTGCACGAAGACGTTGTCGTAGCCGAGCCTGGCAAGCCGCTGCGTGGCCGTTCGCGCAAGATCGGGAATGATCTCCACGGTGTACACCTCGGCCACCAGCCCGGCGAGCACCGCCGCCTGGTAGCCCGAGCCGGTGCCGATCTCGAGCACTCGGTGCGCCGCTTGCGGCTCGACGAAGTCGGTCATCAGGGCGACGATGAACGGCTGGGAGATGGTCTGGCCGTGGCCGATGGGCAGCGGCACGTTCTCCCAGGCGGCGTCCGGGGTCCAGCTGTCGACGAACTCATGGCGCGGCACGGCCTCCATCACGGCCATTACGCGCTCATCGAGAGCACTTCGGCCGGTGTAGGCCTCCGTACGCCTCGCATCGGTACGGATCTCAGCCATGAGCCGGCGCTTGAGCAGCTCGTCCGGCTCTACCGCCTTTACAGCGGCTAATGATCCGAAAGCGAGAAAGCCCGCCAGCAGACAGGCAACCAGTCCTTTTGGTTCCAGACGAATCATACTTTCACCATGCCATAGCCGGCCGGCGGGACCCATCCGGATTGTCCCGTATGGAATCTCCCGGGTTGGTTTGCGCGACCCGGCCCGACCCCTTAGCCTTTGGAGATGAGCAACGCGACCCGCTGCTGCATCGTCGGGGCCGGCCCCGCGGGGATGTTCCTGGCTCTTTTGCTGGCCCGCCGCGGCGTGCCCGTTACGCTTTTAGAGCTGCATCGCGACCTGGATCGCGACTTCCGGGGCGACACGGTCCATGCGTCCACCCTCGAGGTCCTCGATCAGATCGGCCTTGCAGACCGCCTGCTGGCGCTGCCCCACGCCAAGATGCGCCAGGTCACGCTGCACACCGCCGCGGCAAAGCTAAGGCTGGTGGACTTTTCCCGGCTGAAGACACGCTTTCCCTACGTGATGGTCATGCCTCAGGTCGCCTTCCTGAACTATCTTCACGACCAGGCGGCGCGATACCCGGAATTCCGGTGCGTGCTGGGAGCCGGGGTGCAACAGCTCCTCGAAACGGACGGACGGGTCACGGGCGTCCGCTTTCGCCACGACGGAGAGGAGCACGAGCTGCGGGCCGAGCTGGTCATCGCCGCGGACGGGCGATTCTCGCGGCTGCGCAAGCTGGCCGGCCTGGAAGCCGACGGCCTGAGTCCTCCCATGGACGTGTGCTGGTTCCGTCTGCCGCGCGATGCATCCGACGGCCACGAAGCGGGCGGATTCTTCGTGGGGGAAGGCCGTATGCTCATCGCGCTGCCCCGTTCCGATGAGTGGCAGATCGGCTACGTGTTTCCCAAGGGAGACTTCAAAGCGCTCAGGGAATCGGGAATCCAGGCGTTCCGGGATTCCATCGCGGCAACCGCGCCCTGGCTGGCCGGGCGCACCGAGGTGCTCGACGACTGGAGCGGCGTACATCTGCTGACGGTGACGTCCGACCGGTTGCCGACATGGCACCGTCCCGGGCTCCTTTGCATCGGCGACGCCGCACACGTCATGTCGCCGGTGGGGGGCGTCGGCATCAATGCGGCCATTGGGGACGCCGTCGAGGCAGCCAACGTTCTGACCCAACCCCTGCTGGATGGGGTCAGTCCCGGCGTGGCGGCCCTGGCCGAGGTTCAGCGGCGGCGGGAGGGTCCCACCCGACTCATTCAGGACTTGCAGGCGCGCATCCAGGACACCATCGTGTCTCGCGCATTGAGAAACGAGGAATTTCAGCTTCCGCTGCCCGTTCGGCTGATTCTCGCCACACCGGGGCTGCGCAACCTTCCCCCGAAAATTTTCGCGCTGGGCATCAAGCCGCTGCGATTGGAAGCCCCCTGATGCAAAGGACAAAAAATCTGCTGTCCTCCCGCGCCGTCATCTGCAATCATCCGCACTCCCTACCGGGGAGTATCGAGCAACATGACCGGCCTACGAATCGGCGTGATTGGCGACCTTCACACCCACTGGGACGATATCGACGTCGCGCAGTTCAACACTACGGACTACGACCTGCTGTTCTTCACGGGGGACCTTGGCGGTGGGAGCGTCGACAGCAGCCTGCGGGTGGCCCGCACGATCTCGCGTCTGAACGTGGAAACCCTGGTCATGCCCGGCAACAACGACACCGGCGACATTCACCAGCTGGCCGCCGAGCTTTCGCACCGCTCAGGCCTGAAACGACTCACCGAGATCCGCCAGGGGGCCGGCGACACGATCAATTCGATTCGCCTCTGCGGTTACAGCAGCCATCGCTATACAACCCCCGCGACGGACGTCACCTTGATCGCCGCGCGGCCCCACAGCATGGGCGGGCCGGCGCTCACCTTTGCCGAGCACATGGCCGCCACGTACGGTATCGATAGCATGGAAACGTCGGCCCAGCGCCTGAAGGAGCTGGTCGACGCGGCCCAAACCGCAGAACTGATATTCCTTGCCCACAACGGCCCCACCGGGCTCGGCGGAGAACCGGCGGACATGTGGGGCTGCGACTTCAAGCCGGATGGGGGAGATTGGGGAGATCCGGATCTCAGCGAGGCCATTGCCTACGCCGTCGAAACAGGACGACGGGTGCTGGCGGTGGTCGCTGGACACATGCATCTCACGACGAAATGTGGCCAGGAGCGTCCCTGGCGACGCGAGCACGACGGCATCCTTTACGTCAACGCCGCCCGGGTTCCCCGCATCTATGCCGGATCCGACGACGTCATGCGCCACCACGTCGCGCTGCACGTTCACGGTCGAGGTGTCGAGATCGAGGAGGTCGAGGTGCCTCAGGACCCGGGTTAGGAGAGGGTCCCGAGTATGGCCTCCATGCGCCGGTTCGAGATGCCGTAATAGGTCCGAATCAGATCGAGCACCTCGTTCTCTTCCACCTCGACACGATCATCCGCTAGCGCGATTACCGCGGCGAGCGTAAAAGCCATTTCGCGGTCGTCCCTGTCCGCACTAAGCCATGCTCCTATGCGCGCCACGCACCCTTCTCTTCCTTCCTGACGAACGCGCTCGGCGAACTCGGCTAAGAGCGCATCCACAGCGTCACGGCCCATCAGACCATCGGTCAACATGTCTACCGCCACCACCAGCGCGTCGTGTTCCGAATCGGCCTGTTCGTCATCCGCCAGCATCACCAGAAACATGGTCTCGGCGAACGGCTCTACCCGCTTACGGACAACCTCGCCCGGTTGCTCATCGGCAGATCGGCCAGCAGACTCTGGAGCGCTGGAGAGCAGATGATCCCGCAGCCGCAGAATGGCGTCAGTTCGAATGTTCATTAAGGCACCTCGATTCCGGCGCTCGCCAGCGCAATTTTATAACCCGAGTACCTGGGCTGGTCTATGGCGATCTGATTCACAACGGTGGTCCGGAGATGATGGGTAAGCGCCGCGTCGTCGAGCTTCAACTCGCCCGATCGCAGGTGTTCAACGAGCTCCCAGCGCAGGACGTCCAGATCGTCGGACCGGCCCAGCAACGCTTCCAGTCGGGCCTGCTCACGGGACCGTGCCTCGGTTCCGATCGCGAGCTCCCGCAGCACGATGTCCAGGGAGTTGCCCGCCACGCGCGCCAGAAAGTTCGTTCTCCCGCTGGTTGCCGCCATGACGTCGGCGCGCAGATAATCCCGCACGCTCACCAGCAGCTCGTCCACCCGGGGCATGTCCGTGCAGTCGGTCAGATCCGTGCCTTCGACCAGCTCCACGTCTCCGGGAATGATCAGGTTGACGCAATCCACCTGGCACTCAGACGAGCGTCGGCCGATGGCCGGCCGCTCCACGGTCTTGTCGGGGCCGGTTCGGTAGTGCTCGGCCATGCCCAGGCAGCCGACCGCCCACCAGAACGAGCCCATCACCTCCCAGAACTTCACCCGCTCGGGATCCACGGCCACCCCGGACTCGTCCTCGTAGCCGCGGAACAGGTCCGCATACTCGCCGAAGCCTCCAACCGGCCGGTCGCTGCGGCCGAAGCGCCACGAGTTGGTGCAGATCCAGCCGAGGTCGCGCATGGGATCGCCGATGTGGGCGACTTCCCAATCGAGCACGGCAACGATGCCGTTCGCGTCCACCATGAAGTTGCCATTGCGGAAATCGTTGTGCACGAGCGCCATGTCGAACGTTTCGGGCATGTTGTCGAGCAGCCAGCGCGCGGTGTAGTCGATCATCGGCTGCGGCGTGGCAAAATCCTTGTAGCGATCCCAGCTGCGATGCAGCAGCTCCTCCGGAGTCAGCGTTTCGAGCCGATCCCGCAACCCGGCGCGATCCAGGTCGATGGCGTGGATCTTCGCCATCACCCGCCCGCACTCGTAAGCGAGCTGCGGCCGCATGCCGTCGAGCTCCGGCGAGCGAACGATGCGCGCGCCAAGCGCTTCGCCCTCCAGCCACTCCATCACGAAGCCTTCGCCCAGGCCATCTTCGGGTTCGAGAACGTGGTAGACCTCGGGCTCCGGGACCCCGACCGCTCTGGCACTGCGCATCAGCAGGGCTTCGGTGGCCAGCGTCGGTGGCGCCACCTCCACGTCCAACCCGCCCCCGGGAGCCCGCCGCATGGCCATGAGCTCCTCGCCGTCAGCCGTTTCCACGGTGAGCCGATAGGTTTCCTGGCTGGCGCCGCCCGACAGCCGCTCGACCGAGCGCAGCGAACGAACCCGTTCGAGCCGCTGAGCGAGCACCTCGCCAAGCCGCGCCTCGAACTCGGCATGGTCCACGCTCAGCTTTCCCTGACGCCCTTGGGAGCGCGTTGCGACATGAATCCGAACATGTACCCCGCGACCCGACGCATCTGGATTTCCTCAGCTCCCTCGGTGATGCGGTATCGGCGATGGTGGCGATAAATGTGCTCGAAAGGTTTGTGGCGCGAGTATCCCAGACCGCCGTGGACCTGCATGGCACGATCGGCCGACTCGCAGCACAGCCGGTTCGACCAGTAGTTACACATGGACACCTTGTCCGAAACGGAGAACGCGCCGTAAGTGTCCATCTCCCAGGCGGTTTTGTGGATGAGCGCCCGGAGCATCTCGCACTGCGTCTGCAGCTCGACGAGCGGGAACTGGATGCCCTGGTTGGTCGCCAGCGCCTTGCCGAAGGGCTTTCGCTCCTGCGCGTACTTGACGGCCTCGTTGATGCAGAACTGCGCCGCACCCAGGCTGGACGCCGCCTGGCGGATCCGGTTCTCGTTGAAGAAGTGCTGGACCACCTGCAGCCCGCGTCCTTCGCCGCCGAAGATCGAGTCGTGGGGCACGCGCACGTCGGTGAACGACACGCGGCCGTGATCGGTGGGCATGTTGAACGTCCACAGCATCTCCTCGATCTTGACGCCGTCGGCTTCCATGGGCGTCAGGAACGCGGTGATGCCGTCTCCGTCCCCGGGCTTGCCCGAGGTGCGCGCCATCACCATGTCGTACTTGGCCTTGTGGATGCCCGTGTTCCAGGTCTTCTCGCCGTTGATCACCCACTCGTCGCCGTCGCGCACGGCGTGGGTCTCCATGTGCGTGGCGTCGCTGCCGTGATTCGGCTCGGTGATGCCGAAGGCGAACCCGCGGACGCCGTTGGCGAGATCGTCGACCCACTCGGCCTTCTGCTCCTCGGTGCCGTACTCGAGCATGAGCAGCAGGCCGACCTGGTTGCCGACGATCGAGTGCTCGTTCTGCAGGTCGTTGTGCAGACCCAGGCCCTTCACGGCGAGGTGCTCGCGGATGATGGCCATGCCCAGGTTGTTGCCGTCCATCCCGCCGTACTCCTTCGGAAAGGGGTAGCGGTAGAAGCCAGCCTCGTCGGCCAGACGTTTCACCTTGAACAGCAGCTGTTCCCATTCCTCGTTGGGCAGCCCGCCCCGCTCCCAGTCGGTGCGGGCGTCCTCGCGCCGGTGGTCGAAGAAGCGGATGTTGTCGTCCTGCTGCTCGAGCGGCTTGATCTCCTGCTCGATGAAGTCGTCCAGGCGTACGAGCAGTTCGGCAATGTCTTCCGGAATCTCGAAGTTCATGTGGGCCCCCATGATTTGTTGGTTTGGCATTCCCCGCCAGTCAATTAAAATGACCTGACCATCGGATTGCAAAGGGCCTATGCGTTGGACGTCAGCATCACCTACTGCGTGCAGTGAAACTACGAACCCAAGGCGGTCAGTCTGGCTGCCAGATTCAGGGAAGACTTCGGCGTTGAAGCCGAGCTGGTCGGCGGCCGGGGCGGGGTTTTCGACGTCGTCGTGGACGGCCGCACGGTCTACTCCAAGCACGACACCGGACACTTTCCTGACGAGGCGGAGCTCATCGCCACCCTAAAAGGCTGAGCTCGCCGCCGCGCTCGCCGCCGCGCTCGCCGCCGCGCTCAGTCCTTCAAGAGGTTCAGGAACTCCGTCCGCGTGCTGGGGTTCTCGCGGAACGCACCCAGCATGGCCGAGGTTTTCATCAGCGAGTTCTGCTTCTCCACGCCGCGCATCATCATGCAGAGATGCCGGGCCTCGATGATCACCGCGACGTCGGCGGCCCCGGTGACCTCCGTCAGCGCGTTTGCGATCTGAAACGTCAGCTCTTCCTGAATCTGCAGCCTGCGCGCGAACATGTCGACAATGCGCGCCACCTTGGATAGGCCGAGAACCTGCCCGTCCGGAATGTAGCCCACGTGGCAGCGACCGATGAAGGGCAGCAGGTGATGCTCGCACAGGCTATAGAGCTCGATGTCCTTGACGACGATCAGTTCCCGGTTGTCCGACGGGAACAGCGCGTTGTTGACCACGTCTTCCAGCGTCTGCTTGTAGCCGCGGGTCAGAAACAGCATCGAGTCCGACGCCCGGCGCGGCGTGTCGAGCACCCCCGGGCGCTCGATGTCGTCCACTTCTTCGATGATGGCGGTAAATGCCTCTAGCAGCCTGTCGCGGTCACGCATGTCTTCTCGAGCCCCGGATCAATGAATGTCGAGCGGCGATCGGGCTTCTTCGCCCAGCGCCGCGATGGCGGCATCGAGAGCCAGAACATCCTGTGCCTTGCCGCCGAGCCTACGAATCGCAACGGTGCCCTCTTCCGCCTCGCGCTTACCCACCACCAGCATTACGGGAACTTTAGCGACGCTGTGCTCGCGAACCTTGTACGAGATCTTCTCGTTGCGCAGGTCCGCCTCCACGCGCAGCCCCGCTGCCCGGGCGGCCGCCACCACGGCGTGGGCGTAATCGTCGGCGTCGTCGGTAATCGTCGCAACCACCGCCTGCACCGGCGCGAGCCACAGCGGCAGGTGGCCCGCGTGGTGCTCGATCAGGATGCCAAAAAACCGTTCCAGGGAACCGAACATGGCTCGATGGATCATGACCGGGTACTGCCGGCTGCCGTCCGCGGCGACGTAGGTCGCGCCGAGCCGCTCGGGCAGGTTGAGATCCACCTGAACGGTGCCGCACTGCCAGTCTCGGCCGATAGCGTCGCGCAGCACGAACTCCAGCTTGGGCCCGTAAAACGCGCCCTCGCCCGGATTGAGCGTCCACTCGAGCCCCGAAGCTTCCAGCGCGGTCTTGAGGGCGGCCTCGGCGTTGTCCCAGACCTCGTCCGAGCCGACGCGCCGCTCGGGCCGGTCGGCGTACTTGACCCTCACGTCCTCGAATCCGAAATCGCGATAGATCTCGATGATGAGGTTGGAAGCCTTCACGCACTCCTCGGTAATCTGCTCCTCGGTGCAGAAGATGTGCGCGTCGTCCTGCACGAACGCCCGGACGCGCATCAGGCCGTGCAGCGCGCCCGACGGCTCGTAGCGATGCACCTTGCCGAACTCGGCCAGGTAAAGGGGCAGATCCCGATAACTCTTGATGCCCTGCTTGAAGATCTGCACGTGCCCGGGGCAGTTCATCGGCTTGACCGCGTAGACGCGCTCGTCCGGCGTCTGCGTGAGGTACATGTTCTCGCCGAACTTCTCGAGATGACCCGAACGTTCCCAGAGGGAGCGGTCGAGAATCTCGGGGGTGTTCACCTCGTCGTATCCGGCCTCGATCTGCTTGCGGCGCATGTAGTCGATCATGCGCTGAAACATGGTCCACCCCTTGGGGTGCCAGAAGACGGCTCCCGGGCCTTCTTCCTGCAGGTGAAAGAGGTCCATCTCCCGGCCGAGGCGCCGATGATCGCGTTTCTCGGCTTCTTCCAGCCGCACCAGGTACGCGTTCAGATCCTTGTCGGATGCCCAGGCGGTGCCGTAGATCCGCTGCAGCATTTCATTGCGGGAGTCGCCGCGCCAGTACGCGCCGGCAACCGACATGAGCTTGAAGGCGCTGCCGAGCCGACCCGTGGACTCCAGGTGGGGGCCCCGGCAGAGATCCACGAACTCCCCCTGACGGTACAGGCCGACCTCCTCGCCCTCGGGAATGCCGGCGATGATCTCCGCCTTGTAGACCTCGCCGATGGACTGGAAGTAGGCCACCGCCTCATCACGGTCCCAGACCTCACGCCGGATCTCCTCGTTGCGGGCGACGATCTCCCGCATGCGTGACTCGATGGTCTCCAGATCTTCCGGCGTGAACGGCTCGGCGCGCGAGAAATCGTAGTAAAACCCGTTCTCGATGGTGGGCCCGATGGTGACCTGAGTCTCCGGGTAGAGTTCCTTGACGGCCTCCGCGAGAACATGGGCAGCATCGTGGCGCAGCAGATCCACCCCCGCTTCCGAGTCACGGGTGATAATCTCGACCTCCGAGTCCCGCTCGATGGGGACGTAGATGTCCTTCAGCTCGCCGTCCACACGGACGGCCACCGCCGCCTTAGCCAGAGATTTGGAGATGTCCCTGGCCAGATCGGTGCCGGTCACCGACCCGTCGAACTGGCGCTGAGAACCGTCGGGCAGGGTGATGGAAACCATGTGAGAAGACCTAGTGGACGAAAAACGGCGATTTTGCCAAACGCCCCCGCCGCGGTCGACGTGAAATTGATCAGCCGGCTGTCCGGAGGAGATCCGCCGCCTTCTCCGCGATCATGATGGTCGGGGCGTTGGTGTTGCCGGACACCACGTAGGGCATGACCGAGGCGTCCACCACCCGTAATCCGCGGACGCCCAGGACCTCGAGATTCTCATCGACCACGGATCCGATGCGGCACGTGCTGGTGGGATGATAGGTGGTGGCGGCGTCGCCGCGGATGTACTCGAGCAGCGCTACATCCGAGGTGACTCCCGGTTCCGGCAGGAGTCGCTCGGTGACGTAGGGCTGCATGGCCCGGCTCTCGAATATCTCAATGATCATTCGCAGGCCCCGGACGAGCGTGTCCCGATCGAGCTCGCTGTCGAGATAGTTGGGCCGGATGGCCGGAGCCTCGTCGGGATCGGCGCTGGTGATGTGAATCGAACCCACGGACTCCGGCCGGCTCTGGTTGACCACCGCGGTCATGGCCGGCACCGGCATGGCACGAATGCGCCCTTCCTCGTTGTAAAGGGTGGCGCCGGAAGCGAAATGAATCTGCACGTCGGGTGCATCAAGGCCGTCGCGCGTGTGCCAGAAACCGCCCACCGGGGCCGATCCGGTGGTCAATGGTCCGCGGCGCAGCATCAGCCATTTCAGGCCTGCCACGCCGACCCGCCAGCCCTGCACCTCGCGGTTGATCGACTGCTCCGGAAGGGTTCCATACACGGCCTTGGTGAGCAGATGATCCTGCAGATTCTCCCCAACCTCCGGCAGGTGATGGACGAGCTTTATGCCGAGCTTGCGCAACCGCTCCCCGTCCCCGATCCCGGACAGCTCCAAGAGTTGCGGCGAGTTGACGGCGCCGCCGGCCAGGATCACTTCCCGGGCGGCGACCCGCGTTGCGGGTGAGCGGGCTCGCTGGATCTCAAGACCCGTGGCCGCGTTGCCCTCGAAGCACACTCGCCTGACCAGGACGCCGGTCATGACGTCGAGGTTCGGCCGCCGCTTGGCCGGATTCAGATACGCGGTGGCCGTGCTCCAGCGGCGACCGCGGTGCTGATTGAACTGGTAATAGCCACAGCCCGCCTGATCCTGGCCATTGAAGTCGTCGTTGCGCGGGATGCCCAGCTCCATCATGCCGTCGATGAACGCGTCCATGGCCGGTCGCTTGTCCCGCACATCCTGCACGTGCAGGGGCCCATGGTCGCCGTGAAACTCATCCTGTACCCGCTGCTGGCGCTCGGCCCTGCGGAAGTAGGGAAGCACCTCCTCGTAGCTCCAGCCCCGCGCTCCGGCCTGGGCCCAGCGATCGAAATCCAGAGGCACGCCACGGACGTAAATCATCCCGTTGATGGCGCTCGAGCCACCCAGGACCTTGCCCCTGGGCCAGTAGATGGAGCGCCCGTTGAGTGCCGGCTCTGGCTCCGTCGAAAAGCCCCAGTCCACCCTCGGGTTGCGGAAGTTGGTCGCCCAGCCGGCCGGAATGTGCAGCAGGGGGTGGGCGTTGCCCGGCCCTGCCTCCAACAGCAGAACCCGAGTGTCCGGATCCGCCGACAACCGGTTGGCCAGGACGCAGCCCGCCGAGCCGGCTCCCACGATGGCATAGTCGTAGGTGTCCATCCTCGGCATCGCGCCTTACGCGCGCGTGTTTCCCCTGATCAACGGTCGAGGGCCCGGTTCCATTCCTCTACGCGGTCCGCGTGGGCATCGAGCAGACCATCCACGTCGCCCTCGATCGTCACGTTTTCGATCAGGTCCCCCTGAGCGATGCCGTCCACCACTGCCTGATCCTCCGGCCCCTGGACCTCGCCGAAAATGGTGTGGTTGTCGTCCAGCCAGGGGGTAGGCACGTGGGTGATGAAGAACTGCGAGCCGTTGGTGCCTGGGCCGGCATTGGCCATGGAGAGACGACCGGGGCGATCGTGGCGGATCTCAGGGTCGAACTCGTCCTCGAAGCGGTAGCCGGGTCCACCGGTACCGGTGCCGAGCGGACAGCCGCCC
>JABAHS010132030.1_pt1 | contig 34326 bp, 50 predicted proteins | sample 7062111 | NCBI WGS metagenome assembly JABAHS01 (sample SAMN14534600, study PRJNA622989) | marine sediment metagenome | biome: marine biome [ENVO:00000428]; feature: marine pelagic biome [ENVO:01000023]; material: deep marine sediment [ENVO:00002113]; isolation source: pool of 4 deep marine... | reverse complement strand
GCGCCCTCTGCGAGTGGCTATGGACCCGGCGCGTGCGGTTCTTCGCCGTCCCAAACGGGGCGTCGCTGGGCCGCGTTGCGAATAGATATGCGTATATAAATCGATTGAAACGAGAGGGGCTCCTCGCCGGAGCACCCGACCTCGTTCTTGTTGACCTCGCGCCCGTCGACTGTCGGCCGGTGATGGTCGAGGTCAAGCGGCAGAGGGGCGGCGGCCTTTCGACGATGCAGGTCGCAATGAGGGATATCGCCGAGGGCGCTCAGTGGCACCACGTGCTGGCGCGCGGGTGCGCAGACGGGGCCGAGAAGCTAGAGCGCTTGGGGTTCGTCGAGCGTTGGTGGGTGGGCTAGGGTCGGCGCGGTTAAGCCGCGCGTAAGCCGCAAAAGATGGCTCGCGGGGGAACCCAAAACGGACTCGAACTTGAGCGGTCTCAGTCAACGCGGAGAGAGCAAATGGGAAAAATAATCGAAGGCCACGCAATCGACTTGATTTCTGATGTGGGCGCTCTTGATCTCGTTGTCACGGATCCACCTTACGCTTTTGGCGGAAGTGGCCCAGAACACGAGCTAAGTGCAACTGTTGCTGTTGTTTTGCGGGAATGTGCAAACAGGCTTGCTAGGGGGGCGTGGATGTGTGTTTTTTCGGCGTCTAGTTGGCGGGCAATCAATTACGTTGTAGAGGCAACTCGAGGCATCGTCTCCCCTGTCAGAATAGCCACATGGGCCAAACCAGTAGCGAAAACCAAAGTCAGAACGGTTGGGTGGGACTGGGCATCCGTGGCTCTTGTCGCCCTGCGCAAGGGGCCAAAGAACCGCAAAGAACTGGCGGCTGGCAGCGGATATATCGACCACATAGCACAGCGACCGATAACCAGAGGCCGCAGGGCGCAGCTTCCGCAGGATGTGGCAGAGTGGGCAGTTGCCCCGTTTGTTGTCCGTGGCGGGTTGTTTCTGGATCCGTTTGCCGGGTCTGGCGCGTTAGTTGATGCGGCCGAAAGCATGGGGATGGATGCGTCTGGGTTTGAGATCCAACCCGGTTAGCGATGGCGCTCCAATCAATCCACCTCATTCCTTGCCCTCCGCGCACCCACGCTTCCGGGGGTCTCCAATCCGGGCGTTTCCTCGCACCGCAATACACCCGATTGCACGGGATTGCACGGGATTGCACAATATTAAGGTGGCGCGCGGGAAAATGAGCCGCGTGTCGTTTTTTCGGCTGCGTCTCTTGACGTACGGCCGGCGCTAGGGCAATATAGAGGAATGGAACGCAACGAAATGGAGAACGACATGAGCGAAGATATCTGGAGCGACACGCAAATAGAGCGCTGTCACGAGTGCGGCCGAACCGTTGATTGGGGCGTGATACTCACGGGGCGCCCTGGGGCGCCTAACTATATCCTGGGCGACTGTGGGTGCGGTCGGGAGACATGGCGCAACGTCGAGCAGAGTGACGGGCGCTGGGAGCGGTACGAATACAGGGGCGAGTCATGAGCCTGGAGATTGCGAATCACACCTACAATTGCCACGCGACCGACAACGGCTGGCGATTCGGTCTGTACCTCGACCCCGAGGCGCGGCGGGTGAGCCATTGGGCGATGTTCGGGCCTGGCGCGCCACCGTCCGTCGGATACGGCCGCGCGCGGATTGTCGACCTCCCTCGCGGCGCGGTCGGCGAGCACGTCGAAGGCATCGTTCGGAGCGAGGAGTTTCGCGCGCTCGCCGAGGCACTGTGCGACCTTTACGACGGCGCCGAGTGGGACGGCTCGAATCACGTGGGCGTGTGGAGCGACCCCGACCGGGCGGCCGAGCTCGAACAGGAGCTAGAAGCGCTGTTCGCGATTGTGCCGACCTATTGGCTCGCGTGCGATTGGATGTCGCAGACTTGGCACGCCGAGGAGGCTGCGGGTATCCGGGCCCGGCTGGCGGAGGGCGAAAGCCTCGGAGACATCGCCAGCGAGGCAGTCGAGGACGCCACGCGGCACGACGCGTATCTCGACCACGACGACGTGGTATCGACTCTCGAGGCGCTACTGGCGGAGTTTCCCGCAGAGAGCGAGGCTAACAATGGCTGAGCACATGTTTTGCGCCACGCGGGCCGACCTGACGAGCGAGCAGATAGACCGCGTTGACGCGATTGTGCAGGAACAGGGCGGTCACGGGTTCGTTTGGGTCGGCCGACTCCCGGGCAACGACATACGAGGCTGGTGCACGGGCCCGAACCGGGGGTTCCCCTACGACCGGAATCTCGAGCGACGCGTAGCCGCGGCTTTGCGCCGCGAGGGGCTCGCCGAGTTATTCGGGGTCGGGGACGAGGACGAGTCGTGAGCCGCCCGACGCGAGTAGGCAACCTACTGCGCACCTATCGGGCGCTCCACAAGCTCACGTGGCAACAGGTCGCCGGGACCATAGGGCACTCCTCGACCTACGTGCACGACGTCGCCTCGGGACGCCGACGCGTCACGCCGGCCACGGCGATGCGCTACGCGCGCGCCCTCGGTGAGGACGTTGAACATTGGATGGCCTGCGCCCTCGACGACTCTCTCGACCCCCTCCGCGAGACCGAGGCTTTAATCACCGACCCCGCCGATTGACACGCGCCCGCGCGACCGGTCCGCGCCGGTCAGGTTCGCGCCGCGCAGGTTCGCGCCGTGCAGGTTCGCGCAGGTCAGGTTCGCGCCGTACAGGTTCGCGCCGTGCAGGTCCGCGCCGCGCAGGTCCGCGCCGCGCAGGTCCGCGCCGCGCAGGTTCGCGCAGGTCAAGTTCGCGCCGTACAGGTTCGCGCCGTGCAGGTCCGCGCCGTACAGGTTCGCGCCGTACAGGTTCGCGCCGTACAGGTTCGCGCCGTACAGGTTCGCGCCGTACAGGTTCGCGCCGCGCAAATCCAGATCCGGGAGGATCCCCCGGTCCCGCAACCACCCGGCCCATCTCGCCGCGTGCGCGAGGAAGTGGGTTTTGCCGCGCCGGTTCCAGGGGAAGCGCCACCGGCGCCCGAATTTGCGGGCGAGCTCGATTCGCCCCTCGCGGCAGGCGTCGAGGGCGCGGAGCTGCTCTTGTGTGATCTCTATTGTCAGCATTTTCAGGACTCCGTCTGTTGCGTTGTTGCCATACCTCTATAGCACGGGCCCGGTGCCCGTGTGTCAGAAGACGCACGGTGCATCAATACGTTTTTTTGATGGGCCGAAACGAGAAGAATCGAAAAAACGTTGCTTCGTGCGGAACGGCGCGATACCACCTTTGTATGCCAGAAAACCAGCACGACGACGCGTGGCACCCAGAGCTTCTGCAGGTGCTCGCCCGCATCCTAGAAAAATTGGACCCGCCGCAGAGCGAGACCGAGGCTTCAATCACCGCCCGCTACCAGCGAGTGGAGCGCCTCGCCCGCAGTCTCGCGGCCGAAGACAGGGAATGGGCGGGCTATCGCGCGAAATACGCTCACGAGCTCGAGCAGCGTGGCAACCCAGAGTGCACGGCGGTCGGCCAAGCGCTATCGTGCTCGCAGGCAGCCTATGAGGACGCGCAGGCGGTCGCGCGCATTGCACGCGTACACCAGGCACTAACCCTACTCGGCCTGGATGACTTGGTGCGCGCATTGGGAGAGCCAACGACTGAGGGCGATACCGATGCCGATTGACCCCGAGACTCTCGACGACCTAGCCCCAAGCCCACGCAATCCGCGGCGCGCAATGACCGACGACGAGCGCACTGGCCTTCGTCGCTCGCTCGAGAAGCATGGCGATATCGGCGGCATTACATTCAATCGACGCACCGGCCGACTCGTGAGCGGCCACCAACGTGTGCGCGAGCTTCGCGAGATGGGCGCGGTCTACCGCGACGGGGCGATACACTCGCCGCAGGGCGGTTCGTGGCCCGTGCGTGTCGTCGATTGGAGCGAGAGTGACGAGATTGAAGCGAACGTCACCGCGAATAATCCTCATATTGCGAGCGACTACGACGACACGCTAGAGCCGCTATTGCGGGAGCTCCGTGGCACGATGGGCGAGGTCGACTTCGGTGAGGCGCAGCTTGACAAGTTGTTGGGCGAGCTCTCGGCGCCTACGGGCGAGGCCGAACAGGACGAGGTACCGGAGCCACCGACGGAGCCCGTGACGCGGCCGGGTGATGTTTGGACGTTGGGTGAACATCGTTTGATTTGTGGGGACTCGACGGACGAAACCGCGGTGGCGCTGGCGTATGGCGGCATGGAGCCGTTTATTATGGTTACCGACCCGCCCTATGGCGTCGAGTATGACGGGGCGTGGCGCAATAACGGTCTCAAGCGACGCTCCCCGGGCGAGTCAGTCGAGGGGGGCGTTCTCGGAGATAACCGATGCGACTGGTCGGCAGCATACGCGCTATTTCCTGGTATGGTCGCCTATGTTTGGGCACCCTACCAGCGCCTTAGTGTGTTTGTCGATACACTCGCAGCCGTGGGGTTTATTGCGCGGAGTATTGTCGCGTGGGTGAAACCGCAGGCAACAATATCCCGTGGCCATTATCATCCACAGTGGGAACCATGCATCTACGCGGTACGCAAGGGCGCGACCGCGCGCTGGGTAGGTGACAGCAAGCAAACAACGGTATGGGCGTTTGGTCAGACATCCGGTTTCATGGCCTCCACAGAGGACAAAACGCCGCACCCAACACAAAAACCGCTCGAATGCATGAGCCGACCGATACGCAACCACGGCACAGAGGGCGACGTAGTCTACGACCCCTTTTCCGGCAGCGGGACGACACTGATAGCCGCGGAGCGGCTAGGGCGCCGCTGCCGCGCCGTCGAGATTGAGCCGCGGTACTGTGATGTCGCCGTCGAGCGGTGGGAACAACTGACAGGCGGCAAAGCGAAGCGCGTGGCATCATAAGCGCATAGCCCGCAGGGAGATTGCATGGGGGGACCGGGAAGCGGCCGCAGGAAGGCCACGAAGCGCGTAGGCCGACCGAGCAAGTTCGACACGAAGCTCGCAAACAACATCATCCGATGGGTCGAGGCGGGCAACTACATCGAGACCGCGGCGGCCGCGTGTGGCGTGACACGCGCGACGGTGCGAGCATGGTTGCGCGAGGGCGCGCGCGCGAAGTCCGGCGCAAAGGCTGAGTTTTTAGCCGCCTTCAAAAGGGCCGAAGGTATCGCGCATGCGCAAGCGCTCGCTCGGTTGCGGTCGCACGGCTCGAAGTCGTGGCAAGTCGACGCATGGTTCCTTGAGCGGCGGTGGCCGCATCTTTGGGGACGAAAGGACCGCGATGGCGCAACGCCGAGCAAGGGCGAGCCGAAAATCAATATATACGTGCCCGACAACGGGCGCGTGCCGAAAAAGAACGGGGGCAAAAAATGACGAGTGGGGGCAAGCCGCGCGCAGCCGATATTCTCAAAACGGACGCGCCAGAGAAGTACCGCGAGTGGCGGTTGCTCGGTCTGACGATTGCTTATAGCGAAGAGGCGGGCGTCACGTTTGCGCGAGCGTGGCAGGGAATGAGTATCGCTCTCGGTTTTCACACCGACTCGCTGCCAGCCGTACTGGCGGTGCTGAGTGAAATACAGGGGCTGCATTCCGCCGCGCTCAACGTGGCGGCCGAGAGCGAGAGCGTTGATGGGTAGGCGATTCGCCGAATTCAGCTACATCGCCACGCTCGTCGTCGTGGGTGTCGTGATTTGTCTTCTTGCTTGGGCGTTGCCGTGAGCACCGGGTTGCCGTGGTAGATATGCAAAACAGGAGGCGCCACGTGATGAATGATTCCTTGCTCGCTATGGCGCTCGCCGCCGGTCTCGGCGCGTTGTGCGGTCTCGCGGTCGTGCTCGCGCAGGCTGCGTTCGGGGTGCTGTGATGCCGTATGCGCTCGAGGCTCTGGAACTATGGTTGCGCGCGAACGGCTACGACGGCCTCGTGGACGATTTCGGCGAGTGTTGCTGTGAGCTTGCCAACCTCGCGCACTGCGACGGCGAGGTTGATTCGTGTGAGGCGGGCCACAAGGTGCCGTGCGACTGTGGTGCGGAACACGACTGGCATATGGCCCCGGGGCCGAGGCCGCCGGCGAAGCCGTGACCGACATCCGGCCGCATGCGGGCCCGCAACAAGCGTTCCTTTCGACCGCGGCCGACGTCTGCGTTTACGGTGGCGCTGCGGGCGGAGGCAAAACTTTCGCGCTCCTACTCGACGCGGCCCGCTACACTGACGTGCCGGGCTTTACGGGCGTTTTCTTTCGAAGAACCTATCCGCAGATTATCGCACCGGACGGCCTATGGGCGCTGTCGTGCGAGCTCTATCCCGCCCTCGGCGGCAAGCCGCGAGAGAACACACACGAGTGGCGCTTCCCGTCGGGGTCGCGGCTCGTCATGAGCCATTTACAATACGACCGCGATGTCATCTCGCACCAGGGCGCGCAGTATTGCGGGATATGGTGGGACGAGCTGACGCATTTCACCGCTCGACAATTCTGGTATTTGCTCTCGCGCAACCGCACGACGACCAGCGTGCGCCCGTTCATGCGGGCGACGTGTAACCCTGACCCTGACTCGTTCGTGGCCGACTTCATTGCGCACTGGCTCGACGACGACGGCTTGCCGATTGAGCGGCACGATGGCGCCTTGCGGTGGTTCGTGCGCGACGGCGGCGAGCTTGTGTGGGCAGACGAGCCCGGCGACTTGCGCGCGCGCATTCCCGGCGTGGAACCTCTTTCAGCGACGTTTATCGCGTCGAGGCTCGAGGACAACCCTACGTTGGTCGAGCGCGACCCGGGTTACCGCTCGCGGCTCGAGAGTTTGCAAATGGTAGAGCGCGCGCGGCTGCTCGATGGCAACTGGCGCATACGCGCCTCGGCGGGCACGTTCTTCCGCGCCGGTTGGTTCCGGGTGTTTGACGAGCTCCCCGGCGCGGTGCAGGCCGCCGTTCGCGGCTGGGATAAGGCCGCGACCGCGCCGCACGCGGAGAACCGTGACCCCGATTGGACGCAGGGCGTGCGCATCGTGCGACTCGGTGACGGCGCTCCCGTTCGCTACGTTGTGACCGACGTAGCTAGCCTGCGCGGCAACCCCGGCGAGGTTGACCGGCTTATGGTTGCGACGGCATCGCAGGACGGGCGCTCGACAACGCAAGCGATATGGCAAGACCCCGGGCAAGCGGGCGTCGTCGACGTGCAACACACGCGCAGAGTTCTTGAGGGGCACGCGGTCGTGGCCGAGCGCTCGACGCAAAACAAAGAAGCTTACGCAGCGCCGCTCTCGTCGGCAGCGGAGGGCGGCCTCGTGGGCTTGATGCGCGGCCCGTGGAACCGGCGCTTTCTTGACGAGCTCGCGGCATTCCCCGAGGGGCGCCACGACGACCAGGTAGACGGCGCATCGCTCGCGTTCCGCCGTCTCACGGCAGGAGGTTCGCGCCGCGCAGGCCCTAGCGCGAGCGAGGGCGCTTCGAAGTGGAGACGGTGAGACAATGAACGAAAACACCCGCATGCTGCTAGGGCTCGCCCTGCTCGCGGCAAGCGCCTGCGAGACGAACCCACGCGCCGTCGCGGCCATGGTCGAGAGCGTCCGGTGTGTCTGGAGCGAGCGATACGCCGCGTGTTTCTGCGCTCGCTCGGAGCTCGCTGGCTTTCTTACATGGGCCCCCGAGCACGTTTGCAAGCGCGAGCTTCGCCGCGCACCACCGCCCGGCTAACACCCGCTTGCCCTCGACCCCCGCATAGTGTTCAATGCTAACGGGGGTGCTCATGGGCGACGCGAGCGAGCGGCTGACTGTACCGGCGAGAATCATGCGGTGGTTGCCCTACGACGACTGGATCCAACTACACGCGTTAATCAAAGAAGAGGCGCGCCACTACACCGTAGGCTCTACCTCGGTCGCGATATACGCCGACCGAGGGAGCGCACTGCATTCGTTCGTTTCAAACGTCTTGCGAGAGTATGGCAAGCGCTGATAACGTCCGGCCGCGACCCACTACGGCCCCCGTTGTGGACCGGCCCACGGGGGGACAGGCCACCCTCCGTGGGCCACCTGCCAAGCTCCTAGGAAGAAACGCAAAGCGACGGGACGCGCGCGCTACGATGATGGCTCGTCAGCTTGCGAATCTCTTTCGGCAACTTGCCGTGGTCGAGGCGAGGGACGCCGTCGCCGAGGTCGAGCGCTCGCAGTTTCTCCGCGCCGTCATGCCCGCCGAGGATATCAAGAAAGCGCCGTCCCGCCGCGATATCGAGCGCGCTATTCGGCGCGTCCTCGTCATCAACGGCTCGCAGGCCGTCGACTCCGCGGCGAAGCGCGCAGCGGGCGCCGAGGTATCTATCTCGGACTACGAGATGCGCGCGTTCCTGCGGAGCAAAGAGGTCCTGCTGCAGCAGATAATGGCCGGCGTGCGGCGCGACGTCCGTAACAGCGTGCGCGACCTCGTTTCCGCGTCCGTGCAAGAAATCCCGCGACCCTCTATCGGCGAGCTCGCCCGACGCATCCATAGCTCGTTTCACGGCACGACCACCGCGACAGGCAAAACGCGCGGCGACACCGTGCGCGACGTCGTGCCCGCTCCAATGCGCGGCTCTCGTGTGTTGCCTACGCAGCGCTATCGCCTGACAGACGGAGGCTCGCTTTACGCGTTCTCACCAGAGCGAGCCGAGCTCATCGCGCGCACTGAGATGGGGCAAGCCGAAAACACGGGCATCGTCGAGGGGTATCGTGCTACCGGTGTTCTCGGCATCGAGTGGCTTGCCTACGACGACGGGCGAACGGGAGACAGGCGGCACAATGAAATGAAAGGCATCGCGGTAGCAATGGGCGAGCGCTTTGTCCTGCCCGACGGTACGCCGATGCGATACCCGGGAGACCCCAATGCGCCGATAAAGCATCTGGCGAATTGCCGGTGTTCAACGCGCCCGATATTCGACCCCGACGAGCTCGAAGAGAAACGCCAGCGATAGGAGCCGACATGGCAAAGAAGAAGAAGACCACGAAGACCACGGCGCCTATTGCAGGCGGACACGAGGGCGTGACAACGTCGGGCATGCCCGTTGAGGTTGCAAAGTCGGCGCGCTCCGACATGCCAGCGAGTAGACGGTACACACCGTTCGGTGTGCCCGGCCTGCGACGCAAAGGTGGCGAGGTTGACGAGGAGTGGCTCTCTGACCTGCGCGGGAGCAAGGCCGCGAAGGTCTACCGCGAGATGGCAGACAACGATGCCATCGTCGGCGCGTTCTTGCTCGTCGTCGAGATGCTGTTGCGGCAGACGGACTACCGCATCGAGCCCGCCGATAACTCGCCGCTTGCGAAGGCAACCGCCGACTTCGCCGAGAGCGCCATTGACGATATGCGCGGCGGCATGCCCGGCTTCATGACCGAGTTTCTCACGTCGCTCGTCTACGGATGGGCTTGGATGGAGAAGCTCTGGAAAATCCGACGCGGGCCATCGTACGAGACGCCGCAACTACGCAGCAGATATCACGATGGCCGCATAGGCTTGCAGCGGATTCAGCTCATCGGGCAGGAGTCGTTGCATGAATGGCTCTTTGACGAGGCCGACCAGGTTATTGCGATGGTACAACAAGCGCCACCGCCAAACACCGGGTTGCGCACGATACCGCGCGAGAAGGCATTGCACGTTCGTTTCCGCTACACGAAGGATAACCCAGAGGGCTACTCTCTCCTGCGTGTTTGCTATCAAAGCTACTATCACAAGAAGAACCTGCAGTTCGTTGAGGCCGTAGGGATTGAGCGCGACCTAGCGGGATATCCTGTGATGGAGGTTCCTGCCGAGCTACTCGAGTCGACCGACTCGGCTGACACGACCGTGGTTGACGAGTACAAGGACCTAGTGCGGAAAATCAAGGCGGATGAATATCAAGGCGTGGTCATCCCGTCGGAGACCGGCCCCGATGGTCAACCGAGCGGTTTTCGTTTGCGACTGCTCACGAGCGGAGGGCGCCGCCCCGCCGACGTCGACCCCGTCATTCGGCGCTACGACTCTCGCATTGCTATGTCGCTCATGAGCGAGTTTCTTGTCGTCGGGCTCGACAAAGTCGGCTCGCTCGCGTTGCATTCGGACAAGACCGCGCTCTTTTCGGTCGCGCTCGGCGCCCTGCTCGACGAGCGCGACCGACAATGGAATGATGAGGTATTCCCCGAGCTAATGATTCTCAACGGATGGCCCGCGGAGGCCGCTCCGCGTCTTGTGCACGGTGATATCGAGAAGGTTGACCTACAAGCCCTAGGGGCCTTCCTGACGTCCGCAGTCGGGAGCGGAGCGGTCACCGTCGACGACCGCCTAGAATCGTGGGTACGCGAACGCACCGGCCTACCGGAGCCAGAATACGGCACCGCACGCGCCGCCGCTCCCGCCGACGCGCTCCCGCTCGTGTCGGGGTTCTGAGATGCGGAGCGTTGTGCACGGAGACGACCGGTCTATCACCGACTACGAGATACGGTGCGCGCGATGCAACGCCCTGCTCGCCGAGGTCGCGACCCGTCCCTGGCGCATACGATGCCGCCGTTGCGGGCGTGTGAATATCGGGCACACAGGCGAGCGCAGAAGCGCAGTGCAGAGCGCGGTCACGACGATGCGCTTGCCACTGGTACCAGGGTCTGATATTCATACTGCATAGTTTCCACTACCGCTATCGCGTGGCCTAGTGCCCAGTACCCTCGGGGGGGGGCATGGGCACTATCGCTATTCGCGCAGTCGTCAAGCGAGCCATACCGAGCGAGGGCGCCCTCCGCATCTACGGATGGGCCGCGCTCTCCCGCGACGCCGAAGGCAATCCGGTTATTGACGCCGACGGCGATTGGATACCCGTCGAGGAAATCGAGAAGGCCGCACAGCAAGCGCTTCTGGACCGTGGCGGTCGCGCGGCTGTCGGGGTGAACCACGAAGAGCTCAACCGCGGCGACCTCATCGAAAGCTTTGTGTTGACCGAGGCGAAGCAGAAAGCTTTCGGTCTGGAGAACACGCCGACCGGCTGGATGGTTGGTATCTCGACGACTGACCCCAAAGTCATCAACGCCGTTCAATCGGGCGCGCTCGCCGAGATGAGCGTGCGCGCGCAAGGGCGCCGCAAGCCGCTCGCTCTACCCGACGGCGAGACGTGGGCGAACATCCTGAAACGAGTCGACGCGCCGAAAACGGTCAACGTGGTGACCGACCTACGGCTGCGCGAGATTGAGCTTCTGTCAATCGTTGACAAGGGGGCGGGCGGCAATGAGGTCGTTCGCCCGGGAATAGTTCTGATCACGAAGAGGGAAGGCATGCAAGAAGACGTCAAGAAAAGGACGGTTGGGGCTATTCTCGCCGACCTAATCGAGCGGGGCGCCTTCGCTGACGCGAAGCTTCCGCCTGAGGAGATGGAGCAATTGATGGCCGAGGTCGCGAGAATGAACGCGGCCGAAGCGCAGGCTGCCGAGCAAGCGCAGGCTGCCGCCGTCGCAGCGCCACCCGTGCAAGAGATGGCAATGCAGGCCGACGGCGAAAAGAAAAAGGACGACGTCGAGAAAGCCGAGGACGAAGAGAAAAAGGACGAGCTTGCAAAGCGCAACGTCGCCCTCGAGCGCCGCGTAGCCGAGCTAGAATCCGCTGCCGCTCATTCGGCGCTTGTGGACATGGCCAAGCGCGACATGGCGTTTCTTCCTGGCGCCGACGTCGACGAGGTTGCGACGATTATCCACGAGATTCGGCAGAATCTCGCGAAGTCACACGCGCAGAAGGTCGAGACGCTGCTCAAGAGTGCGAGCGCCGCAATCCGCAAGGGGGGGCTGCTTGACGCGACCGCCGCTCCGACGTCGGGGACTGCCGGTGGCGGCGAGCTACACGAGCTCGCTAAGTCGCTGCGCGCAAAAAACCCCGAATTGAGCGCGGCAAGCGCCCTGCTCGAAGCCGGGCGCACGCGACCCGACCTCTGGAACGCCCATCGGAAAGCGAGGTAGTTAGATGGCAACCGCAAAGGACCTTTTCGACATCTCCGTGCCCGCGGGCTCTGACTTGAGCTCGAATCAATACTACCTCGTCAAGCGCAGCGGCGGGAATCTCGCGGTCTGCTCCACCGCCGGCGAGCGCCCACTTGGCGTTTTGCAAGACGACCCGTCAGCAAGCGGTCGCGCGGGCCTTGTGCGCACCGCGGGCCTGACCAAGGTCGAGGCCGGCGGGACCATCGCGCAAGACGACCTGTTGACCGTCGACTCGAGCGGCAAAGCGGTCAAGGCAACGACCACCGGCGGTGGTTACGTGTGGGGCGTCGCGAACGAGGCTGGGTCGAGCGGCGAGATTATCTCGGCGCTCATTGGAATGCAGGGCGTTGGCTACACGGCGACGAACGGGATGATTCAAATCCCGATGTCCGTTTGGCAGGAGCAAGACGGTACAGCGCTCGCAGACTTTTCGGACGGCGCGAGCCCGACCCCTGGCTACAGCGCAGGCGACGAGTCGTTCGGGATCCGGTGGAACAACCATGCGAACCCCGACCCCATCTCGTGTTCTGTGACGCTGCCCTACGACGTCGACACGAGCTCCGCAATCACGATGAATATTCTCGCCGCCAAGGTCGGCGCGACCGTCGGCGACGCGGTCACATGGACCGTCGAGGCGTTCAATAACGTCGACGGCGCGCTCTACGATGCCGATGCCGACTACGGCGGAACGTCCTCAGCAATGACCGGCGACGCGACGAGCAAGACGTGTCAGCTCGAGACGCTCACGCTCGCGGCGGCGAACCTCCCCGCGGCGGGGTCGCAAATTGTTCTCACGATTCAGCCGACCGATGGAACCCTCGGGACCGATGATGTGATTCTCCTCGGTGTCTGGCTACAGTACACGCGCCTCTAGCCCGTAGGGCGGAAAGGACCGAAAAATGCCTATCAATCCGACTTCGGGCTCCGTGCACATTGACCGAGCCCTAACTGACTTCGCGATTGCGTACGGTACTGACCTCGCGTCGACGTTCGTAGCCGACCGCGCTTGCACCGTCGTGCCGGTCGACAAGCAGAGTGACAAATATTTTCAATGGAACAAGGGCGACTTCTATCGACTCGAGATGGCCAAACGCGGCGACGGCGACAAATCCGAGGGTAGCGGCCAGCGCATCTCGAACACGACGTACTTCGCCGACGTGTGGGCGCTCCACACTATGATCACCGACAGGCAGCGGAACAACGCGCGCAATGAGGTTGACCTCGAGGCCGCGAAGGTTCGCTACCTGATGCATCAGGCGAAGCTCGCGCGTGACTCTCAATTCGCCTCGACGCTGTTCACCACGTCGGTGTGGAGCGGGTTCTCCGACCAGGCCGGCGTCACAAGCTCGCCGTCGACCAACCAGTTCATCTATTGGGACGACTACAGCAACAGCGACCCCATCGACGATATCACCGACCAGATTTCAGCGCTCGAGGTAACCGCTGGCGTCCCCGGCGCTGACCTCGTCGCGGTCACCAATGCAGCGGTGTTCCGAGCGCTTGCGAATCATCCCGACATGCTCGACCGAATCAAGTACACGGCCGGCGTCGACCGGCCCGCTGCGGTCACGCAACAGGCGATGGCCGCGGTCCTCGGCCTCGATGAGCTCATTGTGGCGAGGGCTGTTCAAAACAGTGCGGCCGAGGGCGCGACCGCCACGATGGCGGCACTGTTTGGTGATTCGTTCCTGCTCATGTACCGCACGCCCACGGCGAGCGACGATATGCCCACCGCGGCATCGCTGTTCTCGTGGACCGAATTTGATGGTGTGACGCCCGACGGCGCCGCCATCTTTCAATGGTATGACGAGAGCCGCAAGTCAACGTTCCTTGAAGCCGAGCAGGCTTTCGACATCGTCGCGACCGCGGCCGACCTCGGAGGTATTTTCACGGGTTGCTTGGCGTAGCGACTCCGCCTTCTGCCTTGTCCCCTGTGGGGGGGGCTAGGGCGGATAGCTCTCCGTGTTTGCCGCCCTAGCCCCGACCCCGGGAGGGTCTGATGACGTGGACGTATGACAGCACCGATATCTCGACGGACCTTGCGAAGGTTCGGCTCGAGATTGGTGACACGAACACATACGACCAAGGCCTGACCGACGAAGAGATAAACCGATACCTCGGCTCCTACAGCCTAGCGGGAGCGACTCTGCGCTGCGCGCAGGCGCTCTACGCCAAGTGGGTGCGCGACGTCGACCGTAGCAACCTCGGCATGAGCGCGTCGCGCTCGCAGAAGCTACAACATCTCCGCGACCTCATCGAGTACCTACAGGCGCGCGCTAGTCGGCGCGCGAGCCCGTACATCGGTGGTGTGTCGCAAGATGCGAAGGATGGCCTCGACGAGGACGAGGACCACGTCTTGCCAGCGTTCAAAAAAGACCGCTGGACGAAGGAGCGCTACGGGTGAGTGTGCGCGCGAATATCCATCTCGACACGACGCGATTGCGCGCGTTGAGCGAGAAAATGCATCGCGCTGCGCGCTCTGGCGCAACGTCGGGCTCCGCGGTCAATCGCGCGTTTGCGCAAGCGTCGCAGATACTCGTCGGCGACGTGCGCGAGGCGATACTGTCGAGCTATTCCGATTCGTGGCCGGGCACCGTTCGAACGGGCGCCCTCGCGCGTAGCTTCCGCGAGTACGTCGAGGTCACGCAACGCCGCGTGCGCATCGGCGCATCGTCTGACCTCGTCTACGCGCGCATTCAGGACCAGGGCGGACGCATCACGCCCAAAACGCGCAAGGCGCTGGCGATACCACTTCGGCGCGTGCCTGTTGGCAAATGGCCTCGTCATTGGCCAAAGGGCGAGCTATTCACCTTGCGGAAAAAGGACCGGCCGACGGGCGACACCGTCGGGATCCTGTACCGCAAAACGGGCAAGCGCGGGCGCCTACAAGCCATGTATCTACTGCGCCGCTCTGTGAAGATACCGGCGAAGCGCTACCTTGACGCCGCTGCCAAGTCGGCGCGTCCAAAGATTGCCAAGCTGATATCGCGCGCCATCGGCGAAGAGGTGGCCGGTGGCTGATTCGGTCCGTCTCGCAGCGTTGAAAAACCTCGTCACGACGATGGAGGGAATCACCGTGGCGAACGGCTATGCGACGACTGTGCAGACGGTTCTGAAAGAGTTTGTCGACTGGGAGACCGGCCCGCCGCGCGGCACGCTCCCGATGATTGGCGTTGTACCGCTCGCCGCGAGCTACGAATACATATCGGCGCGCACGACGTCGTGCGTCGGCGTGCGTATCTCTCAAGAGGTCGCCGTCGAATTTGTCTACGCCGCGACGACGCAAGACATTGCTTGGCAGACCGGCGACGAGATGGCCGACGACATCATTGCTGCCGCAAGCGTCGACCGTACGCGCGGCGGCAATGCGCTCGATACCCGCGTCGCGAGCGTCGAGACCGACGCGGGGAATGCCGACACGATGGACAGCCGCGGCGGTGTCGCGGCAGGCATTGTGCGGCTCACACTGGACATCGTGCGCTCGCTGGGGGTGTCATGACGCGCTTGTATTTCGTCCGTAACTGGGCATGGAACGCGGTGCAGTTTCTCCGAGGGCAATACTACCTGCCGCCCCCCGAGGTCGTCGAGGCGGCCATACAGGCGGGTGCCGCCGTGCACGAGGGCGCGGAGCCGCCGGAGCCGGACCCCGTGGCCGAAGCGAAGGTTCTACGCGACGAGCGCCGAGCGCGCCTAGCCGCGGTCGAGGCGGCGAGAGCCGAGGCCGGTAGACTCGGAGGCGCCGAGCGCAACGCCCTACGCCGCAAGGCTCTTGCCGGCGTCGAGGCAGCAAAGAGACAGCTTACCCCAGCCGACGAGACCAACAAGGAGCGCCGCGCGCGCCTCGAAGCCGCGGAGCTCGTCTTGCGCGCGTCCGAGGGGTTAGCCGACGAGCCGAACGCCGACCGCCGAAAGCGCCTTGCCGATGTCGAGGCGCTGAAAAGACCGCTCGGCGTAGACCATGCCGCCCGCCGTGCGGCCGTCGCGACCTCGGAAGCGGTACATCGCCAGGCGCTTGCCGACGAGCGCGAAGCGGCGCGTCTCGCCCTGCGCGAGGCCAGGGCTAAGAAGCTAAAGGCCGCGATGGCTGCCGTTGGAAACGCGGCAGCGCTCGACGCCGCGGAGGGCGAATAGATGGCACGGACCGCAATCACATTGACGTCTATCGCCGATTTCGCTTCCGGGGGGAATCTCACCGGAACGACCGGAGACCAGGCGAACGGTATGGTTATCACCAACGCGCCCATCCCCAGGGTCGGGCTGATTGTGAGCAGTACCCACTCGTCGACGGTTATTTTCACAATACGTGTCGCAGCGTCCATCGCGACGTTCAAGAGGGGTCCGTTTTTTTACCCAAATGGCAGCTACACTGTGCCGGCCGCGGTCGGGTCGGTCGAGGGCAAGCTTGCCCTGATTCTCGACCACCCGGCGTGGCTTGATGCGGGCGATATCAACATCAACAGCAGTGACAGCAACCTCAACCTCTGCACATTCTACGCCTACACCTGGACGCCGACGTGGAACGGAGCCTAGACGATGGCACGCACCGAAATCGCGGTTACAAACCTCGGCCCATTCGCGAAATCCGGTGTTACTCTCACCGGCACGACCGGCGACGACACCAACGACCACGAAATAGATGGCGATTCTGTGCCACGCCTCCACTTGCTTTGCAGCAACGCGCATACGAGCACGGTAGACTTCGCCATTCTTGCCGCGAGCAATTCTAGGACGGGCGTACGTGGCGCAACCATTGCGGCGGTCACGTCTACCGTGCCAGCGGCTGCAGCTGGTATCGAGGGTAAGCGACTTGTCGTGCTTGACGCCCACGCTCTACTACAGGACGGCGACGGCGTAGCAACCAACGCCATTTTGATTAACTCGTCAGATGCGAACCTGAATCTCTGCACCTTCTACGCCTTTACTTGGACGCCGACGAGCGTCACCTAAGGAGGCTCTACCATGGCGGTCTCAACACTCGCTCTCGGCTACAATTCGACCATCGAGATTGACACCGATTCAAACGATGGCTCCTACGGCACGTCGGCCACTATCGGCGGATTCACGAGCGGTTCACTCGCGCTCGCCCGCACCAACCCCGACTCGACCAACATCGACACGAGCGGCTACCAGGGGCGTGAATACGGAATCAAGGGCGCGACGCTCAATTTCGAGTGCCTCGACGACCAAAACGCCGACACGTTTCAAGACCAGGTACTCGCCGACTACGACGCCGGGACGAAGCGCTGGTTTCGTATCCGTCCGCGCATAGGGGCCGGCTACGTCCAGTACAGTGCAAAGTTCGTTATCGACTCGGCCTCGTACACCGTCGAGCAAGGCGGCGTCGTGCGGTTCTCGCTTGCGGCCTCCTCCGACGGTACGATAACCAAGAGCGACCAGTCCTAACCTATGGGGGTCGCTATGTCGAAGGCGCGCGTCAACGTCGAACTAAACGGGATGGAACTGCAATTGCAGTACCTATCGCGAAATCAAATGGAGCTTCAGCGTATCACCGGCCTGGATCCGATAGCGTTCATGGAGCAAGCCGTCGGCGACGAGGGCAAGGACAAGGTCCGTCGCGGTATCCGGGCGAGCTCGTTGGCGAACATCGTGCCGTTGATATGCGCGGGGCTTGCGCATCATGACGAATACGCGGCGATGGCCGAGGGAGCGCTGCGTAAGCGCATCTGTGATTATATCGACGCGGAGGCCGAAAAGACAGGCTCGGTCCCGCTTATCGTCGCGGCGAACCTCTCGCGGCATATCCTGCCGGTGTTCCGGGACGCCGTCATCCCGCCGGGCAAGCAAGTCGACAAGCCGCAGGCGGAGGCCGACGACCCTTTAGCCGAGGCCGGCGCCGAGAGCGCAGGCCCATCGAATGGCACGACTTGATGGTGCGCTGCGCAGCCGCGGGAGTGCCTCCGCACGTATTTGCGCGGCTGACGCTAGGCGAGGTATTCGTCGTGCTCGAGGGCGAGCGCCACCGTGCACGGCAGGAGCTCGTGGGTCGCATCGTCGCGGCGGTCCGCGCGCTCAGCCAAGCCTTCGGTGGCAAGCGCGCCCTAGAGGGTATCGTCGACGACGATGCGCCGGCTGAGATATCAGCCGCGGCAGCCAGGCGCCTGCGTTTCTGGAGGCCATGAGCATGGGCGAGCGCTACGACATCCAGCTAGACATCGAGAGCAACGCAAAGGAGGCGTTCGGTGCGGCTGCCGAGGCTGCCAGCGGCCTTGCGGACGCTGCAGGCTCGATGTCCGAAGAAGCGTCGTCAGGCATGAGCGACATAGGTGCCTTTGCCGAGAAATCGGCCGACGCGCTCAATCACATGAGCGAGAAGGCAAAGAACGCGGTGGGCGGCATCGGTTGGACGGCCATCAAGACGGGTCGGCGAATTTTCCAGACGTCGAAAATGGCCGCAAAAGGAATCGGCGCCGTCGGCAGCGCTTCGCTCGCCGCCGCGGGGCAGGTTTCCAAGCTTGGCGCAAAGGGAACTGCGGCAATGGGCTCGATGCTCGATGCGTCGACGGCGGTCAATTCGGCTCTCGAGATTGCGCGCAAGGGCATGGAGCTATGGCGGGGCACCGTCGGCGACTCCATTGACACCGCCCTCAAGTTTCGGGCCGTCGGCGACGATACGCTGCAATACTTCAAGGACTACCGGCGTGAAAACGAGCTCATCAAGGCACGCATCGGCGACGCTCTGTTGCCCGTCATGCGTGGCTTCATGGAGACGCTCGACGCGACCGGCGAAAAGCTATCGGTCGTCATAGGAGAGAATCAAAAGCTTATCGGCAGCACGCTCATTGAATGGGTTTCGAGTGTCGGCCAAGCGCTTATCACGGGAATAGTCAAACCGGCTCAATGGATAGTCCAAGCATGGAAGGGCTGGGGAATGATTATCGACGCCGTGCAAGGCGTGCTCGGCAAGTTCCTCGGGTGGGCTGTCGAGCATATCGGCAAGGTCCTTCCCATGCTCGCGGATATGGCGGGCGCCGCTGGGTTCGATGGCGTTGCGGAAAGCATGCGGAACGCCTCGAAACAGACGGCCGAGCTATCCAAAACGTTGAATGCATGGGGCGAAGAGGGCTTCGATGCCATACACACGAACAGCGTCGAACTTGAGGAGATGCAAAGGACCCTTGAGGACCTTGAAAGGCAGGCGCGCAAAACATTCGACGAGGGCGTGGTTCAATCGCAGAAGCGCGTTGCCGAGGCTACCGTAGGCTCTACGAAAACCCTCGACGAGCAGCGCGAGGCGCTCGCGCGGTACACGCAGCAACTTGACGACGTCAATCAACGCATCGATGATTTCATCGCAAAGCGCCAGAGGGCGCGCGAGCAGGAACTTGCGCGACAAGAGAAGGACGCGCGAAGCCTTGATGCGCAAGGCGTCGCGGAAAAAGGCGAGGAACAAGTCAACACCGTCGCCGCCGCAGCGCTCACCGCGCTAGGCGACGTCGGAGACGCAATCATCGGCGGGATACAGGGTGGCCTCGCCGGCGTGGCCGCGTCAATAGTGGGCTCTGTTCTTAGCCGGTCGAAGGAGCTTGAGAAGCAACTAGTCCTGACCAACGAGATGTTCGTCGAGTTAGCCGAGGCGGTGGCGCCGTTGATTGAAGGCCTCTCACCCCTGGTGATAATGGTGGGCGAGCTCGTCTCGGTAGTGTCGAAGGGACTGCACCCGGTGTTTGAGGCCTTCGGTGACGTGACGAGCGAGTTAACGTTTATGATCGTCAATATACTCACGGCGTTCGGTGGGCTCTGGAACGGCCTCGTAAACGCACTGGCTCGGGTGTTTGACACGCTAGGCAAGGTCAAAATATTTGGCGAACGTGTGTTCGGATGGGCGCACGACTGGGCCGAGGGCATCCGCGATGCGGCTATTGACCTAAGCGGCTTGGATGAGATGCGGCGCGAGATGGAGAACGGCGCGGATGCGATGGCGGATGGCACCGACGCTATCAACGAAGCGACGCGCGACATCGTGAGCTCTCTCACGAACGTGCCGAGCGGCGTCAAGGTCGCCCTCGCGCGCTTCCGGGCGACCGACGCGGAGATGGGCGGAGTCGGCGACGTGGCGACCGAGGCCGCTCGTGATACTAGTTCACAGAGCGTGCCCGACGACTTTCAGGGCGGCATGTTGCCTGCGACGGTCGAGGAAATAGCCGCGACGGCAGCGGGCGCCAACACTATCACGCAGATTGAAAATCTGAGCGTCGTTGCCCCCGTCGCGACTCTCGAAGAAATCATCGCGCAATCGCGCGAGGAGGCCGAGCGTCAAGGCAGCGCCACGGATGGCGCCCTCGCCCCGCCGGTCTACACGCCGGCGGAACAAAGCGCGCTCGACGCCGCGCGCGACGCGGTCGCAGGGGGGTTTGCGCTGCCATGAGCATGCTGCACCTAAACGGATGGGCCGTGCCGGTCGTGACGTGTGAGCTCAAACATCAAGACATCGCGGGCGCGCGAGGCTACAGTGCCAACGGGCTCTACCGTTTCACGAGAAACAGTTATGCCCGCACGTGGCGCTGCCGCACGGGCCTACTCACGAGCGCGGAGCGCGACGCCTTGCTCCAGATACTCGGACACCGCGGCGACGGGTGGCAATGGGATCTTGCGGGCGACGCGGCGAACGGCGTTCACACGTCGAGCAAGCGTTTTTACTCGGACAAGTTTCGCGCCGCGCAGAGTGCCGAGGAGGTCGCGACTCTCGAGAGCGCCTACGCCGCAGACGGGGCGCGAGTCTATGACTACAACGGCAACACCATGGCGCTGCACGACGGCGCCGAGGGCATGCTGCATGTGGACCCGGGGTCGACGAATATCCTAACCGCGAATCAATCGCACCCGACCGCGAACGGTCATTTGACCGACTACGCGGCCAACGCGCCGTCGACGTCGACGCACGCAGCGGACTCATCACGCTATTGGACGGGGAGCGGCGCCGTACAGGTCACGGTCGACGAGGCCGGGGACGGGGTCGAGGTCACGGCAACCGTGACCGCGGGACAGACTTACCAACTGTCGTGTTACGTATCACCACGCGCTGGCGGCGAGAGTATCCGCATCGAATACTACGACACCGCAGGCACGCCGAATCAAATAGCCGTTCAGAACTACACTCTACCGTCTGACGTCGACACATGGGTGCGAATCACATGCGGGGGCGAGCAGACGGCCGGCGAAACCACGGCGAAGATGCGCGTTACAATGCAGGGCGGGACCGGCGCCTTTGGTATCGACGGCCTGCAGATAGAACAGCAGGACGTCGCACCTACCGCGTGGCTCGACGCCGGCGACGACGTGTGGGGTTCCGGCAACGGCATCCGCCCCGCAGGCGTTCTCGACTACGACCAATTCCTGACCGGCCACACGAGCGGAATCACGTTTGGTGGCTGGTTCAATGTCCTCGACGTCGGCGGTGGCGTCGGGCGCTATCTCCTCCAGACAGCCGCCGCGACCGAGGCCAGCGCACGCTTGAGCATCACGACGGGAGACGCCCCTACGGCGGTCATATACGCCAGCGACGGCAGTCTCTTACAGGCCACAGGCTCTGCACTGACCGCCGGACACCATCACCTTGTAGCGACCTACGACCCTAGCAGCACGCCCACGCTCACGCTCTACGTCGACGGCGCGTCAGCCGCGACCGATACCACGTGGAGCGGGGCACGCTCTAGATGGGATGTCGAAAACACCACCGGCGACTTCTCGATTGGCAGCAACGGAAGCGCAGGCACGACAACCGCGCACGACGCGCTTATCGGCTCAATTCACGTGCTGCCCTACGTCGTGCCAGCAAGCGTCGTCTCGGGGTGGCGTCACTACGACAGCGACCTTGTCGCCGTCACAACGGCGCGCCCGACCCCGTCGGTTATGCCCATCAACGCCTACGGCGACTTCTTGCAGAGCGGACACGACCCCGACGGTGTCGCGGTCTACGCGCAGGTAGACTCCGCGCCGCATGAGCCATGGTTCTCGAGCGGGACTTGGCAAGAACGTGGCGGCCGCGTCGCCTTTACCCTGTTCGAGGCTGAGAAGCGGTGAGAACGCAATCTGCACTAGACACCGCGCTACTCGCTTCCCCGGCGGCCTCGCGCGCGACCTACATCAAGTTCGAGGTTGACCGCGATGGGGCGGATACGTGGGTAGAGCTGAGCGCGTGGAATGGGATTGACTTCGTGCGCTCTGTCACGTTCGGAGAGAGCTTCGGAGCGTCGCCTATGACGTTCTCCGCGGAGCTTAGCTTGCACGCGCAGGACCGGCCTGCGGTGTCGCTCTCTTCATTGATGGCCAATAGCCTCGTCAATTCAGGCGGAGTGCTCTGTAAGCTCTATCAGCGCGTTCGTATCTCGACCTCGACGGTCCCCGACGGCGACGCGGCGGGGACGTATAACGAGGTCTTCCTCGGCCGCATCGACGAGTGGTCGATATCAGGCGGCACGCTCCGCCTATCGGGCCGTGACGAGACCGGCCGCTTGCTCGACCGACTCGTCGAGACCGAGACCGAGTATGGGGACGACGACCCCGCGGGAGCGAGCGCGAACGAGCTACAGGAGATTATTCAGAATATACTCGACGACCACTTCAACACCGCGTCGGATATCAGCGGAACGGCGAGCGCAGACCGTGACACGAAGCTTTCGGGCCGCACGACCGACGGGTCACCGGTGCAGCTGTACTCGACCACGGGCGACTCCGCGACGCCCTGGAAGGCTGCCGACGATACCGGTTGGAGCCTTCGTCGCTTCCTTGCCACAAAAGACACCGTATGGGCATGGATATCGCGGCTTGCAGGCATGATTGGATGGAAGTTGCGCTATCGCTGGCATAGCGGGAGCGGCGTCGACGCATTCGTGCTCGTCCTTGAGGAGCCCGACCGAACAAGCCCGTCATCCGTTATCACGCTCGACCCGACGAAGGGTCAATGCCGCATAGCCTCGACGGGTCTGAAAATACAGGGCATCCGAAACGTGTGGCGCGTAGGTTACATGCTAAACGGAGGCGAGGACCAAAGCGAGACAGCGAGCGACGCAACGTCAATCACGGCGAACGGTCGCCGCGTGGCCGAGGCTCAAGAGGGGTCGGCCTCACAGGTTGATACTTCGACCGAAGCGCAAGCGATGGCAGACAACCTACTCTCAGACACCGCCACGCCGGTTGCCACGGTACAGGTCGACGTGCCCTATCTGTGGTATTTGGAGCTCAACGACATGGTGACGCTCAAGGCCGACGGTATCAACTTCGACTCTGACCAAAGCTTGATCGTGATTGGTCGGAGCAACACAATCTCGCAAGGCGGGGCGGCAATGACGCGCTTGACGTTGCAAGGGACGCTCGAGAAGGGCCGGACGCGGCCCGCGCAACGGACGTACGAAAACCCTCGCCGCGGACCGGCGTATGCATTTTCCCTAATGGCGTCGGGCGGCGGCATGCTCGCGAACTCGAATTTCTCGGACAGCGGCAATGAGTGATACAGCGGTCCCACGCGGCTGGCACGTGACCGACGGAACGCTCGGTACCGATGTCGTTTTCGACACGTCTCAGTCACTTACGGGCGGCAAGTCAATCCGCTTCCCGTCGACCGCGAGCGCCAATTGCACCGTCGCTTCCGACATCATGCTGATAGACGACCCATCTCCGACGGGCGCAAGTAATCTCAGCACGACCGAGTATTTTGTGCGCGCGCATGCTCGCGCATCGAGCGTCGCGGCGAACAAAGACATAGCCATCAGCGTCGGATTCTACACGATAGGCATGGGCGCTGCGTCGACCACGGTGCTATTCAACAACAACTTGGCAGCAGCCGACACATGGCAATCAATCGGCGGCGTCGTCTCGGCCCCAGGTGGGCCAACCGAATATCGCAAGATGCGCATTTTTGTGCAGCGCCCGACTGACTACGATTTCGACGCCTACATCGATTCGGTCGAAGTCCGGCGCTGCCCCCCATACTACCGCGGCGTTGACAGCAGCGGCACCTTTACCAATGCGTTCGCGTCGCCGACGTGGTCACAGCAATACGCCAACCGGCTATCGGAGTCCGCCGGGGTTGTGACTATCAGCCAGCCGGGGCTCTACACAGCGTCGGGTTCGTGTATCATCGCCTCGACCGACTCGCTCGCCGACGGCGATATGTTTGGATGCCGCGTCGGTTTCCGGCCTACCGCATCGGCGAACTACACCTATTTCTACGGCAACTTGACTGCACCGGCGGCGCTTACTCCGACCAACCCGCATTGGATAGGGATGAGCGCATCAGGGCTATTCGAGGTCAACGCTGCGCTCACAAGCAGCGCCGCCGGAAGCGCGGTTTTTCAGGTCGTGCAGTATGCCGGGACCCTGCTGGATTTCGAGGCCGCAAACTTCACCGTCGCCCGTATTTCAGAGTAAGAGGACGTCATGACCAACTACAGACAAACCCACTACACGGCCTCGGAGAGCGTCGAGAAAGCGTTTACGGCGCCGGTCGACGATACGACCACGACCGTCTCTCTCTCGACGTCGAGCGCGGCAGCGACCGGCCTGACGAATGGCTCGGTCTACCGGCTTTGGAGCGACGTCAACTGTTTCGTCGTGTTCACCGACGGCGGGAGCACGGCGGCTGACACCGATGACATGCCGCTCACCGCGGAGATACCCGAGTTTTTTCGGCTCACGGGGACGACGCGTATCGCGGCCATCGTAGCGGCCGGCACTGGGACGCTCTACATCACGAAAATGGCGTGACCGATGGCTGGCATCTATCATGGATTCCATAAGCTCCCGCGCTCGCGTTATCCGCGGGCGAAACCGCTTATCGAGATAGGCGGCTCGGATAGCGGTGGAGCGGCGGCGCTCGCGCAGAGCTTGACCATCAATGGCACGACGGTGGCGCCGACTTTCTGGTATCAAGGCGAGAACGCATCGGCCTCGGGCTGGACCGCCACCGTGGGCGACGACCTCACCGCAGCGGGGTCTGGCGGGACGTTCGGTGACGACGTGCCGATGCCTACGGCTGCGGGGAAGGCGTTCAATGGTGACGGGTCGCGGTATTTCAGCGCAAGCGATACCGCCCTCGGATCCATGACGACAGAGGACTTTGTTGTCGAAGGCATCATCTGTCAAAACACGGGTAGCAATGGGAGGTTTGCGAGTACCTTCACAACCGGGTACGGGTGGGCGTTCTACAATAACGCGAACGACAAGCTCGCGATGTACATCTACAGCGCAGGAGGCGGGCAGAATATCCAAACGGCTGCGGCATCCGTGTCGCCTGGGATCTGGTATCATTTCATGGCCTTTGCGAGCAGGTCGACGACTGGCTTCGGCCAAGCGTTTCTGAACGGCACCGCATCCGGGGCTGCTGTCGATTTGAGCTCCGTCACCGATATTTCAAACTCGCAGCCTCTCACGCTTGGCGCGGATGCAGACGGTACGAATGCCGCTGATAGGCCAATCGCATTCGTTGCGTTATGGAAGCGGGCGAATTGGCTCGACACCCACCTGCAAGCGACCATCGCTCAACAACGCTTCGCCACGCTCACGGGCGTCGCCTCGACGCGCTACGGCTACCCGACGCACACCGACCTGCGAAGCACCGTCGCGCACATGGAAAAACAAGCGAGCACCGACGGGCAACGCATCTTCGCCGTGGGGCCGCGATGGCCACGCATCGAGACCGTGCCCGACGCAGTGTTGCGCTACTCGAGCGGCTATCGCTCCGAGCTCGCCGCCACGAACAAGCTGGTGAACACGCACGCGCCCGACGGCGCATCGTGGACACAGACCCGGTGCACCGTGGGCGACGACGACGTCAACGGCCCCACGCGCTTCCAGGATGCGCACAGTGTCTCCGAGGACGGCACCGCGACCGCGACCCACGTAGTTACGCAAGCGGTCAACGTGACGGCGGACACGTACCTCGTAAGCGTCTGCGCCAAAGCGAGCAACCGGGCGTGGTTTAGGCTCTCGCTATCGTCCCCGACCGACGGCGACGAGTCGGTGTACTTTGACCTCGTGGGCGGGGTCATCGGCACAACGACGGGCACCGTTCGCCAAGGTATCCGGTACCTTGGCCAGGGCTGGCACCATTGTTGGTTTACGCGCACGCACGCAACCGCGGAGGCGGGCACGTTCTCAATTGACCTCGCCGACGCGGATGGAAGCAATTCGTTCTCTGGCGCGTCGCAGGAGTCGATACTCATTTGGGGCCCGATGGTTGTGCAGGATAAGGGTTCGCCGGTCACCTACGTTGAGTCGGGGGCGGCGGCGACAGAGCGGACCGCGGACGTGCTAGAATATACGTCGCTCGCCCTACCGGTAGCATCGACGATGGTATGCGACATCCTGTCGGATACGTCGGGCGCTGCGGCGGTGCGGGCGTATGTCTCGCGCAATGCGGACGCGGCAACGAACCGCTCTCTTCTTTGGACGAACGGCTCCGAGGAGAGTCTAGTCACATCAATTACTGGAGGGGCGACGGTAGCGAACATCACGGCAACGACTTCGCTTGTCAACCGACTCTGGAGAGAGCTTCGCGCAACCATTGCGACTGACAACGTCAAACTCTATGTAGACGGCACGCTCGAGGGAACTCCAGATACGTCCGCCGTGATTGCGACAAACCACGACCAATTAGACATCGGCTGCGCGTGGACTCAAGGTTCGCAGCCCGACGCCGTCGTCCGCTTCCGACTCTATAACAACGTTCAACCGACTCGCGACGTCACCGACTATGGAGACATCATGGCACTCTCAACCGGCTACATCTCGAGCCCATCGGCCGTCGCGCAATCGACGTCCTACGCAAACATCGGCGGCACCTGGACCGAGGTCTCGGCCACTGACTTCACCTTCGCCACCGCAACCGGTATCTGGACGTACGATGGCACCGACACCAAGACCTTTTTGATATGGGCGGCAATTTCCGGCGCCATCTCCGCAGGCACGCCGCTACTGACAACGACCATCGAAAAGAACGGCTCGGCGGTCACGGCAAGCGAGATGACGCGCAAAATCAGCACGACCAACGTCGGCGCCTGGGCGATATGCGTCGAGGTCTCGCTTGCGACAAACGACACAATCAACCTCGCAACGAAGGTTGACACCGGAACGCCGGATTTCACGCCGTCGAAGTGCACCGTCATTATCCACGAAGTGTAGCCCTATCGCCGCGTCCCGAGGCGCGTTAGACTAGGACCATGCCGTTCCGCTTCGACCTGCTAGAGTACGTCGCAGGCGCCATCAGTGCGCTCGCCGTCGGCGGTGCGATGGCATGGCTCAACTATCGACTCTCCGAATCATCCCGCCGGATCCAGCGACGCGTCGAGACCGCCGAGATGGTTGGCGCCGTGCAGGGGGAGATGCGCGGGCTTGTGCGCGAGGTTCACACGGTAGGGCAGCGCCTCGGCCGCGTCGAGCTGACGCTCGCTACGCTCGACGATAGACTAGACGAACACATGGAAAGCCACACGCACCGGTCGGCCGTCGGTTAGTCCCACCAGGCCGCCACGGGAGGGAACGCAATGCAGGGTATGGAAAGTGGACTCGTCGCGGCGGTGTCGGGCGTTGGTACGTGGGGAATCATTGGTTTAGTGCGTACGGCGTTTCCGCGCCTGTGGCGCGATATCTTGCGGGGTAGGCACCCCCGCCTCGCCGCGGTCGCCGTCGCCGCCGCATGCATCGGTGGCGTTGCGGCATCGGTCGCAGGGCTGCCCATGGCCGCTGCCGTCGAAGCCGTCGGCTTCGGCTTCTCGGCAGCCGTCGCGTTGCGGCAGCTCACCAAGGGGGAGAGGGAGGAGGACCTGCTCGGGGGCTACATCGGCGGCGAAAATGGCCGGCGTTAGCCGCATCGCTATCGTTGCCGGGCACGGAGGGAGCAACCGAGGGACGCGCGTTCTCGGCCGTGACGAGTCCAACTGGGTGCTCGACTACGCGCGCTTGCTCCACCGTCGCTGCGAGGCAATGTGGCGCGACCCGCTGTTCCAACTGACGCGCGACGGAGACTATGACCTTGGCCTAGACGGCACGGCGAAAAAGGCAGCCGACTTCGGTGCGCAGCTTGCAATCGTCCTGCACGTCAATGCGTACAGTACGAGCGCTCTGCACGGCGGTGCGGCGTTCGCTCTCGACGGCGACGCTTGCGGCAGGTCGTGCGGCAACGAGGTGATGCATAGCTACCCATGGGAACTTGCGCCGATGCGCGAGCTCGCCTGGTACGTACCCTCCGACGCGCACGACTGGCGCAAGGCCGTGGCGAACGTTCTGCGCCCGTACGCTCGCCGCGGCATCTCGGCGACACTAATTGAGTTGTTCTACGCAACGCACCCGTACGACGTCGCTGTGGCCGCCTGCGAGGGCGTTATAGACAGAACGCAGCTTGCGGTTATGGCTGGGCTCGCGACCGTTCTGTGGCCCGCTAGGACGGCTTCAGTCGTCGCTTGACCGACGCATACTCACGCACCGCCGCGTAGAATGATTCGCGCGCCGCGCGGAGTAGCGTCTCGGCCTCCTGCATGTAGGACTCGGCGTCGCCGCGCTGGATTGCGTTGCTGTAGACGCGCAAGCGCAAGTCGTAGATCCGGCGCTGCGACGCGATGATGGCATCGCCCATCATCTCGCGGTAGCAAGCGCCGCACAGCGCATTGCCATGCATCGGCACAACCGACGCGTCGGCATCGTCGCAAAAGTCGCAGCGCTTCGACATCGTGGCCTCCCTCGTCAAGCGATATCTCGCGCCCCGCTCCCGCGCAACCTATGCGTGCGCTGTGATGTACGTCTCGATGACTTGTGCAAGCTCGCACCGTGCACGGCAAATAGCCTCGACCATCCGATGCACGTCAGCGTCGGTGTTCGCCCGCGTTATCCCGTAAGAGTACGCGCTTCGGTGTAGGTCGTAGGCCGTTATTGCGTGCGCCACGTCGGAGTCGGCGGCCATCTCACGGTGGCACGCCGCGCAGAGTAGGTAGCCGCCTATCGGGTCGACCAGGTTTTGCGGGGACGAACAAAGCTCGCAGGAATCAGGCATCGCAACCTCCTTCGCCGCCCCATCGCCCACCGACCTCGCGGCGATTGCATCCACTGATTGTAGCACGTACGCGCGAGCGACAAAGCGGTAAGACGTCGCTTGCATCGCGCTCAAACCCCTGCTAGGAAAACGCAAACACACGGAGGGACAATGCACACAGAACAATCCAAGACGATACGGGTATCCGCGCTCCCGCGGTTCCTCGCTTGTCCGAGCAGCGAGGCGCCGTGCGAGCATCCGGTAGACACCCCGAGCGACGCGGCCGACGTCGGAACCGCTGTGCACGAATGCGCAGCCGCGATGGTCATGGGGCGAGACTACGACGCCACGGAGATTGCGCGCGCTCATGGCGTCGACCCCGAGGAGGTGTCAATCCTGACGGCGTGCGCGCGGCAAGCGTGGGAGGAGGTCGAGCGCTTTTTCCCGTCGCCGCAAGTCGAGCTTGCTCTCGCGGCGCCCGGCTTGCGCGGCCACGTCGACGTTATTCAAAGCGGAGAGACGTGCGTCGTGCTCGATTGGAAAACGGGCCGCGTACGGCGAGACCATACCTCGCAACTTATGGGCTACGCGGCTTGCGCTGTGCATGAGCTCGGTATGCCGACGAGCGAGCGTATCACCATCATAACGGCGTGGCTCCGCATGGGCGAGCTTGATGTGCGGCACTACACACCGTCGAGCCTCGATGGCTTCCGCGCTCGCGTCGACGACGCCCGGCGAAACATCGGGAAAGTCTACGGGCCCGGCGAGCCCTGCGGGTATTGCCCTCGGCGCCACGCCTGCGAGGCGCGAATAGAGTACGTGCGCAATTGCATTGAGACGCTCGATGGAGTGCGCGGCAATTGGGGAATCGACGAGACCCGTCTTGCCGACCTATGGCAGCGCACACGCGTTCTGAAAAAGGCGGTCGACGCCTACGAGCGCGCGGTGCGTTCTGTCCTCGTAGAGCGTGAGCTCGAGACAAGCGACGGCTACCGCCTTGAAATGAGGCGCGACACCGTCGAGACGCTACACGCTGAGCGCGCGTGGCCTGTACTGCTCGATGAGGGCCTGCCCGTCGAGGCGCTCGCAAAATGCGTCAAGCTAAGCAAGACTGCGGTGACCCGCGAGCTTTCGGAGCGTACAGCGCGAGGGCGCAAAGGCAAGGCGATTGAAGCTCTAATGGATAGACTACGCGCAGCCGATGCGGTACGGATGGAAGAGCGCACAAGCGTGCGCAGAAAGAAGGTGGGGAAATGACAAGCTTGATGGAAGTGGGACAGAATCCGATGGCGCTCGATAACGAGCCGCAAGTCATGGACGTCGGCGTTCTCGAGCAGTTAACCCGTGGCGAGGTCGATATTCAAGTGGCGACCGCGAGACGCTTCGCGCGCGATATCGACACGTTTAAGCGGGCCGCAACGAACCAGGCGCTTGCGAACCCGCGGATTGCGCAGACGTGCGTCTATGCGCTCCCGCGCAGCGGGAAAGTCATCAATGGGCCAAGCATACGACTCGCGGAAATCATGGCGGGATGTTGGGGCAACCTGCGGTGTGAGACGCGCATCGTCGCTGAGGGCAAGCGGTCGGTCACGGCGCAAGCGGTCGCGTGGGACCTAGAGCGCAACGTGCTAATGAAGTCAGAGGTACAGGCGCGAATCGTCGACAAGCGAGGCAAGCGCTACAACGATGATATGATCGTAATGACTGGCAACGCCGCCTGTAGCAAGGCTCTGCGCAACGCAATCTTTCGGGTCATCCCACGCGCCTACGTCGACGCGCTTTGCGAGATGGCAATGCGCAAGGCCGCCGAAAGCGACGTGAGCCTTGAAGAGCGCCGCGAGCAGTGGCTCGCGCACTACGAGAGGCTAGGCGTTGCGCGCGGGGCTACCCTGACGACGCTTGGCCGCGGCTCTGAGGAGGAAATAACCGTCGACGATATCGGAACGCTGCAGGGAATACGCACCGCGATTGCAGAGGGACACACGACGCTTGAGGACGCGTTCGGGCTCGCCGACGAGCCCAAGAAAGCCGAGGCTCCCGCCGAGGGCACCATCGGCTTCGGCAAGCGCGCGCGGAAGGATGGCGGAAAATGACGGACCCCAACGAATGGATGGCACGGGCGCTCTCCGCCGAGGCGCGAGCGGCCGAGCTAGAGCAAGCTGCACTGTCGCTACAGCGAGAGCTAAAGGTGCGCGTGACCGAAGCGCAGAGCCAAGTCGAGCGGCTCTCTCTCGACGTCGCAAACCTAATACGACACCACGAGGCCGAGATGCGCGACCTGCGCGCCTCGCTCGATGGGGTGCAGGATGAAATCACTTGATGTCGAGATGCCAAGCGCCGAGTGGGCGGAGCGGGAACTAGGCATCGGCGACAATTCCGACCCCGAGGCGACCTTACTCACGTTCGTGTGGCTGCACGGATGGCTCTGCGCTGCGCGCGCGGGCGACGACGTGCGGCCGGTTGAGCAGATATGCAATGAGGCCGCGTCCGTGTTCCGCGCGAGCGGTCTGCGAGCGTCTATCGTCGACGAGGCAGCGAAACGAAACATCAACTTGATATGAGGGGGACAGCATGGACGAGTTTACAGGCGCCGGCGAGCGATTGCGACGAGCGCGGCTCGCAAAGCCGTGGACGCAATCGGAGCTTTCGGAAGCGAGCGGTGTTCCGAGCTCGACGGTGTGTCGAATCGAGCAGGGCAATACGCCGAGCATTCGAAGCCTGCGCAGGCTTGCGGAAACGCTTGGATGTGACGTTCTGTGGCTCGCACACGGCGACGCGAAGCACGACGTGCCGCCGTCGGGCGAGGGCGACGGCGGCGAGGGGGGATGCGAGGGAGAAACAAAACGCCCGACTGACCGCGATGCTTGAGGCCCTGAAGCCCGACTAGCGTAGTAGCAGCAATTCAGGCACGCGTACCTCTAGCGGGTGCGGCTCCGAAAGAAAATCAGGCAACGCAAGCTGCGGATCCATGACGCCCGCGCCAGGCGTGTCGCGCAACCCTAGCACGTGGCCGAGCTCGTGGCGCATCACGCTCTCGAGTACCTCGGGGTAGCGGACCGCTGAGTCGTGCGAGATAATGACCCGCGCTTTTCGGAGGCAGCCCTCCCGCGTGGTCGTGTACGCGCGCCCCGCGGCGCGCAGGTCACGCTGCTCGACGACAACCGACGCGACGGGGTCGAGGCGGAATACCTCGCGCCCCATCTCCCAGTGCCAATAGGCAATCGCTCTCTCGAGCGCGGCGCGTACCGCAGGCGAAGCGCTGGCGCCTGCGCGTATGCCCACGGGATTGCACACCCGATGGCGGAGCGTCGGCGGTGCGTGGGCGCACGCGGAAAGCGCCAGGAAGGCAGCACATAGGCACAAGCACGGGGTGAGTACGGGGTGGGTGCGGGGTAGCATTGGGTCGGCTCCTACGCAAGCGAGCAGAAAAGGCGGCGGAAGGGGAGGTCGACATCCTAAGCACACGCGCCATCCGCGCATGGCCTAGGCTCCCCTTCTGCTGCCCAGGTCGTACGCCCCTGGGCGCCGCTTGAGTATTATCGTCTCGGCGCCACATGGGGGTGCTAAAACATGCGACCGGCCTCGGCCACGCGGGATTGCGCGGCGAGGCCAGCGGGCCCGCAGATCTCCGCCTAGAAACGTTGGGCCGCTCGCCCGCGCCCATCGAGGCCAATCGAGGCGGGGCGACGCGAGGTTATTGTCCCGCCTTGCTCGACGGTGTTGCGTGAATATGTATGCGCTTATTGCTTTGCGCGAATGTCTGGACTATGAACGGCGAATCATCAAACAAAGGGAGGCGGACAATGGAACGAGCACACACCGCTTGCGGCTTCTGCGGGGCCCGCATCACGACGGGGCCCTGGTTCAAAACCTATTGCTCGCAACTATGCCGGGTGAAGGCATACCAAAAAAGGGAGCGCGAGCGAGCCAAGGCATGGCGCGAAGCGTCCAGAGCGGGGGGCGTGACAGGGCGTGACGGTCACGCGTGACAGCGTGACACTGTCACGCGTCCGCGGAGTCGGCGCGGAAATTCCGCGGACGTTCCACGGAACGGTCGCGCCGCTTCGCGGAACGGTCGCGCCGAATCGTGGAACAGGGGGGAATCATGTTTGCGGAGCTGCATCGCAGTTTCAAGAATCATCCAAAGGTCCGGGTGCTCGCGAGGGCGCTCGGTGTCCCGAGGCCATACGCGAGGGGGCTTGTCGTTGGACTCTGGCTTGAGGCTCTCGACGAATGCCCATGCACTGGAGCCTTCAAAGAATGCACGGCAGAAGACGTCGCGTGGAAGGCAGAATGGACAGAACCGACGGGCGCAAAAGTCTTTTGCAATGCGCTGGTTGAGGCCGGTTTGCTCGACGAAATCGAGGGCGGCTATCAGATCCACGACTGGGAAGATCATACGGCGTATATACGCAAGGCTATACGCGACCGCGAGCGGAAGCGGCGCAAGAGGCTCGAGAGCGCGGAGGCCGAGTCCGCGGAAATTCCGCGGACGTTCCGTGGACGTTCCGTGGAACGGTCGCGGAAAGTCGCGCTTCAACCTGAACCTGAACCTGAACCTGAACCTGAACCTCTCTCTCTCTCCAATAGGGATCCGGCAACACCGGACGCACCGCTCGGACTAGGCGAACTGGAGCGAGAGGGATTTGAGCGGTTCGGTCAATTGTCCGGCGGCGTCGTCGCGAAGCTTCGGCGCTTCGCGCCCGTCGCGCGATGGGAATGGGACGCGGTACTCGCAACCGAGGGGAGGTCGTGGACCTATGTCGCGAGGGTGCTACAAGGCTTGCGCAAGGAGTCAAGCAGAGACGCGCCGCCACGCGCGGCGCCGAAACCGCTGACAGCATACGAGAGGGGGGTGCAAGATGTCCGGGAATGGGCACGACGAGAGGACGAGGCAGAAGCGGAGCGACTTCGCCGAGGCGATGGAGACCCTGCGGGCGTGCTACCCGCACCGCCTGGCGCGTGAGGAACGCTGGGGAGACACCGTGCGGGTGTATTGGACCCATCTATCGCGCTTCGATGCGGACGTCGCTCAGAGGGCATTCTCGCGCGCCTGGAAGGCACATCCGCACTGGTTCCCGACCTTGGGGCAAATGGTCGAGCTCTGCAAGACGGCCGAGCGCGAGCTTCGCAAGCCAGCGCCGCCGGCGCCGACGATGCCGAGCGACTCAGAAACGTTGGATTATGGTGACTACCCTGACCCGTGGGGCACGCTCTCGCCGCGGCCATGGATCCGATACGGCCAACTACTCGCGCGGTATCACCGATGGGAGGCCCGCGACGACGAGACGCAGCGCGAGCTCGCGGCCGTACGCGCGGCACTAGGCATCCCCGACGGCGTCGACGACGCGAACGCGTTCGTGGCGGGTCTCACGGGAGGGTAGTTCGATGCCATCGAACCCAGCATGCGTCCCAACCGAACACGCTGAGCAAC
>JABAHS010042469.1_pt3 | contig 34345 bp, 20 predicted proteins | sample 7062111 | NCBI WGS metagenome assembly JABAHS01 (sample SAMN14534600, study PRJNA622989) | marine sediment metagenome | biome: marine biome [ENVO:00000428]; feature: marine pelagic biome [ENVO:01000023]; material: deep marine sediment [ENVO:00002113]; isolation source: pool of 4 deep marine... | reverse complement strand
GATTTCTCGGCGGAGCGCGGTGCAGAGGTTGAACCCATCCAGCCGGGGCATGGCACCGTCCGTGATCACCAGATCGATCCGAAACCCGCGGGCGATCTCCAACGCCTCCTGCCCGTCGCGCGCCTCGAGGATCTCCTCGATCTCTATGTCGTGCTTCTCGAGACAGCGGCGGACGTAACCGCGCATATCCCGATCGTTCTCCGCGATGAGCACAACGAGGCCCTTTCCCATGCGGCGAATCTGGCGAGCCAGCCACGCAGAGGCTTGCAGCGACGTCGCGTTCCTTGTCCCTCGGAGGTCGTGCAACGGGGAGGCCACGATCTGCAACCGGGAGGACGTGCGGGGAGGGCCGCCGCGTGTCATATTGTAACCATGCCCCAACCGTCGGCCTTGCGGCCCGCGACCCTGCTAGCGGCCCTGGCCTGCGCCACCGGTGCGGCCCGGGCGCAGGCTCCAGACCCCCACGCCGCGGCTCTCGCCGAGGCGAGCGGGCTCGTCCACGAGGTCTGGACGATCGAGGACGGGCTTCCGCTCAGCCATCTGAACGGTGTCATCCAACCCCGGGATGGCTACCTCTGGCTCGCCAGCTTCGACGGCCTCATCCGCTTCGACGGTGTCCGCTTCAGCGTGTACAACACAGCGAGCAATCCGGAGCTGCCGACGAACCGCTTCGTGTCGATCGTCGAGGGCCCCGACGGCAGCGTGTGGGCCGGCGCGGAATTCGACTACGCCGTGAAGTGGACGGGAGACGAGTTCGAAGTCTACGGACTCGCTGAAGAACGAACGGGCACCGCCATCAGAGAGATACGATTCGGCTCGGACGGAACGCTCTGGGTCAGCACCAATCGGGGGCCCTATGTGATGCGGGACGAGCAGTTGCTGCGGTTCGGCGACGAATCGCTGAGCCGGCCGGTGCAGGCGCTGCTCCTCGACAGCAGCGGGGCGGTCTGGATCGGCACCGACGGCGGAGGCGCCCTCCGCTGGCAGGAGGGCGAGGTCCGCCGGGTGATCGCGGACGGGACGGCTCCCCGCAGTATGCTCGCGACTTCGTTCTTCGAGGGTGGGGACGGGACGGTTTACATCGGCACGGGCGTGGCGGTCCTCGCCTACCGGCACGGGTCGGTGGAGAGTCTCGTGCCCGCGGGCCTCGACGAGATCTTCGTGCGTGCGCTCGAACCGCTTGGTACGGACTCGCTGCTCGTGATCACCGACCAGGGGCTGTTCACGCTGCATGGCCGCCAGTTCCAAGAGCGCCGACGTGAGATCGCGTCGAGCGGCTTCGAACCGATCTCGTACCTCGAGAACTCGCAGGGCGACCGCTGGCTCGCGGTCGAGGAGCGGCTGTACCGCAACGAAGAGCTCGTATTCGAGGGGAGCTTCCGAATCGCGTCCATCACCTTCGACCACGAGGGGAGTCTGTGGATCGCCGCCGACGGGCTGCACCGGCTCAAGCCGGCGCTGTTCCAAACATACGGGCCGAAAGAAGGTGCGCTCGCGAACATCTACCCGATCCTGGAAGATTCCCGGGGCCGCATCTGGCTGGGCTCGCTGGCCAGCCGCATCGCGATCTACGAGGGTGGCCGCTTCCGGGTCCTCGTTAGCCCGGTCACCCTGCCGCAGTCGATCTTCGAGGATCGTGACGGCCGCATCTGGATCGGCGGGATCAACTACGGCGGCTGCCTTCTCGAGGGTTTTCGCTGTGCGCGACGCATCCCGTTTCTCATCGGTCACACCGTAAAGGCGATCTACCAGGATCGAGCCGGCGCGATGTGGTTCGGAACCGACCACGGGTTGTACCGTGATTCGGCCGGGTTCATACAGCAATTCACCTCGGGTAACGCGCTCGCCCACGACTTCGTCCGGGTGATCCGCGAAGCCCGTGACGGGTCCCTGTGGTTCGGGACGAACGGCGGCGGCGTGGCGCGCTACCGCGACGGCAGCTTCGAGAACCTGACCGCCGCCGACGGTCTCTCCAGCGATCTCGTGCGCTCGATCCACGAAGACGAAGCCGGCGTGCTGTGGATCGGAACCGAGGATCGCGGCCTCAACCGCGTCGAACTGCCCCGCCCCGACGGCGGCAGGGCAGCGAAGCTGTCGGAGGCGAGGATCACCGTGATCCGACGCCGCGATGGACTCTACGCCGACGGGGTACACGCGATCCTGGACGACGGCAGGGGTCGCTACTGGATGAGCAGCAACCGCGGCATCTTCTGGGTGCCGCGCTCGGACCTCGAGGACTTCGCGGCGGGTCGCACCAGCAGGATCCACTCGATCTCCTACACCGAGCGGGACGGCCTGCGAAACCGTGAAGCGAACGGCGGGGTGGGTACACCGGCCATCGTCGCCAGCGACGGCCGGCTCTGGTTCGCGATGCAGGCCGGTGCCGCCGTCGTCGACCCAACCAACACCCATCGTACCGACCTTCCGATACCGGTACGAATCGAGCACGTCCGGTCGGAAGGGACGCCTCCGGTACCCGTGGGTCCGGGAGGCTCGAAGCACGTGCAGCTAGAGGCGAATCAGAGAGACTTCGAGATCGCGTACACGGCCCTCAGCTTTCTGGCGCCCGATAACCTGCGCTTCCAGTACCAGCTCGACGGGTTCCAGCACGATTGGGTCGAAGCCGGGAACCGCCGCACCGCCTTCTTCACCAACGTGCCGCCGGGTTCCTACACCTTCCGCGTTCGTGCCGCCAGCGCCGGCGGCGTCTGGTACGATGAGGATTCACCGCTCGAGCTGACGGTGGCGCCGTTCTTCTACGAGACGGTCTGGTTCAGGGCCACCGCCGCGCTTGGCGTCCTACTGGTCGGACTCGGCGGCCTTCGAGCCCGGGAGCTGAGCCATCGCAGACGGGCCCGACAGCTGTCACGCCTCGTTGCCGAGCGGACCGCCACCATCGAAGCGCAGGCCGAGCGCTTGCGTGAGCTTGACCAGGCCAAGTCCCGCTTCTTCGCCAACGTCTCCCACGAGTTCCGCACGCCGCTCACGCTGATGATCGGTCCGCTGGAGGACCTGCGCGCCGGCATGCACGGCACCGTGGCTCCCGAGGCCGATCGCGAGATCACGCTGGCGCTGCGAAACGCCCGCCGTCTTCTAAACCTGGTCGATCAGCTGCTCGATGTCGCGCGGCTCGAGGCGAACCGCGTCGAGCTCCGGGCGGAGCGCGGCGACATTATCGCCTTTCTCCGCGACCTGCTGCTCGCCTTCGCGCCCATGGCCGAGCGCAAGCGGATCGAGGTCCGCTTCGACGAGGAGCAGGGATCGTGCGAGGCCTACTTCGATCCCGACCTGCTGGAGAAGGTGTTCGCGAACCTCGTGGGGAACGCGCTGAAGTACACGCCCGAAGGCGGCGCGATACGCGTTTCGGTCCGGGCGACCGTCCCGGTGCCCGGCCACCCCGACTTCGCCGACATGCCCGAGGGCTACGTCACCGTACAGGTGAAAGACAGTGGGCCCGGAATCCCTCGCGCCGAGCTGCCCCATATATTTGAACGCTTCTACCGAGCGTCCGGGACCGAGGAGTCGCAAGGCGGCACCGGACTCGGTCTGTCGCTGGCCCGGGAGCTGGTCGAGCTCCACGGCGGTCGCGTCGAGGTCGAGAGCGAGGAGGGGTTCGGTGCGACGTTCACCGTCATCTTGCCCCTCGGGAGCGCCCACTTCGACGCCTCGCAGCTCATGGATCCAGCGGAGACCGCAACCGCCGCGGAACCGTTCCACCAATTCAAGGCCCCCGCCGAACTCGAGCTCGGGAGCGAACCGCTCGCCGGTGAGGACGAAGAGGCCGACCTTCGACCCGAACGCGCCGTCACCGAGGACATCGATTCTCCCACGGTGTTGCTGATCGATGACAACGCGGAGCTTCGCGCTTACGTGGCCAGGCATCTGCGCGCCGCCTCCTACCAGGCCGTCCAGGCCGCGACAGGCGAAGAGGGGCTGCGGCTTGCCCGTCAGATCGTTCCCGACTGCGTCGTCAGCGACATCATGATGCCGGGCCTCGACGGCCACGCTCTGTGCCGAGAGATGAAGGGCGACCCCGAGCTGGACTTCGTACCCCTCATCCTCCTCACCGCCCGGGCGGACCGCGAGCACAAGCTCGAGGGCCTCTCCGAAGGAGCCGACGACTATCTTACCAAGCCCTTCGATGTCGACGAGCTCGTGGCACGGGTCGGCAACCTGATCGGCTCGCGCCAGCGTCTGCGCGAGCGCTTCCAAGAGCAGAATACCGAGCTCCATCCTGCGCCGATCGATGTTCCGTCACGTGACGAGGTCTTCCTCGAGCGTATACGCCAGGTTCTCGAGGCGCACCTGGCCGACAGCGATTTCAGCGTCGATGCGCTGGCCGACGCCGTCTCACAGAGCCGATCCCAGCTGTACCGGCGGTTGCAAGAAACACTCGGCCAGTCACCCAGCGAGGTGATCCAGAACTTCCGATTGGAGCGGGGCGCCGACCTGCTGGCGGCCAGGGCCGGAACGGTGAGCGAGATCGCCTACGGGGTGGGGTTCAAGAGCGTGTCGCACTTCTGCCGACGGTTCCGGGGACGCTACGGAAGCTCACCGTCGGCCTACGCGGCAAATACGGCATCCACGCAGTCAGGGTAGCGCGTACCGTCCAGGCGCCCGAAGCTCGGCGAATCGTTGGGCACGGCTTTTCGGGGTACGCTTCTTGCCCCTCCTGTACATGTTCGCCCAGGCTCTCCCGCGCCATCCCGCATGAGTTCGGGACTTGGCACCGCCGGCCAGACAGACTCGTGCACACGCCGCTATGCAAAATGTGGTGTACTTGCGCATCAGGTCACGCCCCAACTCCGGAGGTGTAGGATGAGTTACCCCACCATCTGGAAGCGTCCCTTGGCCCATTTCCTCGTGCCGCTCGCCCTCGTCGGCATGCTCGGCGTCGCCTGCACAGACGACTCCGGCGATCCCACCGGCCCGGCCCAACAGGAGGTCGACATTCAGGATGCGATCAACGCGGCCATCGCCGTGCAGGATCGCTATGCCGGTGATCTGCTTGACCGACGCGGCGTCGTCGGCCTCGGCGTCGGCCTGAACGGCGCCGGACGGCCAACGATCACCGTCTTTACGGATCGGCCGGGGGTTGAAAGGCTGCCCAGCGACCTGGAGGGTTTCCCCGTCGCGGTGAAGGTGACGGGGATGTTCGTAGCCCGGACCGACCCCACCGCCAGGTTCCCGCGCCCCGTACCGATCGGGGTCTCCACCGGTCACCCGAACATCACCGCCGGCACCATCGGCGCCCGGGTCCGAGACCTCAGCGGTAGGGTCTTCGCGCTCAGCAACAATCACGTCTACGCCGCCTCGAACGACGCGCAGATCGGCGACGGCGCGTTGCAGCCCGGCGCCTTCGACGGAGGCCAGGACCCCGGCGACCGAATCGGTACCCTTTACGACTTCGAGCCGCTGGATTTCTCGACGAGCGGCGCCAACATCATGGACGCGGCGATCGCGTTGTCGTCCGTCGGCGAGCTCGACAACTCCACTCCGCCCGAGGGATACGGAACGCCGAACTCCTCTATCAAGCCAGCGTTCGTGGGTCAGAAGGTGCAGAAGTTCGGCCGCACCACGCTGCTCACCCAAGGCGAAGTCTCCGAGATCAACGTGAAGGTGGAGGTCTGCTATGAGGTCTGGTGGATCATTTGCGTGAAGTCGGCGATCTTCGTGGACCAGATCGCTATAACGCCTGGCGGCTTCAGCGACGGCGGCGACTCGGGCTCGTTGATCGTGACCGACGACGCCTTCAAGCATCCCATCGCCCTGCTCTTCGCCGGCTCCTCGACCCACACCCTGGCCAGCCCGATTGGCCCCATCCTGGGCCGCTTCAACGTGTCGATCGACGCCGCACCGCCGACACCGCTCACCGACATAGCCGTTAGCGACGTCAGCGCGCCGGCTTCGGCGGTACAGGGCGACCCGGTGGACGTCGACGTCACCGTGCAAAACGTCGGGAACCAGGACGTGACTTCAGACATTTCGGTGACGTTGAACGACGACACCGACGCCACGGGGCTCGGGAGCCAGACCATCTCCGGCGGTCTCGCGGCGGGCGCCTCGACCACGCTCACGTATGCGTGGAGCACGGAGAGCGCCTCGCTGGGTGATCATACGTTGACCGCCAGCCACGACTTCGCCGACGAGAACGCCGGCAACGATGCTTACAGCACGACCGTCACGATCAGCGAGACGCCGCCGCCGGCCTCCACGATGCACGTCGGCGACCTGTACCCGTTTAGCAGCCGGGAGGGCAAGACGTGGACCGCCTACGTGATCGTCCGGGTCGAAGATAGCGAGCACGTTCCCGTGGAGGGCGCCACGGTCTATGGTAGTTGGACCGGGAACGGCCTCGCCGTGGACGAGTGCACCACCGACTACGCCGGCGAGTGCTTGATGCTCAGCACCTCGTTGAGGATGAAGAGTGTGACCTTCAGCGTCACCGACGTCGTCTTCCCGAGCCTCGACTACGCGCCCGGCGACAACCACGACGCCGATGGCGACAGCGACGGCACGAGTATCACGGTCACCCGACCGTAAGCCGAAACAAAACACGCCGAAAGGACGCAATAAGCTGCGAGGGGAACGCCCGACGGTGTTCCCCTCGTAGTCTTCACGGCCAAACCCGGGCGGCCAGCTCAGCCCGCGGGTTCGGTTTCCCGGTCCGCATCCGGTTCGACGACCGCGATCGATTCAAGCTTGTAGCTGCCCAGATACAGTTCCGCTCCCCGCTCCGTCAAGCTGGTCACTACAAGCGCCTCACTCTTCGCGAAGCACCTCCACCGGCTGGTAGCGCGCCGCCCGCAACGCCGGTATGGCGCTGGCAAGCGCCGCCACCGCGACGAGCAGCGATGCGACCGCAATATACGTGGCCGGATCGCTGGGCTGCACCTCGAACAGCAGGTTCGCCATAAGGCGTGTGAGCGCCAGCGCCGCTGCGGCGCCGAGCAGCACGCCGACGATGGCCTGGCGCAGCCCCTGCTTCAGAACCAGAGACAGCACCCTGACGCGATCGGCGCCGAGCGCCATGCGGATGCCGAACTCCTGGCCCCGCTGAGCCACGGTGTACGAGATAACGCCGTAGATGCCGACGGCCGCCATAAGCAGCGCCAGGGCAGCGAAGCCGCCCAGCAGGAGCAGGTTGAACCGATCGCCGGAGAGCGACGCGTCGACTCGTGCGGTCATCGTCTTCACGTCATCGACCGGCTGGTTGGGATCGACCGCCCAGACCTGGCGCCGCACGGCCCCGGCCAGCGAAGCGGGGTCGACGGATGACGTGCGCATGGCCAGGAACATCTGCGAGGCGGGCCGCTGCGGGTACGGGACGTACACCTGCTCGCGGCCTTCGGCGCTCAGGTTGTAGTGCTTCGGGTGTGCGACGACGCCCACCACCTCGCGCCAGGTCGGCCCGGAGGAGCTAAAGTCGATGGCGATACGCCGACCGATCGGGTCCTCGTTGGGCCAAAAGCGTTGGACGAACCGCTCATCGACGATGGCGACCAGCGGCGCGTCAGGACGGTCGGCGGCTGTGAAGGAGCGACCGCGCACGACCTGAATACCCATCGCCCGGAAATAGTCGTGACTCACCGTCCGACGATCCGCCTCGATCTCCCACTGGTCGTCCGGCAGAGCCTCGCTCTGGTCGACCCGGGTCGTGCCCGACGAATAGGTCCCGCTCAACGGGAGGTGCGAGACCGCGCCGACCGAGCTGACACCCGGAAGGTTCTCCACCCGCTCCAGCAATCGATCGAAGAAGGAGACGATACGCTCGTTGTCGCCGGACGCGGTGGCCGGCAGCGGCACCGCCAGCGTGAGCAGGCCATCCGGGTTGTAGCCCGGGTCCGAGTCGAGCAGCCGGGCGAAACTGCGCAGCATGAGCCCGGCGCCCACCAGCAGCACGAGGGCGAGGGCCATCTCGGCGATCACGAGGCCGGAACGCAGGCGCCGGCCACGGCGGCCGATCGTCGCGCTGCGTCCGCCCTCCTTCAGCGAATCGACCAGATCCTGCTTGCCGGCTCCCAGCGCGGGTGCCAGTCCGAACAGGATGCCGACGGCCACCGCGACGGCCAGCGTGAAGGCCAGAATCCAGGGATCGACGCTGATCGACCCGGCCCGCGGCAAATTGGCAGGCAGCACCGCGGAGAGCGACATCACCAGCAGGAACGCCGTAGCGAAGCCGGCGGCGCCGCCCAACAGCGCCAGCGTCACGCTCTCGGTCAGCAGCTGGCGTATCAGGCGACCGCGCCCGGCGCCCAGTGCCGAGCGCACGGCGATCTCCCGCTCGCGCGATGCCGCCCGGGCGAGCATCAGGTTCGCCACGTTCACGCAGGCGATGAGAAGAACGAAGGCGACCGCGCCCAGCAGGACGAGGAGTGCCGGCTTCACCTCCTCCACCAGGTCGCCGCGCAGCGAAAGGACGGTCAGCCCCCACCCCTCGAAGTCGTAGTAGTCGGGGCTCAGCTCCTGCATGCGAAGAGCCACCGCATCCATGTCGGCCCGGGCCTGCTCGAGACTGACTCCTGGGTTCAGCCTGCCGAACGCTCGCAGGAAGTGCCAGCCGCGCGGCAGTTCTCGGTAGCTGTCGAACCCGAACGCCGAGTTGACCACCGGCGTGATCGGGAACCAGATGTCGACGCTGGAGGGAAACTGCGCGTCCGGATGCATGATCTGGAAATCGGCGGGCAGGACACCGACGACCGTGAACGTGGTGCCGTCGACGTTCAGCGTGCTCCCGACCGTGCCCGGATCGCCTCCAAAGCGCCGCTGCCAGTAGCCGTGATCGAGAAGCGCCACCGGCCCGGCGGTAGCCCCGTCGTCTTCCGCCGTGAAGGTTCGGCCCAGCGCCGCATCCACCCGAAGCACATCGAAGAAGTTGCCGGACACGCCCGCCGTGCCGACCTGCTCGGGCTCACCGACTCCAGTGATGCTGGAGGTAAGCGGAACGACGACACCGATCCCCTCGAAGCTCCGGTTCAGCTCCTGCATCTCCCGAAACTCCGGGCCCGATACCCAGTTCTGCGGCAAGTCGCGCCCGAAATTCGTCCAGATCACCGTCAAGCGGTCGGGCTCATCGTAGGGCAGCGGCTTCAGGAGCACCGAGTTCACGACGCTGAACACGGCGGAGTTGGCGCCGATTCCCAGAGCCAGAGTCAGCACGGCGACGGCGGTAAAGGCGGGACTCCTGGCCAGGCTGCGGAAGCTGTAACGGAGATCGCGCAGTAAGGACTCGAGCATGATTCAACCTCTCAGACTTCTGATAGCGCTTCGTGAGTCCGGGCTACCTGTTCCGTACGAAATCAGCGTGGTTAGTGTTTTGGATATTGGGGGCCCCCAAAAGTTGTAAGCCCACTGAACGTCACGACCGGGGATAATTACCAAGCCGTATGTCTAAATAGGGCCAGACCCGCGACATAGGCGTCACCTTGCGAACCGTCGTATCGTGCCCTATCTTACGTGGTCCGCGGCCTCCCTGTGGCCGCGGCCTGGCGCACCTGCCCGTCCCCCGCTAGACACCCGCCCGACAAGAAGCCCGCTAAGACGCCAACCGAGGACTTAGGCCCGATCCGGAGGTCCATCACCATGAAACGCCTCGCCCTGCTTGCCCTGGCTACCCTACCGCTCGCCGCTTGTCAGGAGACCACCCAACCGCCGCTGGCGCCTCCACTCGAACCTCCCCAACTCACGATACACAACGTTCCGGGAGAATTCTCATCCATTCAGGCGGCACACGATGCCGCGAGCCCGGGCGACACCATCTTGCTGGAGCCGGGCACGTACACGGGGCAACTCACGATCTCGAAAGCGATCACTCTAGCCTCACGTTACATACTCACCCAGGACGAAAGCTACATAACCAGCACGATCCTCGACGGCGGCAACGGGTCATACACGATCGAGATCCCGTCCGGCGTGGCAGGCCGTCCTGTCATCCAGGGGCTGACCATCCAGAACAGCGACGACGGCATCACGCCGCGCTCCCAGTTCGACCTGTTGAACTGCCGGGTGACGGACACCAGCGACGGCGTGGACTACGAGGACGGCAGCGGCGGCCTGGTTCAGGACTGCATCTTCGAGCTCAACAGCGACGACGGCATCGACCTCGACAATTCCGTCGACATCGTCATCCAGGACAACATCATCCGCAACAACAACGATGACGGCATCGAGATCCGGATGCAGAGCCACAGCGGCTCGACGCTGAACATCATCATCACCCGCAACAGGATCCACGGCAACGGAGAAGACGGGATCCAGCTCATTCACTACGACGTGCTGACCGATCGCTTCTTCGAGATCAGCTACAACTACATCTACGACAACGTCGATGTCGGGATCGGGATGATGGACGGCTCGAACACGAGCGAGGACTTCCGGGCCGCCAGCATCCCCGAGCGCATCAACATCTTCAACAACACGTTCTCCAACAACAGCCACGGCATCACCGGCGGCGACAACACGGTGGTGCTGAACAACATCTTCGTCGGCCACCCGGTGATCGCGGTGAAGAACGTCGATGCCAACTCCGAGCTGGCCTACAACCTGTTCTTCAACAACGGCACCGACAACAGCGGGTCGAACGTCGACGTCGCCAGCAGCGTCTTCGCCGATCCCCTGCTCACCGCGGACCTGGAGCTGTCAGCCGGGAGCCCGGCGATCGACGCCGGCACGGCGTTCTACGTCTGGCAGGGAGAGACGGTGTTGGATCTGCCGTCCACGGCCTATTCCGGCGCTGCACCGGACATCGGAGCCTTCGAGTTCGACAGCGGGTCCGGCACACCGCCCGACGCGCCCACCCTGGTCTCCCCGGCGGACGGGGCCACAGACGTCAGCCTGACGCCGACCCTCTCCTGGACCGGGGAGGGCGACAATTTTTCGGTCGAGGTCGCCAGCGACGCGGCGTTCACGACAATCGTCGACGCGGCCGTCGTCACGACGACCGATTACACCGTGTCCGCCGGCGCGCTGGAGCACTCGACGACTTACTACTGGCACGTGAACGCGTCCAACGCCAACGGCACCAGCGACTACTCGACCACCTGGAGCTTCACCACGGCGGCCGCCAGCGGGCCACCGGACGCGCCGGTTCTCGTTTCGCCCGCCGACGGCGCCGTCGATGTGCCGCTGGAGGCGATCCTGGAGTGGGCGGGGACGGCCGACGATTTCGACGTCGAGGTGGCGAGCGATGCCGCGTTCACGGGCATCGTCTTCTCCAGCAACACGACCGCGACGACGGTCACGCTGCCCGCGGGCACGCTGGACTACGAGACCGTCTACTACTGGCACGTGCGCGGCAACAACAGCTTCGGGTCGGGCGCCTACTCGACGGCCTTCTCCTTCACGACGGTACCGCCGCCCGACGTCACGCCGCCCAGCCAGCCGCAGAACCTCGCCTCGCCGGCTCAGACCGGCACGACGGTCGATCTGGTCTGGGACGCCTCGACCGACGACGTCGGCGTCTCATTCTACAACATCTACCGGGACGGTGTTGGGGTGGGCAGCGAGTCGAGCACCAACCACACCGCCACCGGCTTGACGCCGGCCACGTCGTACGACTTCCAGGTCTCGGCCGTCGATGCCGCGGGCAACGAGTCGGCACTGAGCGCCGTTCTCACGGTAACGACCCTCGACACGGTCGAGCCCACCTCGCCGGGGACACCCACCCTGGATTCGAAGACCGAGTCGACCGTCTCGTTCAGCTGGACGCCCGCCACCGATAACGTCGGCGTCACCGACTATCAGGTGTACCGCGACGGCGCGGCGATCGCCACGGTCGCTGCACCCACGACCTCGTATACCGACACGGGGCTCACGCCGGAGACGAGTTACACATATCACGTGACCGCCCTCGACGCGGCCGGAAACGAGTCGGCGCCCAGCGGGGACCTCATCGTCACCACGGATCCCGGTCCCCTACCTACCATTCATATCTCCGGCATCTCCATGGAACTGCGAGCCACCGGACGATGGAACAGCGGACGAGCGACCATCACCATCGTCGACGAGAGCGGCAGCCCGGTCGATGGCGCCAACGTCGTGGCGACCTGGAGCGGGCTCGCGTCCGACACCGATTCGGGACTCACCAGCGGCGGCAGCGTTCAGTTCGACTCCGACAAGGTGGACAACTCGGCCTCCGGGCAGTTTATCATCACGGTCACCGACGTGAGCGCGGGCGGGTTCGAGTACGATCCCGCGGCGAACGTCGAGGACGCCGATTGTATCGACAGCGCGGGCAATCCCTGTTCGATCGGGCCTCCGGACACCGATCCGCCGGCCGCGCCCACTTCGCTGACTGCGACGGCCGGCCCGGGCTCGGTCTCACTCGACTGGGCCGACAACACGACCGACGCCGATTGGGCCAGCTTCTCGGTCTACCGCTCGACGACCTCGGGGGGCGGCTACGCGCTGATCGCCCAGGGGCTGTCCGCCAGCGACTACACAGACACCGGACTCAACGGCGGCACGACCTACTATTACGTGGTCACGTCGAAGGACACGAGCGGCAACGAGTCCGGCTTCTCCAACGAAGCGTCGGCGACGCCGACGGCGCCGCCCGAGCTTTCGGTCTTCGTGGCCGACATCGGCGTGACGATCGGCAATCGCGGGAAGAACTACTACGGCACCGCTACCGTACTAGTGCTCGATCAGGATGGTAACCCCGCGGCAGGAGTGGAGGTCGTGGGCACCTGGACTTGGAACTCGACGGACATCGGCACCAGCAGCGGCATCACCGATGCCAGCGGCGTCGCGGTCCTCGATTCGTCCAACGAAAAGGCCGCGAGCGGAGACGTCTTCACGGTCACCGTGACCGATCTTATCCTCGCTGGCTACTCGTACAACGCCGCGGCGAATCTGGAGACCGCGGATTCCGCCACAGTCCAGTAGGAAGGAGAAGACGACGAAACGAGCGACAAAGTCTCAGGTTCGGGTTGTAGGGCCAATGCGATCCCTCGCGCGGCTGGCCCTGCCGTTGCTCCTCGCCGGCTGCGCGGGGGACGCGATCGAGACCGCCTACCACGACCCGGACATCGGCGTCCACTTCGACTTCCCCGACGGCTGGCGGCGGTTGGACCCCTCCGAGCTGCCGCCCGGCAAGGAGTCGCTGGTCACCATCGAGGATACCGCCGGAATCGCCACCATCTCGCTGGTCGAGTTCGACCTGCAGGCCGTGCTCAGCACGATCGATGTACAGCTGATGCTGCAGATGGCCGGCGAGGAGGACATACAACAGGCCCTGGCCCTCTTCGTTCAGCTGAACTCGACCTTCGAAAAGATCTTCCAGGATCGTTATGACAACTACAAGCTGCTCGAACAGGTATGGGTCCGGAAGCTGGAGAGCAGCCGGGCGGTTGCCTCCGACCTGGTGTTCGAAGGCCAGCTGCCGGAGGACCCGATACTGATGTGGCGCAAGGCGAGCATCATCCTGGTCGCCGGCCAGGAAGAGCGCGGCTTCATCATGGCCTACGCCGTGCCCTCCTGGGTGCTCGACGATTATCGCGACGCGATCGCGTTCGTCGAGAACAGCTGGCGCACTATCGATTGAGGGCCGTCTCGCCCCGGCTCGAACTCGCCTGGATCGACGAGCGCGGACCATCCCGTACCGGGTTTCTTCGCTCCCTTGCCTGACCCCTGGGGAAGCGGCGGCGGCCGTCGAAAACGGGACCTGAGAGCAGCGCCTCGCGCCGCAGCCCCAGATAGCGTAGCTTGATAGTCAATCTTGCAGGACCCGCTTGATTCCCTCAAGCCGACGATAGACAGGGAGAGACGTCTCGGTTGGCCCGTACAGCCACCGGTGCCTGGTCGCCCTTCGCGTTTCGTCGGAGCGGGCAGGTTCGATGAAGTCCAGCAGCTACGATCCGTATGACCGTTTCGCAGCGGCGTTGATCGCCAGCGCCATCAAAGCGGCGCGCAAGATCGAGCAGCCGTGCAGCCACGACACACAGGTCAGCGCGCTGAAGGCGATAGCGTGGTTGGCCTGGCCCGGATCCGGGGACCAGTGGTTTGAAATGGCAGGCTTCGAGCAGGTAGCGCTGGTCGAGCGGCTTCCCCTGGAACGCTGGATCAAACGAGGGCGCGAGCTGGTGTCGACCAACCCACAGCTGAAGAAGGCCATAATCTGACGCATCCCGATCCCAGCCTAGCTGTCCTTCCGAAGGCAGCTCGCCTCGGTCGTCCTTTCCCGCTCGCTCAGCGGTCAGTTTCGATGAAAGTTTGGGCGAGATCGTAGTCGAACAGCATAGCAAGAAGGACCCCAGCGTGAACATCTACATCGGAAACCTGTCCCGCGACGTGACCGAGGACGATCTACGAGAGGCGTTCGAGGCCTTCGGCGAGGTCGCATCCGTCAACATCATCAAGGACAAATTCAGCGGTGAGCCCAGAGGATTCGGGTTCGTGGAGATGCCGAGCAAGGCCGAAGCCGAGTCCGCGATCAACGAGCTCAACGGAAAGGAATTGAAGGGACGAGAGCTGAACGTCAACGAGGCCCGTCCTCGTTCCGAAGGGCGCCGGGGTGGTGGCGGCCGACGCGGCGGAGGCGGCCGTGGTGGCGGCGGCCGTGGTGGCGGCGGCCGGCGGTCCTGGTAAGCCGCGCCACTCTGCTAGCCCGGCTTGCTTCGCGAACGCGCCGTGGACCCACTGCCCATCGGCGAGGGCGCGTCAGAAGGTGATCGCCGACCGGCGAGGAGGCCGTGACGGCTGGAGTTCCGGGACGCAAGGCGGTCGCCCGGACGCCACCAACCGCCTGTAACGCCGCCCGATGGACACGGCGAGGCCGATCCAGACGGCGACCAGAAGCAGGTTCAAGTAGGCGAAATCGGTCGGCTGCAACGCGAAAAGCGTCGTACCGACCAGGAACGAAGCGGAGACCAGCGCGTCCCCGGCNNGTGCACGGCAGGAACAGCATGTTCCGCACCGTGTTCTGCAGCGAGTAGTCGGTCGCGTTCTCCGCCGTCTTGGCCCAGCGCACGTAGACCAGAACCGGATAGAAGGCCAGCAGCGAGTAGGCGCTCAGGGCGATCACCGGAAGGATGAGCAGCGCGATACGAACGCCCAGGTACTTGATGATCCGTGACACGACGAAGAATTGAAGGAAGAGACCGAGCAGATTGACGCCGGTGTAGAACGCCGCCCAGAACGCGCCGATCAACTCACCACGGGTGAGGCCGCCCGCCTGTCCGGAGGCCACCGCATCGTCCGCCGCTCTGATCACGGCATCGGCGAGTATGATCTGACCGTTCGTATTGACCCAGTTGAGCAGAAGGATCAGGAGCCCGATCATCAGGAGATAGGGGCATCGAAACACCATCCGGAAAGGACCGTCGGCGCCCGAGAGATCGACCTGCTCGGCGACACGGTCCAACTCCGCGCGCCGATCCTCCACACCCTTTGGACCCTCCTCGTGCTCCTCGATCGCCCGGCGAACGTCCTCGACCCGGATCTCGCCCGAGAGCGTCTTCTTCACGTCCTCGATCGGGATGCTCCCTGAAAGGGCGGCCCGGACCTCCTGCAAAGGGATCTCCTGGGAGGCCGCGGGGAGTTCGCCGGTTGTCAGGGCATCGGGGAGGTCGGCCTCCTTCATTCTCCGCTCGCGTCTGTCCACGAAGTACGTGAGGAGCAGACTTCCGATCAGGATGAGCGCCGACAGAAGGAGCGGCGGATAGATGCCGAACAGCGGGATGATGCCCCCCGACACCAGGCTTCCCGCAACGGCCCCGGAAGAGGCACCGAAAGCCACGATGGGGAAAAGCCGCTCGCCTTCCTCCGTACTGTAGACGTCGTTGGCGAACCCCCAGAACTGGGCGATCACCATCACGTTGAAGATGCTGCCCCAGAGGAAAAAGATGACGCCCTGAGCGAAGAGCGGGATGCCCAGCTGGAAAATGATGTAGAAGATGACGAGGTTGGCCGCGAAGAAGATAGTGACCACGTTCATCAATCGCCCTCTCGGCATCCGGTTGGCGATCCTGCCGTACAGTGGGACGACCATCGCCAGAAGCACGACGATGATCCCATACATGTAGGCCTGGACCACGGCCCCGGCACCCTCGCCGATCAGGGCGTCCCGCACCGGCCTCATCACGTAGTAAGCCGCCAGCAGCATGAAGATGTTGAGCGCCAGCAAAACGGCGGTCGGACCCTCGCCCGCCCGCACGTCGGTGATGAGACGGAGCGCCCTGTCCAGGAACGTCCCGCCCGCCGCTGTCTTCATCTTTCTCCCGTTTTCATCCGGCGATCTGCCTGGGCCTCATCGATAGCTCCGTCAGGTCGGGTCCCGTACGTTTGCGCCAGGCCGATTTCAGCGCTAGCATAGTTTATGGCGCACCGAAGCCGGACGCGACACACCACCCAATGACAGTCTATGAGCCGCAGCCTCCGTGATCTGATCGATGACGGGCGCGTCCACGTGTTGGACGGCGCAATGGGCACGATGCTCTACGACCGCGGCTTCTTCCTCAACGTCTGTTACGACGAGCTGAACCTGAAGGAACCGCAAGTCGTGCAAAACGTGCACGAGGCTTATCTGCGCGCTGGCGCCGAGGTCATCGAAACCAACACGTTCGGCGGCAACCCGGTGAAGCTCTCCGGCTTCGGGCTGGAGGATCGAACCGAAGAGATCAACCACCGGGCTGCCCAGCTCGCCCGCCGCGCCGCCAGCAACCGCGCCTGCGTAGTCGGAGCTATCGGTCCGCTTGGCATCCGGATCGAGCCCTTCGGCCCCACCTCCCGTGAAGAGGCCACCGCTCACTTCGCCCGCCAAGCGCAGGGCCTGCTGGAGGGTAAGGTCGACGGGTTCATCCTCGAGACGTTCAGCGACATCAACGAGCTCCACGCCGCCTGCAAGGCGGTGCAGCGGTTGACGGATCTGCCGGTGATCGCGCAGATGACCATCGGTGAAGACGGCACGACCGCATACGGCACCGACCCGGAGACCATCGCTCGCAGCATCGACGCCTGGGGCGTTGATGTCATTGGCGTCAACTGCTCGGTGGGGCCTTCCATGATGCTGGAGGCCGTGAAGCGGATGGCCAGTCAGACCGATCGAGCCCTGTCGGCGCTCCCCAACGCCGGGCTGCCCAGGAGCGTCGCCGGCCGCAAGATTTATCTCGCCAGTCCCGATTATATGGCCGAGTACGCCCGCCACATGACCGAGGCGGGCGCTCGCTTCGTCGGCGGCTGCTGCGGCACCACTCCCGACCACATCAAGAGAATCCGCGAATTCGTCGCCGACCTGCAACCGCGTCACCCCAGCGTCCTCGTCACCGCACCGGTAAGCTCCGAGCCCGAGGGGGAGGAGCCGGTGCCGATGGCCGAACGTTCGGCCTGGGGACGTAAGCTCGCTGCCGGTGAATTCGTCACCAGCATCGAGATTCTGCCGCCCAAAGATTCCGTCGCCACCGGGATGATCGAGGGCTGCCGCCGGATCAAGGCGGCCGGCGCGGACGCCGTGAGCCTCCTCGACGGCCCGCGCGCCCTGAGCCACATGGCCTCCTTACCGTCGGCGATGATCATCGAACGCGAGGTAGGGATCGAGACCGTGTTCCACTACGCCTGTCGTGACCGAAACATGCTCCGGATGATCAGCGATTTGCTGGGCGCCGCCGGCGCGGGCTTGCACAACATCCTCGTCATCACCGGTGACCCGCCGGCGATGGGGCCCTACCCCGATTCCACTGCAGTCTTCGACATTGACAGTATCGGTCTCACCAACGTGGTGAACCGACTCAACCGTGGCCTCGACCCCGGTGGCAATCCCATTGGCGGTCAGACCGAATTCGTCATCGGCGTCGCCGTGAATCCCGGTGCGGTAGACCTCGACCGCGAGTTGAGTCGGCTCTACTGGAAGGTCGATGCGGGGGCAGAGTTCGCCGTGACCCAACCGGTCTTCGATCCGGGCACCCTCGAATCGTTTCTCGAGCGGGCTGGCGAGTTCAACATTCCGATCATCGCTGAGCTCTGGCCTCTGCTCTCTTCCCGTAACGCAGAGTTCCTGGCCAACGAAGTCCCCGGAGTCGTGGTGCCCGACGAAGTGCTCTCCCGCATGCAGATGGCTCAGCGGCGCGGCAAAGAGGCGGCGCTCAGCGAAGGCATCGAGCTCGCTCGCGACGTCCTCGCCTCCGTCCGGAATCTCGTCCAGGGAGTCCAGATCGCGGCGCCCCTGGGGCGCGTCGATGCCGCTCTGGCCGTGCTGCCGACCTAGAGAGCCGACAGCAACGCGTCATAGCGCTCGCCCGCCCCGCGGATTCCGAGATTGCTGACGTAGACTTTGTCGGCACCCACCTGGCGCAGCGCGTTGATCGTGCGGGCACAGATCTCCTCAGCCGACAGCCCGCTCTCGAACTCGCGCGTTATCTGCTCCGCTGGGACCTGGAAGAACTCTCCCAAGCGCGACAGCGTCACGGGGTTAGCGCTTCGGTAGAAAAAGACGCCGAAGACCCCCGGGTAATTGACTTCCCGCCGGCGCGCCTCCTCCAGCAAGCGCTCGACTCGGCGCAGGCTGTGGTGAGAGACGATCTGCGTCAGATAGAACTCGGCCTCGAAGTGCTCATCGAGGATGAAATCGACCTGTTCCTCAGCCGGACGGTGGGGATTCGCCCAGCCACCCAAGCAGAGCGCCGGGATGCGCTGGCGAATGCGCTGGCGAAGCTGGTAGGCGTGCTCGACGCAACGGGGCGGTCCCAGCGACCGGTCACCGCCCAATACCGTCAGCGCTTCCAGTCCATGCGAGGCGGCGCGGGCGGCGTAGAGGAGACAATACTCCAGGGAATGCTTGCAGGTCAGAAAGGGAACGAGTCGGGACGGATTGATCTCTCCCGCCAGGTTGGTCGTCAGGTGGCGGAGGTTCTCCTCCTCTGCTGCTCCCACGGCGTTGTCGGTGACAAACAGAACGGTATCCCGCTGGGTCATCGGCTCGATCGAGTGATACATATCGATCCAGCTGTCCATGCTGTCGGAATAAGAGAGGTCGCGGCGCGGCGGACGAAGTTCGACGGCGACCAGGGGTTCGTCGGCGCGCAGCCGCTCCAAGAGCCCGCCACTCACACCTTGCTCGCCTCCGGTATGAAGTGCGGGTGGCCGTCCACCTCGTCGACGCGGAAATCGGCGAACAGATTCGGGTAACGCTCCATTACGATCTTGCCCACCTGGCCGAAGACAAGCCGGATCTCCTCCTCCGCCGACGGGTGTGTGCGCGCTTCCAGCAGCCAGCGAATCGTTCGCATGTTGCCGCTCCAGCCGATGCTCGTTGCCAGGCCCATGGGTGCCAGCCGCCGCATCGCCGAGGTCACGACCTTCTTGTAGGCGAATTTTCGGTCCGGCTCGTCCAGCCCGTACAGATCGGCCAGCTGAAGCTGCAGATTCTCAAGCTCTTCGAACGTCCTGGCGAAGATCTCCACCGCCTCTGGGTTCTCTCGTACAACGGTGGGCAGCCACTGCCTCAGATCGTCGATCCGCACGAAGCGGAGACTTTCCTGTGAGATCGCCACGCCGGGGCGATGGCGCACGAGTTCGTGCGTGAAGACGCGGCTAACGTCGGCGAAGATGAAGTTGAGTACCGGGTGCTCGATGACCGATCCGTGCTTGACCCGCACGATGTTCTGAATGTAGTCCGCGTTGTGCTCCCGGACCTTGCTGACGTTGGGATTGAGCTTGGGCTTGAAGCTTCGGTAACACAGTCGACCCATCGCCTCGATCAACTTCTCCGGATCGGATGGCGCATCGGATTCCCACTCGGGGACGCCGATATAATCCAGGTAGGCGTCGAGGCCCGGCTCGAACACTCTGGTCTCTCCCACCAGGAAGACTCTCGGTGTTACGTTCTCCATCGGTCCTCCCCTCTGGATGGTTGACACGGCGCAAAGGCTGGCGCCCGGCGGACCGTCCAAGCCCAGGCTTCCGGTCAATTAACCACAGTCTACCGCAAGGACGGGGAAGAAGCTACCTCGGCCGGACGCCGGCGTGTCTCGTCGGCAGGTAACGATCGGCTCGTCAAGTTCAGAGCGGTGGTGGTCATCGATCGTTGGCTCGCCACGCGGCGCGGCAGACAGCCCCCGGCGCTCCGGCCCCCGGGTGGCAGACAGCTAAGCCCTCCCTTTATCTTTGTGCGGCCAGAAACCCGTGCACCGTGGGAGGAGCATGTCGAACGGCCCCAGGCGTTATCAGGTCTTCTTCGCTGAGCTGAAGCGGCGGCAGGTCTTCAAAATCGCCGCCGTGTACGGCGCCGTGGCCTTCGCCGTCATGCAGGCCGCGGATATCGCCTTCCCGCGGCTCGGCCTGCCCGACTGGACGGTGACCTTTGTGGTCGCGCTGGCCGCCATCGGCTTTCCCATCGCCATCCTTCTGGCGTGGGCGCTGGAGATGACCCCGGAAGGGGTGAAGAAGACCGAGCCCGCCCGGACCGGTGAGCTGGAAGCGATCGTCGCCCTCCCCACCCGAAGTCGCTGGCCGGCCGGCCTCCTCGCCCTGGCCGGAATCCTGCTGCTGGCGATGGGCGGCTGGTGGGTCTACCGCGACGGGGCGACCGAGGAGGCCGCCCTCGCCGACTCAGCCCGCCCCCGCTCCATCGCCGTGCTCCCGTTCGACAATCTGAGCGGCGAAGAGGCGAACGAGTACTTCAGTGACGGCATCACCGACGACATCATCACGCATCTGAGCAAACTAAGCGAGCTGAAGGTGATCTCTCGCACCTCGGTGATGCGGTACAAGGAGACGGACAAGAGCCTGCGCCAGATCGCCGGGGAGCTGGGCGTGGCTACGGTTCTGGAAGGCGGCGTCCAGAGGAGTGGCGATCGGGTACGGATCAACGCGCAGCTGATCGACGCATCCACCGACGAGCATCTGTGGGCCGAACAGTACAACGCGCTGCTGACCGATGTCTTCGCGATCCAGACCGACATCGCGCTCCAGATCGCCAGCGCGCTGCAGGCGCAGCTATCTCCCCAGGAGAGAGGGAGAGTGGAGAGCACGCCGACGGAGAACCTCGAGGCCTACAACCTCTATCTGCAGGGTCGCTTTTTCTGGAACAAGCGGACGGCCGAGGGATTGCGAACCGGCCTCGACTATTTTCAACAAGCGCTGGAAGTGGATCCCGACTTCGCCCTTGCCTGGGTGGGCGTGGCCGATTCCTACACGATCCTCGCCAGCTGGGGATATCTGTCGGTGGAAGAGACGTACGAGAGCGCGAAGTCGGCGGCCCTAAAGGCGCTAGAGAACGACGAGGCGTTGGGAGAGGCGCACATCACTCTCGCCCAGATTCTCCAGCAGTACGAATGGGAGCACGAGCGATCCGTGGCCGAGTTCGAGCGGGGGATCGCTCTCAGCCCCGGTTATGCCACGGGCCATCAGTGGTACGGCAACACGCTCCTTACCTTGGGGCGCTTAGACGAGGGGCTCGCGGAGCTCGAGCGAGCCCTGGAGCTCGATCCGCTCTCTCTCATCATCAACCAGAACCTGGGCGCCGCTCTCCGACAGAAGGGCGAGTTCGAGCGCGCGATCGAGCGGTTCCAAAATGTCGAGCGGCTCGATCCGGATTTCCCGGGAACATACCAGGAGCTGGGCCTAGTTTACGAAGACATGAACGCCTTCGACGACGCGGTTCGCACCTTTCAAAAGGCTATCGATCTCTCAGACAAGGGCCTTGGGATCGGCGAGCTCGGACATGTCTACGGGAGGATGGGTCGAACGGAAGACGCTCGGGCAATGTTGCGCGAGCTGGAGACTGAGGCACAGACGCGCTTCGTGTCACCGGTCGAGTTCGCCACGATCCACGCCGGACTCGGCGACCTGGATGAAGCCTACCGATGGATCGACCGGGCCGTCGAGGAGCGCGACGCCACCCTGCTCTGGCGCCTCGTTACGCCCGGCTTCGACGAGATGCGCTCGGACCCGCGGTACCCTCGACTGCTGGAACGACTCGGACTCGCCGCGTACCGAGGGCCGTAGAGTCGAGAGCACGGGCGCCCCCGCCCGGCTCAGCGGGAGTCGCTTGTTTCGGTGGCGCGAGACGGACGGCGACCGGACAATGCCGGTGTATCGTAGTCGCGGACGAGATCGCTAAGGCGATCGAGCAGCCTGGTCAGCGTGCTGGACTTTCGGCGTATCCGGGCCCGATACCATTTACGGACGCCGCCGTACACCGCGGCCAGCGCTCCCAAGCTCATGACGATGGCGCCAGGTTCGGCGCCGATCTCGGCGCCCAAAGTCCCCATGAGCATTGCAGCGAAGCCGCCCCCGGCGATCGCTACTGTGGTCAGGACACCCCGGTCGACGCCTGGGAACCGCGTAATCTTGAATCGAGTCTTCCCGCGGCGTGGGCTGACGTGGACCTTGAGCCGAGGCTTTTTCTTGAAGAGCCCTCCTCTGGTTTCCCAAGATAAGAACTGGCTCAACGTCTCATTGATCTGCCCGGCACGGCCGACGTTGTCACGGATCTCCTCCAACAGAATTCCGTAAGTTCGGTCGGATACCTCCACGTCGATCGTACTCTCCAGCTCCAGCTTGCCGGTGTAGCCGAAGAAGCCGCCGTTCTCGATCACGTCCGGCGGGTCAACCGGAGCCGGTGCCGCCGCGACCGGCGGTCGCGCCGCATCTCGCACCAGCTCCGGCGCGATCCCGACCTCTGCGGCCATCTGCTCGACCCCGCCCAGCGATAGCGCGCCTTCCCCCTGCCGACTCTGCTCGGCCTCGAGATCGGCGGCCCGCCGGACCAGCTGCTGAGCCTCCTCCTCATCGTAATAGACCTTCTCGGCGGTGAGCGCGGCGTCCAGGGCTTCGGCGAACTCCGTCGCCGTCGCGTGACGCTCGTCGGGGCGCAGGCGCATGGCGCGCACCAGGGCGCTCTCCAACGAGCCCGGCAACCCGTCCAGCTTCAGGCGCTGCTTGGGCGGTGCGTCGACGAAGCGCCCCAACCGGCCCGCCTCCTCCGTCACCCACATCCCGGGCGGCTCGCCGATCAGCATCTCGAAGGCCACGCAGGCCAGGCTGTAGATGTCGGTCGCCTCGTTCAGGTCCGACCGTCCCGCCGCTTGTTCCGGGCTCATGTAACCGAGCGTCCCAACGGGGTATCCGGTCCGCGTGATCTTATCCCCGCCAGCGGTGGAGATCGCCCTGGCGACGCCGAAGTCGGCCACGACGGCATGTCCTTCCGACAGCAGGATGTTCTCCGGCTTGATGTCCCGGTGCACGATCCCGCGCCGGTGAGAATAGCTCAACGCGTCCGCGACCTCGTGCGCCAGCCCCAGCGCCCGCGCCGGGGCCAGGCTACCCTTGCGCTCCAGCAGCGCCCGGAGCGAGTCGTCCACGTACGGCATCACGTAGTAGAGGAAGCCGTCGGCGTCGCCCGAGTCGATCAGCATGAGCACGTTGGGGTGGTTCAGCTGGGCGGACAATCCGATCTCGTTCAGGAACCGGCCGCCGGCGATCGACGCGGTCAGCTCGGGGTGCAAGACCTTCACCGCCACCGGCCGCTCGTGGCGCACGTCGTCGGCCAGGTAGACCGTGGCCATGCCACCGCGCCCTATGACACGGTCGAGCTTGTATCTCTTGGGAAGGGCCGCGCTGAGGGCTTCCGGAATCTCGCTCTTTGACGACATGTGAAAGATAGTACGTGAAGAAGGCGGATTCCGACAGGCGACGGCGATCCGGGATTGACAAAGGCGGTTCAGTGCTAACAATTTAGCATACTCGCGAATCCAACCGCCGGAGGCACCGCATGCGATTCGCCTCGCTCGCTTTCATCGCCATCACACTCGCCGCACCCGAAGCCGCACGCGCAGTTCAGCACGCGCCGCCCCGGGGCTCACACGCTACCGTCCTCGATTCGTTCATCTCGCGGGCCTTCGAGCTCGATCTCACGCCCGGCCTGGCCGTAGCGGTGGTCGAGGGGGATCGCGTCATCTATTCCCGGGGCCTCGGCTACGCGGATATCGAGGCGCGCCGCCGCGTCGTGGCGGACTCGACCCTGTTCTACATCGCCTCCACCAGCAAGTCGTTCACCGCGTTCCTGGCGGCGACCCTCGATCACCGGGGCAGGCTGGATCTGGACGCGCCGATCAGCCGCTACCTCCCGGAGCTGAGATTCCAGCCGCCGTTGTCCGCCGAGGAGATCACGCTGCGCGACCTGCTGACCCACACCCACGGGATCGCCAGCGACGGCCTGCACCCGGTGGTCGTCCGCACGGCCTACACCGGCGTCTACACCGATTCCCTGCTCATCGACCTGCTGGGTGAATATCCGCCATCTCCCACGGGGCGCGCCTACAACTACGGCAACCTCGGCTACAACATCGCTGGCCTGGTCATCGATGCCGTGATGGAACGCGGTTGGAAAGACTTGCAGCGCGACGAGGTCTTCCTTCCGGCCGGCATGCGGCAGACGACGGCAGGTACCTCGCGGATCGACCGCGGCCGTCTGGCGCTGCCCCACGCCGCCGACCCGGTGGGCTACCACCGCATTCACTTCGGTAAGGCGGACGCGAACATGCATGCCGCCGGCGGCCACCTGACCACCGCCCTCGACCTGGCGCGCTGGCTGGAGGCGCACATGAACGACGGCCGCATCGATGGGCGCCAGGTCTTCCCAGCGGAGGTCGTCGCCGAGACCCATCGCCAGCAGGCGACCCAGGACCGCGACTTCGCGTACTTCCATCGCTACGGCTGGGGCCTGGGTTGGGACCTGGGCACGTACGAGGGCGATACGCTGATCCACCGCTTCGGCGGCTTCCCGGGCTTTCGCTCCCACGTTTCCTTCATGCCGCGTCACGGGATCGGCGTCGTGGCGCTGGTAAACAGCAACATCGCTTCGCGGCTCACGGACCTGGTTGCCGCGTACGCCTACGACCTTCTGCTGGGCAAGCCCGGCCTGGAAGAGAAGTACGAGCGCCTGCTGCCGCAGGTCGCGGACCGTGCCGAGAACCTGCGGCGACGCATCGCCGAGGACCGGGCGGAACGGGCGGCGCGACAGGAGCCCTTGCCCTATCCACTGAGCGCCTACGGGGGCACCTATGAGAACCGCGAACTCGGCCGCATGGAATGGCGTGTGGTCAACGGGGCGCTGCGGGCCGAGATGGGCGTGATGCGGAGCGGCACCGAGGTGCATGACGCCGCGGCCAACCAGCTCCGGGTCGAGCTGCGCGGCCGCGGCGAGGTCGTCGAGTTCGTTTTCGAAGACGGAGAGGCGGTTACGCTGACTTACATGGGCCGGAACTTTACACGCGTACCCTGACCCCATGCGGGGCGTTTCTAGGCTCAACACCCAGATTGATCGTTGGCCGATATCACTCTTGGTTGCGCCGTGCAGCCCGCAGGGTCGCTGGCCCTCATCGCGGTGGGCGACTTCAATTCCGGCCCCTACAGCTGCGGGACCGTCGCCAGTTCGGCATCTGGCCTTCCGATCATGCAGGGATTTTGGCACGGTTGGTATTTCCCAACCCGGGACACGTCGCCGACGAGTAGCGGCAATCGCCGCCGGCAGGGGCCGGCTGCGCGCCATCGCGCAGGACCCGGACGGCTACCTGTGCGTCACCACGAGCAACCGGGATGGCCGCGGCGAACCGGCGCCCAACGACGATCGAGTGCTCCGACTGCTTCCGACCGGCGACTCGCGTTAAGGGTGTGGGGCCGGTGAGGAGGGTCGCTCTACAGGAGATCGGCCTCCGACGCAACTGAAGCGCTCGCTCCGCAGGCCCTTCGCACGAGCCCGGGCCACCCGTCGCTCGGCTGGGACGCAGCGGAGCCCGGATGTTCAGTCGCCCGTCAAGGCCTCCGCCACGGCGGAGGCGGCCCCGACCGAGCCATGGGAGAGCTCCTCGAGCCAGAGGGACAGCACCTGCCGTGACACCCGATATCCCTGCTCGACCAGCTCGGCGCCTCGATTGAAATCGAGCGCTCGTACTTCGATCTCGTTCGGCGGATCGATGATGAGGATCTCCGGACGCGCCTCGTAGCGCGGCGCCTCCAGCCGCCACTTGAGGTCCGTGGCGATCCCGAACGCCCGACCCAGAATGTGCATCACGCCACCCAGGCGACCGGGCCGCTCGGTACCCGGCGGGCAGAGGATCCCGACGACGCGCTCGGCCTCACGGTCGAGGGCCACGTTCACCGGCACGTTGTCGGAGAGGGCGCCGTCGATGAGCAGGCGGCCGTCCGGCCCGGGCACCGGCGGCACGATCCCGGGGATCGCACAGCTGGCCAGCACGGCTTCCAGCAGGTCGCCCTTCTCCCAAAGGTACGGACGGCCCGTCTCCATGTCGGTGGTCACGGCCACGAACGGGATCCGCAGCTCCTCGAACGAGCGCACGGGGAGACGTTCTTCCAGAAAGCGGCGGAAGGCACGAAAGGTATAGATGCTCTCAGCGGCGGCGCCCTTACGCAGCAGATTCCAGTTGAAGGCGAGGATGTCCCGGCGGCGAACGTGCTTCCACTCCTGGGCGATCAAGCGCGGCGGCATGCCGGCGGCGATGAAGGCGCCGTTCAGCGCGCCCACGGACGCCGCGACCACCAGATCGACCTGGATACCCAGCTGGCGGACGGCGCGATAGAACCCGGCCTGCAGCGCGCCTTTGCTGCCGCCGCCGCCGAGTACCAAAGCCGTCTTCACGTGATCCATCGTCCTCACGCTCTCACTCCGTGGGCGCGCAATCCGTGGTTCTACCGACGTGCGGTAAAGGATGTGGCGGAAATGTCCACGCGACCGGCACCGAAATCGGCCGCCGGCGGGTCGACTCTATTACACTTCCCGGTCGTCAAAGGTGCCGGCTGAGCTGTCGGCACGGGGGCAGACGACCGGCTCATTCTGCCGCCGGTCAGCCCTGCAACGCCCTTCGGCCGCCATCTTGTCGGCCCCCGGACCGGCAGGTATACTTCCGACCATCCCAAAGAGCCCCATCCACCGGGAGAAACCGTATGTCTCGTGCGATTCGGTACCTCGGCCTGCTGGCCGTGCTGTGGGTTCCCACCCCGGCGAGCGCTCAGTTCCTCGACCCCCTGGAGAACCTGTTCCGAAAGATCGACGGCGTGACCATCTTCGCCACGATGGGCTCCCTCACATCCGCTGAACGGCTGACCACATCGGAGTTCCTCGGCATGAACGTCATCCGCGGCATGGGTGTCGAGGTTCTGCTCGACCTCGCGGAGCAGAACGTGGACTCGTCCGCCTGGGGTCTGGAGTTGGCGTTCGGCGTGGACTACCTGACCGGCTTCGAGGCGCGCAATCCGGAGATCGATCTCCGCGGCTCGATCCGCGGCCTTCCGACGCTGTCCGCCTACGCGACGCCGCCCGTCGATTGGGGTGGGTTCGCGCCGTACCTGGGTCTCAACGTCGGCTTCGTCCAGCTGTGGAAGACGGCGGTGTACGACAATGGGGGACAGCAGATCTCACTTTCCGGTGACACGTTCCAGATGGGGTTCGCGTTTGGACTCTTTCACAAGTCCGGCTTCTTCTTCGAAACGTCCTACCGCATCCGGGACTTCCGCAGCGTGGATTGGGATGTGCCGTCCGACTTCGGCGGCGACCCCAACGACCTTCCTCGCTCAGTCGACCTCAGCGCCGCCCTCTTCAATGTCGGATTCCAGTTCGGATCTTTGACGGAGGACAAGGAGTGATATCACGCCCCTCCCTTTTCGCCCCGGAGCCAACAGTCCTTCATAGAGGTACGACGGTATGGAGCTTCTGAGGACCACGATCAAGATCCTGACGGTCGGGTCGCTCGGTCTGGCCGCCATCCAGATCTATCTGGTCGTGAACAAGCTTTGGAAGCGCAAGCACGAGCGAGCCGTGGCAGAGAGCATCTCCATCATGGGGGAGTTCATCGGCATCGTCCCACTGGTCATTCTGACCGCCAATTTCCTCCTCGAGAGGCAGTGGGCAGGCGCGGTGGACAGCGCGATGTGGGTCCTGGCCGGCGGCGTCACGATCACCATCGGCACGGGGATGTGGGTGGAGGGGAAACGCGGGAAGGGGCTCTGGACCCTGGTGAAAGAGTCGCTGGCGCTGGAACGCAAGGAAGTCGGCGATCTGGCCCGCTCGCTGTTTCGTCCCTCCGCGGCCCGCAAGGTTCTCGACATCCTCGGCAAGGTCGCGATGATCGATGCCCACCTCGATGAGCGTGAGCGCGAGTTCATCATGTCGTTCGCGGAGGCCTGGGGTATCGAGTTCAAACCGGATGAGCTGCAACGGTCGGGAGCCTCCGGCCACGTCGATTACACCAACCTCCGACAAGACGTGGCGGACTACCTCGCCACCTCGCCGCCCAAAGCCCAGGCCGCCCAGCTGGGTGACGTATTGAACTCGCTGGTCAGGATAGACGAACAGATCACGGACGAGGAGGAGCTCGTTCTGGGCGAGCTTGACGCCATGCTCAGCGCCTACGTGGAGGACGAGTACGACGCGCCCATGCACGGCATCGCCGTCGTACCGCAGGACGAAAAGCAGGACCGGGCCATCGGTTCACTCTTGCCCGACGTACCCAAGAGGAAGGTGGAGGGTGGCCTGGCCTATGTGACGGGACCTTACCACTCCGAGCGATACGCCGAGGTGATCTGTGACGGATACCGGTCGCTCAACTTCTTCGCCACCGTGGTACGTTACAACAGTGACAAAGCGTAGTCGTCATGGCCTCGACCGGCGGCCGCTAACGCGCGTGGGCCGGGAAGCGCCCTGCCTCTCCCCCTGCGCTGCCTTCGGGACCGGACCGCGGGGCTGACGGTGCGCTGTCCGCCGCCCCGGGTCAGTCAGCGGACCGTCCGCGCCAGCTAATGGGTGGCCGGCGCCTCGCGAACGCTCGCTTCCGCAGTGAGACTCATAAGAGCTACCGCAGCGGCCAGGAGCACGAAGTCCTTCAGGAGGAACTCCCCCGGCAGGGTGAGGAATGGGAAGCCCCCCTCGCCGTAGCTAACCGTGGGCGCGATCAGGAAGATGAGGAGCGTCGCGGCAAAGAAGCCGACCAGGCCGAGCGAGACCCAGGCGGTCCCAATCCCGAGGAACAGCAGGATCCCCGCGCCTACCTCCAGCACACCGAGGAAGTAGACGAAGCCATCGAACGCGAGGAACGAGAGAGACGCGTCGAGGAGTCCTACGACCGGGCTCGGATCGACGAACTTGAGAGCTCCAATCCAGACGAGCACCACCCCGAGCGAGACTCGAAGCAGCGGTTGCGCGGCACCCCTGGCCCACTGATTCAGCGATTCCATCTTTGCCTCCTGTCCGAGCGATCCGTCCATTTACCGTCCCTGTATGAATCTCGTTGCTGCCCGCTGGCACGGCCATTCGTGCGGGTTCGGTGGAACTCGGCCACGCTCCGTCGTCGATTGCCGAGTCCGGATCCCTGCCTTCCTCGCAATTGAAGCCGATCGAACATGCAAGGCAGATGCCGCGGACCGCGAGGTAGATCCGAAACCGATCAATCCCTTGTCAACACGCGATATAGATGAACCGGAAGGGGCTCCGACGAGGTGCTGGGGCCGTTTCATGAAGCGCCCTAACCCGCCCTGACGGGCAGCTTGAAACTCCCTCTTCTCCCGACGGGTCTTCCCCAGGTTCTCCGAAGCCGAGAGCTGACAGCCGGTCTCCGGCGTTCGGCGTTATCGTCTCGCTGATCAGAGCCCGTGGCGCGCCAGCCAGCGCCACAACGTTGTGCGACTGATGCCCAACAGCCTGGCAGCCTCTTTCCGGTTCCCTTCGGTCTCTTCCAGCGCCTGGATGATGGCCGCCCTCTCCCGCGCCTCCCCGCCCGAGGTCATCTTATCGCGCCAGGCGACTCGAATCTGCTCCGGCAGGTCCATCCCGGCGAGCCGGTCGCCTGCCGCGCCGATCCGCGCCCGCTCCAGCACGGCCAGGAGCTCGCGGACGTTGCCGGGCCAGTCGTGGCTCTGCAGCATTTGAAGGGCCAGGTCAGTAGCCCGGTTGGCTTCTCCACCCCTGGGGTCCGCTTCCCTCAACACGTGCTCTACCAGTAGCGGGATATCTTCAGGCCGCTCCCTGAGGGGCGGGATGTGGATGTCGTATACGGTCAGCCGATAGAACAGGTCCGCACGCAACCGACCGGATTTCACGACCTCCTCCAGCTCCCACTGCGTCGCCGCGATGATCCGGACATCGACCTTGTTCGGTTGCACAGCCCCGAGGGGACGTACCTCCCGCTCCTGGATCGCCCGGAGGAGCCGAAACTGCACGGCGGGTGGTATTTCACCGACCTCGTCGAGGAAGATCGTCCCGCCGTCGGCGGCCTCGAAAAGACCGGGCTTGCTCCTGACCGCCCCCGTGAACGCGCCCTTCGTATGGCCGAACAGCTCGGACTCCAGGAGGGTCTCAGAAAGCGCCACGGTATCCACCACGACGTACGGTCGGTCCCTGCGAGGCGAGCAACCGTGGATGGCCGCCGCCACCAGCTCCTTTCCCGTACCCGTCTCCCCGCTGACGAGAATCGTCGAGTCCGTGGGCGCGACCTCCTGGATCTGCTCGATCACCCGTCTGATGCCCGGTGAAGTTCCTACGATCCCGTGAAACGGGAGGGCGGGATCCTCAGCCGAGTACGACACCTGGGGCCGGGCGTCGACCTGGCTGCGAAGCTCCTCCGGCGTGCAGGGCTTCTGGAGAAAACCATCCGCCTCCGGATAGAGGACCTGGGCCGCCGCGTCCATGAGGGGGCACCCCGTCACCACCACCTTGCGGGCCGTCGTACGGGCCCGGATTACCGACTCGGCCCCGTCGAGCAGGCCCTTGTGCGGAACACACACATCCACGAGGACCGCGTCCACGTCGCCGCCCTCGAGCATCGAGATCGTCTCCTTCGGGCTCTCCCCCCAGAGGACGCTGTAGCCTTCCAGAGCGAGGATGTCGTGCACGTACGAGTGGAATGTTCCGAGCCTGTCCAGGACCAGGACAGTTGGGGCGTCCTGCTCCGGTCGTCGTGGGGTGTTCATATCATGACCTATTATACGAAGCCCCGGGACTCATACCCCAGGGCAAAACAGTCGTCTAATTGATGCCCCTTCCACCTGCCTACCAAACTGTAACGAGGTTGGCAAAGTGTGTGCCAAGGCGGAGTTTGGGGGGGCGACCGGCGGAATCGGCGGAGTATCGACGGAAACGGCTCTCCGAGGAACCGTTCTACGAAACGTCCCGGCTGTTCCATTCCCCGGGCCATGGAACAGCTCATGAAACACGAGGGACAGGGTCAGGGTCTCCACTCGTGGCCGGAGGGGGCGGTTCTCACGACGACCTCGAGTCGCCAGAGAGGCCCTGCCAGAAGGCCGGTCGACTTCTTGCTCGGACGGCGCTTCAAAGGAAACAGGTGGAGCCCACGAGCTCAGCGACACAGCGACATGTTCGTAGCGCCAGATGCCAGCAGTCGCCCTCCAACCGGGTAGGCGAAGACCGTCGAAGTCCTCGAGGGTCCGAAGACCTGCTCGAACTTCCTGTCATTGATGGAGGGCAAGCTCGAGATCGTGACGCTGCTCCGACAGGTATTCGAGCTCTCCGTCCGACAGTTCCCAGCCCCCTTCCTGTGTCCACGCTATGACACGATCGACCGTAGCCCCTTCGAGCTCAAACCGGCTGTTAGGCGCTTCGAGATTCATCCAATACGTTTCATCCCAGGACTCCTGTTCACGCGCATAGTAGCCGCGAAGCGCGATCTTGATTGTGTGCGCCTGGGACCAAACAGTCTTGCCTCCCAGCGTCTCGAGCATGCGATCGGCCAATGCCACCGCCTCCTCGTCGCTCTGTACAACCTCGGTACGGGCCGCGAATGCGGATCCGAAGGCCACCAAAAGAACAGAGGCTACAGATAGTGTCCTCTTCATTGCCCTTCTCACAATCAGATCAGGTGTCACGCGCTCACGGCTCGCTGCGCCGTGACCCGTATCGAGACTCGACCTCAGGAATCGCAATACCGACTACCTGGACGCGGTCGGAATCGACGTCAAAGATGCGAAGGGTACGTCTACTATAGGAGTTTGTATGACGCTCAATCACAGATTTTGCGACCAAACGCCTCGTTTCTGCCACCAGAGGGACGGATTCCGCGACGAAACAGCAGACATTCGAGCTGCGGTGCTGATCGGGGATTCCGGACAGATCGCGCTACAACGCTGACACGCATGGTCGCTACTGCCAAGGCTGGCAGCTAGCCGCATCGTCTAGGGCAACTCGTCGATGCCGTTGGCCCAGACAGCGGGGAGGAATCCCTGGTGCCGGTTTCCCTCGGCGTAGGGATCGGCGAAGAATCCCCGTTCGACGAGTGTTCGGTTGGCGATGCCGAAGATGAAGTGCCAGATCTCGGTATATACGCGCTCGAAGGGAACGCCGTTGCGGGTCGGCGTTAGGTCCGAAAGACGGTCCTTCAGGGCATCGTAGTTGGCCTCGTGCCAGGCCGCCATGATCCTCCGGCCCTCGGCCAACATGCCGCGAACCATCTCGGCATCGTCAGAGGTCAACACCAGAGCGCGGCCACTGTATGTGTCACCGCGCCTCTCGACGTACTCCGCCACGTCGAGCAGGTCGAGGATCCGGCCGACCTTTTCCTCCTCGATCCCGGTCTCGCTGGCGAGCGTTCCCGCTGCTAGGTCGTGAGTGCGGAGCGCCAGCATCACCCGGGCGACATCTTCCAGCGCGTCCTTCCGGTAGACGGCGACCATACGGGCTGCGGCCCTTTGCGCGTTCGGGATGTCGGCGTAGCGGCTGAAAGCGGACCGGGTGCTCCACAGCATGTCGGGGAGGCCGAACCGCGGCAGTGAATGGTGATCCCCGAAGCTAGTGAACGTGAAATCGCTGGTCGTCTGGTTGTGGCTCCCCCAGTAGAGACCTTCGAGCGAGACCGCCACACCCCGTTCCTTGGCCCACGGAGTAAAGCTCTGACCTTCGATGGTGCGCTGAGCGCCCGCTCGGTAGCCCCGCTCCCGTGTGAGGTCGAGCCCGTCCCAATCGAGGGAGAAGCAACCGAGCACGATATAGAACAGGTAGGCGTCGTCCAGGTGCGGCTGACCGTGCGTCGCGGCCAGGTCCTCGAATACGTCCCGACGGGCCAGGAACGCTTCCGCCAGGTCTCGGCCGAGTCGCTCCGAGACCTCCAGGATCGCCCGCTGGTCTTCCACGCGCAGCAGGTTGAAGTCGATCCAGTAGCGGCCGTCTTCCTCTCTGAGGAGCCCGGCCGTCACCATGTCCTCCACCGTGAAGGGCCTGTCGGCGATCGCCTCCTTTATATAGGCGTGTCGCCGCGGCTCCGCGGCGATCTCGAGGATCAGCTGCTGGACCTCCGCCGAGCCGAGGATATAGCTCGGGTTCTTCGTATGATGACTCGGCGTCGAGCCGGTGATCCCGACCTGGAGAGGCAACTCCTCCTGGGCCAGCAGCCCCGAGACCGATAGCGTCAACGTCACGGCGGAGGCGGCCAGACCGCCTGAAAGCATTCGAAAGGTCATCCTGCTAGCCCCTTGTTACGATGTAGACTCGAGCTACGAGCTCACGGCTTCCTCGACTTAGATGGGTAGGATTCCCGCAGGGTTGGATCACCGTACGCAAGTTGGTCGGACACTTCCTGCNNGACGAGCCACCAGCATACCGGCGTTCACGGCTGCTTGACAGGTGCTTGACCGCGGTGCATGAGTGTTCAAACCAAAACGGCCCTTTAATAATGAAATCAGTCGTCGACGCTCCCGCTTCCGGCACCTCTGCCGGAACTCTCCCGTATCGGTTCACGCCGCGCGGACCGGTTCGTCTTTGGAACCGAATGGTGTCGCGGTTCGACCGTGGCGGCAGATGGGATCTGTCGGTCGATGAGCTGCTGGACCGCGCGGCCCGGCGCGCCGGCGGCACCGACTTTGGCCATGACGCGTTCCTGGAACCGCTGAATCGGCTGGTGGAAGCGTTGAGCGTGGCGCCGAACTACCACCCGTTCGGTCGGTTCCTGGTCCGCAACATCCTCCTCGAGCTGCTGAGGAACCGGGCGGCGGTGGAGGGCGCGCACCGCCGCCGTCCGGATCTGGGGGGCATACCCGTTCGAGAGCCCGTTTTCATCGTCGGGCTGCCGCGCTCCGGGACGACTTTCCTGTTCAATGCGATGTGCGCTGACCGGCGATTCCGCTACCTGCGGGGGTGGGAGACCAGCCGGCCAGCTGCCCGCGCGAGCGCCCGACGGACCGGCGCAGCCTTCCGCCGTCTGGTCACGCGAGCGGGCCTGGCGGTCCAGTACTACCTCACACCGGAGCTGCGAGCCATTCACGAGTCGGGCGCCGACGCGCCGGAGGAGTGCACGACGCTCCTGATGTTGGGCTTCGCCAGCCAGGCGTTCGTCGTGCTGGGCGCGATCCCCGGCTATCTCGAGTGGCTGACCAGGCACGACTACATCGCCTC
>JABAHS010077355.1_pt2 | contig 34353 bp, 35 predicted proteins | sample 7062111 | NCBI WGS metagenome assembly JABAHS01 (sample SAMN14534600, study PRJNA622989) | marine sediment metagenome | biome: marine biome [ENVO:00000428]; feature: marine pelagic biome [ENVO:01000023]; material: deep marine sediment [ENVO:00002113]; isolation source: pool of 4 deep marine... | reverse complement strand
CTTTTTTCTTCAAACCGGCCACTTCACTTTTAACTCTTTCGTATTCCATGGATACGGCTTCCGCTTCGGCTTGGACCGCTTTTCTCTGTTGAACGTCCGCCCCAGCCTTCGAAATCGAACGGATGGTAACAAAATTCCATACTATCATTATTAACAGCACACCGCCCATAGCGATTACTTGTGCGCGATAACCAATCTGGCGCTGTCTGCCGCTCTTATACCATTCAGGAAGAAAATCAATTTCTTTCATATCTAAGCACCTACTTTTTGGGCTTCCGAAGTCACCAAATACTCTTTTTCACGTTCGGGATTTTCATTCCACCCTTTGAGACCAAGCCCCACAGCTACCGCCCACTCACACAAAAAACCCCGTCTGTCGCTATCAAAATTTAAGCTCGTCATATCAAAGCCCTTCAACGGCTGAGCCATCTCAATCTCAACCGCCAATTGTCTCTTTAATACATTGAGCAAGATTCTTTCGTATGCCTCTCCACCACTAAAGACCGCCCGCTCTACCCTTTTTCCTCTGAATGTAACCGTATAATATCTAAAGCAAAGTGATATCTCTCTTGCCAACTGTTCAGAAACTGCATTTATGACATCAACCATTACCTGACGTGTCGATGCATCGAGTGTTTCGAAAGCTGCTTCCCGGTTGTTAATACCCGCATGTCCATGCCTACCTTCCGAGGTTTGACCGGAATTCCAAAGACTTCTTTTGGTATACGCAGTTCTTTCCATTCTCAACTTATCTCGAAGCATCTCTGCCTCGTTAATGCCGAATCCCAATTTTGTTGCGACTTCCTGGTTGAAGTTCTCTCCCCCGATCGGTATCTGTTTTACGAAACTAATCTCCCGGCCACGACCGAAAACAACAGTCGTAAAGCGGCTTCCCACATCCACACAAACAGCTGTGTGTTCTTTATCCTCCTGACGCTGCAGCGACCTTCCGAAGCTCCTAAATAGTGCGCATGGGACCATATCAATACCTACGGGCCTAAGCCCCGCCTCTTCAAGCAATTTAATGTGGTATTTAATTGACTCATTATCCGCCGCAAACAGAATAAATTCGCTCTTAATTTCATCACCCTGATGAACATCTCCAACAAGCAAATAGTTAATTGCGTCTGTATCCGGGTCCAATCCAAAACGCTGGGCAGCTTCTTTTCTTAAAGCCTGACCGATCTTTTCACTCTCAGTCCGGGCTAATCGCAGACTTGTTATTTTCAACCTGTTACTGGGTAAGCACGAGATTACTTTTTTCCCGCGAAAGTTACCTTCCGCCAGCATTTGTTTTATCTTCGAAACAACAAAATTTCTTCTTTCATCAGGATCTCCATTTATACGAGAATCAATTCGGGCCTTATCCGCGGCGAGAACACTTATGTGTCCGTCATTGATTGCCAATTGAATCATCTTGATGGAATTATGGCCTATGTCCAATGCTATTGGCCTCTGACCCCGAGTTTTAATTTTCCAATTTATCATCAGCCTCTTTCTCGTCAGTCCACAATGGAGATGAATCCTGTAACAGGCTCTACATTAACCGTTGCGGCCATTTGCCCGGCTTTCAGGGTGATAACACCGCTGTTCAACGGATTGCCTGTGGCATCGTAGGGACTTCCAAGATAATCAAATTGAATCACGCTGGTCGCATCAAAACTAACGTCCTCAATATCCACTTTGCTCAACCTGCCGTCATTTCGAAAGTCTACGATGTAACCAAAGCCTTTTTTCACAGGATGAGGAATAACGGCACCCGCCTGATCCTCTATCCGGTAAGTCTCCGTTGTTTTATCAAACACAACAGAAAAGCTCTGACCTTTGCTGATAGCTATAGTCTTGGCATACTCCAGGTCGGCCGCAATCACATTGGCCGCAGACCGAATCTGAAAACTTGCTCCCGAAGTCATTATTGGTATCGCCATCATTGCCGCTATTGCAAATATCACAATTACAATCACAATCTCTATCAGGGTAAAACCACCGCAAGCAGCTTTTAAATGACCTCTGCCCTTCTGCCTGTCACAGCAACGATTACATTGTATTCCGCATCGCATTCGAGACATCAAACACGACACACTATTTATCATAGTTGACGATCTGAAAGTCATCATTCCCACCAGCCTTTCAGCTATACTTTTGCGCATTATAAAACCCTACCTTTTTTCTATTTTCGTCCCCTTTTAGGCACATCTTTACCAACCAGTAATCCAATAAAGACAAGTATTTATATTCGCTAATACCCCTGCCCCGTTGAGTCCGACAAAAACGCCCCTTTTCTCCCAAATTCCACATTCATTTGATTCGCGCCTAAGGCAATACAACTGTCAAATCCCACACCTTTTACAATAAAGGCCTATAAAACCGATACAATCGTCAAGATAGTATGATATGAAAGCCTGCACTACTTCGATATCACGGGAAGGCTTCGATGTGTGTTTAGTTTATTAATTTACTTCGAATTTTTCTTTTAATTGCATACAAAGGCCGATAAGCATTAATCGTTCGTCTCCAGCAATTAGTTTTGATTCGTCGTGAATTAAAAACCGCTTAAGAATAGTCGTGTGGTCATTGTTTATTCTCTTTTGATGCTTTTAAAAAACGCCCCACCGGCCGGTGTCCATCTTGCGCAATTGCCCGCTACGGGCCAGGTTTGAATCGCGGCTATAGCAGGTTTCGCTGTGATAACAATAGAAATCGAACTTGAAGCAGATCCTTCAATTCCACCATTGGCGATAAACAGTCCGCCATTAATAATCATATTCTGAGCACCTGAACTGACCGTTATTTTCTGACCGATTTGGGCAAACCCACTAACTTCCAGCGCCCCGCCGTCTTCTATTATTACTTCGCCGCTCACCAAAAGAGCCGGAAAATTCTTGACAGCGCTAATCACATTATTCGTGCCGCTTACCTTCAAGTCACCGCTAACTACAAGTGCACCTTCGATATTCACATTACCCGGCAGTTCTACTTGGCCGCTGCAGTAACGAATTCCAGCGGGATTACCTGCCGAAGGAATAAAGTTCCCTGCCGGGTGAATATTAACATCAATAATATGTGTCGAATAGGTTTTCGAAACAATATAATACGTGGAGCTGAAATCACTTACCTGAAGGGCGGGCCAGGTTATAGGTGCACCGGCAACCGTTTCATTTCTCCTGCCCGTAACATCTGACGCTGTAATATTGCCGCCGGCAAAAACATCACCGTCGATATGTCCGCCGCCTGACAGATGACCACTACAGTAAACATCTCCGTTAACCGTAATTCTCTGTGAAACAATCGCATCCGACCCGGCCCAGAATGCTATACACGGGTCAAGCCGAAGCTCGGCTGTTAAACCGCAGCGACCTACTCTCTCACCGCTTTTTTCTTTGTAAGCAGTGCATGTTATCTGATAATTACACTCGGTAAGTTTAACCACATTGACATCATAGTAATCATCACTGCCTTCCACCAACCGCTGTCTTATATCACCCTGCCAGTATTCAGAACCCATATCCTGGGGACTAAGTATCAATCCTCTTGCATGCTCTAATCCTGATTCAGCCAAATGGGCCATTTGTGTTCGCAATATCATATTGTTACCACAGGCCAGTTCGACATCGCTTCGGGATATAAAGCCGAGTGATAACACCGTTATTGCCATAACGACAATCAGCACAACAAGCAGTACGGCACCTTCCTGTTTTTTTCTTTTAATTCGTTCCATTTTTAATCATCATCGCTGTTGATAACATCGCCGCTATCGTTTAGCAGATGTCCCGACCAGCCATGAAGGGCTGTGTTTATCTGATATTGACGAACAACTCCATTTTCAACCAAATCGAAGGACATACTTACCAACTTACTCCACGGTGGTGACGAGTCCAACACTATCTGGGCATTACTGCATTCCGGCACCAATGTCGTCTGTCTCTCGTGGCAAATAAGCATCAACTCATGTTTGGCCGTACCACCCAGAACACTACTCAACGTTACCCGCCAGTTTTCGGCAGAAGGAAATTCCAGCAACCGGACATAATCTCGTCCCGTTCCCATCTCTATATAGACTAGTTCCCGTGGATTAATCTGGCCATCGCCATTATCATCGGCGCGCCAAACGGCCAAATCATCGCCGGGCATGGCACATATGAGTTTGCAGTGCCGAATCAGTTCGGAAATCCTGAACGTCGCATAACGCACATAAGCTTGTGTCCGGCTTGTGCTATCCATGACATCATTTGCAGAACTCATAGCAAATGCGAGCGTTAATACAGCAGTAGAAACAATGGCGGCCACAACAAGTGCCAACAGCAGCTCAACCAGTGTAAAACCCTTATAACCAAAGGCCGATAATGGTCGTTTTCTCTTTCTCATCTCTTAACCACTCACAAGCCTGCTAACAGTCGCGATTTCTCCACCTCTATAATATACCCGAACGATAATTCGAATGAATTTCAGTTCTCCATCTCCGCTTTCCTGCGGCATAACAACATATACGCAGCTTACATCTCTGCTGAAGTTAGCGTAATTTAAATCAGTAAAAACAGTCCCGCTCGCATCCTTAACCTGACCCTGCGGTTCGCTATACCCATCGTATTCGGCTATGATCTGCTCGAAAGGTGTATTTACAATCTCCTCCATCAAATCACCTGCGAGTTTGGCGGCCAATGTCCCGCGTGTACCTTCGACCCGTACGGCCGCTCCGCTCATAAACGGCAACAGCACCCCGGCAGCAGCAATACCCAGCACGACGGTTGCCACCATCGCCTCTGCCAGAGTAAAACCATTTCGATATTTATTATAACTGATCATTTGATACTTATATACTTAACTACCAATCAAAAGAGGCCGACTTGCTATCGGCAATCGCCTAAGTACGGTCAGCCCATCTTAAAACCTCAACTTCAAAAACAACATCAATCGTTTACAATATCGTCTTTCGAAGCAGGAACATTAATATTTAGATTCGATAAAAAACCTGCATGTGCAGCACTATCATCAGCCTGGAATAAACCATTTTCCTTATTAAGTCTCCAACCGGCTATCCCGGCTTCATAAGACCAGCGAACTCGCTGTTTCATTATCCCTCCAACACTTTAAAAAAGGCTGACCAGATTGTTCTCTGGTCAGCCCGTTAATTTCACTCAGTGATTAATCGCCTCCGATCGCTCACTGCCTTTAGTATGTCTGCACGATTTCCTCAGTATCATTAATACTGGGTATGCGGAGTACTATCAACCGGATTCACCTTATCATCATCAGGCTGGAACAGGCCCTGGTCGACACCGGCTGTTGTAACAAAGTTCCAGCCGTGGCTATTATCCCCTACGGCCGCCCCATCAACTTCGACTGTAGGTAAATCGTTGAAAGGATTGATGGGAATACTGCGCATATAGGGTCCGAATCTGAACGTAGGCCCGACACCAACCACACCGTCCTGGTCGGTCCTGCTCGTCATAGCTGTTACAAAATCAACACCCGACTGTGTTCCCGGCAGGTTATCGTTGTGATGAATCTTGTACAACTCAATCTGCGAACGAATGGCTTGAAGGTCACTGACCAATGCCGATTCCTTCGCCTCAGTACTTGCGCTGGTAAACTGAGGAATCACGATGGCAGCCAGAATACCCAGAATGACCACCACAATCAGAATTTCCACTAATGTAAAACCTTTTTCAGCTCTCATCTTTTTGCCCTCTTTTCTTTCTTTTTACATTTTACCCTTTGTTACTGTTCTCTTTTACAACTAAGTAAAAGTTACGATGCTTTTCTTTTTCTAATCTTTTTCTAAACTGTAAACACAATAGCAATAATCCCGAGTACACTCATTACAATCAAAATCTCAATCAAAGAAAAACCACTTCCTTCCGTTCTCATCTTTTCCCCTCGTTCTTATAAGTGAAACTGCACACACAAGCTATAAAATGCGGTACAGTTCACTTTATCGTCTTAATTGAAACAAGACTTAACTGCACCTTTACTTTTCTGTATGCTTTTAGTTCCTCCTCAAATAACATATAAAAAATACTTCTAATCAATACTTCGACAGTTTACGCGGAAACTCAAACCCATACGTCCGAAAAAAATGTCAGCTTGTTGTTTTCTCCCGCGAGTTTTATGCGAGTATCCAAAGAAAATATAAGAAATAAATTTTATAGTGCCAAATTTTCAGATTTGAGAACATGGAATGCAGTTCGATTTTTAGCCGTAATGGCCTGTCTTAGCCAGGAGCGCAACGAGGAAGAAATCTATAAACAACAGCCGCGAATCAAGAATCGATGTAGCCGGGTGCGTTTTCGACGTGTATTTTTCTTGTTGTCCGGCCGGCGTGAAAAATCTCTATTCTGATATAATTTATAGCCTTCAGGACCGATTCGATTTTATCGGCCCACTCTATCAAAACAACAGACTGCGGCCGGCAGAATTCGTCAAAGCCGAGCATCTCGAACTCGGCAACTGAATTCAGCCGGTAAGCATCTATATGGTAAATATCCAGCCGTCCTGCATACTCATTAACTATGACAAACGTGGGACTATTGACCTGCTTACTATCTTCAGCCCCTGCACCGGCGGCAATCCCTTTGATCAAATGCGTCTTGCCGCTGCCCAATAGCCCACAAATACCTATGACTTCACCACCTTTTAACTGTGAGCCGATCCTGCGACCAAACTCTATCGTTTCCTGCGGTGAATTCGAAATTATGTCTAAGCCCATAGCATGCAGCCAACAATCAACTACCTCGTTTACTCATTTTCCCAATTGAGCAGGATAATAATAGCCCATCGTCTGAGCGACTACACCAAGACGATATTGATGGTCCTGCATAAGACACGTACGCCGGTCGGAAGCGGGTATAGTAGTAGTGTAGATACGAAGTTCACCTTTCAAAGTGGTAATAACTTCTTCCCGGTAGTCACCCAGGCAATCAACCACCGCTATGACACGGCCTTGAATTGGCTGTATCGGGTCTTTGCCCCAATCACGAACGGCTCCGGAGACGACCACTTCCTTCTGTGGGTCCGCATCCCACCAAACCGCGCGAGGGCTTAAGCTGCCAGTCTCATGAAATTCTATGAGCTTGCCCTTGGCGCTATATAACCAGCGTTTCTTCAAATCTCTCTCTCCCGCAAAGACTTCCATACCGGGTGAATCCGCGAGGATGTCACCGACCATGCCCTGGCCGTGAACATGCCGCGTGGGTTCCTTGTGGGTCCAGAGTTTGCGGCCTGTTTTGGCGTCTACTACACATATTGCATCGGTTTTCCTGCGCGGTTCAATCCCGTAGAAAATCTCCAGGCCGGGATTGTCCGGGTCGATATCGGCAACATAGCAAATATCAGGATGTCCCATCCCGGTAGTCCACAGACCTTTGCCATTATCATCCAGCACGGCCGAACCGATGACCAGCTCATCCCGGCCGTCACCATCAACATCGGCAGTAATCAAACCATGAGCACTCTGGCTGCGATATTTTTCTTTCTCCTGCAGTGATTCCCAGTACCAGATTCGTTTGAAATCCTTATCCAGAGCCTGCATTTTGATAAGGTTATACGTGCCCCGCTGCATTATCAGAGATGGCTTTTTGCCGTCGAGATACGCTACCGTGAGGAAATTCCGACAGTAATAGTTATACTGGGAAAATCCTTCCCTGCTGAGCCAGTCAGTTTTGGCAATAACCTTGCCGGTCTCTCCGTCAATTTTGACAAGATATTCAGGCCCGGTTTTGACGTGTCCGGCCTCCTCTCTCGGATCTCCTTCGCCGGCCTTACAATAAACCTCAGCTTTGCCGTCACCATCGACATCGTAAACTATCCAGGGCGAATACCAGATCCCCGCCTCTATAGCCCAGCCCATATCGTATCGCCACATCATCGTTCCATCCAGGCGATACGCTTCGAGCTTGTAAGTGGTGGGGCTGCGTTTCCAATAGCCCGGCCTTTGATAAGGGTCCGTATTGAAATTCGGCTGCTTGATGACGTATTCATAATTCCCGTCCCCGTCAAGGTCACCGATACCCACCTTTTGAAAATCATAATCACCCTTCAATGGAATGGTAATATACGGTTTCAAAAATATACCAACGAAGTCAAGCTTTTCGGACTCCTTCAAGTCTCTATTCTTGCTGAATCTATAAAGCGCATAACCGGCAATAAGCTTCTTTTTCTTTCGTTCTTTGTCGACGAAGCTAGTTTGTGTATATGGTTTACCCTTCGTAAGATTCGCCCATTGACTGGGGACGGACAAGCCATCGGGCACACGCAAAACCGTAAATGCCATATCAGGTGGGTCATCAGCCAGCAGCCGCCAACTCAGGAACACCGAACCGTCTTCATGCTCCAGAGCCACTAATCCACGGTCCAGCTTCTCTACGCCTGACGCTGCTGCGCAAAGAATCAAAACCAATGAAAATCCAACTATCCATGTAAATAATCGACATCTCATAATTAACATCCTCCTTTCAAATGGTCGTACCCCCCGGCTTCCAAATCTTTAATCAAGCCATCCGGCATTTTTATCTGCATCTTCATTGTGTCGGTAATCTTACCGATTTGTGTAATCGGTATCGAACCATGCCATTTCTTTAACAACACCCGGCAATCTTCATCAGAAAGAGTAAAAAGCAATTCAAAATCCTCGCCGTCGTTCAGCGCAGAATTTAAAGGATTTTCACCTTTCAGGGCATCATCCGAAATTGGAATCATCTCCGCGTTAATAATAGCTCCTGCCTGGCTGGCTTTACAAATTCTGTTCAAATCTGTGCTGAGCCCATCGCTTATATCAATCATCGAATTCAGCGTTACCATTTGAGCGATCTTTATCGCCTCTTTAACTCTCGGCTCAAATTCCAAATGTTTGCGATTAACCGAACCGCCCAGCGAGCCGGTCACGCAGATACTATCGCCGAGTTTCGCATCCGATCGCTTAATTGGTTTATTGCCCGCCGGTCTGCTGAGCATCGCGACACTTACCACAAAAGGCTTATCATCACTCCAGCAAGTAATATCACCACCCACAAGCTCACAGTCAAACTTCCGGCCTGCAGCAGTAATTCCTGCATGAAGCTGCTTTAACTCTTGCCGGCCATACCCTTTCGGCATCGCAACAGAGACAACCGCAGCTACAGGCATTGTCGCCATCGCCGCACAATCACTAAGGCTGACCGCCATAGCTTTATATCCAACTTGCTCTATCGTCGCTTTTTGAAGGTCAAAATGCACACCATCCAGAAGTATGTCCGTTGTAACAAGAACCGACGAATCCGCGGCCAACTGAATCCGGGCCATATCATCACCAATCCCTATGGGAAAATCCGCTTTGGTTAGTTTGCTCTGCCGGGCAAACCATGCGGTTATTTGATCTTCGGCTTCACTCATCACTTTGCCAATTGCTTTTTCCAGTACGCAATTTGCTCTTTTGCCTGCTCAGGTCCTGCGGCACCCTCGGTAGCATACTTAGCCACAACATTTGCTGCGCCGATGCTTTCGTACACATCATCCTCAATCAGAGGTGAAAACTTTTTGAATTCATCCAGGCTAAGGTCAGCCAGTTTTTTGTTCGCCTTTTCGCAGGAAGCAACCAATGACCCGACAATGCCGTGAGCCTGGCGGAAAGCAACGCCCTTTCCGACCAGATACTCGGCCAGGGCGGTAGCATCCAAAAAACCTTCTTCTAACCCAGCCGAAATCTTCTTCTTATCAAATTTCGTATGTAAAACAACTGCTGTAGCCATATCCAATGAGGCCTCGACAGTATCAGCCGAAGAGAAAATATGAATCTTATCCTCCTGCAAATCGCGATTATATCCTGACGGTTGAGCTTTCAGAATCGTCAACATGGCCATCAACGAGCCATAAACGCTACCCGTCTTTGCCCGAATAAGTTCAAGCACATCGGGATTACGCTTTTGAGGCATCATACTTGACGATGTACAATAGCTATCATCAATCCGCACAAAGGCAAATTCATTTGAAGAATAGATTATCCAGTCCTCAGCCAGGCGCGAAAGATGCGTCGCAATAAGCGCACAATCGAAAATAAATTCGGCACAAAAGTCCCTGTCACTGACCGCATCGATACTGTTGTAGCTGATATCGGAAAAACCCAACTGTTCAGCCGTGCTCTCTCTATCCAATAGCAGAGTCGAGCCGGCTATCGCGCCACTTCCCAACGGCGAAATTTTCAGCATCTTCCTGCAGTTTTTAAGACGAAAAAAGTCACGTCTAAACTGCTCTACAAAACTAAGCAGATACATCGCAATAACCACCGGTTGAGCACGTTGAAGATGGGTATAAGCCGGCATTACATCCTTGATGTATTTGCCCGCTAATTTAACAAGCGCTTTTTGAAGACCGTTTATCTTGCCTTGCAGGACTTCTATCTCATCCCGCATCCAAAGCCGAATATCGGTAGCAACCTGGTCATTACGGCTTCTGCCGGTATGCAGTTTCTCTCCCGCCTCACCGATTTTTGTCACTAACGCCGCCTCAATCGCCATATGAATGTCTTCGCAGACCTTATCGAATTTGAACTTTCCTTCTTCGATTTCCTCTGATATCTCCATAAGACCGTCTTTAATCTTTTTCAGTTCAGCCTTTGATATCAGCTTTTGGTCGGCCAACATCTGCGCATGAGCAATCGAGGCCACGATGTCATACTTGTACAGCCGCTTGTCATAGGACAGTGACTGGACAAAATCTACCATCAGCGGCTCCGGTTGACCGGCGAGCCGTTTCTCCCAGCTTTTTTTCGATTTACCCATCGTATATACTCCAAAAGCAACGCCTTTTACTGCTTCCTAATAATAAGGCCCGTGATAACCAGTGTCAAGACGTCTTCGGTACTTGTACCTTGCAATTCGAACCAATGGAAGTTATCTTATCTTCGAAAAAAATGTAAACAAGGAGAATTCTGGCAGACTCATGTGAAAGGGATTTTCATGAACGAAACAAATGAACATTTTGAGAACGAAATAGAAGACTTGAAACAGGAATTAGAACACTTCCAGCAGGAAAAGGAGCGGGTCAGGGCTATTATAGGCCAAATCGGCGGCGTGCCTAAATTTCGCACAAAGCTCTTTAACGCGATATTTATCCTGGTAATCGTAGTCTCTGTATTTATCTCGATTATAGCCAGCGAGTTGCGCCTCTTGATGATTGAGGTGGCAACCGTAACGTTATCGTTGAAAATCATATATCTCATACACTGCCAGATGCGCATCAATCACTTCAAGTTCTGGATACTCTCATCAATCGAATGGCGGCTTACGGAAATGAGGAAGGAGATAAAACAGCTAAAAACTTAATTCGATTCCTGTGTATAGTTTTCTATGATTCATTATTGGCAAATCAACTGAGTCTTTTCCTTATGATATCCAACTTTCCAAAACAAATAAGCTCATCGCCCGAAAGAATTTTTCTACTTGCGGCAGGATTAGGTATGGTATTTTCGTCTCGAATTATAGCAAGAACCGTAATATCATCCTTTCTGAGTCCGGATTCCGAAAGCACTTTACCTACTATCGGATTGCCTTCAGAGACCTGAATTTTAGAAACGCCGTATCCCCCTGTCGCCAGTGCCAGCTCCTCACGTGACACGGATCTGATAATATCTTTTTTAATAATACGTTTTCTCAAGGAATCCGTCAGTTTACGAGCCATCTTTGTATTGGTAAACACCTTATAAATAATATATATCGCAGCCACAATTATTATGAGGTTTATCCATGGCTGCAGCCAGGACGGAACGTAAGCCTCCACAAATGGTATCGACAGCTTTGTAGCTCTGGGTCGTATCGTGTTGGCAAAGGTTGCAATCATTGTAACAAAGCCGGCATGTCCCAAAACGATGAGAACCGAGGCAATGCGCCTTCTTCGGGGATCACTGGTGATAAGCTCGGCCTCTCTCGTTGTAAAGCCCGTCGACGTGAAACACGACAACGCCTGGAACTTCGCCAGCGACCACTCAAGTCCGGTCAACTGAAATGCAATCGCCCCGATTCTCACAACAATAAAAGACACGATAATTACAATAATGAACAACAACAAATTCATAAGCTGCACTCCTTAAGCCCCTTTGCCACGAAATACTTCGACAGACCTACAGCCATTTCTTTCTTCTGAAGTATATCAACATAATCACCGCAACAACAGCCATAACCACCCATACAACAGGGTATCCCCAGTACGAATTCAGCTCCGGCATGTTCCACGGCGATTTCTCAGGATTAAAGTTCATACCGTAAATCCCCGCAATAAATGTCAGAGGTATGAAAATTGTTGCGATAATCGTTAACACTTTCATCACTTCATTCATCTTGTTGCTAATGCTGGACAGATATATATCGAGCATGCCGGAAACCATGTCCCTGAAGCTCTCTATCGTGTCTATAATCTGTATCGTATGATCGTAAACATCCCGCAGATAAATTTCCGTTGATTCCTTGATAATAGAAGATTCACTCCTCTGCACACCACTGATAACCTCTCGAAGCGGCCATACGGATTTGCGCAACGAAATCATTTCCCTTTTCATGGTGTGAATCTGCTGGAGCGTCTTTTCTGTGGGATCCGAAACAAGCTCTTCTTCCATCGATTCAATTCTCTCGCCGACTTTCTCCAAAATTGCAAAATAACTATCCACTATTGCGTCGAGAAGAGCATAAGCCAGATAATCCGGCCCCATCTTCCGAATCCGGCCCTTGGCATTTCGCAGACGCTCCCTTATCGGCTCGAACACATCACCGACACGCTCCTGAAATGAGATGACGTAGTTTGTTCCGAGGATGAGACTGACCTGCTCGCTCTCAACAACCTGAATCTGTTCATTGTAGCGAAGCATCCTCAACACAATGAAAATGTATTTATCGAAATCCTCATATTTAGGTCGCTGCTCTGTGTGCAGAACATCCTCAAGGATAAGAGGATGAAGTTCAAACTGTTTACCAAGCTTTTCTATGATTTCAACATCGTGAAGACCGTCAATATTAATCCATGTTACCGTGGGTGTGCTCTTAAACGGAAAACATTCCTCAATTTTTGATACTTGTTTTTCCTGGAAATTCTGCTCATCATAATCGAGATAGCTAATCTTAACAGCTTCTACCTTTTTTTCTCCAACATATACGAGCGTACCGGGCGGCAAACCGGTTTTTCTCAAACGTTTTGTAATATTTTTAGCCATAACTATTTTCCTTTCCGGCGTAACTTAAGTAATTCATAAATACTCCTCGAATTACCGGTTTTTATCAAGGGAAATATCGCCTCGCTTGCAAATTTCACATCCTCTATCGAGTAAAAAGCCTTCGGATTAAATCTTTTAATGATAGCCACAACATCCTTGAGGGTACTTCGTTTTATAACGCTATATACAATATGTACCTTACCTGTAGTACCCTGAGCCGGAACAGCTGTAACTCCGTATCCTGAAGCTCTAAGACTGTCTATCAGCTCAGATGCGTCCTGTCTCGTAACAATCTGCACCATCAACGTACCCATTGCCAGCTTTTCTTCTATCCACATACCCGTAAAATTCCCCGCCGCAAACCCGCCGGCATACGCAACATAGCAAAAAACATTGTTTAAATTCTGCATCACCTTGCCGATTGCAACGAGCCAGATCAATATCTCAAAAAATCCAATTACAGGAGCAAGATATTTTCGGCCTCTCGAAATAAAAATTATGCGTATCGTTCCAAAGCTGACATCAAACACCCTTGCCAAAAAAATCAAAACCGGTAATAATATAAATGTAAACGCCTCTGATTGAAAAAAGCTCATAATACCCTCATTATTCTCCACGATTATTAACAACAGGCTGAGAACTTGTGTTTATTCCGTTCTTCTTCTTTGTTAAATCTCTAATAATTGAAAACGGGAAGCTGATCATCTGGCGCAATCCCTCGATCGACGAAAGAGTACGGACCTGGTTTGCTACTTCAGAAACAAGCTCCTGTGCTACCACTTTTTCCTCGACCTCACCAACCTCTCTGACCATTGCCAGGCGATGAAGCGAGTACAAACCGATTATGAACGCAAAAAAGAAAAAGAAATCCCACTGCTGCAAGCTCAAAGTAGGCAAGCTAAACTCTTTGGCCCTACTTGTATATTTTAACGTCCACTCGAGTTGGCGGCCCACAAAAAAGTCGGCGAACTTACCGCCTAAAATCGGTGCCATGCCGGCAGCCACAGAATTGGCAATCGTGTTCGCAGCAAGATAAGCGGTCGCCTTACCCTCCGGCGCTAATTTCATACTGATATTGCCCGAAGCCAAAGATACACCTGACGAAGACAACCCCATCACCACGTGTATAACAATCAAAAGAGGTATCGTTAAAAAGTATTTCTCCGGCATAGTTGTGAACGTCCAGGCAAGAATTGACACGATAAAGAGCGGCCCGGATATTGCCAGCACGGATTTATTGCTGAAACGGTCTGTATATTTGCCCCAAATCTTGAGAAACATGAAGTTCACAACCTGGCTCACAATCGAAAGCCCAATGATAAATGACATGCTCAATCCTAATCTCTTAAGCATATATACCATAAAAAACGGCCCGGCCAGATTGACCGCGAAGTTCCAAGAACACATAAACACAATGAGCTTTCTGAAATTCTCATCCCTGAAAGGTTGGCTCAGAAGTCTAAAAATTTTGGATTTTTCCTCCACTTTGGGCATCCGTTTCTCGGGGGTTTGCGCCAAAAAATACAATCCAAGAGCTCCCGCCAAAAAGCCGACCAAAAACAAAATCGAATACCCCTGAATTTCATAGTTCGGCAACAGCTTTTTCCAGTAATCAAGATAAAACGCAGCAGCCAAACTCAAGGCAATTCCTACACCTGTCGCTATTCGCATCCTTTTCGAAAAGAAGGATCCGAGAATGTTTTGTGGTATCAGGTCACGCATCCAGGAATTCCAGCCGCAGCCGGAGATTGCTCCCATAGCCGAGGCGACTATCATCGACACAAGCAAAACAGCCAATCCAATTTTAGCCCCGAATATGAAAGGAACCAGAGCAATCACTAACCAGCACACCCGGCTTAAGGCGGCCGAGACAACAACTATGGCTCGTCGGTTGCGTATCTTTTCAACCAGAAAGATGGAGGGCAGCTGAAGCAATTGTGCCAATGGCCCGATTGCGGCCAACATGCCAATTACAAAATTCGAAGCCCCGAGCTTTATGGCAAAGGCCACCAAAAACGCGCCTCCAGTTAAAATGCCCATTGCCTGCGATGCTATTCCATCTCTGATAACGTATTGTAGACCAGAGTGAACTTCAGCTTCCGTCAGTTCGTCTTGAACTTTAAAACGCATCGCTAACACCTTCTAATTTCACTTTATGCCCGACTTCAGACCTGTTAATTTTAGGGTATGATTGCCCATGATTCCGGCGTTTCAATTAAGACTGAATACCCGGTCATTGATTAACAAAACTGCCTGTTGATTAGCCGAGCTTTTTGGATTTATCGGTTTTATCCGGAACAATACATACGGGTAACGGCTCAGTGACAGAACCAGCGTAAAGTGTCCGATGCGGGAATGGAATCTCAATGCCTTCGGCATCAAATCTTTCGTTAATCTGTTGCATTATCTTTGTTTGGAGTTTGATATAGTCTTCTCGAACACACCAGACGGCATAGAGAAACTCCAATGCCGAATCGCCGAAATTGATGAAGCGCACAGCAGGTTCCGGTTCATCGAGACACAAGGGATTTTTGTTGGCTATATCCAGAAGGACCTCCCGTACCCTCTCTACATCCTCCTTGTATGCAACGCCTACATGAATATCCAGGCGGCGGACAGGGAACCTGGTGATGTTCCTGACCTCGTTCTTGATCAGAGCCTCATTGGGAATCCTGATGAAGTGGTTATCAAATGTACGTAACTTAACACTTAGCAAATCAATTGACAGAATCACCCCCTTTGTATCTCCAACCTGGATTATATCTCCTACCGCGAATGGCTTTTCAGAAATCAGAAACAAGCCGCTAATGATATTGGAAACGCTCGTCTGCGACGCAAATCCAATAGCAATCCCAACGATACCTGCCGCGCCCAAAAGGGCTGTGAGCCTAAATCCACTCTGATTAAGTACTGCTATGAATATCACAATGCTTCCGAAGTACACAATTCCCTTACGAATGAGCATACTCGCCTGAGGTGTCAGTCTCTTCCTGGTACTTCTCCCGACTATTGCAGCGAACGTCAGTGTTAATGGAAAACCCACAAACAACAAAACAACGATTCGGATCGCCGATCCCACAAAATCTTTGGTAATGACATCCGACCAGCTAATCGCCAAAAATTCATGCATTTGAACTTACCTCTAACTGAGCTTTCTATGCACCAAATAATCCGAAACTACCCAGACTTCTTTTCAAAAGCCTCTTCTTAACGGGCGTTCTCGGCCCGCTTAAAACCTTGTCAACCGCTTCATAAGCCGGCGGATTTTCCGAATATTCCAACTGGCTTATTTCAGATTCTCCCTTAAAAGTAATCTTCACGCCATTTGTCCACAACCTCGACACGCCTGGGTATATGCTAAGATGTGCAACATGCACACAGAATCTCTCAATCTCAACCTGCCCGATTGAGTTATTTCTAATCGTCACAGGACACACCGCTCGATGTATCTCCACCTGCGAGTCCGAAATCTCACGACGGGCCCGGCTTCGCAATGAATAGCACAAGTCTCCAGACATCGGATCACCGAACCAGATATTCGACAGATTAACCGAGGGCTCTTCGCACAATCGAACATGTTCACCATCCCCGGCCGCAATTCGAATCCATATTGGAACACTCACAAAGAACAAGGCCTGCTCTCTCGGTGGAATTTTTACTGGCATCTCGGGCCTCACAACGACCGGACGGTCCGGAGTAATAGGCGTAAAAACAACTTCTTTGCAGTTGCCGCACACCCAGCGACCCCAGTCCACATCCACAGCTTCCTGCTCACTGGCAATCTGCGGCGCAAGAGCCTTTGTCAAATCATTAGAATCCGTTAGGCGTCTTACTGCGATATGTAATTCATCCCCCTTTCGCCGTAACCAGAGTTTCAGCGGGCCAACCTGTGCCTCCAGGCACTGCCCCTGTTCAATCCGATGGGGCTTCCAAAGTTCGACGTCCATAATGCACAACACTCCTTAACGACTCTGTCTTAGCTACAGGCCGAATTGCTCCTCAATGTCTGCGTTCATAGTAAAATTATCCACATTCGGATAATCTAATCCGTTCCCGGCATAATATCAAGTGCCGATGATGAATTCACTCATCCGAATCACCATCTGATCCTGATTCTCCAGGTTCGCCCCACCCAATGCGAGACTGGTCTTTGCTTGTTTCATCCCGCTTGTACACTCCCCTGACCAGTACGTACACTGCCGAGAACACCACTATTGCAATTATCGCAAGGGCAAACTTCATAACAAATTCCTTAATTGCGATTCACACTTAAGAATTTGTCGAAAATTGGTTTCTTTATAAGCCTGTTCCCTTATGGCTGCAAAGCATGAGTTCCACTTATAGATAACTACGGTCTCAATTTACATGAACCACCGACTAAATGTCAACAGAAAATCCACCGTGCCAACAACTGCAATTTCTTCAGTCATTTGCCTTTAATTAGAAATTCCTAAAGCTCAATTGGTTTGCACAGATTCTCACTTTCTTTTCCCAGCGCGCCACAATTGCCACATTTGTACTGTGGATTTTCAGTAATCTGGCGGAACTTATCTGGATTTTCAGTGTCAAAGCCATTTGCCTTCAGCGAACATATGTGCATGTTGTGCCCTTCTTCCTTGCAATCTGGATTTCCAGCCATAATACTAACCTCCCTTAAAATTTCCTCATTTTTATCAAGCCTGAGTCCTTTTGTAAGCTTGATCAATCACTTGACTTGTCCTTACCTTTAACAGCGGTCTTCAGAACATTTCGTACAGCTTCGGCTGTATCAGTTCCAATCTCCTCAGCAGCCTCAATTGCTCCAGTTGTTGCTTGTTCTAAAGCCTTAGCGGTATCAGCACCTATTTCCCCAGCGGCATTAACAGCACCATCAACTGCAGCAACTGCCGTTTTAGATACATCAGCTCCGACTTCCGATGCACCTTTAACCGTTCCCTTTACTGCGGACTTAATGGCTTTACCAACATCTTCACCGGCATCAGCTGCCGCTGCTACAGCTCCTGCCACAACCTGACCTACGGCTTTCTCAGCCGCTACAGCCACCTCGGTAGCTCCCTCTACGGTTACCATCAATACATCTTTTGTGGCCTCCAAAACTGACTCGGCAATATCACCTGTTCCTTTCACTGCACCGATTACAGCCATTTTTGCTGTGCGGCCGATTTTTGATAAACTTAATTCTGCCATTTTTACCTCCCATTCATTTTCCAAAAACACATTAAACATAAATTAAAAGATAATTTGTGCAAAACAATTTGACTTTCTTGAAAATATCTTTTTTTCAGAAGTGGAAATTTCATTGGCATCATATCACTCTTACTTGCCAAATTCACTAATCCCAAACCACACTTAATCTTTTACAATAAAAATAGCTCTGTCAATATAATATTTGAAATAACGTAAAAACTTTTTCAATAAAATAATGTATGATGTACAAAATTGGCCTTGTTATCTTGCCAACATTCCCTAATTTAAAACTGACGGTGAAGCACAGAGGAATAAAGTTAAACTGGGCAAACACAATAGGGTGGCGATCAAGAATTCTAATAAGTCTTCGTCATTATGTATATGCTATAACGCTTTCAGTATTATAAGCAAACAGCAACTTACACTTCAAGCCTGCTATATACGGATCTTATTCTGTATGTTTTTTCTCACAAAACAAGCAAGGCAAGTAATCCCAATTGCGGGCCAGACGACTAAAACAGGTTTATTTTTTTATAATTAGAAATGCGATGTAGGAACAATAAAGGATGATCAATACTATTCCCTCCCATCTATCGAGTGAGTGCTTCTTGCCGGTGAACATACAGATAAACAGAAGTAAACTTGCGAGGATTACCACGCTAATATCTATATTACCACCCGCCTGAAAAGGCAGCGGTTTGATAATTGAACTTAATCCCAAGACAAAAAAGATGTTAAAAATATTGGAACCAACCACGTTACCAACGGCAATTTCAACATTCTTTTTGTATGCCGCTACGGCAGATGTGGCCAACTCTGGAAGTGATGTTCCCACCGCTACTACAGTTAATCCTATCAGAGACTCACTTATTCCAAGCTTTGATGCAATATACGCAGCGCTATCGACAATCAAATTACCACCTATCCCTAAACCGATAAGCCCTCCGATAGTAAGCAGAAATGACTTTAACAATCCATATTGTTTTCGAGACAATTGCTCATCAATCCCTTCTATCCTCTTTGCTATGCTAACGGAATAGTAGATGAAAATAATAAAAAACGAGATAAAAACTATGCCATCGATTCGGGTCAATACAGAAACACTGCTTTTATCAATCAGTCGGTCATTAGCCATCACTCCAAGAAGTAAAGCCGCCAAAAGGCTTAGCGGTATTTCCTTCCAAACAGTACCTTTACGCACAGCCAAAGGGAAAATAACGGCAGATATTCCTAAAATCAGAAATATATTGGCGATGTTGCTGCCGAGTATATTGCCAATAGCAATATCGGTATTACCTTTAATACTGGCAAATATATTTACGAACAATTCCGGAGTAGATGTACCAAATGCTACAACGGTAAGTCCTATTACAAGGTCAGAGACATTAAGCCTTCTGCCAAGTGACGCAGCACCATCCACCAGAAAGCTTGCGCCCTTAATGAGTAATACAAAACCGATAATCAGAAGTACATATGACATTGCCCTCTTTCAAATCCCCCCTTAAATTTTCCACACCTAAAAAGCCAGATATTTTCTCGCCTTTTGTAATCTTACTCCCACTTTTCCCACATCTTCAATGCTTCTTAAACGCGCCTGTTTTCGCCGTTCTAAAATCCGCCTTACCGTAATCGGTCCAAGTCCCGGTACTCTCAGAAGCGAAAGCCTGGCCGCCCTGTTGGCATCAACTGGAAAAAACTCGGGATGTTTCAGCGCCCATGCCTCTTTTGGGTCAGTTATTAAAGAAAGATTACCATTGCTCTCGAAAACGATATCGGATTCGGCAAAGCCGTATTTTCGAAGCAGAAAATCCACCTGATAGAGCCGATGCTCGCGCATAAATATATCCTCCGGCTTTTGTTGCTTTACCTGCTCACCGGCTATAGACCCGTCACCCAATCCCTGTTGATAGGCGCTGAAATAAATCCTGTGCATCTTCAACCGCTCATATAGCCCAAACATATACTTGACAATTTCCGTATCCCCCTCCCCCGCCGCTCCTACAATAAACTGCGTGGTCTGCTTGACCTTTTCGTATTTCATTCCGGGAGACGTTAATTTGCTTATAAGTTTTATTGGCTCAATAATATCTTTGATGTAACTTTTCTTTTCCGACAGTTTTGCCAGGTTTGCCTCCCCCGGCGTCTCGATATTTAGCGAAACGGCACTGGCCAATGATATCGCCTCTTCTATCGCCGCATCGCTTGCCCCGGGAATAATCTTTAGATGGATGTAACCTCGAAACTTATGCCTTTTCCTCAATAATCTCGCTACCGCATTGAGTCTTTCCATGGTTGCATCAGCCGAGCCCAGGACACCTGAACTAAGAAACAGCCCAAACACTTTTCGCTGTTTATAATAATCCAGAAATACCTTCGCCGTCTCCTCGGCCCGCAGGCTGCACCTTCGGATGTCCATGTCTGTCCTTAGCGGACAATACTTGCAGTCATTTGCACATACATTCGAAATCAGGGTTTTAAATAGTGTACTTTTGCCCCCCCTTGGAAGGGTAACGGGATATATCCATTTCCCGTCATCACTCCGCTGCCGGTGCTCATCTTTACTACAACTGCACGCACAAGCCAGGTCATACTGCGCATCGGCACTTAGTATCTCTAACTTCCGATGTGTATCAGGTTTTGAAATGACCCCAATCATAAAGCCACCATCCCTGGTTTCATTATGTAATCAAGAGCCCTTGTTCAGCAAAAATCCATCCATGGCCTCTCTAAGATTATCGATTATATTTATTCAAATCAATGAAAAATTTTCTAAGACACGCGAACCTCTTTCTCACTTTTTCATTGAATTTCTCTGTAAAACTGTATCTAATTTTCCCCGGTTCTTTGTTATCATATTGGCTGTAAGATCCATGGATACCATTCTTTACATAATTGCCGGCCCATTGTTTCTAATATCTTTCGCAGGATATCTTTATGTCAAACTGAGCCTAAAACCGAAAGAAGGCTCCGATTTAGATGACTATTATTATGAGTTTGAAGACCAGCATCCGGATCTGGCAAAATACACAAGATGGTCAACAATCACTTTCACCGTCGCCGTTATCGCCGCCCTGCTCTTATTTATCGCACTCGTACTTTAAACACCTAATCCCCGGATTGTAAATTTACATTCATTCTAATAGAAACAAGAAAACCCGGCTAAATCCGAGTAGCAATAATCATTGAACACAAATAACTCGAAATTCGGGTATATGTACACCTACCGCCACAGCATGGCAAGCGAGTAACCGCTTCTGGATTAATTACATCGTTTGTTTGAAAGATGGTGAGATTGCCCCAAGATCAGGCAATGATGAAGATGACAAAAGACTGATGACCAACAAGAGAAATGAGTAAAACTTATGCAGCCACCTTTCAATTCAAGAATTAGTTGTTGTTTCAATCACTTCCGTAAGAAGAAAAAAGATTTTATCAACTAATTAAAGGCAACGGCAACGCCGATTTTGGCGTTCTTTAGCATATTCCTGCGATCAACTCTAACCACTTTTCCGCCCTTTATACGAGCAAACTGGCCTTTTTCCTTTGCCAAAGTGGTTGTCCGTGGAAAATTGATTTCTACGGCATGGCCCGGTTTAACAGGCGTCGTCATCGGAACCATAACGAACACGCCCGTTTTGCTTACATTGGCACTGTGCCCGTTAAAAAACCTGTTGGCTTCCGGCAGCCAAAGACTCACAGGCCACGAAAGTTCCGTTCTGGAGTTTTTACGCTGCTCGACTATGGTTTCCATCTATCTAAATCTCCTTATAAAACAGTTTTTTTACGACCAAAGCCGGTATAGCCAATTGTAATGTTATCGGCATTGTTAATTTAGATAGATTAGCGTAATTAGGCAATATAGCACGTTTTCTGAAAAAAATTTCTTCATTCTTCCCACTGCTGTTGTATCGCTCTTTTTATCGGGCCTTCCTCTTAATCCAACCTTAAATCATTCGAAAGTTTCTGATCTTCATATATTTGTCGCNNGTAATTAGGCAATATAGCGCGTTTTCTGAAAAAAATTTCCCCATTCGCCCCACTGTTTATTTTTCGCTCTTTTTATCGGTCCTTCTTCTTTATCCAAGCTTGAATCATTCAAAAGTCTTTGAGCTACTTTTATTTGTCACCATACTCAATGTTCTTTTTCGACCATTATCCAAATCTTGAGAGTTGGCCTATTGAGCAAAGAGCAACAGTTGTTTACAAAACAAATTGCTATTAAACAACATCTATACCTTCAGTTGGTCTCCCATAAATGTTGCTTCTATTAAGATTGTGATTACAAAGTATTCTCTATATACAACAAGATACTGGGTAAGTTATCTTGCGACGTTAGCTGGTTTAGTGTATTTTATAGAACCGATGGAAACAATAGTTATAAAACTCGATCCAGACAGTGCTGATAAGGCGAAAATCAAAGAAGCCGCCGCTTTAGTAGATAGCGGTGGACTCGTGGCATTTCCCACTGAAAGTGTCTATGGAATCGCCTGCCGTGCCCAAAATGACTCAATTATCAAGCTAAATAACCTCAAAGGCAGGGATTCCAATAAGTACTACACTTTGCACATCGGCCATAAAAATGACGTCAAAAAATATGTGCCTACTATCGGATTGAAAGCAGAAAAACTCATTAGAAATACCTGGCCCGGACCTTTGACCATAGTCTTCGAATTAGATGACCACGACATGGACAAACAGCAAAACAGCATTAACAGGGAATCCTTTGAAAGCTTGTACAAAGATAATTCCATAGGTATTCGCTGCCCTGATAATCCGATAGCTTCAATATTATTACGGCTAACGCACAATCCCATAGTAGCTCCGAGCGCCAATGTAACAGGCGAGCCCCCGGCAACAGATGCAGAAGAAGTCCTTGCCCAGCTCTCAGGTAAAATCGATTTGCTTCTGGACGCGGGTCCCTGCAAATATAAAAAAAGCAGCACCGTTGTGAAAATAGGTAAGAAAGAGCTGGAAATCCTGAGGGATGGTGTATATTCCAAGGAATCTTTGGAAGCAATGTCAACGGTCAAATTTTTGTTCGTTTGCACCGGCAACACCTGCAGGAGCCCCATGGCGGCAGGCATATTCCGCAAATATCTTTCAGAAAAATTGCAATGCGAGGTTGACCAAATCGATAAAATGGGTTATAAGGTATCTTCCGCTGGCATGATAGATTTGGCAAATTCGCCGGCCAGTGCAGAAGCAAGAGTAGCTTGTGCAGCTAAAGGGATTGATATAACAGCTCACAGGAGCACGGCATTATCCCTGGAACTTATCGAAGAAAGCGACTTTATCTTCGGGATGAGCCGAACGCACCTTGAGCGAGTCATCTCTCTAAGCTCTAAAGCTGCAAATAAATGTATGTTGATGGCAGAAAATAGGGATATTCCCGATCCTATAGGTCAGGGACAACAGGTATTCAACAGATGCGCCGATTTGATAGAAAAAGCAGTGAAGAAAAGAATTAGTGAGCTTGTAATATGAAAATAGCACTTGGAAGCGATCATCGTGGTTTCGAAGCCAAACAGCAAATCAAGGCCATAATTACCCAGATGAACCACGAATGCATCGATTTTGGCACCAACGACAGCAATCCTGTTGATTACCCGGACCCGGCTTATTTGGCGTCAACGGCGGTATCCAAAAAAGAAGCCGATAGGGCTATTTTAATCTGTTCAACAGGGCTTGGCATGAGCATGGCCGCAAACAAAGTGAAGGGAGTTAGAGCAGCATTGTGCCATGATGAGCTTGGCGCCCGGATTTCTCGTGACCATAACAATGCAAACGTGCTTTGCATATCAAGCGATCAAACGGGAGAAGTACTGCTGAGAAAAATAGTAGAAGTGTGGCTTAAGACCAAGTTCAGCGGCGGAAGACATGAAAGAAGGGTAAAGAAAATAGCCGCTATTGAAGAAGGCAAAGACCCAAGAGAAATCAAAAACGGCTAACTACATTTTTTAACACGGCCTAATTTCAGGCTCCTCGGCGCCAAAATTCCTTCTGACAACTCAGCCATTTTCCACATAACATGCCTGTGTCACAAAGGAGAAAAAAGTGTGGACATTGCGAGACCGCGTTCTTGTTTTACAACTTCTCTATAGTTGCCTGCATCTTCTGCATGTGCTCTTGAAGCTCACGGATTATTTTGGCCTGCTCTTCGAATTTTTTCGTAAGCTCGTCGATCCTAAGGCTGGCTTTTTTTGCGTCGGCAACCGCCGCATCTCGTGACTCGATAAGGTCCTTGATCTGACCCTGCAGCTTATCGCGCGACTGCGAAACGTCAGCCAGTTCCTGTTTGGTTTGCTCCAAAGCGGCCTTTGCCGCGGCCAATTCTAACTCGGCTTCTTTCTTTGCACCGCTTTCACAACCGGCAAGAGCAATTGACAGGGCCAACATAATCAAAGAGGTAAGGATGAGTCTGAGTTTCATTATTTCGGCGCTCCTTCTCGTTTCGGTTTCATTAAACCAAGAACTTCCCAAATGAACTCCGCCCGGCTACTCCGCCGGACTTAATAATGATCAATCGGAATTTATAAGACTATACACATTAAAGTCTGATATCCATAATCGGCCGCAAATATGATAATCCGAGTCGGCGAAGCGGTCAATATGCTGTTTTTTTAAACCGCCACATGTTAATGGTCATCTTCTCAGCTGCTATCCATTCGACGTGCCAGTCGAGAAATAGATTATTACAGCCGTTGATTTTATGACGGTCTCTTGCCACTCTTCTGCCATTCGTATAGTGTTCACTATTCGAAGTGGGCAGGTGTCCCTGCTGCCATACATCGCATCGACGCCATCCCGGGTCGTCAGCCTTTCTGATTATGTCCCGCCACGGTCCATACTCGTTATCGGCAAGGTAGATAGTAGAAGCCAGGTTACGACAGGTAGAAAGCGGAGTAGGTTTATCTACTTCGCGGCCGACCGTATCAGTTTCACTCCGGAACTCCCATCCATTGACGACGTAACAAACGGTCTGGTCAGGATCCGGGTAGCTGGGACAACGATATATCTTTACAGTGCGGTAATCGTTGTTGGCTGGTCTTTGGGCCAAATAAGGCATAAAAAGTTGATACCAGGCCCCATATGGACCACTGCTCTTACTACGCGGGATGCAGGAGTCATAGTCTTCAGCGTATAATTCGGAACCGAGGCCGATTTGGCGCAAGTTGCTTCTGCAAATGGCGTATAGAGCCTGTTCTCTGGCCTTTCGCAGAGCCGGCATCAATATCGCCATCAATAAGGCAATGATGGCAATCACGACCAAAAGCTCTATTAAAGTAAAGCCTCTTTTGTGCATAATCCAACTCCCCTGTTCTGCACAAAAATCTAATAAACAATCACAATCTTAATGGAGGTATATCAACATTAAGATGCTTTTGCAACCTGTTTCTCAAGGATTTTGCTATATCAGGAAATTCTTTAATAACATTTTTAGCCTGCTTCGGATCGTTTTTCAAGTTATAAAGGCAGGGACCTTTTCCCCGGCTTCTTCCCCTGATATTCTGGAAATAGTGCCAATCCAGATTATGAATCGCCCCGAAGTTATGGAATACTGTATATACATCACTATGTATCGACTTAGTTTCGCCTGTTACCAGTTTCCACATATCCTCTCCATCCATATTCTTATAATCGTCAATTCCAAGCAGTGAAAGGAATGTAGGCATAAAATCAACGGCACTTACGAGACCATCTATACGCTTACCAGAAAACTTGCTGTCAGGATGTTTTATAATTAAAGGAATTTGAGTAACACAGCCATTAAGAAGGGCCGGGATTTTCTGCACACAGCCTTCCTCGCCGAGGTGCGTGCCATGGTCTGTTGAAAAGGCGATAACCGTATCATCCATCAGTCCCATACCTTCGATTCTTTTCAAAAGCTGACCTATACAATAATCACTGAATGTCACTTCCGCTGCATAAAGGTCTCTGATGACAGGTAAATCGTCAGGGCGTATGTCCTGATTCCTGACTCCATACCCGAACAGATATCGCTCATAAGGGTATTTGTCGCGATACATTTTCTGGAACCGTGGAGGTGCGTCCCACGGTTCATGCGGATCGAACATATCAATCCAGAGCATAAACGGCTTGCTATCAACATTACGCTCCAGCCAGTTCATAGCCTCGATGCAGGATTGGGCACAGAAAAAATCTTTCTCGCTTTTTCTGTCTTGTGTGTTCATCAGGTATTGACGCATGGCCCCGTCATAGCGTTCGTTCCATAAATGAGCGGGCATATGCTTTTTGGGGTCGAATTTTTCTTTCGGACCGCTTTTCCATCTGTCGCTTTCCTGTCCCCTCACCCAATGCCAGGAGTCAAATCCCCGGTGAAAATTATAATCCGGCTTGAAATGATGATACGTATCGACGATAAAGCCGGTTCTAAAACCGCGCTTTTTGAGGACCTCGGCAAAGGTAACATCAGTCCTGGCAAGGGGCTCCCACTTCGATTCAGGAAGAACGCTCTTTCCTGTATGATAAACTCTTCTGCAGGGAATAGTAGGCAGGCCTTCGGCACTGGCGTCTGCAAATATGACACTCTGTTTTGCGAACTTGTCCAGATAAGGTGTTTTGACTCGCGTACTGCCATAACAGCCAAGGTGGTCCGCCCGAAACGTATCGGCAATGATTACAATTAAATTCAGGTGGCCATTTTTCGAGGTCCTCCGAATTCCCGGAGCCCTTTTGACAGGGGCATCCGAAATTCCCGACCATATGGGCATTTCCTTGTCTTTTTCCTTCGTCTTCTTTGCGCCACCTGCCAGCAAGCCGGCCGCACCCATTCCCGCCGCTGTTCGAATAAAACCCCTTCTCGATAATAAGATTTTATCTTTTCCCGGTTTACCGGAGGATTCTTCTTTTCCCGCAGTCTTTACTTTTTTTGACATGACACCGCCCTTGAAAAAAGTTATATCGGTACTCCCTCTTTGAGGTCACGAGTTACGAAAATATTTAAACAAAACACAAGACTGTCAGACTTTTGCGGGGACCGGTTTTGGTTTTGCGTGGATTTGTTCTATAGCCGCCCGCACCCTCTCTCTGCCGGCCTGGGTTTTTCGGCGAAGTTTTTCCGCCGGACTCACCCCTATCGAACGCAATTTCCTGTATCTGTTTTCAAGCAGATTATCAACCTTCGTGCGTTTTAAGTCGCGAAGCGTTTTGACAATATATTTCTCGACATTATAAACAGCGTCATGAACATTGCGATGTGCGCCGCCGAGCGGTTCGGGAATAACCGCATCAACCAGCTCAAGCTTAAGCAAATCCTTGCTTGTCAATTTAAGTGCTTCGGCGGCATGTGGTGCCTGTGACCCGTCACGCCAGAGAATCGCGGCGCAGCCCTCAGGTGATATAACAGAGTAATAAGCAAACTCGAGCATCGCCTGCCTGTCACCCACACCTATACCAAGGGCACCCCCCGAACCACCCTCCCCGATACATATACAAATTATCGGCACTTTTAGACGCGACATCTCCAGAAGGTTGGCCGCTATTGCCTGGGCCTGTCCCCGCTCTTCGGCACCAACGCCGGGATAGGCACCCGGCGTGTCAATGAGGGTGACGACAGGTATGCCGTATTTTTCGGCGAATTTCATTTTCACCAGCGCCTTGCGATAACCTTCAGGATTGGGACACCCAAAATTACAGACAACCTTTTCCTTTGTGTTTCTTCCCTTGTTTTGACCGACTATGAATACCCTGTCTCTGCCGATCTGGCCAAGTCCTGTGACGATTGCCCGGTCATCACCAAAACATCTATCGCCGTGAAACTCGCGAAAGTCCTTTACCATCAGGTCAAGATAATCGGATAAAAGCGGTCTCTTCGGATGACGCGCCACCTGAACGGTCTGCCAGGCGGTGAGATTCGAATAGATTCGTTTCAGCTCATTGACCTGTTCTTTCTGGAGTCGGCGAATCTCTGCGGAATAGTCAATGCCCTTGGTTGAACTGAGTTTGCGCAGCTCGTTCATCTGGCGATCAAGGTCAGCCACTGTTTGCTCAAAGTCGAGATGATCGCCGCTGTTTATGTTATTAACATGATTCGGCATATTAATTTCTAATGTTTCCAAATTCGCTGCCAATACTTAAGATACGACCACCCACAGCGAAAATGGCCATAAAAAAACCTGCCCACAATCAGCGGGCGGGACGTTTTCTTTTCTGCCATATCCGTTGGCTCTATTCTCTTAAAGTCGAAATATTAACAAATTAACAACACAAATAAAAGAAAAAAATTGACATCTGTTTTGCCATGCTATAATTTTTAGCATAATTTACCCTGAGGCAATTTTCTGTAAAGCCTTATAAATGAAAGACTTAAGACAAATAACCGTGATAGGGCTTGGTCTTTTAGGCGGCTCGATAACTTTAAGGATTTTACGCTCTTTACCGGGTGTAAAAACGGTAGGTTACACCCATCGCCCTTCCACCCGCGCAAAAGCAAGACAATTGACAGTTGCTACTGAAATCGTCGACGACTTACATGAAAGCGTATCCGGCGTAGACCTTGTCATTCTGGCTACGCCTATACACACGTTTGAGAAAATCTTCAGTGAAATCCATAACACACTAAAGGCCGGCTGTATTGTCACTGATGTCGGCTCGACAAAAGTTCTGCCTCACCGCTGGGCGGCTAAAAAGCTGCCTAAAACCGTTCACTATGTCGGCTCGCATCCAATTGCCGGTTCGGAACAAAGAGGCATCGAATTCGCCAGGGATGATTTGTTTGACCGGTCCACTTGTATTTTGACAACGACCAAAAAAACAAATCGCCGGGCGGTACAAACTCTAAAAAGGTTCTGGTCGGATCTTGGGTGCAGCGTGAGGTTAATGACACCGGCCGGCCACGACAGGACTTTTGCAAATATCAGCCATCTGCCACACATAACAGCAGCCGCATTGGTAAATTCCAATAGTAGTAAAGACCTGAAGTGCGCCGGCAAAGGATTTTTAGACACCTCGAGAGTAGCATCCAGCCCTGCTAATATCTGGGCCGACGTAATGCTGACAAACACCGCCAACTCTATAAAAGCTATAGATAGAATTACCGGCGAGTTGCTGAAAATAAAAAAAGCAATCAAAAGCCAAAACAAAAAACAAATTGAAAACTTGCTCAGGAAGGCAAGGGAAAAACGTACTGCATTGATAAACTACAAAATCAAAAATAAGGAATTAATATCGTGAAACAATGGCGTTTCGAGGTTTTCAATCGGTCCGGTTTCTCCGATGTGCATGGCAACAGTGTATTGGAGGAAATCAAAGAGCTTGGAATAAATTCGGTAGAAGCGGTTCAATCGGCCAAAGTCTTTCTGATTGAGGCCGATTTCGATGATGATTTTGCAAAACGCGTGGGCAAAGAGCTTCTTTCCGACCCTGTTTGCGAAGAGTATTATATAGGCCGAAGCGGTGCGCCGGCCGGCCTGGCTAAGGCGACACTAATCGAGGTGCATTTGAAAAGCGGCGTGACCGACCCGGTGGCAGAGTCCGTAATGGCGGCACTGGCCGACATGGGTATGGAAGCCGGCCATGTTCGAACTGCGCGAAAGTATGTCCTGCTGGGCGAAATAAACCAAGGCCAGACTGATACGATAGCAAAGAAAATCCTGGCAAATGATGTCATTGAGACGGTAATAGTGGGAAGTGAAGCTGAACCGCCAAGCCCGCATCTAAAACCATACGAATTAGAAATAGTACACTGGCCCATTCGTGACCTTGACGATGATGGCCTTATAGCGCTGAGTAAGGAAAAAGACCTGTTTTTGAATCTGGTCGAGATGCAGACAATTCAGAAATACTATCAACAGCTTGACCGGGAACCCACTGACGTTGAACTGGAATCACTTGCACAGACCTGGAGCGAGCACTGCGTACACAAAACGCTCAAAAGCTCCGTCGATATGTCAATTGACGGCAAAGAAATACATTTTGACAACCTGTTAAAAGACACTATCTTCAAAGCCACGAAGCAGCTTAATAAAAGCTGGTGCATATCCGTTTTTGTCGATAACGCCGGCGTGGTTGAATTCGACAAGGAATCAGCCGTTTGCTTCAAGGTTGAAACCCATAACCGGCCCTCCGCACTGGACCCCTATGGCGGAGCCGCTACGGGCATTGGCGGCGTAATTCGCGATCCTATGGGAACAGGCCTCGGTGCAAGACCTATCGCCAACACCGATATATTCTGCTTCGGCCCACCTGACAAAAAGATCGAAGACATCCCAAAGGGAGTGCTGCACCCCAGAAGGATTATGAAGGGCGTTGTGGCGGGTGTTCGCGACTACGGCAACAGAATGGGAATACCGACGGTCAACGGCGCCATCTATTTCGATGACAGATACCTCGGTAATCCGCTGGTCTACTGCGGCAACATCGGCATAATGGATAAGAATAAATGTTTCAAGAATCCACAGTCAGGAAATATTGTCATTGTAGTCGGCGGAAAAACAGGCAGGGATGGAATTCACGGAGCGACTTTTTCAAGCGGTGAAATAACCCACGAGTACGAAGCAATCTTTTCCCACGCCGTTCAAATCGGCAATCCGATAACGGAAAAGAAAATGCTCGACGTGCTGGTCCAGGCAAACGAGGCAAACCTTTACGAGGCAATAACCGACTGCGGGGCCGGCGGACTCAGCAGCGCGGTAGGCGAAATGGGCCAGAACCTCGGAGCGGAAGTAGATTTGGAAAAAGTGCCGTTAAAGTACGGCGGGCTTACCTATAACGAAATCTGGATTAGTGAAGCACAGGAAAGAATGGTTATCGCGGTCAAGCCTGAAAACGTGGAAGCGATACAGAAGATTTTCGACGATGAAAACGTTGAATCAACGGTCATTGGCAAATTCACCAGCGATAAAAAACTGATATTGCGATACAACGGCCAACAGGTAGCCGAAATGGATATGGAATTTCTGCACGACGGCGTGCCGAAATACTCCCGCAAAGCTGTCTGGAACACACCGAAGCTAACGGAACCGAGTATCGCCGAAAAAGATAATTATAATGACGAGCTTCTGCAAATTCTTTCATCTTATAACGTCGCCAGCAAGGAATGGGTAATCCGTCAATACGACCACGAGGTTCAGGGCAGTTCGGTCGTAAAACCCCTGACCGGCGTAAAAAATGACGGCCCCGGCGATGCGGCTGTGATAAGGCCCAAGTTCGATTCGGACAGAGGTCTTGGAATCAGCTGCGGGATGAATCCTATGTACGGTGATATTGACCCGTATTGGATGACGCTGGCTGGCATCGACGAGGCAATCAGAAATCTGATTTGCGTAGGCGGCCGGGCCGACAGGATCGCCCTGCTGGATAACTTCTCCTGGGCCAATTGCACAAAGCCCGAAACATTCGGAGCACTCGTGCGGGCGTCCCAGGCATGCCACGATGGCTCAATCGCCTTTGAGGCGCCGTTCGTATCCGGCAAGGATTCACTCAATAACGAATTCTCCTGTGAAGATGGAACACAAATATCCATCCCGTCGACGCTTTTGATAAGCGCAATATCGATAGTTGATGACGTTAATAAATGTGTAACGATGGACGCCAAAAGATCTCCTAATTTACTATTCGTGGTTGGCGAAACGAAAAATGAGTTGGGCGGCTCGCACTATTACAAAATCAACGGTCATCTCGGAGCCAACGTTCCCAAATTGGACCTCGAAAAAGCCCCTAAAATCGCTCAAAAGATCTCCGAAGCAATAGAGAAGGAGCTTGTTGTAAGTTGTCACGACTGCTCCGAAGGCGGGCTGGCGGTTGCACTTGCAGAGATGGCCTTCGCCGGCGGACTGGGTATAGAAGCGGACCTGCGGGGCCTGCCGAAAAGCAAGGACTGTACGCGTGTAGATGCGCAACTTTTCAGTGAATCGAATTCCCGCTATATCGTGGAAGTAGAGCCGGAGAATTACGATGCCTTCGCAAAGCTGATGCTGAATCTGCCTTTCGGGCAGATTGGAAAGGTAACGACAGAAAATACACTTACAATAACAACAGAAGACGGCAAAAAGGTTATTGAACAGGATTTGGACTCGTTGAAACAGGCCTGGCAAAAACCACTGGACTGGTAATATAGATAGGGATATTGAATGAAAAAGGTAAATGCAATAATCCTGCGGGCGGCAGGAATTAACTGCGACAGAGAAACAGAAGATGCGCTTGAGCTGGCAGGGGCAGAAGCCGAGCGCGTGCATATAAACAGGATAATCGAGGACAAAAGTACGCTCGAGAAGTGCCAGATACTCGTTTTTCCCGGGGGTTTTAGTTACGGCGATGATGTTGCCGCCGGTAAAATACTGGCTAATCAAGTCGTGCATCATTTATATGGTCCTGTACAGAAATTCATCGAAGCCGGTAAATTAGTCCTTGGAATCTGTAACGGCTTCCAAGTGCTGGTTAAAGCGGGGATCCTGCCGGGCAATGGAGAAAGTGGAAGCCAGGGTACTGTTACCATAACATACAACGACAGCAACAAATTCGAGGACAGGTGGGTGTATCTTGCGCCGCAGACCGACAAGTGCATTTTTATTGAGTCCGGCAGGCAAATATATCTGCCCATCGCCCACGCCGAGGGTAAAGTTGTAACTAAAGATGAGGCCGCTTTGGAAACACTGAAATCCGAAGGATATGTTGCATTTAAGTATGTAGATGAAAACGGTGAGGAGGGCCCATATCCAGTTAATCCGAACGGCTCTGTGGATTCGATAGCCGGGCTGACTGACAGTACCGGCAGGGTTCTGGGGCTTATGCCGCACCCTGAAAGGCACGTTCGGCCGACCCAGCACCCGCACTGGACGCGATTAAAGGACCGAACAGACGGCGATGGAATGACAATCTTCAATAACGCCGTGAAATACGTACAAGAAAACCTTTGAGGATGGTGAGTTTGACAAACCACGGTTGTTTGTAGCGGGAGGAATATCAAGCAATTATTCGGCTCTGAAATTGACTGAAATTGGGTTTGGTTGTTATCAGTTCGTTGTTCATTGTTCGTAATTCGTTGATGTGAAACTGGGTAAATATGGCTGTTCAGAGTGGGAAAATTGGGTTTGAATTGGCTTTGAATTGGGTTTGCTTTGGGTTTGTTTTTCCTAATTGACCAAGTGTCCATTTGAACGTAACTCTTTGTTAATTCTTTGCTTACGTTAAACTTGACTTTTCGGAATTTGGGTTCGTTTTGCATAAAAAGTTTTATTTGTAGTGCGCTCATGACATCTGTAAAGGTATCTCTACATTTGTAGAGACGTAAGTCGTTTATTAATCGCGGATTAAACAGATTTTGCGGACCTACTTGACAAGTATGCAAGGACCAAAGAATCACTTGATAAGCAGGCAAGGCTCGTATTTGCCGGCTAAAATCGGTAATTGTTAACCACCCAAAGGCATAATAGGGCGCTTTATTTGTCATTTATAGTCCAAAATGTTTAAAAGTTTGTCATTTATAGTGCACAACAATGGATTTTTCGTGCCCTGAACCAATTTTGCTTAGGCTCGCGCCTAAATGGTACAGGGTTAAACTTGCGGTTCTCCGCTATCTGCCACCTCTGTGGCTATTGTAATTATACCAAACTTAGGCTGGATGTTCAATGATAAATGAACTTTTTTTGAAAATGACCTTATGGACTGATTTGTCATCCCCGCGAAGCTTGACACCATCTACATCCCAAATGGTTCCACAAAGGGGTGCAGGGAGACAGTTTTAATTTCCCGGCGTGTCGTGGATCATCTACTTATGACATCAATGCGGATGTTAGTAAGCATACCAACCATAGCACGATACCATTGTTAATCTCATCATCAACTTTTGTCGGCAGGCCGTTCTTTAACTATATCTCTTTCATTATTCTATTATGTCTCCTCACCAGTCGGAGACGTTTCTGTTTACTTTTTACCACTCAAAAAAGTATCGGGCACCTCCGATTCTCACTACATATCGAATTGAATTTCATGGGGGATTCTAACCTGGTATTTTATGCCTTTTATTGGAAAATCTC
>JABAHS010094581.1_pt3 | contig 34354 bp, 30 predicted proteins | sample 7062111 | NCBI WGS metagenome assembly JABAHS01 (sample SAMN14534600, study PRJNA622989) | marine sediment metagenome | biome: marine biome [ENVO:00000428]; feature: marine pelagic biome [ENVO:01000023]; material: deep marine sediment [ENVO:00002113]; isolation source: pool of 4 deep marine... | reverse complement strand
CGGAGCGCCATCCTGGAGCGGGACAACCGGACGTTGGTCTTCGTGTTCGAGCCGGATCAGGGCGCGAGCGGGCTGGCGAAATGGACCTACGTGACGACCGGGCTGGAGAACGAGTCATTCGTCGAGATCGTCCCCGGCGATGGCACGACGATGCTGGAGCCCGGCCAGCTGGTGCTCACCGATGGACACTACACGCTCATCCACGACGCCCGGGTCCGCATCGTCGAGGAGGAAGAAGATGATGTTCGGGGCTGAGGTTAGAATCGGAGGCCGGGCGCGCGGGCAAAGCTGGCTCCACTACGTAGCCGCGGCCGCTGCCTGCCTGGCGCTGCAGACGCCGGCCGCGGCGCAGACGACAGACACCGTGCTGACGCTGAGCGGCGCCCGGGACATCCTGGAGACCAACAACCCGGACTACCGGGCCTCACTGGCCGCGGCGGACGCCACGGGCGAGAGCGTGTGGCAGGCGTGGGGCTCGTGGCTGCCCACGGCCACGCTGCGCAGCTCGTGGGGCCGGACCGAGTTCACCACCAAGACGTTCCTCGACCCCACCGGGGTGCCGCAGGAGCTGCCCGAACCGATCACCGACGTGAGCAAGTCGGTGAGCCAGTCGCTCAGCTTCGGCTGGACGCTGTTCCAGGGCGGCCGCCGGCTGTTCGACGTGAGCGCCAGCAAGGCGAACGCCCGGGCGGCGGACCTGGCCGCGGTCTCCCGGCTGGTACAGCTGGAGTCGCAGATGGAGGGCCAGTACTTCGAGGCGCTGAAGCGGCAGGAGCTGGCCCGGCTGGCCGAAGATCTGCTGGCGGCGCGACGACGCGACTTGGAGATCACCCAGGCGCGCTTCCGGATCGCGGCGTCGACCCAGAGCGACGTGCTGCAGGCCGAGGTCCAGGTCGGCCAGAACGAGCTGGCGCTGCTGCAGGCGCGGCAGGCGGCGGACGCGGCGCGGCGCGAGCTGTCGGCTCTGCTGGGTCTGGGCGAGGAGGTGCAGTATGGGCTGCGGGACACGGCGGCGATCTTCGACCCGGCGCTCCTGAACGTGGTGACCCTTGTCGAAGCGGCGCGGCGCTCGAACCCGGAGCTGGCGCGGCTGGACGCGCAGATCGACGCCCGGGGCCGAACGCTGTGGGCGGAGCGGGGCACCTGGCTGCCGACGATCACCCTCAGCTACGCGCTGGGCCGCAGCGAGCAGTTGCCGGGCAACGCGTCGCTGTTCGAGTTCGCCCCGACCAACACCAGCAACTCGTTCGGCGTCACGTTCAACTGGCCGCTGTTCAGCGGATTCGAGAAGAAGACGCGGACCGGCCAGGCGTCGGCGCAGCTGCAGGAGGCGCGGGCCAACAAGGTGGCCGGGCTGCTGGAAGTCGAGAAGTCGGTGCGCAACGCGTACGACGCGCTGGTTACCGCCTACCGTACGGTGCAGATCCAGCAGCACAACGTCGAGCTGGCCCGGGAGTCGGTCCGGCTGACCACGGAACGCTACCGGATCGGCGCCGCCACCTACATCGAGCTGCAGCAGGCGACATCGCAGCTGACCGAAGCCGAGCGTGGCCTGATCGAGGCGCGCTACGATTTCATGCGGGCCTTCGCGGAGCTGCAGGGCGCGGTGGGCCTGCCCATCCCGATCCCCGGAGAGTGAGCCGATGAGAAATGTCTTCGCCAACGCCTCGTGCGCCGCGCTGGTCGTCACCCTCGCCGGCTGCGGCGGCGAGGGTGGCATGGAAGCCGCCTCGTGGGGCGGCACGATCGACACGCTCGAGACCGGCGTCGTCGTGGTGAACAATCCGGCCGAGCCGATCCACGCCGGCGACGACGCCTGGCGTCTGGAGGAGGATCTCAGCATCGGGGTGCTGGAAGGCGATCCCGATTATCAGTTCGCCTCGATCGCCGACATCGAGGTGAGCGACGACGACCTCATCTACGTCCTCGACGGCCAGGAGAAACGGATCGCGATCTACGAGCCGAACGGGGCATTCGTGTCCCAGTTCGGACGCGAGGGCGAGGGGCCGGGCGAGTTCAAGAACCCCAATCGCCTCACCTGGAAGGGCGACACGCTGGTGGTCTGGGACTGGCGGCTCCGCCGGCTCAGCTACTTCGATCTCCTGGGCAACCTGATTCGCGACGAGCGTCCCGAGTTGCCGTTCGGCGCGGGCCATTTCGTCTTCCGGCCCGACGGCCGGCTGTGGGCACAGCGGGGGCCGGCCTACTTCATGCCGCCGCGGCCGGACGTCGACGGAATCGGCTGGCTGGTGCTGCTGGATCTGGCCACCGAATCGGCCGACACGGTGCTGCGCTGGGAAGAGGACGCGAACTTCAGCGTGCGCACCGAGAACTTCATGACCGTGCAGTCGAAGCCGTACGCGCCGCGGCTGCGGTGGGCGACCGACCGGGAGGGCCGGGTCTACGTGGCGCGCGGGAGCGAGTACGCGATCGAGATTTACAGTCTGGCCGGAGAGCACGCGCGAACGCTGCGGCGCGCGTACACGCGGCACCCTCCCGCCCAGGCCGAGCTCGACAGCATCACGGCCCAGCTGGAAGAGCGGCTGGAAGAGAACTACGAGCCTCCGATGGCGGACCGCATCCGCAAGGCGTACGAGATCTCCGAGCTGAAGCCGGCCACCGGCGACCTGATCGTCTCCGACGACGGCTACCTGTGGGTCCGCACCTACAGCGAGAACGACTTCAGCCGCAAGCTGTGGGACGTGTTCGACCCCGAGGGCCGCTACATGACGCAGGTGGCCCTGCCGGTCCGCTTCACGATCCACCGGATCACGTCCGACGCGCTCTACGGCTCGTTCCGCGACGAGTTCGACGTGCCCTACGTGAAGCGCTACGTCCGCGCCGGCGCGCCCGCGCGCCCCGAGTCCTCCGCATCTGACAATTGAGAATTGAGTGTGAAAATTGATAATTCCAATTGAACATTGTGCGTTGAACACTGAACATTCGAGCCGTTCATCCAACCCGGCTCTACTCCAAACCCGCTGTTAATGGCCCTCCCCGACCTCTCCATCCGCCGACCCGTGGCCACCGCGATGGCCTTCCTCGCCATCGTGCTCCTCGGCGTCATCGCCTTCACCCGGCTGCCCGTCGACCTGCTCCCCGACGTGGCCTTCCCGACCCTCACCGTCTGGACCCAGTACCCGGAGGCGGGCCCGGCCGAGGTCGAGCGGTTCGTCACCGAGCCGATCGAGCGTCAGGTCTCCCGGGTGCCGGGCGTGCGCGGGGTGAACTCGGTCAGCCGGGAGGGCGCCTCGCAGGTCCAGCTCCAGTTCCTCTGGGGCACCGACATGGACTTCGCCACGCTGAACGTGCGGGAGCGGTTGGACAACGTGCGCTACGACCTGCCGGACCGTGCGGAGCGGCCGACGATCCTGCGCTCCGACCCGACCAGCGAGCCGGTGATGACGCTGGCGACGACATCGGAGACCACCTCGCTGTGGGAGCTGAAGGAGCTGTCGGAGAACGTCTTCAAGCGGCGGCTGGAGCAGATCGACGGGGTGGCGCAGGCGGCGGTGGCGGGCGGCCTGGAGCGGGAGATCCACGTGCAGGTCGACCCGAACCGGCTGGAGGCGCTGGAGGTCACGATCGACGAGGTTTCGAGCGCGCTGGACGCGGCCAACTACAGCGCGCCGGGCGGCACGATCCGGCGCGGCCGCTACCGGTACGCGCTGCGGGCGCTGGGCGAGTTCCAGTCGGTGGCCGAGATCGGCGAGACGGTGGTGGGTCGTGGCGAGGGCGGCAGGCTGGTGCTGCTGCGCGATGTGGCCCGGGTGGAAGACAGCTTCGCCGATCGTGAGACGATCGCCCGGTTCAACGGTCGCGAGTCGGTGGGGCTGCTGGTCTACAAGGAGTCGGGGGCCAACACGGTACAGGTGGCGGAGCGGGTGGACGAGGTGCTGGAGCTGCTCCGGCAGGAGTACCCGGAAGTCGAGATCGCCATCGCGTCGTCGCAGGCCGGGTTCATCCGCGACGCGATCTCCAACGTGGTCCAGGCACTCGCCTTCGGTGCCGTCCTCGCCTTCCTGGTGCTCTTCCTGTTCCTGCACGACGCCCGCTACCCGGTGGCGATCTCGCTGTCGATCCCGATCAGCGTGATCCTCACCTTCGGGCTGCTCTACCTGTTCGACGTCAGCCTGAACATCATGAGCCTGGGCGGCCTGGCGCTGGGCGTCGGGATGCTGGTGGACAACTCGATCGTGGTGCTGGAGAACATCTTCCGGCATCGGGAGCGGGGTCTGAAGCCGGACGCGGCGGCGGCGCTGGGCGCCCGGGAGGTGCAGGCAGCGATCACGGCGTCGACGTTCACCACCATCGCGGTGTTCGGACCGATCATCTACGTGAAGGGCGTGGCCGGCGAGCTGTTCAAGGACCTCTCGATCGCGGTGGCCGTCTCGCTGCTCGCCTCGCTGCTGGTGGCGCTTTCGTTGCTGCCGATGATCGCGGCGCGGATCCGCGACACGGGCGCCCCGGAGCCGCAGCGCGAGGTCTACTACCCGAAGAGCCGGGAGGGGTGGGGCCCGGGCCGCGTGTTTCCGCCGGTCGGCCGCTTCGTGCGCGAGGCGGGCTCACGCTACGATGGCCGGGCTAGATGGTGGCAATGGCCCCTGATCGTCACCCGCTGGCTGGGCGGAATGATCGGCGCCGTCCTGAGCACGCTGGCCGCGCTGGCGGTGGCGCTGGTGAAGTTCTGGGGCGCTCTCATTCTCAAGCCGCTGAACGCGATGGCGCAGCCGCTCTTCCGTGCGTTCGATCGCAGCTTCGATCGGTTCGCGGACCGCTACCACCGGGCGCTGGAATGGTCCCTCGAACATCGCGGTGCGACGCTCGGCATCGCCGGCGTGGCGCTGGCGGTCGCCGTGGCGCTGGGCTGGAACCTCCCCCGCGACCTGCTACCGCAGGTCGACGAGGGCGCCTACCGGGCGCGGATCGAGCTGGCGCTGGGCACGCCGCTGGAGGAGACCGACCGGGTGGCCGGACGGGTAGAGGACGTGGCCCTGGCCGACCCGGCGACCGAGGCGGCGTTCGCCCGGATCGGGCGGGCGCAGGCGGAGGAGATCACCGAGCGGGAGGCGACGGGCGTCAACACGGCGGCGCTGGACGTGCGTCTGGAAGAGGGCGCCCACACCGACCCGGCGGTGCAGAGACTGCGGGCCGGGATCGGCGACCTGCTCTCCGGCGAGGCGCTGACGGTCGAGACGGGCCGGGCGACGGAGCTGGGCCGGGTGCTGGGCCTCGGCGAGGCGGACGTGGCGGTCCGGGTCCGGGGCGACGACCTGGACGCGGCCCTCGAGGTCGCCCGCGAGATCGAGGAGCGTCTGCTCGGGCTGCCGATGCTGACCGGGGTGCGGATCGGCCTGCTGCGGGGTCAGCCGGAGATCGAGATCGAGATCGAGCGGGAGCGGGTGGCGCGTCACGGGCTCACCGTGCAGGAGGTAGCCGACGCCATCGAGGCGTACATGCGGGGCCTGGTGGCCACGCGGTTCATCGATTTCGACCGGCGGATCGACGTGCTGGTGCGGCCGCCGGAAGAGATCCGCCGCGAGTTCAGCAACCTGCTGGATTACCGGATCCGGGACATCCCGGTGCGCGAGCTGATCGTCTGGCGCGAGACGCTGGCGCCGGTAGAGGTGCTGCGCGACGAGCAGGGCCGGGTGGTCCCGGTCTACGCCGATGTGGCGGGCGCCGGCCTCGACGCGGCGATCGCGGCGATCGATGAGGCGCTGGTCGACCTGCCGGTGCCGCCGCGTATGCGCTACGAGGTGGGCGGCGTGAACGAGGAGATGCGCGAGTCGTTCCGCTCGCTGGCGTTCGCCTTCGGCCTGGCGATCGTGCTGGTGTTCATGATCCTGGCGGCGCAGTTCGAGTCGGTGATCCATCCGTTCACGATCATGCTGGCGGTGCCGCTGGCGGCGATCGGCGCGGTGCTGGCGCTGTTGCTCACCGGCGGCGGCGTCAACGTGATGAGCCTGATCGGGTTCGTCATCCTGGTGGGCATCGTGGTGAACGACGCGATCATCAAGGTCGATTTCATCAACCAGTACCGTCGTGAGGGTCACGAGCTGCGCGAGGCGATCCTCGAGGCGGGCCGGGTGCGGCTGCGGCCGATCATCATGACCACGGCCACCACGGTCCTGGGTCTGACGCCGCTGGCGCTGGGTCTGGGCGCCGGCGCCGACCTGCGGGCGCCGCTGGCGGTGGCGGTGATCGGCGGCCTCATCTCGGCCACGCTGCTCACGCTGATCGTGGTGCCGGTCATCTACTCCAGCCTGGAGAGCGTCCGCGCTCTGGCGACGGCCGAGGCGCCGAGCACGGAGACGGCATGATCAAGCTGTCGATCAACCGGCCGACGACCATAGCGATGATCTACATCGCCATCGCGGCGGTGGGCGTCGCCTCGTTCATCGACATCCCGGTCGAGCTGCTGCCCGACGTCGACTACCCGCAGCTCTCGATCGATACGAGCTGGCCGGGGGCGTCGCCTGAGGTGGTCGAGTCGTTCCTGACCGCGCCGCTGGAGAGCGCGGCGCAGCAGGTGCGCGGTACGCGCAAGATCACGTCCGAGTCGAGTGAGGGTCGCTCGGAGATCACGGTGGAGTTCAACCGCGGGGTCGACATGGACTTCGCGCGCCTCGACCTGGGCGAGCGAATTCAGTCGATCCGCGACGAGCTGCCGCCCGACGTGCGGCCGCAGGTCAGCCTCTATGTGCCCCGGGAGTTCCAGACCGGCGCGCGTTTCGACATGGAGTACACGCTGGCGGGGAGCTACACGTTCGAGCGCCTGCGCCGCTACGCCGAGGAGGATTTGCGCCCGCAGCTGCTTTCGGTCGCCGGCGTCGAAGAGATCGCCATCTGGGGCGGCGACGAGCGCGAGATCCTGATCCAGCTGGACCGGGGGCGGTTGGAAGCGTTCGGCGTCCGGCCGGCCCAGGTGGTCGCGGCGCTGAACGCGGCGGAGCTGGTCCGCACCGCGGGGAAGCTGCAGCGGGGCAGCACCGAGTGGGTGGTCACGGTCCGCAACGATCTCGCCGCGGCCCAGGAGATCGAGTCGCTGGTGGTGCGACCCGACACGCTGGGCACCGGCGAGATCGTGCGCATCTCGGACGTCGCCAGGGTCCACGACACCACCGCGGAGCCCCAGCGGTTCTACCGGATCGGCGGCCAGCCGGCGATCTCGCTGGCGCTGATCCGCGGTGTCGGCACCAACGCGGTCCGGGTGGCCGACGCGGTTCGCGCCAGGATGAACGAGCTTCGTGCCGCGCTGCCGCCGGGGATGCGGCTGACGCTGGAGCGCGATGGCAGCCGGGAGATCCGCACCCAGCTCACCGACCTGCGGCTGCGGGCGGCGGCGGCGGCGATCATCATCTTCCTGGTCCTGCTGCTCTTCCTCGGCTCGTTCCGCACCGCCGGGATCGTCTTCGCCACCGTCGTCTTCTCGGTGCTGATCGCGGTCAACCTGCTCTACTTCGGCAAGTTCAGCCTGAACGTGCTGACGATGGCGGGTCTGGCGATGGGGTTCGGGCTGATGGTGGACAACTCCATCGTCGTGCTGGAGAACATCTACCGGCGGCGCCGGGCGCTGGACGAAGAGGCGCGGGAGGCGGCGGACGCGGGCACGCGGCAGGTGGCGCTGCCCATCGTGGCGGGCACGTTCACCACGGTGATCGTCTTCATCCCGTTCCTGTACCTGCAGGGCGAGCTGCGGCTCTACTACCTGCCGTTCGCCTACGCCGTCGGGTTCAGCCTGCTGGCGTCGCTGTTCGTCGCCTTCACCTTCGTCCCCGGGCTGGCGGCCCGGGCGCTGAAGGCCGGCGGTGTGCGAACGCGCCGGATCGGAAACGGAGAGCGTTATCCGTTCTACGTCCGCTTCTATCGCGGGCTGCTGTCGTTCGCCCTCGATCACCCGCTGCTGATCATCCTGGTCACCGGGGCGGCGTTCTACGGCAGCTACCGGCTGTTCGACGAGCACGTGGTGAAGGGCGCGATCTGGGGCCGCTGGGGGCAGGAGACGTACATCCAGATCTACTTCAACATGCCCCGGGGCTCGGAGCTGAGCCGGACCGACGAGCTGGTGCGCAGCTTCGAGGGGAAGCTGAGCACGATCCCCGAGATCGAGCGGTTCACCGCCAACGTGACACCGGAGCGCGCCGTCATGCGGGTGACGTTCCCGGACTCGCTGGAGAACACGTACGTGCCGGTGGCGATCAAGGAGCAGATGGTGGCGTACTCGTATCTGTTCGCCGGCGCGGAGGTCCGGGTCTACGGGTTCGGGCCGTCGTTCTACGGCGGCGGCAGCTCGCCGCCCACCTACACGATCAAGATCCTGGGCTACAACTACGAGCGGGTCCGCGACATAGCGGAAGACCTCGCTCGCCGGTTGAGCCGCTTCAACCGGGTGCGCGAGGTGGACACCAACGTCAGCGGCTGGTGGCGGAGCGACAAAGCGTTCGAGTACGTCCTCGACATCGACCGGCGGCGCTTGGCCGGCTACGGACTGAGCGTCGAGGAGCTGTTGGGCTACGTGGTCAGCAACGTCAGCGGCCAGGTGAGCCTGAACCGGCTGAAGATCGGCGGCGAGGAGGTGCGCTACTCGGTGAAGCTGGAGGGCTACCGCCAGTTCGACTTCATCGACCTGAACGAGCTGCTGGTGCCGACGGCGACGGGCGAGCGGGTCCGGCTGGCCGACGTGGCGAGCGTGGGGCGGCGCGAAGTGCTGAACCGGATCGTCCGCGAGGACCAGCAGTATCAGAGATTAGTGGGGTGGGAGTTCCGCGGGCCGCGCAAGCTGGGCGACCGGGTGCGTGACGTGGCGATCGACGCCACGGCGCTGCCGCCGGGCTACACGATCGAGAAGGAGCGCGGCTTCTTCTGGACCGACGAGGAGAAGCAGCAGATCTACACGGTGCTGGTCTTCGCGGTGATCCTGATCTACCTGGTGACGGCCTCGCTGTTCGAGTCGCTGCGGGCGCCGTTCGTCGTCCTGTTGACCGTGCCGCTGGCGCTGATCGGCGTGTTCCTCGTCTTCTTCTACACCGGCGCCTCGTTCACCCGCTCGGCCTACATCGGGGTGATCATGATGGCGGGCATCGTGGTGAACAACGCCATCCTGGTCGTCTACCACATCAACGAGATCCGGCGCGCCGGGTCGGCGATAAAGGACGCGATCATCCAGGGCACGCTGGAGCGGGTGCGCCCCATCCTGATGACCACGCTGACCACCGTGCTGGGACTGCTGCCGCTCATCCTGTTCAGCGAGACGATCGACGCGACGATCTGGAACGCGCTGGCGCTGGCGACGATCGGCGGCCTGATCGCCAGCACCGTGTTCGTGCTCACCAGCATCCCGGTGCTCTACTACCTGTTCGAGCGGCCGCGCGCCGCCCGGGCCACGGCTCCGTCCGCCGAGCCGGCGCCTGCCGGCGACTGACCGGTCCCATCCTTCGCGGGCGCCGATTGGCGACCTGCCGGTGTACTCCTATATTGGGCACATCTTCCTACGCATGCCTGATCACCTGTATCGCGGTGCCGGCGGCACGACGAGTACAGCCGGCCGACGCTCACGCTAGCGCGGGCGCGCCCGTGCGGAACGCGAGGAGGTTCCGATGGTCTCCCTGCTGTCGCTGTGGCTTCCCATCCTGCTGTCGGCGGTCTTCGTCTTCGTGGCCAGCTCGATCATCCACATGTTCCTCCGCTATCATCAAACCGACGTGAAGCCGGTGCCGGCCGAGGCGGAGCTGATGGACGCGCTCCGCAGGTTCGACCTCGCGCCGGGCGACTATATGGTCCCGCGTGCGGGAAGCTCGAAGGAGTTGAAGGACGCGGCGTTCATCGAGAAGATGAAGAGGGGGCCGGTGGTCTTCATGACGGTGATGCGGAGCGGGCCGCCAGCGATGGGGAAGAAGCTGGCGCAGTGGTTCGTCTACTGCGTCGTGGTGGGCATCTTCGCCGCCTATATCGCCGGCCGTGCGCTGCCTGCCGGCGCCGAGTACCTGGCTGTCTTCCGGTTCGCCGGAACCACCGCCTTCATCGGCTACACGCTGGCGTTCTGGCAGGACGTCATCTGGTGGGATCGCTCGTGGGTCACGACGCTCAAGTCGACGTTCGATGGGCTGATCTACGGGCTGCTGACCGCCGGCGCGTTCGGCTGGCTGTGGCCTTCATAGTCGGTCGCGAGTTGACAGGCGGTCGGCGGACGTCCCGCACCTTAGAACAGAGGAGAGAAAGAGATCGGACAGTCGGTCAACCTGGATGTGTTCGGCAAGCGCGTGCTGGCCGTGCGGCACGAGGATGCGTGGTCGGTGTTCTACGTCGGACCCGACGGCAAGCGGCGGCCGGCGACGGACATCTTCGTGCCCGGCGGCGTGACGGAACCCGACCTGGTCGAATACCTGGCGGACCTGTGCCACGAGTGGGCGAGCGAGAAGCATCCCGAGGTGAGGCGCCTGGACCCGTCCGCCGAGACGGCCGGCGCTGCGAACGGTGGGATGTCGAGGGTGAGCGAGAGCGAGCGTGAGGAGCTGCAATCGTGGCAGAGGCGGATGATCGCCATCTTCGTGGCGACCATGGCGGCTCTCGTCGGCCTCGCAGCGGTGGATCTGATCTTCGGGCTGTCGGATACGGCGGGTCTGCTCGGCTTCCTGGCTCTGCTGGGTATGGTCGTGCTGAGTGTCTTCTTTCAGTTCGGTCAGCGGTGCCCGAGGTGCGGGTACCGACTCGGGCTCAAGTCCGGCCTCGTAGTCCCGGAGAGGTGCGCGAAGTGCGGGGTGGGCTTGAGGTGACCGCCATGGCGGGATACTCGGGCACGCCGTTGCCGAGGAAGCTGGGGGTCAAGCCTGGCCACGTGCTGACGCTGGTGAGCGCGCCGCCCGGCTTCGAAGCGACGCTCGGTGAGTTGCCGGACGGTGTGATGATTCGAAGGCGCGCCACCAACGCTGCCGATCTGATCATCTGGTTTACGAAGTCGCGTCGAGATCTGGAAAGACGGATCGCCGGGCTGGCGGCGAAGCTGGAGGACGGCGGTCTGTGGATCGCGTGGCCGAAGCAGGCGTCGGGGGTCGCGACCGACATCAGCGGGAACGACGTGCGGCGCGTCGGGCTCGCCGCCGGCCTGGTCGACTACAAGGTGTGCGCGATCGACGAGACGTGGTCGGGCCTCAAGTTCGCGCGACGCCGACGGGCGAAGGGGAAGTAGAGCCCGGGCCTACCGCTCGGTGTAGTAGATGTAGTTCGGCCGCACGTACTCCACCTGGAAACCGAAGCGCAGCTGATTGCGGTACGACGGCGCCGGCTTCTCGGGCCGGTCCTCCGCGGTTTCCACTACGAGAATATCACAGCCGAGCTCGGCGGCGTCGCGTATCCTGCACGCCAGCAGCGCACTCTGCGCGCCGCGTCCCCGGTAGTCGGGGTCCGTGGTGGCGAAATCGAGCCAGGCCGTGTCGCCGTCGACGAAGAGCGCGCCGGTCGCCACCGGCATGTCGCCGTCGAAGGCCAGGTAGTGCTGCCAGCGGGGTCGACCGATGAGCCCGGCCACCCAGCGGTCGAAGCCTTCGGGCCAGCCGAAGTTCCTGGCGACCAGCCGGCCGAAGGCGGCGGCGTGCCGCTCGTCGATCCTGCGCACGTCGAGGTCGGTGTCGGCCGCCGGCGGGGGTGAGGTGTCGCGGCTGAACTTGACCCAGTTGTTGTAGTGGCGGAAGCCGCGCTCCTCGAGTAGCCGCGCCAGGCCGCCCGCAGCGGCGTGCGGGCTCGCCTGGACGAAGAACCGCGGCACGGCCGCGGCCCGGAAGGTCGCGATCGCGGCGTCCAGGTCGGCGCCGACCGGTGCGCGCTCGAGCCCGAGGCCGCTGACCCGGTTGAGGGCGAGGGTATCGGCGGCGGCGACGGAGACGAGCGGGCCGTCCAGGTCTGTGAGCGACAGTCCGCAGCCGCGTCGCGTGTCGGCGGTCGGAGAGCGGAAGAAATCGCGCCAGGCCGCCAGCTCGGCGCGCTCGAGGCGCTTCATCCGTTCGTTCGTCGTACTCGTGCTGATGCTCATCTCGGGCTTCCTGTCATCGCTTCACGCTTCGGGTCGTTCGTTTGAAGATACGCAGAACGGGCCGTTCACCCGACATCGCCGCTCGCTCCGAAGGGCGGTTCGGTGGTGCGGCAGACTTGCCGTCCGCTGGCCATCGGACCCAGCTTAAGGTCGGCCCCACGATCACTACCCGAGCAGCCGGAGGCCATCATGGCTCACAAGATCCGCAAAGTCGACTATTTCTATACGACCGTCAGGGACGAGCCCGGAGCGGGCTATAAGCTGCTGTCCACGCTGGCCGATCTCGGGTTCAACCTGCAGGCTTTCAACGCGGTCCCGATCGGCCCGGACATCACCCAGCTGGCCATCTTCCCGGACGATTCGGGTCGGCTCCGGAGCGAGGCGAAAAAGGCCGGCATCTCGATCGACGGGCCGCACCCGGCGCTGCTGGTTCAGGGCGACGACGACGTGGGCGTGCTGGCCGGGCTCCATGAAAAGCTCCACGACGCGGGGATCAACGTGTACGCCTCGCAGGCGGTATCCGACGGTCAGGGAAACTTCGGGTACATCATCTACGTCCGGCCGGAAGAGGTCGATTCGGCCGCCGAGGCGCTGGGCGTGTAGCCCCTCGCAACTGGAATGGACTTGCCGATGAGTGACGAACGCAAGGCCGAGTGCCTGGCCTGCCAGCGGAATGCCCACGAGACGCCGCTGATACCTCTGGACTACGGGGATCGGCGAATCTGGATCTGTCCCCAGCATCTGCCGATCCTGATCCACGATCCGGCGCGGCTCATCGGCGTCCTGCCCGGCGCCGAGAAACTGAGGCCGGCCGACCATCACGACTGAGCGGATGGCATAGAGGCATGAGCTGGCGCACCGCGGCTGGAGCGTTCGTCATCGCCGTCGGCGCCGGCCTGCTGCTGGGTGTCGGTGGGCGGATCGTTATGCGACTCATCGCGGTCGCCGCGGGAATATCGCCGGGCTTCAGCATCGGCGGCAGCCTCGAAGTCGTCGCCACGGGCATCCTCATCGGGACGCCCGCGGCCCTGGTGTGGCTCGTCCTGCGACGCCTCCTGGGCGGTGGGATATGGCGCGGCGCCGCGTACGGCGGCCTGGTCCTGGCGGTGCTGACGGCCGTGCCACCTCCGGCCGCACGGTCCGCCTTCGGCGCGGTCGATAACCTGGCCTTGACCCTGGGTCTCTTCGGCCCGCTGTTCGTGATCTACGGAGCGCTAGTCGAAGTCGGAGCCCGGTCACTTCTGACAGGCGGTCGGGAGCAGGCCGGGTCCACCCGAATCGGGGGGTTGAAGATATGAGAGGTCGTGCTTTCGTCAGGCTGGTGACCGCCGGCGCGCTGCTGGCGGCCGGGCCGACGCCGTCGGCCGCGCAGCAGGAATCGCCGGAGGATGTGGCGCGGCAATATGTCGCCGCGATGCAGGCGGGAGACTGGAACGGCATGGCCGCTCTGATGCACCCCGAGGCACTGGCGGAACTGCGCGGACTGTTCGATCCGCTCCTCGACATCCCCGAGGCCCGCATGGTGATCCAGCAGTTCTACGGCGCGGCCAGCCTCGAAGAGGCACGGGCCCGATCCGACACCGCCGTTTTCGCCAACTTCATCGAGTTCGTCAGCTCGCAGGAGCCCCTGGTCGGCGAGGCGATCCGCTCCTCCCGGGTCGAGTTCATCGGTCACCTATACGAAGGTGACGAGCTGGCTCACGTCCTCTATCGAATGACGATGACGGTGGAAGGGCTCCCGGTCACCCAGATCGATGTCTTCACGGTCAGGCGTTCGGGATCCACCTGGCGCGGCATGCTGAAGGGCGACCTGTCGGCGTTCGCCGCGGCGATCCGACAGGCGGTGGAGAGGGGCGGTGGGGAGTAGGGAGTAGGGGGGGCGGCGGATATTTACACCCTCGCGTTCCGCCTGGGCCTGCGTGTCGAGCCATTCCACAGCCTCCGCGGGGAACCGGCGAGGAAATACTCGGCACCGGGTGTGGAATTACTCTACGCCCGGGGAAAGCCTGAGGTGTCTACGTTCTCACCGTTTCGCTTCCTGTAACGCCGTCCCGGCCGCCGAGAATTTCAACACCCGGCCGGTCGACCGGGCGGGCAAAGCGGTAGAGCCTCTCTCTGTAACATCATACTCCACATAGACTTACAACGTTGGCGTCGGCGACGGATTCTCCGGCACCCACCTTGCCTTCAGGGACGGCGACAGGGTGCGCCGTCGTGTCGCCTCCGGCGCCGCGATGGCGGTCGACACGAGAGGGAACGGGGAGAATCCAGATGAAGAGGAGAGACGTTCTCAAGACGCTGTGCGTGGTGGGGGGGTCGGCGGTGCTGGGCAAGAATCTTCAGGCCGCCGAAGCCTCCGGGACCGGCGACGGGGCCGGCCGCGAGCGCATGGGCGTCCTGGTGGACACGACGAAATGTCTGGGCTGCCGGATGTGCGAGTTCTCCTGCGCACAGGCCAACGATCTGCCGAAGCCCGAGTCGGGCGTGGATCTGACGGAGGAGCGTGCCACGTCGCCGACGCGGTGGACGGTGGTGAACCGATACGAGACCGAGAGGGGGCCGGTGAACGTGAAGCGCCAGTGCATGCAGTGCGTGCAGCCGGCGTGCGTCTCGGCCTGCCTGACGCGGGCGATGCACAAGACGCCGGAGGGGGCGGTGGCGTGGGACGGGGACAAGTGCATGGGCTGCCGCTTCTGCATGATCTCGTGCCCGTTCGACGTGCCGAAGTTCGAGTACGACAGCGCGAACCCGAAGATCACGAAGTGCGTGATGTGCTGGGAGCGGCTGGCGGAAGGCGAGGAGCCGGCGTGCGTGTCGAACTGTCCGGCGAAGGCGTTGCAGTTCGGCCCACGGGAAGAGCTGCTGGAGATCGCCAGGGCGCGGATCTACCAGAATCCCGATCGCTACGTGAGCCACATTTACGGCGAGCACGAAGCGGGCGGCACGGGCTTCCTCTACCTGTCATCGGTCCCGTTCGAGCAGCTGGGGTTTAGGACCGACGTCGGTACGACGTCCTATCCGGCGTACACGCGGGAGTTTCTCTACGCCGTGCCGCTGGTACTGACGCTGCTGCCGCCCTTCTTGCTGGCGGTGCATAGGGCGACGAACGGAAAGGGCGAGGTCGAAGGCGTGGAAGCCGAGGCGCGAACGGAGAGCGAGGGGTGACGATGGAAGCTGCGAGCATTCCGTACACGGAACTGAAGGGCGAGGCGCGGCGTCTGTCCCGCTTCCTGCGCCGGGAGTTCAGGCCGAAGGGGAAGATACTGACGCCGTTCAACGTCATCACGGGCCTGATCATGCTGACGGGCGCGGTTCTGCTCGTCATCCGCTTCACGCAGGGGTTGGGCGCGATCACGAACCTGTCGCAGGACGTGCCCTGGGGGCTGTGGATCGGCTTCGACGTGGTCACCGGCGTGGCGTTCGCCGGCGGCGCGTACGTGCTCACGTTCATGGTCTACATCCTGGGCCAGGAGAAGTACCACCCGATCGTGCGGGTCACGGTGCTCAACGGCTTCCTGGCCTACGTGTTCTACGCCGGCGCGCTGCTGCTCGATCTGGGCCGGCCGTGGAACGTGATCAACCCGATCATCGGCAACTCGTTCGGCGTCAGCTCGGTGCTGTTCCTGGTGGCCTGGCACTTCATGCTCTACATGATGGCCGAGCTGGTCGAGTTCTCGCCGGCGATCGCGGAGTGGCTGGGCTGGGCGCGGGTCCGGAAGTTCCTGAAGGCGATGACGGTGGGCGCCGTGATCTTCGGGATCACGCTGTCGACGCTGCACCAGTCGGGGCTGGGCGCGCTCTACCTGATGGCCAAGGGCAAGATCCACCCGCTCTGGTACTCGGAGTTCATCCCGATCCTGTTCCTGGTGTCGAGCATCTTCGCCGGCCTGTCGATGGTGATCTTCGAGGGCTCGATAACGCACAAAGTTTTCCACCACCGGGTCGGCGAGAAGCTGGACCGATCGCACGACGACATCGTGCAGGGGCTGGCGCGGATCTGCGCGGGCACGATGTTCGTGTACCTGTTCATGCAGCTGCTGGTCTTCGTGCACGAGCAGCGGTTACAGCATCTGTTCAGCGGCTGGGGCGCCTGGTACCTGCTGGAGATGATCGGGTTCGTGGCGATCCCGGCGGCGCTGTTCGTCTATGCGTTCCGGGTGCGCGACATGCTGGCGACTCGGATCGCGGCGATCATGACGCTGATCGGCATCGTGATGAACCGCCTGAACGTGTCGGTCATCGCGTTCAGGTGGTACGCGGCGGATCGCTACTATCCGAGCTGGCAGGAGGTGGTGGTGACGCTGGCGGTGATCAGCGCGGAGATCTGGGTCTTCCGCTGGATCGTGAACCGGATGCCGGTCCTGGACTTCTCTGACAAGGGCGAGCCGGCCGGGGCGGAGGCCTCGGGCGCGGCGGCCTGATTGGGAGTGGCTGAAATGGAATCTGGAGACCTCTTTGCCACGAAGGGCATGGAATACCTGATCGTCATCGCCTACCTGGTGGTGCTGGTCATCTTCTGGCGGCTGCTCCAAGTGCCGGGCGGCCTGGGCGGTGTGCGACGGGCGGTGCCCCGGGCGGCGGCGACGGTGGGCCGCTGGTTCGACGTCCGCGACGGGTACTTCTTCCACCAGGGGCATTCGTGGGCGCTGCCGGATGGGGGGAACGGCGAGACTGTTCGGGTCGGCATGGACGATTTCGCCGGCCGGCTGATCGGGCGGCCCGACGCGATCGCGCTGCCGGGCGTCGGCGAACGGCTGCAACAGGGCGAGCGGGCGTGGGAGATATCGGCGGAGGGTGCATCGATCCCGATGCTAGCGCCGGTGGACGGCGAGGTGGTGGCGGTGAACGCTGCGGTCTTGGAGCGGCCGGAGCTGGCTTCCCGCGACCCGTACGAGAACGGTTGGCTGCTCGAGGTGAAGGTCGATGACCGCGATAGGCTGTCGAGAAACCTGCTGTCCGGCCGCCTGGCGCGCCAGTGGATGGAGACCGTCGCCGAGCGGCTGCGGCTCCAGCAGGTGGGCGATCTGGGCTACGTGCTGCCGGACGGCGGCACGCCGGTGGACGGGTTCGCCAGGGCGCTGGCGCCGGACCGCTGGGACGAGCTGGCCCGGGAACTGCTTCTAAGCGACTGAGGGGAAGGGGCCACGAGCCCGGGAGGCTGCAATGGTGGCGCCGAGAGGATCGCCAAAAGACGAGCTGCCCTGCATCTGGGTGCAGGCGGGCGTGCTCAGCTACCGCCCCTGCCCGCTCGATTACGACTGCGAGCGGTGCGAGCTCTATCACGCGCTTCGTGGGCAACACGAGGGCGAGGCACTGCCGCGGTTCGGTCCCGGGTCCGGCTCCGCCGATCGGGCGAGCGCTTACATCTGCGCGCTCACCCGCGGCTGCAAGCTCTACGTCGATCGGCCTTACAGCCCGTGCCATTTCTGGCTGCAGGCGGAGCGCAGCGGGAAGGTCCTGCTGGGCCTCGATACCTATCTGCTGCGGCTGCTGTACCCGATCGACGACATCACGCTCCCCCACGCCGGCGTGCTGATGAGGCGTGACGAACCGTGCGGTTGGATCACCCGCGGAAGGTTGGCGGTGCCGCTGCGGGCGCCGATCGCCGGTGAGGTCGAGGCCGTGAACGAACCGCTACTCGACCAGGTGCGGAATCGCGGCGGCGTCAACGGCGCTGACGACTGGCTACTGAGGCTGGCGACGCTCGAGGCCCCCGCCGACGTGCCGGGCCTGTACCGGGGAGAGGCGACGCTGATCTGGTATTTGAAGAAGGTCCAGCTCCTCAAGACCTACCTGGCGCAGGTGCTGCAGGAGAGCGGCGAGGAACGGCTGGGCGTCGTGCTCGACGACGGAGGCGTGGCCAACCCGAACGTCGAGGGCGTGCTGGGCCGGGAGCGGTTCGAGGCCCTTGTAGAAGACATGTTCCGAGTGCAAATTTAGTTGGAGCCCCGACCAAAAGCTGAGCCCTCGGTCGGGCATCGGGCGGAGGCGCGCGGCAACAGGATCGAGCGCCGTTGGGCGCCGACGCACCGGTTTTGCGATGTTCAGTCTTTCCAGGCTCGCCCCCATCACCTCGAGGCTCAGTTTCCGCCTCTTCCTGATCCTCTTCCTGTCCATCGTCATCGTCTTCATCGGTTACACGGCGATCACCAGCGAGCTTCAGCGCGATGTGCTCGAAGGGCAGGTCAAGGCCGACGCGTCGCGGCTGGCCGACGTCATCAAGCAGAGCTTGCTCACCACCATGCTGGCCAACGATCGGGCCGGCACGTCAGCGAGCATCCGGTTCATCGGCGACGAGCCCGGGGTGGAAGTCGTCCGGATCTACAATAAGGAGGGCGAGGTCTCGTTCTCGAGCCAGGAGGCGGAGGTCGGTCAGGCCGTGGACATGGAGGCGGAGGCCTGCTACGTGTGCCACGCGTCGGACCAACCGTTGGGCGCCGTGCCGACGGAGGAACGGGCGCGGATCTACCAGCGCGCCAGCGGCTACCGGGTGCTGGGCCTGATCACCCCGATCCACAACCGGGAGAGCTGCTGGAACGCGGCCTGTCACGCGCATACCCGCGACCAGACGATCCTCGGCGTGCTCGATGTCCAGATGAAGATGCAACGGGCCGACGAGGCACTGGCCTCGGCGCGCCGCCACGCCCTCATCCTCGCCGTCGGCGTCATCCTGCTCGCCTCGCTGCTCATGGCGGTCATCGTCTACCGCTCGGTTCACGTCCCCACTCGAGCTCTGCATGCCGGCACGCAGCGCTTGGCCGAAGGGAAGCTGGACGCGCGGATCGACCTCGATCGCGACGACGAGCTGGGCGCGCTGGCCCGATCGTTCAACGAGATGGCCGCCAGCCTGGAGGAGGCGGACGAGGAGCTGCGGGCGTGGTCGCACACGCTGGAGGACCGGGTCAGGCAGAAGACCGAGGAGCTGGAGGCGTTTCACCAGCAGATGATGCAGGTGGAGAAGGCGGCGTCGCTGGGCAAGATGGCCGCCACCGTCGCCCACGAGCTGAACAACCCGCTCTCCGGGATCCTGACGTATGCGAGGCTGGTGGACAAGCGAGTCGATCGGCTGGCAGTGGACGGCGAGGAGAAGGATCGGATCAAGGCGAACCTGAATCTGGTGGCATCGGAATCAGCGCGCTGCGGTCGCATCGTGCGTGACCTGCTGACCTTCGCGCGCCAGAACACGACGGAGTTCCAGCGCGCGCATCTGCACGAGCTGATCGACCGCTCGCTCAACCTGGTGGCCCATCACTTCGAGCTGGGCGGAGTCGAGACCGAGACGCAGTACGAGCTGGAGGATGACTCGATCGTCTGCGATCCGGAACAGATCGTGCAGCTGCTGGTGGCGCTGCTGATCAACGCAGTGGAAGCGATGTCGGATGGCGGCAAGATAGCGATCGCGACACGCACGTCGCAGAAGCACGGCGCGAAGGGCGTGACGCTGAGCGTGGCGGACACGGGCGTCGGAATCCCCGAGGCGATACGGGACAAGATCTTCGACCCGTTCTTCAGCACCAAGAACGAGGCGAAGGGCGTGGGGCTGGGACTGGCGGTGGTCTATGGGATCGTACAGCGTCACGAAGGCGAGGTGTCGGTACGGTCCTCGACGGGCAAGGGGACGACGTTCGTAGTGGAGCTGCCGCGTGACCCGGATGTCGTGGTACGGGAGCGCATGGGATAGAGAGCGAGCGAATGAAAGAACGGAAGATACTCATCGTCGACGACGAGCTGTCGGTCAGGGAATCGCTGCGCGAATGGTTCAGCGAGGACGGCTTCCAGGTCGAGACGGCGGAAGACGGCAACAGCGCGCTGTCGAAGATGCAGGCCGGGCCGTACGACATCATCATCATCGATCTGAAGATGCCCGGGATGGACGGCATTACGTTGCAGAAGCGAGTACGCGAGATCGACAAAGACGCGGCGATCATCATCCTGACAGCGTACGCGTCGGTGGACACCGCGGTGGAGGCGCTAAAGCTGGGGGCCTACGATTACGTGACCAAGCCCGTCGATCCCGACGACCTCTCGAACCTGGTCAAGAACATCCTGAAGCAGAAGGATCTGTCCGAAGAGAACGTGCGGCTGAAGGAGAAGGTGTCGGCACTGGCGCCGACGTCGCCGCTGATCGGCAACAGCCCGGCGATGAACCGGGTGATGGAGCTGATCCGGACGGTGGCCGAGACGGACTCGACGGTGGTGATCCTGGGCGAGAGCGGGACGGGGAAGGAGCTGATCGCGCGGGCGATCCACGCCCAGAGCGGCCGCCGGTTCTTCCCGATCGTGGCGGTGAACTCGGGCTCGATACCGGAGACGCTGCTGGAGAGCGAGCTGTTCGGCCACGAGAAGGGCGCGTTCACCGGGGCGCAGTACCGGCGCAAGGGGAAGTTCGAGCTGGCCGACGGCGGCACGCTGTTCCTGGACGAGATCGGCGACATCAGCCCCAAGATGCAGGTCGACCTGCTGCGGGTGATCGAGACGAAGCGGTTCACCCGTCTGGGCGGCACGCAGGAGATCACGTCGGATTTCCGCCTGGTTTGCGCCACTAACCGCGACTTGCAGAAGCTGGTCGAGGAAGGGCAGTTCCGGGAGGATCTATATTATAGAATCAACGTGTTCACGATCCACGTGCCGCCGCTGCGCGAACGCCGCGAGGATATCCTGCCGCTGGCCAAGCACTTCATCGAGAAGTACGCCCGGGCGATGGGCAAGCCGGTGAAGCGTATCAGCCCCGAGGCGGAGGAGATGCTGATCGGGTACCGGTGGCCGGGCAACGTGCGTGAGCTGGAGAACGCGATCGAGCGGGCGATGGTGGTGGGTAAGGACGCGGCGATCCAACCGCACGATCTTCCGCTGCACCTGGAGGGCAACGCGACCGATCCGTCGGAGCGCTCGCTGGCGGCAATGGAGAAGGACCACATCGAGCGCGTATTGACCGAGATGGACGGGAACGTGACCCGCTCGGCGAAGGTACTCGGCATCGACCGGGCGACGCTTTACAACAAGATCAAGAAGTATGGTCTCAGGCGGTAGTCGTGGCCGGTGCGATCTACCTTGCCTTCCTGAACGACTATACGCCCGACTGGGCGTCGGGCCTGGCGGAGGGGATCGCTGACGGTTTCTCGCGCCCGGTCAAGCCGATCCACGTCGCCCTCGACCTCAAGTCGTATCACGCCGCGGAACGCGGCCAGTACCACGCCACCCTGATCCTGGCCGGTCTGCTGCGGCATCTCCCCGACCAGGACGCGAAGGTGCTCGGGGTCACTCCGGTGGACCTCTACATCCCGGTGCTCACGTTCGTCTTCGGCCAATCGCAGCTGGACGGTTCGGGCTCGGTCATCTCCACCTACCGGCTGCGGAGCGAGTACTACGGGCTGCCGGCGGACGAGGGGCTGCTGATCGAGCGGACGATCAAGGAAGCGGTGCACGAGCTGGGCCATTCGTTCGGGCTGGTGCACTGCCCGGACTTCGAGTGCGTGATGCACTCGTCGTCCAGCGTCGAGGAGGTGGACCTGAAGGGCAGCGGGTTCTGCCGTGACTGCCGACAGGGGCTGGATGAAGGTCGGGGTGCCCGCCCGCGCCCTGGCGGGCCTGCCTGACCGATATCGCATCCCCGTCTCGGAAGCTCGCGCGTTGGGACCGGTGCCGGAACGTATGGCCCGGCATCGCTGTTGTTCTTCTGTACGCCGAACCCCGGCCCCGGAGGCACGACACGATGTGGACACGCGCGCTGATACCCCTCGTCCTGCTGATCGCTTGCGTGGCGCTGGATCCCGGCACGGCTGCCGGACAGAGCAGGCTGGACTTCCTGAGCGCCAGGCCGGCCGTCGGGGAGCTGGCGCCCAGCTTCTCGCTCTGGACCCTCGACGGCACGGTCTTTCGGCTGCGACACGAATATCGTCAACGGCCGGTCGTCATCATGTTCGGATCTTACACTTGAGTGCCGTTTCGCCGGCAGGTTGCCGGGCTGGAGAAGCTGCGAGGCGAGTATCGAGGGCGCGTCACGTTCGTGATCGTGTACCAGAGAGAGGCGCACGCGGGCCAGCGCATCTTCATGGCGATCGAGCAGCCGCGGACGATGAGTCAGCGCTCGGAGCTGGCGCGCCGGGTGCGCGAGGAGCTGGACATCGAAACGACCATCGTTCTCGATGACATGATGAACTCGACGCGCCGGGCCTACGGTGCCCGCTTCAACGAGGCCTTCATCGTCGATCGTGATGGGCGGATCGTTCACAAAGAGCGCTGGGCGAACCCGCGCGAATGGCGCCCTGTGCTGGAAGGACTGTTCAGTCGGTGAGTTGGTGGGTCGGTGAGTTGGTGGGTTGGTAGGTTGGTGGGTTAGTGCGTTGCTGAGAGGGATCGAGCCGTGAACGATCCTCGTGTGCGACACACTAACGTACTAACGCACTAACGCACTCACCCACCAGGCGTTGAACCTCTGCACCTATCCGCCTTACACTAAGGCATGACTCCTGAATTCAGCGTGCCAGACATCGATATTCCAGACACGGCGGACGTCGACCCGCGTCTCGGGCACCTGCTGGGCAGCAAACTCGAAACGGTAGCTGATGCGCAGGCCGTGATCATCGGCTTTCCGTCCGACGAGGGCGTGCGAAGGAACGACGGGCGCCCGGGCGCGGCCGAGGGGCCGCGTGAGATCCGGCGCTGGCTGTACCGGTTCACGCCGTGCGCGCCCTGTCCAGAGGTGTTCGAGGAGCTGATCGCGCATACCCGCGACATGGGGGACCTGGCCGTGACCGGCGACGTGGAGCGTGACCAGGCGATGCTGGGCGAGGTCGTGGCGGAGCAGCTGAGGCGAAATGCGTTCGTCTTCATCCTGGGCGGCGGACACGAGACGGCGTTCGGCCATTTCCTCGGGTACGTGGGCGCCGAGCGGGCGGTGAGCATACTCAACTGGGACTCGGACGTGGACGTGCGCGAGCTCAAGGACGGCCAGGCCCACTCGGGTTCGCCGTTTCGGCAGGCGATCCTGCACGAGTCGGGGCTTTGCCGTCGGTACGCGGTGGCTGGTGTGCTGCCCTATTCGGCGGCGGCGGACCACATCGAGTTCGTGCACGAGCGCGGCGGCCAGCACGTGTGGGGCTTCGAGCTGGACCGCGAGCGGATCGAGGCGCTCTACGGCGAGCTCGAGGTACCGGCGCTGGCGACCTTCGATCTCGATGCCGTCGACCAGGCGTTCGCGCCGGGGGTCAGCGCGCCGGCGACGGGCGGCATGTCGGCGGAGCTGTGGCTGTACGCGGCGTACGCGGCGGGTCGAACCGGCGCGATCCGCTCATGCGACGTGGTGGAGATGAACCCGCGTCTCGACCGGGACGGACAGACGGCGAAGCTGGCGGCGTACACGGTGTGGCAGGTGATGCGCGGCCTGGCGGAGCGACTTTCCGAGTAGGATTCCGGTATTGGGAATTCGGGAGTCGGATTTTGGGGATTCTGATATCGGGATTCCGACTTCGGGAAGCTCCAGTTCTCTCCGAATCCCCGAATCAACCTCGGCAATTCGGAGAGAACTCGGGCCTCCCTAAATCAGAATCCCGACATCAGAATCCAACAATCACAATCCCAACAGCTACAGCGATTCGAACCTCCCCTGGAAGAACCGCAGTTTCGCCGGCTCGTAGACGAAGCGCAGCCCCTTGATCTCGTCGCGCCGCTCGTAGACCCGCTTGATCCCGTCGGCCACGCCCCGCATGTGGTCGTTGGTGTAGACGCGGCGCGGTATGGTGAGCCGGACCAGCTCGAGCTTCGGCCGGTAGTTCTCACCCGTCTCCGGGTCGCGGCCCTTCGAGACGTTGCCGCGCTCCATCGCTCGCACGCCGGTCTCGACGTAGATCTCGGCGGCCAGCCGCTGGGCCGGGAACTCGTCCTGGTCGATGTGGGGCAGGAAGCGGCGCGCGTCGAGGAAGATGGCGTGGCTGCCGGGCGGCGTGACGATCGGGATGCCGGCATCGAGGAGCAGGTCTCCGAGGAAGCGGGTCTGCTCGACCCGTGATTTGATGTAGCGGTCGTCGACCATCTCCTCGACGCCGCGGGCGATGGCGGCCAGGTCGGCGGTGGCGAGTCCGCCGTCGGTCACGTTCCCTTCGTAGACCCGGAGCATCTCTTCAGCCGCCCGGGCCCACTCGGCGTTCTCGCGGAAGCAGAGCACGCCGCCGATGTTGATCAGGAAGTCCTTCTTGCCGCTCACCGTGCAGCCGTCCCCGTAGAGCATCATCTCGCGGACGATGTCCCGAATCTTCACCTTGCTGTACCGGGGGTCGCGGGTCTGGATCATGTACGCGTTCTCGACGAAGCGAGTGGCGTCGAAGAAGACCGGGATGCCCAGTGCGCTGCAGTACTCGTAGACCTCCTTCATGTTGTCCATGCTGACCGGCTGGCCGCCGGCCATGTTCACCGAGTGCTCGAAGGAGATGTAGGCGATCTTCTCGGCCCCGTGCTCGTCGACCAGCGCCTTCAGCTTGTCGAGATCGATGTTGCCCTTCCAGGGGAAGTCGCTCTCCGGATCGTGCGCCTCGTCGACGATCACGTCGACGAACACGCCGCCGGCCAGCTCCTGGTGCAGCTTGGTGGTGGTGAAGTACATGTTGCCGGGCACCAGCTGGCCCGGCTCGATCATGATCTGGCTCAGGATGTGCTCGGCGGCGCGGCCCTGGTGGGTGGGGATGATGTGCTGGTAACCGGTGACGTCCTGGAGCGCCTGGACCAGCCGACCGTACTCGTCGCTGGCCGTGGCGCTGGCGCGGACGCCCTGGTAGGCGGCCCACTGGTCGCTGCTCATGGCCGAGGTGCCCGAGTCGGTGAGCAGGTCGATGGTCACGTCGGCGGAGCGGAGCAGGAACGTGTTGTATCCGGCGCCGCGGATCGCCTTCTCCCGCTGGCCGCGGGTCAACGCGCCGACCTTCTCGATCGTGTGGATCTCGTAGGGGAAGGTGTCGAAGCTGTAAGACTCGAGGTCGGGATAGACCCAGCGGTACTCCATCTCGTCGCGCCAGGTGCCCGAGGCGGTGGCCTGCAGGCCGGTCACCTCGTCGCGCTGCTCGAGCAGGCTGACGACCGCGTCGGCGACCTGGTCCAGCTGCTCGTTCATCATGCCGAGGCGCGGGATCTGGACCGGGACCAGCCGGTCGCGGCCGACCAGGCCGTGGGCGACGGCGCGGACGCCGGAGATCAGGTAGAGGGCGGCGGAGAGCGTGTCCTGGGCGTGCTTATCGATGTGGGGCAGGAACTCATCCGCCTTGATGTAGGCGCCGTCGCAACCGCGCTCGAGGGGAACGCCGCTGTCGCGCAGTCGCTGGGTGAACCGCTCGGTCTGGTGCATCACCCAGTGGACCTCGTCCTCCTCGCACATCTCGAGCAGGCCGCGAGCCAGCATCTCCATCGTGCGTCCGGCCATGCCGCCGTAGGTGTGGAGCCCCTCGAAGACCACGACCTCGTTGATGAGCTTCTCGTGGTCGTCCGGGTTGTCGGTGGTGATGATGCCGCCGGCGTTGCACTTGGGGTCCTGGGCGCCGTCGATCTGGAAGATGTGGCAGGTCTTGACGATCTGCTTGACGATCTCGGCGATGCTGCGGTCGGCCTGGCCCGACTCGTGACGCTGTATGTACCAGGCGTTCTCGATCACCCGCGACCCGTCGCAGATGAGCCGCTTGCCGTACTTGTCGGCCAGCGCGCGCACGCCGCGCAGGTTCTCGAGGCTGAACGGATGCTGGCCGTCGGCGAACGCCTGCAGCCCGACGATGGCCACGCCGCCGGCTTCCAGCGTCGCCTCCAGCTTCTCCAGGTCCATGTTGCCGGTGAATACCGACTCGGTGTGGTCCCGGGTGTCGGGATACTCAACACCCATCGGGTTCAGGACATCCAACTTGGTGCGGGCGTTGCTGGGCAGGACCGAGCCGGGCGGCACCAGGGTGGAGACCACCAGCTTGACGCTGCCCAGGTTGTTGTGGGTGGGGCAGACGTAGCTGTGGCCGAGGACCTCCTGGACCGCGTTCTGGAGCGCCTCGAAGTTGCGGGAGCCGGCGTAGGCCTCGTCGCCGATGAGACTTCCGGCGAGCTGTTCCTGGGTGGTGGCGCCGGTCCCCAGCGAGCACATGTCGAACGTGACCTGCGACGGGGTGAGGTTGAACACGTTGAAGCGCGCCCGGGCCAGGTGGTTCTTGCGCTCCTCCAGCGACGGGAAGGAGAGCAGGCGCACGGTCTTTATCTTATGCGGCTCGTGGATCGCCATGATCGTCCCTTCAGGGTCTGGTGGTGTTCAGAAACGGCCTTGAATGGAGGGTGATGGCTTCGGGGGCCAGCGAAAGCGAAGCTAGTCGATGGGCGACCGATTGAAAAGAGCACGGCGGCTGAGCCGTTGGATCCCGGCTGGCTGGACGAGGGATGAAGTTCTATCTTGCTGGCTTACCCGACAGGAGGTATGACATGATCGACGGCATCGGCGGCGCGTTCATCTTCTCGAACGATCCGAAGCGTCTGGCGGACTGGTACAGCGAGCACCTGGGCTTGGTGTTCGAAGGCAGCGCGGAGTTCGGCGCCTTCTACCAGACCTTCTCGTGTATCGATCCCGACGACAGCTCGCGCAAGATGGACACGACGTTCTCGATCATGAAGGCGACCGTCCCACTGCCGGAGAGCCGAGCCGAAGCCGAGCCGGAGAGCATGTACGGTGACCAGCCGTTCATGGTGAACCTGCGGGTGCGCGATCTGGACGCTGTGCTGGACTATCTCGAGTCGAGGGGGGTGACGCCGCTGCAGCGGAGCGACTACGACTACGGTCGCTTCGCCTGGGTGTACGACGCCGACGGAAATCGCATCGAACTGTACGAACCGCTGGCGACCGGGTGAGGCCGCGGACATCGAGGACGACAGGGCGGAGGGCGCATGATCTGGAAGTCGCTGGCGAAGTATCGTGACGAGGGGCTGCTGGTCGCCCGGGTCGGGTTCGGGCTCGGTTACATCTACTTCCACGGGTGGAGCAAGCTGACCGACGGTCCGGAGCGCTGGGCGGGCGTGGGCGGTGCGATGAGCAATTACGGGATCGATTTCGGGCATACCTTCTTCGGGTTCATGGCCGCGTTCGCGGAATCGGTGGGCGGCCTGTGCATCGCGCTGGGGCTGTTCTTCCGGCCCGCGGCGGCGCTCATCTGCTTCACGATGATCACGGCGACGCTCAACCACATCGCCACCGGGCGGGGTAGCCCCGCTCACGCGTTCAAGAACGCGACGCTGTTCCTCGGCTTCATCTTCATCGGCCCGGGCAAGTACAGCCTCGACCATCTGATCGAGCGCCAGCTGGCGAGGCGGAGGGCGCGGCTGACGTGAGTCCCGTGTTCCGGAGTCGCGCGTCGCGGCCGCCGCTGGCGCTGGCACTGCTGTCGCTGCTGTCCGGCTGCGGTGGATCGGAGGCCGAAGGACCCGAGGGCGTGACCGTCCGGGACAGCGCGGGGATCGTCATCGTCGAGAGCGCCGAGGCGGCGTGGGAGGGCGGCGGCGGCTGGACGATCGCGGGATCGCCGACGCTGGAGATCGGCGCCGTCGATGGACCACCGGAGCTCCAGTTCGAGCGCATCGAATCGCTGCTCAGGCTGGGGGACGGCCGTATCGTCGTCGCCGACGCTGGCGCCAGCGAGATCCGGTTCTACGGCCCTGAGGGCGGCTACCTGAGGTCGACCGGCCGGGCCGGCGACGCGCCAGGCGAGTATCGGCAGATCGCCGACATGGGCACGGGGCCCGGCGACTCGCTCTGGGTCTACGACTTCGGTCTACGGCGCTTCACCGTGCTGACCCTCTCCGGCGAACCGGTTCGCACGCTGAGCATGGGCGGCAGCCTCTCGGCGGTGGGTGCGGTAGGCCGGTTGAGCGACGGTTCTTTCGTGGTCCGCGAGTACTGGTCGTCGGGGTCCGGGACCGGGCCGATCCGGACGGGGCTGACCCGTGAGCCGGCGGCGGTGGCGCGGCTCTCACCGGACGGGTCGCAGCTGGACACGATCGGCCTCTTCCCGGGCCGCGAGGTGTTCATCGGCAGCGAGGATGGGCGTGCGGTGATGTCCGCACCGCTGTTCGCTCGCAGCAGCAGCGTCGCACTGCGGGGCGATGAGATCGTGGTCGGCACGCAGACGACTTTCGAGCTCGGGATCCACACGCCGGAGGGTCAGCTGAAGAGGATCGTCCGCGTTCCCGATGTGGATCTCGAGATCAGCGAGGCGGACGTCGAGCGCCAGGTCGAGGCGGAGCTGGCCCGAACGCCGGAAGAGCGTCGCCCGATGACGCGCCGGCATTTCGAGTCGCTGGCGGTGCCGGAGACGCGACCCGCTTATGGGGCGCTGCTGGTGGATGCGGCCGGCAACGTCTGGGTCGCCGAGGCGACGCGCTATCCGACGCCGCCTCGTTACTGGACGGCCTTCGACAGCGCGGGTGCGCTGCTGGGCCGGGTCGATCTACCGGCCGGGTTCGCGCTGCACGCGGCGGGGGTCGATTGGGTTCTCGGCGTCTGGCGGGATGAGCTGGAGGTCGAGCGCATTCGGTTGTACCCGCTGACGATCGATTAGGATGACGAAACGATAACGATGAGTGGGAACACGAGGGGCAGCGTGTACCGCTCTCCTGGTTGTTATCGGGATTCTGATCGGATTCTCACCCGGGAGGTTTGTCTTGATGCAGGCATCGCTGACCATAGAGGCGACGAGGCTCCGGCTGTTGAGCGCGCTCGCCGGGCTCGGGATGATCGTGGCTTCGCTGATCACCATCGATCACTATTACCTGGCCAACTTCCCCGAGTCGATCTACGAGGGGTCGTTCTGCGACATCAGCGCCTTCTTCAACTGCGACAGCTCGGCCTTCTCGGTCCTCGCCGACCTGGGCGGCGTCCCCCTCGGCTACTTCGGGATGGCCCTCGGGTTGCTCGTGATGCTCGGGGCGATCTTCCCGTCGGCGGCGTTCGAGCGGACCAACAAAACGCTGTCGCTGCTCAACGTCGTCGGTGTCGTGTTCCTATTGATTTTTTCGATCTTCTACTTGAAGAGCCTTTGCCTCTACTGCGTCCTTTTCTACCTGTTCGGGATCTTCAGCTTCGTTCTCTTCTGGCGGTATGGGATCGACCGCGATCAACCGGGGATCGCGTTTCGCTGGCTGCGGCCGTCACCCAAGTTGCTGCTGACCGCCGGCCTGGTAACCCTGGCCGGCGCTCATGGATTCGCCCAATACACAGAGGCGCGAAGCGAAGCGCAGTCGGGTGGTGTGGCGGCGCGGGTGGTGACCGAGTTCTACAACCTGGAGCGCGTCGACTGGCCCAGCTACATCTCGCCGTTCTGGACGGCCCGGGCGACGGAGGAGTTCGAAGACGCGCCGATCCGGATCGTGGAGTACGGCGATCTGCTCTGCTCCGATTGCCTGTACCTGTACGAGCAGCTGAAGCGGCTGAAGCCCGAGTTCGAGGGCACCTTGAACATCGCGTTCCAGTTCTTCCCGCTGGAGGCGGAGTGCAACGACGTGGTGGAGAAGGACCTGCACCCGGGCGCCTGCGACGTGTCGCTGATGGCGATCTACGACGAGGACAAGTTCCTGGAGATCCACAACGAGGTCTTCGAGAACTTCCGGCAGGCGCGCTACTCGCGGGAGTGGCAGGCCGAGCTGGCGCGGCGCTACGGGGTCGAGGCGGCGCTGACCGACTCGGCGACGATGGCGCATCTGCAGCGGATGATCGAGACGGGCGAAGAATACGAGAAGACGCACGAGGAATACTCCCACGGCATCCGGTCGACGCCGACGATGATCATCAACAACCGCATGATCATCGGCACGCTGCCGTACGAGCAGCTGCGTGCGATCTTCCAGGCGCTGGTCGACGAGGCGGAAGGCGAGGGGCGGTTTATAGAGAACTGGGTGGATGAATAGTAGGGCGTAGGGAGTAGGGAGAGCGTCGCTCGCGCTCGTGATCGTGATCGTTATCGTGATCGTTATCGTACTCGTACTCGCAGCCCGATTGACAGGAGAAGGCATGTCGAAAGCGATGATCTGTGGTCTTCTGCTCTTGGCGCTGCCGGCGGTCGGGTTGGCGCAGGGGGAAACGCTGTCGCCGCAGGTGCGTCGCTTCGTCTCCGTCGACACACCGGTGGTCGTTCTCAAGAACGTGCGGGTGATCGACGGGACGGGCGCGCCGGCGCGGGAGGGGCAGGCGATCGTGGTGCGCGATAGCACGATCCATTGGGTGGGTGAGACGGATGCACTGGCGGTGCCGGCGCAGGCGGAGGTCCTCGAGCTGGCCGGCCACACGGTGCTGCCCGGCTTCGTCATGCTGCACGAGCATCTCTTCTACCCCGTGGGAGACGCGCATTACAACGAGCTGGTCGTCAGTTTCCCGCGCCTCTACCTGGCGGGCGGCGCGACGACGATCCGCACCGGCGGCAGCATGAGCCCGTACGCCGATCTCAACCTGGCGCGGGCGATCGAGGCCGGCCGGGCGGCCGGACCGGACATCCACGTCACCGGCCCGTACCTGAACGGTCCGGGGCTGCCGATCCTGGGGGTGAAGACCCTATCGGGCCCGGAGGACGCCCGGGAGTTGGTGGAGTACTGGGCGGAGGAGGGCGTGACATCGTTCAAGGCGTACATGCACATCTCCCGGGCCGAGCTGGCGGCGGCGATCGAGGCGGCGCACGCCCGCGGCCTGAAGGTGACCGGCCATCTCTGTTCGGTGACCTATCGGGAGGCGGCGGACCTGGGGATCGACGATCTGGAGCACGGGTTCTTCGCGGCGACCGACTTCGTCGAGGACAAGCGAGAGGACGAGTGTCCGCCCTCGAGTCAGCGCACCGCGTCGCTCCTCGAGCTGGACCGCAACGGGCCGGAGGCCCGGTCGCTGATCGATCATCTGGTGGAGCGGGACGTGGCGGTGACGTCGACGCTGACCGTGTTCGAGACGTTCGTGCCCGGCCGGCCGGCGGCGTCGGACGAGGCCCTGGACGCGATGCTGCCGGAGGTGCGGGATGCGTATCTGCGCCAGCACGCGCGGGTCGCAGAACGGAGCGACTCGCCGTGGCCGGAGCTCTTCCGCAAAGGGATGGAGCTGGAGTACGCGTTCGCCAAAGCCGGCGGACTGCTGGTGGTCGGCACCGATCCCACCGGTTACGGCGGCGTGGTCGCCGGGTTCTCCAACGTCCATGCGGTCGAGCTGCTGGTCGAGGCCGGGTTCACGGTCCCGGAGGCGATAAGCATCGCGACGCTGAACGGCGCCCGCTACCTGGAGATCGACGATCGGGTCGGCTCGATCGCGGCCGGCAAGCGGGCCGACCTGGTGGTAGTGGAAGGCGACCCATCGACGAGCATCTCGCAGATCGGCAACATTGAGATCGTGTTCAAGAACGGTGTGGGCTACGACCCGGAGAGGCTGATCGAGTCGGTGCGCGGACTGGTGGGCTTGCGGTAGGGCCGGGGCTAGGGGACTGGGCATGTCGTACCTGGACTACGGGACAATCGCTACGGGACTGGCGGTCTTCCTGGCGCTGGGGTGGACGGCGCTGATGTCGGCGAGGGAAGGTGAGCCGCGGGCCGCGGTTCTGGCGGCGGTGCTGTCGGTGCTCTTCGCCGGGCCGTTCGTCGCGGTGGCCTTCATCCCTTCATCTCTGCAGGCCGAGCTCGAGATCGTCGTACTGGCCGCGGCCGGGACCGTCGGACTCGCGCTGTTCCTGCCGCTCGACCGTGTCGGGCGATCGACGATCGAGGATGACGTGCCGCGTGTCCGTTTCGACGAGCGGGACGTGATGTTCTCGCGGAACGAGCTGCGGCCTGACACGGCCCGCTACGCCGAATACTACGCGGCGAACCCCGAGAAGAAGGCGGCGGACGACGCGTTCCGGGCGGAGCCCGGGCTGCTCAGTCCGGGCGCGACGGCGTACGACCGCTGCATGTTCGGTTCAGCGGAGGCGAGCTTCTGGACGATCGAGCGGTTGCGGCCCCACGTCGACGGCGAGCCGGCCGACGAGCGGGCGGCCAGTGATCCCGACGAGATGACGGGCTATGTGAAGGAGTGGACGCGGAAGCTGGGCGCGCGGTCGGTGGGAGTGACCGAACTGCGGGAGTATCATCTATATCGCGTGGCTGGACGGGGTGAGGCGTACGGCCGGCCGGTGGAGCTGGAGCACGACCACGCCATCGCTTTCACGGTGGAGATGGCCAAAGAGATGGTCGACCAGGCGCCGCTGGCACCAACGGTGATGGAGTCGGCGCAACAGTACGTGAACGCGGGGGTCATCGCGGTACAGCTGGCCCGCTTCATTCGAAATTTGGGCTACAACGCCCGGGCACACATCGATGGGAACTACCGGGTCGTCTGTCCGCTGGTGGCCAGGGATGCAGGGTTGGGCGCGATCGGGAGGATGGGCCTGTTGATGACGCCCGAGCTGGGGCCGCGGGTGCGACTGGGTGTCGTGACCACCGACCTGCCGCTGCGGGTCGATGGGCGCACGCCCGACGGCTCGGTGATCGACTTCTGCACGCACTGCCGAAAGTGCGCCGAGGTCTGTCCCCCGCAGGCGATCCCGTTCGAGGATCGCGAGACGATCGGCGGGGTGCGCCGCTGGCAGATCGATCAGGAAGCGTGCTTTACCTTCTGGTGCCGGGTGGGGACCGATTGCGCCCGCTGCATGGCGGTGTGCCCCTACTCGCACCCGGACAACGCGCTACACCGCTCGATCCGTTCGGGCGTTCGCCGCAACCCGATCTTCCGTCGTCTCGCCATCAAGATGGACGATCTGTTCTACGGCGTGAACCGTCCGCCGGCCCGCTTCGCCGATTGGATGCAGGCGACTACGGGGCGGAGAGCACCCTGACATCCCACGCCCAGGCGGCGAACCCCGATCTCAGGTCGCGCGCACGACCTTCAGCCGCATGACGTACTGGACGTCCAGCTCGTCGCGCCAGACGCCGTAGATCATGTCGTCGCGGAACAGCCGGGGCGTGAAGCGCGGCGGCGTCTCGACAACGCCGAGGAAACGGCCGTCCGAATCGAACACGTCCCAGCGCGGCGCGCCGGAGTCCTCGAGCAGGTTGTAGGTCTCAAGCTCCTCCTCGCTCAGCTCGGACGCCGGCTGGATGTGCTGGACCCAGACGCTGCCATCGGGCCCGGCGATCAGGTTGGCGAAGGCCGGGAAGGTCGAGCCGAAGTGGACGGCGTTCCTGAGCTGCTCGACGACGTTGGGCGGCACGCCGGCGTCGGCCCAGGCCTCCTCGAAGAAGTCCATCACCGCGTCCTTGTCGGCGTCGGTCACCGGCTTTTGCTCAAACGGCTTCGTGATCACGCGCCGCAGGACCCCGTCGCTGTCGCGCACCTCGATCCGGTAATCGTCGTTGATGGCAAAGAGCAGATGGCCGTCGCCGCCCAGGTCCCAGGTCGGCTCCGGCGCGTAGATGTTGAACTCGGGCGCGCCGCCGCTGAACGAGAAGGTCCGGCCCGAGGGGAAACGCAGCAGCGTGTCGGCCACCGTCCCGTCCAGCGACAGCTCGAGTATCGCGTCCATCGAGTCGGTCGTCGGCATGTTGGGCAGATCGAGCGGCCGCACCTGATAGGCGATCGTACCGCTCTTCGTGCTCTGGAAGACCATTGGCAGCCCGTCCTCGAGCGCGACAGGGAAGCTGCCCAGGCTGGTCCCGTCGGTCAGGAACAGGTTGACGCGCCGGTTGTTGACGTCGGGCACGACCAGCGTGTCGCCGGGTCCCATGACCAGGAAGCCGGCGCCGGTCAGCTCGCCGGGCCCGCTTCCGCGCTGGGCGATGGTGCTCTCATAGACGCCCTCGGGTGTGTAGACCTTGATCTCCTGGGCCTGGGCGTCGAGGACGTAGATGCGGCCGTCGGAATCGACCGTGATGCCGCCCGGCGCGACCTGGCCGAACTGGTAGCTCGGGTCGCCCTCCAGCGAGCCGATCCGCAGCTCCTCTTCAACGGCCCACGCTTCGCCGGCTTCCCAGGCGCCGTCGGTCGGGTTGGACACCATGGCGACCCCGGCGCTGTCGGTGACGCTGCCGGCCCACTCACCGCTTTGACCGCCGGAGCATGCCGCTACGGTAGCTACCAGCAGGACCGTCGTGCTGATCTGATAGAATCGCATGAATCGTTGACCTCCGTGGCTGTATTCGTTGCACACATGTGTGCGCCGCCGCTCGCTTTCGGACGGATAATGCCGGAGGATGGTTGGGGTCACACAGCCGGAGGCGCGCGGCTGGGCGGCGGCCTTTCCGGCTGCCATTCGCATCCCTGTACACTACGGGCCCGGTTTTATTCGCGTTTCTAGCCCGGGCTCCGCGGCGACAGTATCTTCG